>OKRW01000496.1_pt1 | contig 39628 bp, 35 predicted proteins | sample 1601151 | NCBI WGS metagenome assembly OKRW01 (sample SAMEA3541471, study PRJEB24748) | human gut metagenome | biome: human gut; feature: human-associated habitat; material: faeces | place: China | collected 2012 | reverse complement strand
AATGAAATTTGCGGGCTTTGCAAAAGGCCCGCAAATAAAGGCGTTTTGACATTTTTGGACGCTTACCACCCTTCCATGTCTCCCAACACGTTTTCTACGGATTTTCACTTCAAAATTTGCTGTTGTCATAAAAATCCCATACCTTTGTAAAAAATCAAAGTTATGCGAAATTCAGAAGAACGATATATCAGTTTGCTGACCGATTTCGGGTTCAAGCGTGTCTTCGGCACAGTTCCCAACAAGGTCTTGCTCATCGACTTTCTCAACTCCCTCTTTGATGGCGAGCAGGTCGTAAAGGACGTGACGTTCCTCAATAGCGAGCATGTCGGGGATATCAGTTCCGACCGCAAGGCCATTTTCGACGTCTATTGTGAGAACGAGCAAGGCGAGAAGTTTATCGTCGAGATGCAGAATGCCTATCAGACTTTTTTTAAAGACCGTTCTCTCTACTACGCAACCTTCCCGATTCGTGAGCAAGCCGAGAAGGGTGACGTTTGGAACTATCAGCTAAAACATGTCTATGTGGTGGCACTGCTCAACTATGAGATGAGCGATCCAGCCTTTTCTACTGAAAGCATCAACCACGACATCGGCCTACTTGACAAGCAGACTCATCGTGTGTTCAATGATAAATTGACTTTCAAGTACGTTGAGATTTCGAAATTCAACAAAAGTTTAGAGGAGCTTGAGACCAACTATGACAAATGGCTCTATGTCCTTCGCAACCTCTCCCGCCTTGATAGCCAGCCAGACTATTTGCGCAATGAGATATTCAACCGCCTGTTCTCCGAAGCCGAGATAGCCCAATTCTCCAAAGTCGAGCTCCGCGAATATGAGGATAGTCTCAAAGCCTATCGCGATATTAAGAACTCATTGGATACAGCAAAAGCCGAAGGTCGTGCTGAAGGACTTGTTGAAGGTCGTGCTGAAGGTCGTTCAGAAACTCTTGTTGAGGTCGCCAAAAACCTCTTGTCAATTGGTACACCCATTGATAGTATCATGAAGGCGACGGGCATGACCGAGGAAGAAATCAAATGTTTGATGTAGCATCTCTTCCCAGTACCAATAGGAAACATATCCCCATTCGAGTGGCGGCATAGCGCAGAGCGATACTGCGATGGGGAACAATGATGTATTACCGTCCGAGTGGCGGAAAAGTATTAGCGACCGATTAATGTCCGATTAACGGCGATTAATGTGAAAAATGCTGGCGGCTTGTCCGCCGAAAATCTAGCCTTCATGTATTCTCTATATGAAAGCTGCAAGATGAACAATTTGAATTTTGGTAGGTGCATAGAGGATATCCTTACCCGCATGAAAGATGGGGATAAGGTCTATCGGGCTATGCTTCTATGTTGAGAAAACAAGTGAGGTGATGGGGTGCGCTTAGGTTCCCCTTTGCCCTAAAAACGATAGTAATTCTTTTTTTTAAAACATATATGCGTAACTGCTTGAAAAATAGTGGGGACGCTGTATTGGTGATATACCTTTGGCTTCAAACCGAATACAAGTCTGAGGAAAGGATTGAGACGCTTTGCAGAGTGGTATGCAAAGTATTATGACACAGAAAAGAAATAAACAAAGAATATTATGAGCATTTTTGCAGGAAAAACTCTAATGATTACCGGTGGAACAGGTTCCTTCGGTAATGCAGTGTTGAACCGCTTTCTCCGTACAGATATCGGAGAAATCCGCATCTTCTCTCGCGATGAGAAGAAGCAGGACGATATGCGCCACGAATACCAGGTGAAATACCCTGACGTGGCAAACAAGATCAAGTTTTTTATCGGCGATGTACGCAACTTGCAGTCGTGCCGCAATGCCATGCCTGGCGTGGATTACATTTTCCATGCCGCAGCATTGAAGCAGGTTCCGAGCTGTGAGTTCTTCCCGATGGAGGCCGTCAAGACCAATGTCATCGGCACGGACAATGTCCTGACTGCCGCCATCGAGGCTGGCGTAGGTGCCGTTATCTGTCTCTCCACCGATAAGGCCGCCTATCCCATCAACGCCATGGGTATCACCAAGGCCGTGGAGGAGAAGATCGCCGTCGCCAAGAGTCGTTACTCTGGCAAAACCAAGATCTGCTGCACTCGCTATGGCAACGTGATGTGTTCCCGTGGTTCTGTCATTCCCCTGTGGATAGACCAGATTCGCAATGGCAACCCCATCACGCTGACCGAACCCAAGATGACCCGTTTCATCATGTCGCTGGAGGAGGCCGTTGACCTTGTTCTCTTCGCTTTCGAGCACGGACACAACGGCGATATCCTCGTACAGAAAGCCCCCGCCTGCACGATCCAGACCCAGGCCGAGGCCGTTTGCGAGCTCTTCGGAGGCAAGAAGGAGAAAATCAAAGTCATCGGCATCCGCCACGGAGAGAAAATGTACGAAACATTGCTCACCAAGGAGGAGTGCGCCAAGGCCGAGGATATGGGCAACTTCTACCGTGTACCCGCTGACAACCGCGGTCTGAACTATGACAAGTTCTTCAAGGAGGGCGACACCAAGCGTTCCGAGATCGAAGAATTCAATTCCGACAACACCTACCGCCTGAACCTTGAGGAAACCAAGGCCAAAATCGCCTCCTTGGAGTATATTCAGAAAGAATTGAAAGGCGAGGGCAACTTCGTGCAGTAATCATGAATATGTGCTTTGCACAACGTATATATTTCAACATTAATCGTCGTTAATCTCACTTTAATCTATCATTAATATCTTTTAGCCTGTTTAATGCTTAGATTTATGATGATTAATGGCCTATTGATGGAGATTAATGTTTCAAAGTAAATAGTGATGAAGATTTTAGTTACTGGTGCCAAAGGCTTCGTCGGCAAGAACCTTTGCGCCCAACTCAATAACATCAAAGACGGCAAGGCCCGTTGCTACGGTGACTTGACGATCGAGGAAGTCTTCGAATACGACCTCGATTCCACCCCCGAGCAACTCGACACATGGTGCGAGAAGTGCGACTTCGTGTTCAATCTCGCTGGCGTCAACCGCCCCAAGGACAATGACGAGTTCATGAAGGGTAACTTCGGCTTCGCCTCCACCTTGCTCGACATGCTGAAGGCTCATAAGAACACTTGCCCTGTGATGCTTTCCAGCTCCCAACAAGCTTCCTTGACGGGCCGTTTCGGCAACAGCGAGTACGGTCGCAGCAAGAAGGCAGGTGAGGACCTGTTCCTGGAGTATGGAAAGAAGACGGGATCCAAAGTTCTGGTCTATCGCTTCCCCAACCTCTATGGCAAATGGTGCCGTCCCAATTATAATAGTGCCGTAGCTACCTTCTGCAACAACATCGCCAATGATCTCCCCATCACAGTCAACGACCCAAGTGTAGAACTTGAGCTGCTCTACATCGATGACCTTGTCGAGGAGATGATCCGCGCCTTGAAGGGCGAGGAGCACCATTGCGAGTTTGACGGCCTGGAAGTCATCCCCATGAATGGTGATACCACAGGTAGCACGGATAATGAAAAATCTGTTCAATCTGTGAAATCTGTGTTCGGAAAAGTAGGCCGCTACTGCTATTGTCCCGTCACCCATAAAGCAACCCTCGGCGAAATCGTGGCCCTGCTCCATCAGTTTGCCGATATGCCCAAGACCTTGATGATTCCCGAGATCCCTGCCGACTCCTTCGCCAAGCGCTTGTACGGCACCTTTCTGTCATACCTTCCCAAGGAAAAGGCCATCTTCGATCTGAAGATGAACGTCGATGCCCGCGGATCATTCACTGAATTGGTCCATACCCTCAATTGCGGACAGGTGAGCATTAACATCTCCAAACCCGGCATCACCAAGGGCGAGCATTGGCACAACACCAAGTGGGAACAGTTCATCGTCGTTTCGGGCCACGGCCTCATCCAGCTCCGCAAGGAGGGCTCTGACGAAGTCCTCAACTACGAGGTGAGTGGTGACAAAATCCAATCAGTCATCATGCTCCCCGGTTACACCCACAACATCATCAACCTCTCCGACACCGAAGACCTCGTCACCGTCATGTACTGCAACGAGATTTTCGATCCGAACAGGCCCGACACCTACTTTGACAAAGTCGAAAAATAACGAACACAGATTACACGGATTAAACGGATTTTTAATGCCACGAGTAAACTTGTAATCATAGATACATAAGTGACATGTTGTATAATAAGGAACAGAGCTACGCAATAAATGGTGCAGCTATGCATGTTTACAATGTTTTGGGTCCTGGATTTCTTGAAGCAGTATATCAGGAGGCTCTCGAATTGGAATTTAGGAAGCGCGGAATTCCTTACGAAAGAGAGAAGGAGTTGAAAATATACTATGAAGGAAAGGAATTGCATCAAACTTATAGGGCGGACTTTGTTTGTTATGGCAACGTTATGGTAGAGTTGAAAGCGGTTGCTCATTTAGATGTAGCACATAGAAGTCAAATCTACAATTATCTAAAAGCAACTGGTCATAAACTTGGATTACTGTTTAATTTCGGACATTATGATGGATTAGAATGGGAGCGTAAGCTCTATTAATCCGTTTTATCCGAAAAATCCGTGTTCGTAAAAAATAAAATATATGTTTTGAATTCCCCAAGGAATTGAGAAGTATAAATCAGTATTATCTGTTCAATCCGTGTTCGAAAAAAAATACAATTCATGTTTTATGGAAAAGCAACCAAAATTCGATTATTCAGATATTAAGTTTAAAGACAACGGCAAATTAAAGCTCATTATCGTTGTCGGCACACGCCCCGAGATCATCCGTCTCGCCGCCGTCATCAACAAGTGCCGCAAGTACTTCGACGTGATTCTCGCCCACACAGGCCAGAACTACGACTACAACCTCAACGGCATATTCTTCAAGGATCTGAAGCTCGCAGAGCCCGAGGTCTATATGGATGCTGTCGGTGACGACCTTGGCGCTACCTGCGGCAACATCATCAACTGCTCGTACAAACTCTTCGCCCAGACCAAGCCCGACGGCGTACTGGTCCTTGGCGACACCAACAGCTGCCTCAGCGTTATCGGAGCCAAGCGTCTCCATATTCCTATCTTCCACATGGAGGCTGGCAACCGCTGCAAGGACGAGTGCCTGCCCGAGGAGACCAACCGCCGTATCGTCGATATCATCTCCGACGTGAATATGGCCTACTCTGAGCATGCAAGAAGATACCTCGCTGACTGCGGCCTGCCTAAGGAGCGCACTTACGTTACAGGCTCACCTATGGCAGAAGTTCTCCATAACAACCTTGCTGAGATAGAGGCAAGCGACGTTCATCAGCGTCTTGGTTTGGAGAAAGGCAAGTATATCCTCCTTTCCGCTCACCGTGAGGAGAACATCGACACAGAGAAGAACTTTATGTCTCTTTTCTCTGCTATCAACAAGATGGCGGAAAAGTACGACATGCCCATCCTCTACAGTTGCCACCCCCGCTCCCGTAATCGTCTTGCCGCCTCAGGCTTCCAGCTCGACCCGCGTGTCATTCAGCACGAGCCCCTCGGCTTCCACGACTACAACTGCCTCCAGATGAACGCCTTCGCCGTCGTCAGCGATAGCGGAACCCTTCCCGAAGAATCCTCTTTCTTCACCAGCATCGGCCATCCTTTCCCCGCCATTTGCATCCGTACCTCTACCGAGCGCCCCGAGGCCATCGACAAGGGTGACTTCATCATTGCTGGTATCGACGAGAAATCCTTGCTGCAAGCCGTTGATACTGCCGTCGAGCTCTGCCGTGACGGTCAGCATGGCATCCCCGTCCCCGACTATGTGGACGAGAATGTCAGCACCAAGGTGGTGAAGATCGTACAGAGTTACGTGGGCATTGTCAACAAGATGGTGTGGAGAAAGGATTAATGTTTTTTGTTATAGTGATGATGTATTAAAATTTCTCGAACAAAATGGCGTTGTTTTTGCGAGCAGAGCAGAAGAGTATAACAAATCTCTTTAATAGCGGGGAGGATATTTATGTTATTCCAGAATATCAGCGACCTTATTCTTGGAGTAAAGATACGTGTTATCAGTTTTATTCAGACATAACAGATGCTTTCTTGGTTGGAAAGGATTACTTTGTTGGTAATATTATCGTAGCCCGCAGTGATGAAGAAAAAAGCAGGCTCAATGTGGTTGATGGACAACAACGTCTAATAACTCTTTGGTTATTTACAAAAGTATTGACAGTCCTACACCCAGATAAGTCACGACTTGTTCGATTATTGGAAGTTGAATCTGTATTCTCTGACAATTCTTTGCCTCGAATAGATTCTAAGGTTTTTGAACATGACGACCAGAAAAATATAGAATCTGTTTTAAGTTATAGCCGTGATACATTTGAAGCTATTCAGCAGGAATTATCAGATGGAAAATTCAAAGTGGCGTATGAAAAGAAATACAGTAGAATAGAAATGAATGCGCTTTATTTGTACAAATGGATGTCAGAATTCTATATTAATTTGAATAGTACTGAAAAGAAAACCGGTTTTTTGAAGTTTTTTTTGGAGCATGTATATCTACTTCCTATTGAACTGGATGGTAAAGATATGGAGGAGGCAAGTGATAAGGCATTGACAATCTTTGAAACGATTAACAATCGTGGTCAAATATTGGAAGATTCTGATTTATTTAAGGCTCGTTTGTATAAAAGTGCAAAGTCTGAAGGAAAGGGTGAGGAGTTTATTGAGCAGTGGCTTGAGTTCAATGCAATATCCTCGGACTTAAAGATAAGTGTGGATGATTTGTTTCGTTATTATTACCATATATTGCGTGGCAAAGAGGGGGTTACAACCAATGAAGGAAGTTTACGCGAGTATTTGACTCGGTACAATAATTCGGCACTTAGTGCAAAGTCTTACAATGAGGTGATAGATGACTTGTCTTCCATTGCCTGCATCTTACAATGGCTTAATGCACCTGAAAAAATGTCAATAGAAGTTGCTCAAATGGTTCAATTATTATCTCAATATACGAACCAATATCCAAAATATGCTTTAGTAAACTATGCCTTTAATGAAGGGTTAGAGCAAGAGGAAAAACTGAAAAACTTCTTGAAAACGATAGTAAAATATTATTATTATCGTGGTGCTACAATACAAGTAAAATACGAGACATATCGTATAAATAAATTAGTAGCAAATCATGTTGATATAGAGCCTTATGATTGTAGTGATATTGATGAGGGTTATTTTGATCATCTAGGACAATTAAGAAATGGATATGCCTTATTGGCGCATTATCTTTTGTTTCCAGAGAAGTATGAAAGCAATATATATTTTGACAAAATAATATATAGACGAGATTTTGAAGTGCTGCCTCCAGAATGGCATACAGTTTCATTTGACGACATAAATAACAATATAGCTAATTTTGTGGTCTTAGATGTCCCTAAACGTTCCTCAGCATTAAAGGCTAAAACGCAGTATTACTCTAAATCAAAGTTAAAAGATGTTTGTGATATTTTTAGTCCATCTAAATTTATCTCTTTAGATAGTTTTGTCGAGCGAGAAAAAACTTTAAAGTCTGTTCTTTTAGATTTTTTTAAAAAGTAGCAATGATTAATTCGCTTTTTCTACATAATTTCAAGGCGTTCAAAAATCACTTTTCATTGAATTGTGATGGCGATAATATCCTGCTCTATGGAGAGAATGGGGCAGGTAAAACTTCCTTATTTGAAGGTGTTAAGTTCTTTTATTTCAAAGAACGCTTACTGAGAGAACGTATTGCTCCTAATGTAGTAGGGCAAGCAAGAATTGAAGAAGAAAAACGGGTATTGGATGAATATAAGTATGAAGTTGATGAGCGTATGACGGTAAGAGTAGATGGAGTTTGTCTTGATTCTCATGATGCCAAAAATGATAGTGTATTTCTGATTTCGTTCCTTGATATCGCTCATTTAGATACCGTTAGTATAGAAAGATTGGTTAATACCGCTTATTATTCCAATGTGAATATACATACAGGTTGGATAAGTGGCGATTTTATAAATATGATAATTAATTGTGTTAATGAGGATTTGGAGAATTTCTTTTGGATGGCAGATGTAAAAGTTCAATCTGTTGACGATCATGGAACTTGCTCTGTTCAAAACTCTCAGAACAAAATACCTAAATCGAAAAATCTTTATAAGTTCTTCAACGAGTCAGTCATTCATATCATTAACTTTATTATCTTGATAGAGTCTATTGGATATTTCCATGAACAAAAACTCAATCCATTGTTGGTCTTGGACGATTGTTTCAATAGTTTAGATATGCCCAATAGAACTTTTATGATGGATTTTTTGTTGAAAAAAACTGCAGGCATTCAAAAGATAGTCCTTACGCATAATACTGGTTTTTATAATCTTTTTTATCATTTAATTCAAAATGGTCATCAAGAGAAAACTAAATGGAAGCAGTATCAATTGGCAAAAATAGGAGAAGAAATTGTTTTGTTGGATGGCTCTGAGGATACAGCGAGCGATATAAAGCAAAAAATAACAAATGATTCGCCTGCAACTATTGGAAATAAATTGCGTAGGCGTTTTGAGATTCTAGTTTATAAGTTGAGCCGTTTGAACAATATTGGAGAACTTCAAGAGACAAAGGATTTGTTAGATAAAATGTGTTCGCCCAATTCACATATTCATTTATCGAAACAAGGAGATGTTGTCAAGGATATTTATACGTTAGTGGATGAAATATATTCAAACGTAACTAATGGTAATGATTTTAAGTTAGCACAGCGACTAAAAGAGAAAATAGATAACTTTAGAAATCATGACTTTTTGAATCAGTTTAAATCTTCTCTTGTGGAGTTGAGATTGTTGCAAAAAGTGGCTTTGCATCCAACTTCTCATGGATATCAAGGCTTACCTCCAATTTCGGATAATGAAATAAGCGTATCATTAGCATTATTGGATAAAATGGAAAAAGCTATAATATCTGTTTCTTCAAGAGAAGACGTTAGTTCAATTTGAGAGGCACTGTAAAAAAACTTTTGGTGTCTACGGTCTTTATAGAAATTGATTCGCTGGAAGCGTAACTCTCTGCGCTACTTTAAGGACAGATTTTAGGAAATGAATGAAATAAGACCAAAGCAGTCTTTTCCGCATATGCGGAAGATGCTTCTAATTATAAAAACTACAGATATTTAAATATATATTTATGAGAACAGTAATGCTTGTTTTCGGAACCCGTCCCGAGGCCATTAAGATGTGTCCTCTCGTCAAGGAGTTCCAGAAACATACGAATGAGTTTAGAACCGTAGTGTGTGTGACGGGTCAGCACCGTGAAATGCTTGACCAAGTATTGACCATCTTCGGTGTGAGGCCCGACTATGACCTCAATATCATGAAGCAAGGTCAGGATCTGTATGATGTAACGGCTCGCGTGCTGACGGGTATGCGTGACGTGTTCAAGGAGTGTAAGCCCGACGTGGTGCTCGTGCATGGCGACACCACAACCTCAACGGCAGCCGCCCTTGCCGCATTCTATCAACAGATACCCGTAGGACATGTGGAGGCGGGTCTCCGTACACATAACATCTATAGTCCTTGGCCAGAGGAGATGAATCGTCAGATAACAGGGCGTATCGCTACCTATAACTTCTCTCCGACACCGCTTTCGGAGAAGAATCTTCTTGAGGAGAAGGCACATGGTAAAGTATTTGTCACGGGTAATACCGTGATAGATGCCCTCCACATGGTGGTTGGCAAACTCAACAGCGATGCCGCACTGGCTAAAGAGCAGGATTCTGTCCTTCTTCAAGCAGGATATGACATCACTCGACTGAAGAATGGAAAGAAGCTTGTCTTGATCACAGGTCACCGCCGTGAGAATTTCGGTGACGGCTTCATCCGTATGCTCTCCGCCATGCGTGATTTGTCCATGAAATACCCAGGGGTGGACTTTGTGTATCCCATGCACCTGAATCCTAATGTGAGGCGTCCGATCCATGAAACCTTCTCAGGTATGGACACGCTTCCCAAGGGAAAGGGCTGGGGAGAGGCTTCCAACTTCTTCTTCATCGAACCGCTCCAGTATCTGGAGTTTGTTCACCTCATGTCGAAAGCCGCCATCGTGCTTACCGACTCAGGAGGCATCCAGGAAGAGGCCCCCGGTCTTGGCAAGCCCGTCCTCGTGATGCGTGACACTACGGAGCGTCCCGAGGCACTTGCCAGCGGTACAGTACATCTTGTGGGTACGGACTACGACAAGATTGTGAATGAAGTAAGCGTGCTCCTTGATAGCGAGGAGGCGTATAAGAAAATGTCACAAGCCGTCAACCCCTACGGAGACGGAAAGGCTTGTGACCGCATCGTCCGCATTCTCAATGGCGAGGAAGTGGAGCGTTATGCATAAAGATAAGTGGAATACATTTTAAAAACATCAAAACAAAAAAACACTATGGTTAATGTAATTGGATTAGGCTATATCGGACTTCCGACAGCCCTTATGATGGCAGCGCACGGAGTAGAAGTGATCGGTACCGACTACAACAAGGAACTTGTCAATACGTTGAACGCTGGTCATACTACGTTCAAGGAAGACGGGCTGGACGATCTCTTTCAGAAAGCACTGAAGGCAGGAGTCAAATTCACCACGGAATATCAGAAGACGGACATGTATATCGTCTCTGTTCCTACCCCTTATGATAAGTTCTCGAAGAAGGTGGATGCCTGCTATGTTGTTTCGGCCGTGAAAGACGTGATGAAGGTTTGTCCCAAGGGTGCGACCGTCGTCATCGAGTCAACAGTCAGTCCAGGCACCATCGACAAGTTTGTGCGTCCCGTGATAGAGGCCAATGGTTTCACGATAGGGGAGGATATCAACCTTGTCCATGCTCCTGAGCGTATCATCCCGGGCAATATGGTGTATGAACTGCTGCACAATAACCGCACCATTGGTGCTGATAACAAGGAGATTGGTGAGAAGGTAAAGCAGTACTATGCCAGTTTTTGCCAAGGCGAGATTGTCGTGACGGATATCCGCTCTGCTGAGATGTCAAAGGTTGTCGAGAATACCTTCCGTGCCGTGAATATCGCCTTTGCCAATGAGCTTTCGCGTATCTGTCGCCATGACAATATGGATGTGTATGAGATTATCAAGATCTGCAATATGCACCCGCGCGTAAACATTCTCCAGCCAGGCCCCGGAGTGGGAGGTCATTGTATCTCCGTAGATCCCTGGTTCCTCGTCGGTGACTACCCCCAGTTGGCCAAGGTCATTGATGAGTCAATGAAGACCAACGACAGCCAGCCGACGTTTGTCCTCAACCGCATCTATGAGATAATGAAGGAGAACGGTATCACAGACAACCGTCGTGTCGGTTTGTATGGCTTGACCTACAAGGAGAACGTGGATGATTATCGTGAGTCGCCTACGCTCCAGCTTTTGGAGGCCCAGGAGCGACACCTTGCTCGTCCTTTGAAGTGCTACGACCCGTTCTTGGAGAATCATAAGATTGCAGAGAATCAGATCTCTGACTTTGATGAGTTCTTGAGGGACATTGATATGGTTGTAATCATGGTGAAGCATGACCATATCAAGCAGAACTGGGAAAAACTTAAGGGTAAAGTTGTGATGGACTGCTTCAACATCTGTCCGTTGGAGGGTGTTTATCACATCTAATGTCAGTTAAACAGGATGCCAAGGTGGTTCAAATATAGTTTGAATGCAGTTCGATACTGCCATCCTGTTCTTATATTCTTATACGATGAAGTGATGTGTACAATGCTAAAAAAGTTTTTGCAAGGGACGGATAGAACAAGAGTGGTGAAGAAAAATATTATCCAGTCTTTTTGTTTTAAAATTGCATCGATTGTTCTTTCTTTATTGATAGTTCCTTTGACGATTTCTTATGTAAGTCCAAAACAATATGGTGTATGGTTGACAATCAGCTCTATTGTAGGTTGGATTGCTTATTTTGACTTAGGATTAGGACATGGGTTGAGAAACAGATACGCAGAGGCTAAGGCGAAAGGAAATTTAAAACTTGTGCGTATTTATGTTAGTACAGCATACGCTGTTATAGGTCTGATTTTTGGATGTGTCCTTGTCGCTTTCGTGTTTTTAAATTCATATATTGACTGGAACGATTTTCTTAAAGTCAGAGATGTCGATATAGATCTTTTTAGAAAACTAATGCTAATTCTTGTGGGTTCTTTTTGTTTCACCATGTTCTTTAAAGTAATTAACTCTATAATTCTAGGTGATCAAAAGACAGCTTTAGCGTCAGGTATATCTGTTGCGGAACAACTATTGTCGTTAGTTTTAATTTTTGTGTTGTCAAAGACGACAGATTCTAGTCTTCTTTATTTAGCCTTTGTTACAGCCGGAATACCTTGTTTGGTGTTATTTGTATCATCTGTTTTCCTGTTTTCTTCCAGGGGTTTTTTACATTATTGCGCTCCATCCTTTAAATGTGTGGATTTTAGACAAACTCGAAAGTTAGTGGGTATAGGGGTGAAATTCTTTGTAATTCAATTTTCTTTATTGGCGATTTTCCAAGTGGTTAATATCATAATATCGAGAAATTGTGGCCAAATGGCAGTTTCACAGTATCAGTTATCATATAAGTATTTCAGCATGCTTTACATGTTTGCGGTCATAATACTGACACCCTATTGGTCAGCTTTTACGGAAGCATATACCAAAGAAGATTTTGTGTGGATGAACGATGCGTTTAAGAAACTTAACAGATTGTCATTGCTTGCACTTCCTGTTCTTGTTATAATGCTATTGGGTAGTTCCATATTTTTCAAATTGTGGATAAATGATTCGATAGTAATACCAATGTTCCTACATGCTTGTATGGCTTGCTATGTCTTTTCTATGATATATGCTGGCGTGCAAATGTATATGCTTAATGGTATTGGAAAAGTGACAATACAATTGTTGGTTTATGTACTTTTTGCAGTAATATCAATACCAACAATGAATGTACTATCAAAATCAGTTGGAGTGTATGGGATTTTATTATTTCTTTCAGTAGTCTATATATCACAGGCAATTGTTGGCCAAATTCAATTAAAAAAGATACTACATAAAAAGGCAAATGGCATTTGGAATATATGAAAAGATCTACTAATACCATAGCGTTAGCGGCCATTACTGTTATTCTGTCGTTGATAACGATTGATAGAATGTTGGCAAAACTTGATATGTCACAGGGTAAGAACACTTTAACCCGTTTGTGTTTATTGACTTTTCTCTTGCTCTTCATAGTTTTATATAATAAGAGAACTACAGTAAGTAATGGACTGAGAAAAACCTCTATCTGTTTTCTTCTGTTTACCATTCCTTCCATGTTGTTTTCTACAACAGGAATAAATGTATTATATGGATGGATAGCCGTTCTCTTTGTACCATTAGGTATATTAGTCGGAAAACACTCATGTAAAATATGTTGTGCGTCTTCAAAACCGGACAGAATGTTGGGATTGATAATCTTACCGGCCATAATAGGAAGTTTGTGGATATTATTGATGTCTGGGACTCTTGATCTTTTCAACTTAGGGCGTGATTATATTTTTTCAGTGGTAGTTTTTGTACCGTTATTGTTTTATTTTAAGTCTCCTGTGCTAAAATATGGAACTCTTATTTTAGTTCTATATGTAGTAGTATTATCCACTAAACGTACAGCTCTTATTGCTATTGGTAGTGCAACAGTAGTTTATTTATTGGCTAATATACAGGAAATAAAAAGGGTGAATATAAAATCTGCTTTTAGCGCTGTCTTTTTTTCAATATGTATTGTATTCGCAGTTCAAAGTTTGTATTCAGGGACTGTCAAAGATGCTTTTGATGTAACTGTCGAACGTATGTCGAATTTGGAAGATAAATCAAATGAAGCAAGAGAAGATATTTACACTCAAGTATATTCTAAAATCGAAGCATCGCCCGTTTCATCTATTGCATTTGGACATGGGTATAACGGTGTGACGAAAGATCTCTTTGGACATCCTGCTCATAATGATTATCTTGAAATTATTTATGATTATGGCGTGTTTGCGGTCTTTTTCTATGTTTTAATACTGCTAGGCCTTTTGAATTTGTATCTGAGGCAAGGAGTGCGTTTTTCTAAGAACCCGCATGTCGCCATCGTGTTAGTAACATTTGTGATATTAAACAGTGCAAATTGTATTATAACCAATGCTTCATATGTATATGTTTGTATGTTTTGTATTGGTTGGGCTTTGGAATATACAAATTTAAATAATAAAGAAAATGGAAGATTATCCTAAGGTTCTATTGTTTGGACATTCTTTTAATAACTATAGTGGAATGGGGATAACCCTAAACAATTTGTTTGTGGAATGGCCAAAGGATAAAATTGCAGTATGGGCAAATGAAGTAGATTCCAAGCTATGTGATACAATTCGTCCTTGTGCTATCTATATCGGCCATGCAAAATCGACAAATAGAACGCAACAGCGGAAGACAAACACTATTAAAAACAGAATTCGAGAGAATTTACGTACTCAATATCGTAAGACAGGTATCTTTGAACTGCAACCAAATATCACTATTTCTGAAAATGAACTGGAGCTAGCTAAAAGCTTTGATCCTGACATTGTTTTTTGTGCTTTAGGTAGTGATATGGCAATGCTACGTTGTGAGAAACTGATGGATAGTTTACCTCGTGCAAAACTAGTGCTTTATATTGTCGATGATTGGGTTAATACCAAAATAAACACTCGGTATTTTTCCTCATATTGGAGAAAAAAATACGATAGGGATTTTCGTCATATTTTAGAGAGAGCAACTGGTCTTCTCTCTATTTGTCAGTATATGTCAGATGAATACCTAAAAATGTATGGCAAGACATTTTATCCGTTTCATAATCCTGTAAATCTTGCTGAATGGCAAATCCCGAATGTCGACTCTAAATATCCGGCCGATAAAACCTCTATTCTTTATGTAGGAAAAATTAACGATGACACAACCCCTTGCTTAATAGATATGTGCCACGCTGTTCAAAAGGTGAATGCTCAAGGAGGATCATACGTTTTTGATATTTATTCTCCTGATCATAATGAAAAATTGTTTCTTTTTGAAGGAAACGATGATGTTCACGCTTATCCTCCAATTGCTCATGAGGGAATACCACAGTTGATGAAGAGTTATTCTGCTTTGTTCCTACCATTAGGCTTCTCTAAACAGTCGCGCTCTTATGTTCGCTTGTCTATGCCTACTAAGCTTAGTGAGTATCTTGCATGTGGCAAGCCTATCATACTATATTGTCCGAAAGAAATAGCTCTTGCTAAATATCTTAGCGACAAGAACTGTGCTATTATGTGTAATAATAATGATGAAAATATATTGGGGCAGGCTATATTGAAACTTCAAGATAAAAAGGTTTATAAACAATTGGTAGATAATTCTCTAGTTTTAGCTGCACAACACGAAGGACATGAGGTGCGTCAGCGTTTTAAACATACACTTTGTAGCTTCTTATAATCTGTAGAATTTGAACATGGATGATAAAATAAAATACTTTTTCCCAAAGTTAAGAAATCGCCTTTCTGCGCAAAAAACGCGCCTTTTTGAGAAGCTGCCTGTTGAGATTATTTCCTTACGAGGAATTGATACATGCGGAGGATGGAGAGGCATGACGGATCGCCTCCATGTATTATTAGGGAAAAGTGTAACAGAATCAATTCGTTATAACAATGACACTGGTGCGATATTGGCTGCAGCCAATAAAGCATGTAATCACGTCTTTGCTTTGTTGGGTTCGGGCGACGTAAAGTTGGATCCAATTATTTGGAATAAAGAAATCAAAACGGGATTTGAATGGCCAACAGGAGTCTACTACTCTAAATTGAGAAAAACAACTCCTCAGGGCAGTGATATAAAAATACCTTGGGAACTCTCCCGATGTCATCACTTGCTTTGGCTTGGTGAAGCGTATGTACTTACGGGAGAAGAGAAATATGCATGGGAGGTAGCAAACGAATTGAATGATTGGATCGACACGAATCCTTTGATGTATTCTGTCAATTGGACTTGTGCTATGGAGGTGGCTATACGAGCCGTCAATTGGATGTATGCTTTGTTATTCATAGTGGACTCCGTACATTTCACCGATGAACTTGCTGAGAAAGTATATAGAAGCCTCTATCAACACGGATTTTTTATATACAACAACCTTGAAAGGACCATCCCATACAGCAATAATCATTATTACTCAGATATTGTCGGCCTGCTCTATTTGGGACAGTTGTTTCATCAGACTCGACAAGGAAAAAAATGGTTTAGCTTTGCATTGAGCCAATACTATACTGAGACGCTTGCGCAGATTCTTCCCTCGGGTGTCGATTATGAGAAAAGTGTCTCTTATCATCGTCTGATGACCGAACTAGCCATGTATCCTTATTATATGTTGGAGCGAGTTGGTGCAAATGTTCCAGAAATTGTACGACAAAGGCTCGTGCACATGGTGCAGTACGTCAAATTGAATGCGATGCCTAACGGTAAGGCTCCTATGGTAGCTGATAATGACGATGGAAGATTCCTGCCTTTTGTACCAAGAGATTTTCGCGAGCATTTGTATTTGACGGATTCTAACAGTTTGGATAATAGAATTGTTGCTTCTAGTGCAGATATGCTGTCTTTTGAGTCAGTGAGCCTCGGAAGCCGATTGATTCAAGACTCAAAGATTGCCATACTTCGTAAAGGTGATAGTTATCTTTTTGTTAACAATGCTGACCGGTGGAGATATGACAAAGAGAAGTCAGGATACATTGGAACCCATATTCATAATGATCTTCTCTCGTTCGTATATGCAGTAGGTGGCACAGAAGTCATTGTTGATCCCGGAGGGTATGTTTATACATCCGATATGGAACGCCATGAAGAGTTTCGTTCGACGTCCAAGCATAATACCGTTGTGGTGGATGGTGAGGAACAGCATCTACGGGATCGTTCCCGTGCCTTCATGATGAAGTATAACTCTACCTCTCGTTTCCTTGAGTTAGTAGAAAAGCAGGATTGCGACATCTGTACAGGCGAGTATTTTACAATCAAAGGCAGGCTGACGCATAACCGCTCGTTTCGCCTGGAACAGCAACAACTGACTATAACGGACATTCTTATGAAGTCTGGAAAGGAGCACATGGCCTCGTTGTTTTATCATTTTGCCCCAGGGATATCACCTGTCCTTGAGGATAAAGCGGTTTCGTTTAAGATGCATGGCATGCGATTCTTGCTCAAAATCGGGTCTTCTTGTCCAGTAAAAATGTCAATAAAGGATGATACTGTGTCTCCATCGTATGGCGTCTTGCAAGACTCGAAAACTCTTATCGCAAATGTTGACTTTGATGAGACAATACAAATATGCACAACTATTAGTCATAGGTAGGGATAAATGAAGAAACTTATAAAGAAAGTCTGTTTCCCCATCAATGAGCGGGCATACAGGGGTAAAAGATGTCTTTAAGAAAAGAAACACCCTATGAAGAAATGCAGAAATCATTTAGCGACTATGAAGAGGGGATAGATACTTCTCGCCTCGGAAAATGGACAATCTCAAAAAACAAAAAAAGTATGGATAAAAACAAGCAATACAAGATAGCACTAGTACTTTATACGCAAGGACTTGATTATGATGATCGTATCCGAAAAGAAATGTTGTCTATAAAGTCTCTTTTCCCCAATATTGATTTCAAAATCTTTGCGGTTGAACCTAATAATCGGGAGGAAAATGGAGTGACTTCTTATGGCATCGCTTATCGTATTCCTTATTTGAAATCACGGGACAAGTATGCCTCAGGAACCCATACCTTACAGAAGGCATGGGACTTTTACAAAACGATAAAGAAGGATTTGAAAGTTTATGATGCCGTATGGTGTGCGGACCCAGAGACTTTTATTTTCGTTTTGATGCTGCGTGGAAAGCCTGTTGCATGGGATCTTCATGAATTGCCTTTGGCTTTTATGGGAAATCCGATCATGAGGTTGTTGTTCAGGTCTCTTGAACGCAAATGTAAGGTAATGGTACATGCTAATGAGCCTCGCTTGAGATACCTTGAAAAAATAGGAATGGTAAAGTTTCCGCAAAAACAGTTTGTTTTGCGCAACTATCCGCAGTTTAATGAAATTGATACAGAGTATGATGATGTTTATCATAGGTTTGTTGATTGGAAAGGGACTGCAAAATGTGTCTACCTTCAAGGTTTGAATAATTCAAGCAGGGCGGCACTTGAGACCATAAAGGCTGTTCTATCTTTTAAAGAGATAAAAGGAGTTGTGGTTGGTGGGTTTGATAATGAAATAAAAGAAATGTTGATAAAAGAATATGGAGAAGATTTTCTCGGTTCTCGGATATTGTTTGTTGGTAGAATTAAACAACTTAAAACGCCTCAGTATATTCGCCAGTGTTGTATGGGGCTTGTTTTTTATAAAAACACATCTCCTAATAATTGGTATTGTGAACCTAATCGCTTGTTCCAAAATGTCATTAATGGCAAACCTGTAGTAGTGGGAAATAACCCTCCGATGAAAGAATTTGTTGAAAAAAATAAAGTTGGTGTAAGTGTTGACACTGATGGTGAGAATGTGGCTAAAATTGTTGAAGGGATGAAGATTGTCTTGGACAATCTTGATAACTATAATAATTTCCGAGCAGATATTGTTCTTTGGGATACACAAAATGATGTAGTAGAACGAATTGTAAATAAATTTATTTGAAGATATGATAAGAAGAGTTATTTGTATAACTGGGCAGATGGCGCAGCCTCGTGTCTTAAAACGAGTCAACATGCTTCGTGATGCAGGTCTTGAGGTTGTGGTAGTGGGATATGATAGAGGTATATATACTTGTAATAAGCTTCCAGAAGATATCGAAGTTAGATACATGGGGACGCAAAAGGATGATTCTGGCTATATAAACAAAATTACACAAGGCTATCGCGATGTTAAATCTATTGTTGCAGAATTTAATGATGAAGAAACTGTATTCTATTCTTTTTCGATAATGACCGCAGTGTGGTTTTTGTTGCGACGAGTAAAGTATTTTTATGAGATTTCCGATATTCAATATGGGTATAATAAAATGCGAATAATACAGCCTATATTGAAATTTTTGGATAGATTCTTAATAAAAAAATCGGCACTTACGGTAATGACTTCTCTTGGCTTTTATAGGTATTTTTATGGGGATAAAAAAGTGAAGAATGTGATTGTTCAACCGAATAAGGTTAATAGTAAATTGACTCAATGCAAGAGGTGTGTTGTTAGTCCAAACATGGCACACCTGCGATTTTCATTTGTTGGTTCAATACGATATTTTAATACGGTTTTACGTTTTGCAAAGGTAGTGGGCAAATACTATCCCCAGCATTTGTTTAATTTTTACGGAGATAGTTCCTTTGTAGATGCTTTTAAAGCAGAATGTCGAGAATACCCCAATGTCATATTCCATGGAAGTTTTAAAAATCCTGGCGATTTAGAAAAAATCTATTCTAATACAGACGTCGTAATTGCTTGTTATGAGAATGAAAACCTTAACGAGCGTATTGCTGAGCCTAATAAAATGTATGAAGCAATGCTCTTTTGTAAGCCCATAGTTGTGTCGCAAAATACGTTCTTGGCGACGCAAATTGAATCATACAAATGCGGCTATGTAATAAACGCTTATAGTGATGCGGACATACGTTCGTTTATAGATAATTTGAATGAGCAAAAAATGATTGAAATATCAAAGCATGAGTTGTGTATTCCTGAAATCGAGTTAAAAGATAGTCCTCGGGCAATTTCTGACTTTATTCTTTCTATGTAGTGTATAGTACCTTGTATTAATTAAGATCTTTAGGCAATAAAACACTATTCTGTATGTTTTTGCTCCAACTTACATGACAGGAAGTGAATATTGGCCGCAGAAAGACGTTGTTTTGATATTTAATTGTGTTGTTTAAAATGAAAGTATCTATTATAACAATTTGTTACAACAATGAAAGGGAAATCCGTGATACTATTGAGTCCGTGATAAATCAATCTTACAGTGACATTGAGTATATCATAAAAGATGGTGGCTCTACGGATGGTACCATGGGTATTGTCAATGAATACAAAGACAAAATAGCGAAGATAATATCATGTCACGATAGAGGTATTTATGATGCTCTTAACCAAGGGATAGATGCTGCAACAGGTGATGTCGTTGGATTTATTCATGCGGGTGATCGTTTGTTTGCTCCAAATACGATTGAAAAAATAGCTAAATTTCATAGTGAAAACGATGTCGATATTTCTTATGGAAATAGCCAAACCATAGCTGAAAATGGGCATGTTGTCCGGTGTAATTATAGCCCCAGAAAACCATATAAGTTATGGATGGACTTTGGATGGATGCCCTCACATATGTCCATGTATGCTAAAAAGAACGTTTATGACAAGTATGGGAAGTTTCGCTTAGACATGGGAGTGGCGGGCGATTATGAGTGGTTTCTTAGAACCTTTTATAAGCATAGAGCAAATATTAAGATAAAACGCCTTGATACTTTTGTCCTGTATTTTTCTTTGGGTGGAGCAAGTTCAAATGATGGGCTAAATAAAATCCAAAGGAAACAAAGGAAAATGCTTAATGCTTGTTGGAAAGTAAATGGTTTAAAACCAATTCCAGGCCTGGTTTATGCAAGATTGTACTGGGGGGCTAGAATCATCATGCGTTGTAAGTTTGACAAGTTGTTTGGCAGGTTATGAATAGTGGAACGTTATTGCTATTAAACGCAGAGTATGTTCAGAGTATCGTATTGGCTAGGTCTTTTATGAGGCTTGGATGGAAGGTCGTAGGCTTCTGTAGTGGAAAGTGCACAAGTGGGTATGCTTCAAGGTTTCTGGACGAGAGATATGTTGTGCCTAATGTCAGAACAGAAACGAAGGCATTCGAGACGTTCTTTTATGAATACATAGCTAGAAACAATGTGTCGCTCATTATTCCAATGATAGATGATAGTGCGGAATTCCTTAGTAAAAACAAAGCCAAGATAGAAGGCGAAAATCATGTTGTCTGTGCATCAGAAGTGCCTGTGAAGTTTAATAATGCACGGAACAAGCAGTATCTGATGGGTGTGTGCGAAAGGTACAATGTTTGTCATCCAAGAACAAAGGCCTTGTCTCTCTCTACAATAGAGCAGGTGGCTGACTATGTTGGTTTTCCTGCAATGATTAAGCCGGACCTTTCTGCAGGCGCACGGGGCATTACTCGTGTAGATAATATAGAAGAATTGAAGGCTAAGTTCCCAGGTATTGAGAAAGAGTATGGTGCATGCTCTCTCCAACAGTTTGTTGAGCAGCCAGATTATTACTATAACGTAATGATGTATAGGGGAAAAAGTGGAGAGATTCTTGCAGATACAGTTATCAAAATAAGGCGATATTTTCCCCTGCAGGGTGGAACTAGTTGTTATTCAGAGACTGTCCGTCTAGACTCTATATGCGAGGAGTGTAAAAAGCTATTGGAAGTTCTCGATTGGCATGGTTTTGCCGACTTTGATGTACTTGAGGATAAGAAAACAGGCGAGTTAAAAATCATTGAAATTAATCCGAGAGTGCCATCAAGTTTGCAGGGCTCTGTTGCGGCAGGGGTTGATTTTGGAAAAGTGTTTGTTGCTGATCTATTTGGGGGGATACCACCAAAATTTGAATATAAAGAGGGGCAGCAGGTTCGGTGGATGGGGCTTGATGTTATGTGGTTCATCTTCTCCCCAAACCGCTTTAAGTTTAGGCCGTCGTGGTTTCGATTCTTTGGTAAAAATGTAAGCTACCACGATGGCAGTTGGGATAACCCTCTTCCTATGCTTGCTGGTTGTTTGGCTGGTTTTTTAAAGTATTTAGATCCCGAAGTTAGAAAAGCGAAACTAAAGAAATAATGAAAAAGTTATTGTTCTCGGGAGCATCAGGCTTCCTAGGTCATAATGTGATGCCGATATTGTCAAGGCAGTATGCTATCACAACAATCGGTATTACAGAAAGTGACAATATAAACGCGAATATTGCAAGTGAGATTCCTGCTTTGCCAGAAAGATATGACGTTGTCCTTCACGCTGCGGGAAAGGCGCATGTGTACCCGAAGAATCAGGAGGAGGTGCAGGCGTTTTATGACGTGAACTTTCAAGGTACTGTGAATCTTTGCAGGGCTTTGGAAAAGGTCGGCTTACCGAAATCCTTTATATTTATCAGTACGCTGGATGTGTATGGCTTGGCTGTAGGAGAGGGTATTGATGAGACTTACCCGATGAATCCAGTCACTCATTATGCCAAAAGTAAATTGCAGGCAGAGAAATTCCTTGTGGAATGGGCAAAAGAGAATGGTGTGATCCTGGGTGTCCTTCGTCCATCGTTGATGACGGGCCCCAATCCACCGGGCAACTTAAAGGCTATGATAAATGGTATTCGAAGGGGGTACTATGTGAATATTGCTGGTGGTCGTACAAGAAAGAGTTTGATGATGATTCAAGACATTGCACGCCTTGTTCCGAAAATAGAGAAAGTGGGTGGCATCTATAATGTTTGTGACGATCATCATCCTTCGTATCGTGAGCTGGGTGTATGTATTAGTAAGCAATTGGGAAAGAAGCATGAGCCTTTCTCTATTCCGTATTGGATGTCTTGGTGCATGGCGAAGATAGGTGATGTACTTAGGGTGTTGCCTATTGATAGCCATCGACTGGAACAACTGACAAAATCTAATACTTATTCTAACGAAAAGGCTAAAAGGTGTTTAGGATGGGAGCCACTGGATGTAATTGAGAATTTCAAAATAAAATAGATTGGACACTTTGTCGTTGGGTAGTGATTCTAAGGCATTACTTTGGCTTGTAAAGATAGCACTGTGGAAGGAGCAACCCACGTCGCCTGCATCTATTGTGGACTGGAGGACGCTGATGGAGTTGGCGGAAAAGCATGGTGTGCTTGCTATGGTACTGGATGCAATAGACCTGTTTCCTCAGTCTAGGCGTCCGCCTTTCGATATCTTGATGAATGGGATTGGTAGGTTGTCATTTATTGAGTCAATGTATGACAAGCATCGAAAAGTGATAAGGTCACTATCGCATTTCTACCATCATTACGGCATTAAGATGATGGTGCTTAAGGGGTATGGCTTGTCCATGAACTACCCGAAGCCGAACCATCGTCCAACGGGTGATATTGATACTTTTCATTTTGGTCAATGGCGGGAAGCGGATGCGTGTGTTCATGACAGACTTGGAATAGAAATAGACAACTCTCATCATCATCATACGGTATTTGGTTATCAAGGGGTGACAGTGGAGAATCATTATGATTTTCTGAACGTGCGTTCACGGAAATCTAATGTTGAGTTTGAGAAGGTGCTGAAGTCTCTTGCTGCGGAGGACAAAGCAATAAAGGATGAGGAGATGGAGAATGTGTTCTACCCGTCTCCAAATTTTAATGCTTTGTTTATTGTCCGCCATAGCGCAGGTAATTTTTGCGCTGCGGGGATAATACTGCGCCAAGTATTGGATTGGCTCTTGTTTGTGAAGAAGTATCATGACAAGGTGGATTGGGAGATGGTGTATCGTATGTACCGTAAGTTTAACCTTGTGAGGTATGTCAACTCACTAAATGCCATTGGTATTCAATACTTAGGGTTTGATGCCAAGTGGTTCCCAGAATATGAGAAGGACAAGTGTTTGGTGGAGCGAATCCTTAACGATATGTTGAATCCAGAGTTTAAAGGAAAGGAGAACGGCAGCCTAATGAGTGGAGTGTTTGTAAAGTTGCGTAGGTGGTGGCAGAATCGCTGGAAACTCAAGATAACGACTTCGGATTCACTATGCTCAGTTTTCTTGTATGGGGTGTACTCAAAGCTTTTGAAGCCTGCGCATTTTAGGGATTGATGAGAAATGTGGATTGATGAAGTTGGTTTTTGCTCGACTTTGATATATCCTAAGGGGTAAAAGTGTTTAATGGATTAGTGTGAAAAATGATATATAGAAGTTTAAAGCGTGTTTTTGATTTCGTCTGTGCCTTTCTTGGCATTGTGGGTACTTCGCCGATATGGATTCTGTCGATAGTCTTGACGGAGCTAAGTGACCCAGGACCATTGTTTTACTTTGCCAACAGGGTGGGGAAGGACAATAAGAAGTTTAGGATGTGGAAGTTTCGCTCTATGCGTGTGGCAAGGGGGGCGAATGAGGCATCTTTGCGTCCTGATCAAGATCGAATCTTCTGGTGGGGCAAGATTATGCGTCGATTGAAGATTGATGAGTTGCCGCAGCTGATGAATATCCTGAACGGAACCATGTCGATAGTGGGGCCTCGCCCTGCTGCTGTGGATCAGGTGGATATAACTCGTGGTGGTGAGAATGCCATCGCTGCTACCGTGCCTTGTGGATTGACATCACAGTCAAGTTTATGGGACTATATCTATGGGGATCAGTTTCCTGACGAGAAGGAGTATAACGAGAAGGTGTTGCCCATCCGACTGAAACTGGATGTGTATTACGTGAAGAACGCTTCGTTCTTTGGGGATATCAAGTTGATCGTTTGGACCGTCATCGCCATCCTCTACACCGCTTGCGGTAAGTATCCGCAGTGGATGCATGATAAGTTGGTGGGGTATGCCAAGACGGTGTGATGTAAAGAACTAATGTGATAAAAACAAAGAAATAATAATGAAATATTTGTTAGTAGTGGCTCACCCCGACGACGAGGTTCTCGGGGCTGGTGCATCGATGTGGAAATGGTCGCATGAAGGCGACGAAGTAGACGTAGCCATTATGTGTACAGAGGCGAAGGCGCGTGCTTTCCGTCCTTCGGATGCAGAGTTGGAAGGTGATACGGATGCAGCGACGAATTATGTAGGCGTGGGCAAGAAGTATGAGGCAACGTTTCCGAATATCGAGATGAACACTGTGCCGCATTTGAAGCTGGTGCAGTTCATAGAAAGTGCTATTCGGGAGAGTGAGCCGGATATTGTGATAACGCATCATCCTGCTGACACCAATAATGATCACTTGCAGACTTCCATGGCTTGCCAGGAGGCAATACGGTTGTTTCAGCGCCAGCCGGCGGTGAAGCCTGTGAAGGAGTTTTGGTATATGGAGGTGCCTTCGTGCTCCGAGTGGGCAATCAACGACGCCATGAATCTGTTTCGTCCGAACTGCTACGTGGAGGTAGGTCAGGACGGTGTGGAGGCGAAATGCAAGGCGTTGTCGATGTATCGTGGGGTAATGCGTCCGTATCCTCATCCTCGCAGTGTGGAGTATATCACGGGCTTGGCGGCCATGCGTGGCAGTCAGTGGGGCTGTAAGTATGCTGAGGCTTTCCAAGTGGTGCTGCGTAGATATTAACGCGATATTGCTATTAGAGTTGTTAGGGCATTCTGCTTCCGCCTTCCTTTACGGGATGGGGAGGCGTGTGCCCTTTATTTGATTATATATGGTTATGGAAATAAATAAAGAGTTGATTGATGGGCTTTTTGAACAGGCTCAAGTGAATCCTCGTTTGCGCCAGAATTATGACTTGCGTACGTCTGAGAGGGATCATTCGCAGCGTATGCTCAATGCGTTGTGGCCAGGGACGGTTGTACCTATCCACCGTCATCCGCAGAGCACGGAGAATGTTTTCCTCTTGTGTGGGAAGCTGGTGGAGGTGGTCTATGACAATGAGGGTAACGAGACGGATCGCATCCTGCTTGACCCCACCGCTGGTAGCTACGGTTGTGTGGTGCCGCAAGGGGCGTGGCACACGGTAGAGGTCTTGGAACCTTCTGTCATCTTCGAGGCGAAGGACGGAAAGTTTGGTGAGGACTGTAGCGAGACGCTGGATGCCTTCAGGGCCAAGGAGGCGGAGAGTAAGAAGCAGGCTTCGCCTACTACAGAGCCTTTCTCCAACAGCCTCGGTGATCTCAAAAAGAACATCGAGTATCTGATTGGCATGGAACGCCAGTCGGGAAGCATGGAGGTCATTACACCGCTCTACGTCTCGCGCATGCTGAATGTGCCGCTGGAAGAGGTGGAGAAGGTGATGGGGGAAATGGGAGTGGTATGAAGTGCCGATAATAGTGTTTTTCATCGCTCTTGAACGTGTTTTTCTCGCTTGGGCATCAAATCTTTTTGAAAAAGATCTATTGTACAGATATTTTTCGTACCTTTGTCTTTGGTAATCATAGCGATTATCGTTTGTGATCCTTGTGGCTCTGCGCAATGAAGGATGTAACGGTTCTCGCTAAATGCAAACTTGTTCCGCAAAACAACAATGCAAGCACGACTACCATTACAAGAATCTTGAAATGCTTAGAAAAGGGCTGAGACGTAGATTCTTGCCACAAAGATTAAATAAAGTACTAATCATGATGAATCGGTTTTGGCGGTTTACTTTATACAGTCTGTCGTGTATCGGAATATTGGTGTTCCCTTATATTGCAGAGGCTTGTATTGACGTCTGCGAGTGGTTGAAAAATACAATTGATACAAGTTGTCTTATTACGGCTTTGTGCATTGCTGCACTATTTCTCTACATGGAGTTTCTTATCCAGTCATGCAAAAAGGAAAGAGAGAATGGTGTAGCTAAATATCTTCTACTTGACCAACTCATGGAGTTGAAAAGTACTGAACACACAAAGGAAAAGGATGCGTAGAGTAATAGCTTTGTCAGAATAGATTCCTATATTGTAGTCTTGTATATGTTTGAACTTAAAATCTTATTATATTCTAGTCAGAGGTCTCAACGTATTGTCTATCAGGATAATGATGGAGTTATGATATCTGAGATCGAACAGGTATTTCTTAGAAAATGTGAGGTGGATTTTTGTGCTACTACTTGGGCCAGGGTTGTTGTGTCAGATAATACCAGATGCGCATTGAAAGGACTTGAGCAGAAGTACGATACAGTTACAGGTAGACATATACGCAAGTTGTACGGATTCATTTCCAAACTATCTGATGGTGAGGTGTTCTACTATCTTAACGAGGACAAGGTTTCTGTTGTAGAGCGCAGAGCGGCTTATGATAGTATCAAAAAGCAGCATCTTGGGGTTGGAGTTGTGCATAATGCAGCCTTTTCTCATTATAGTATGCTGGATTATTACTTTCAGTATCTTTCCTATGGATATGATGGCATAGAAGAATGGATAGGAGAAAAAGATGTAAGCAGGAGAGTGTGTCGTTTTTGTGGACAGAAATATCCAGAAGTGACGTTTAAAAAGGTTGCCCATGCTGTACAGGACGCTCTAGGGAACAAGCTCTTGTTTTGTTATGAAGAATGTGATACTTGTAACCATGACTTGGCATCGATTGAAGACAATTTTAGAAAGATTATGGACTTTCGTAGGGCTATATATCATATCCCTCGAAAAGGAACAACTAGTTCTCCTAAGGTTGTTGGTAAGACGTTTATCATCGAACCGAATAATCAAGGTTATCCTGAGTTGTTTTTGATGGAGGAATATATATCACCAAAGATTGACCGTGCGAAGCCATTTATCATGCATTTGGAGCTAAAAGACACAATGACCAATGAGGGTATGTATAAGGCTTTGTGTAAAATGGTGATTGATATGTTGCCTTCTTCGGAATTGCATCATTTTGAGAATACTGTAAAGTGGATGACTTCAAATGGGAGGTGGGCTCCAGATTCGTTGCCTTCCACATGGTTATCAGTGTTGCCAACAGGTAATATTGTGTACCCTCAACCTGTTTTGGATATTTTTCTGAACAATAAAGGTAGGATGCCCGATTCTCCATACTGTACTGGGATACTATGGATATATGACATAGCATATATGTTCGTCATGCCATTGACAGATGTTGATGCAGGGAAGTATAAATACGATTATGATCTTACAATTCATTGGCACCAGGTGAGCAAAATGATAGGGCTTCATAATAGGCAAAGGCAGGATTCTAATAACTATCATCCATCAACGCCATGGGTTGATTGGGATGTGGATTTGTCTCTTTCGAACATACATGTGCTGCCAAAGTCTGATCCTATTTTTTTAGAATGTTTGGCAACTAAGGTTAATAGTCTAGATATAGGTATGCCTCCATTTACGAAAAATGGCATTGTCTTCTATGAAGCGAAAGAAATAGAATATGAGTGTTATTATAATGATACTATAACTGATAAAGATCTTAGAGATTTAACACTACACATTGCTGGACCTCGATTCCTTATTGATCCTATAAATAGCCATGTTCATGTCAAGATGGAGTCGCATGTGAATGATACCACTGACAAGGTTAGGTATTATAGATATTCATTTAGTGTGATTTTTTACGTTCCAACGTTTTGGTCGTACATAAATATAGAAATGAAAGAAAACGCTCTTGTATCATTTGCTTTCCATTATGGATTACGTGACTATCTGTATGAGTCTGCATTAAGGCATATAGAGCCAGCTATGAGCAGGTTGCGTGCAGGTTCACCATTTGCAAAGTGTAGTTTGGAGAAAATGATAGAATATAAAAGAATTCTTACTCTTGCAGATTATCTTGTACCAATAGGAAATGATAATAATTATATTGAGGTACTTGATTCTGAAATTCATTCTATTGAGTGCGAGTAATTTCTGTTAGAAAAACGGGATGGTAATGAAACCCAACAAGATATAAGTTGATTGGTATGAGTGACAAGAAGATATACGATTGGGAGTTCGGCCTGTTTGAAAGGGCATGGGGCAGGCGGGGCGTGGCTTGCCCTGATTGTGTGAATGAGAGCAATCATAAGGTTTGGAGGCGGTTTTTGGACAGGGCGGTAAGGAAGCTTCTGTGCGCCGAGACGATGGAGACGGAGGAGTTTCGGGAGTTGCTGGAGGAGGTGCGTGAAGAGGAAGCGCAGCGTCTGGTCTGGGAAAAGAGGGCCGAGAAGATGGCGGAGGCGAGAAGGCGGAGGAGCTGCATGGCGCGTCCGAAGATCGATTATATCCCGAAGGGGTTGACTGTGGATTTGGAGGAGGCTTACGCCGAGTACTTCAAGCAGGAGGTGGAGCTTCGGCACGGAAACAGCATTGCAACAGATAAACGATATGCTGATTCTTATAAGCATTTGCAACATGAAATTGTTTGCGTAGGAGTTAGCTTTAGCAAGGAGAAACGTGGAATTAATGATTGTAAATATTGTAAAATTCTAAGCAATAGAATCTTATGAAGGACTTATCAAAAGAACAATTTCTTCCCATAGTACGAAAAATTCTTGAAACAGGTTTAGTCGGGAAACTCCAAGAAGAACATACTATTATGGGGTTTCTATCTTCCATTCGGGAATTGAGAACCATGAAGTCCTTGGATGACCGCTATAACAATCTATATGACGATGTACACAAGCATTGGGTGGACAACTATGATGACTATGATGATGAAAATCTGTTCTTTACACGATTGAAGCTATTGGAAGACAGTAAACTTTATTTTCCATTTTTGGAATCTTGCGTGAATCCTGCCTTCATAACCAATGAAGAATATCGTCAACATCTGGTTAAGGTTATAAATGCCCAGATAGAACAATATGGTATACAATTGGGCATTACGACTTATGAAGGAGGAATAGGGCATTATAGAATAATGGATTTGATATCAGGAATGGATATAACTGATATACTGAGGAATAAAATTCCATTCTATGTTGAAAAGCATCCAAGTGGATATTCACATCGTAAATCTTCCCATGCAGCCCCACCGCAATATCCTGCATTTCTCTTAGTTTCCGATGATGGCTGGAGCGATGGCTATGCTCATGTGCAATTTAATCTGTTTTTGTATTTGTCAGAAAAAAAATGTACTCATTTGGCTTGGTTAAGTTAGTAATTCAAGTTTCGCAAGTTCCTTAGCTTGCTATTTTTAGTTCATAAATCTGTATAAAATGCTGAAGTTTATCAGAACGGTTGATAAGAGCCTCGAAGATTTTCTCGTCCTCGATCTCAAAACACTGAGCAATCTCGCTGACAATGTCTACGATCATTCCCCAGATACGTTCCGTTATGGTAAGTTCCGCAGAGTTTCGAGTCACTTCGCGGAAGAGTCCGCCTATAGTCTCATAGGAAGAGAATCGTCTTGCCGTGGCAAGTATGTTGTACTGCATGGCAGTGATTGCGGTACATGCAATCTGGGAAGCAAAGTTGCGCATCTGATACTTGCCAAGTCCAAGATTGCCTTTGCTATCCTTGAACACGACTTCCAGAGACCACCGCATGGAATAGATGCGGTAGGCTTCCTTGAATTCAAGTTCCGTGTTAGTTGTAATCAGTGCGTTCCATTCAGACTTCTTGTTCCTTTTTGTAAAGAACAAGCGTACCTTACGACCCGCGAACTCAACATCCACGGTGACGTAGTAGCAGCCAAGGTTACGGCTAAACTTGCGTCCTTTCTTGGGATGGTCAAAAAGAGCAACGAGAGCCTTGGCGGCATAGTCCTTGCGGTTGTAATGGTACTTCGTCTTGCCCATCTTGATCATGCCAAGGTAGTGGCACTTGACATGACGGGAGGTAACGAACTTGATAACCTCAGCGCAGGCGAACCAGCTATCTGCAAGGATGTAGTCAAAGTGTATTTTTCTGGAGATGAGACGCTTTATCATCTCTATCATGAGCTTAATCTTGCTCTCGTCATACTCCTTGATACGCTTTACTGTATGGCTGTCCTCGTTACGTTCCTTCTTGAATCGAGCATCAAACTGCTTCTGCTTCAGGTTGTACGTCCCCTTCTTTCCTTTCTCACCAACAAGGCAGAAGTCCATGAGCATCTGGGTCGCTCCGTCCGTAATGCCGAGGAACAATCCTTTGAAGCCGAGAAGCATCTTGTGCTCAACATGAGAGAACACCTTTCCAATCATCTCCGTATGGATGCCTCGCTTTGGATAGTCCGTATCGTCAACCATCAGACACACGGGAGCATGAGCATCCCTCTCCGTGCTTGCCTGTGTCTTGCGCCAAAGCTGGGTTGTGATATTGGCGAGGATCTTACGCCAGTCATAGTCCTCTCTGGAAAGAAAACGATAGAACACGTCCTTACCGCAGTCGGCGATGCCGCATAGGGACGAAGCAGAATAGTTAAACACATTCTTGATCATGAAACATGGAAACAACAACAATAGCTGTAGCAACTGCAGCTGCGAGTATTTGCAGTTGCATCTGCTTTCCGCTCCGAAGAGCCTTTTCTCCGAGAGATTTAGCGTTCGTGTTATGTCCATTATCTGGTTCATTGCACTCGTGGCATCATTTTCTTTGAAATATTTGCCGATTTCTGAAATAAAATTCTTACCTTTGCTCATGGGTATGGAAGTATTTGTGAATTGTTTTTTGTCACTACAAATTTACAAAGATTTTGCCACATAGGCAAACTTCCATGCCCTTTTGTTTTAGGCAGTTACGTCATGTTTTGTTAACTTGCGAAACTTGAATTAGTAAGGAAAAATAGCGATAAAGAATGTAGCAAGGAACATCATTATTTTGTAAAAGATGATGGACTACCCGATGTGTTTCAAAACCTACCACCAGAATCTTGTACATTGGGACAAAAGGAGGAGTATTATTCTGGCATAAAGAAAGCCTGTCCAAATACCTATATGTCTGTTTTTGTGGCATTGAGAGATGTGGCCATATTTTCACAAATAGATGATGAGTTTAGGAATACCCAATATTACAGTTGTTTGGTAAGAGACAATGCCGCCGAGCGAAATATCAGAGAAGCGCGTCTTCTTCTTGAAGGAGTAGATGTAGAAGATAGATATTCCTTTGAGTACACATTTCGACCCAAATATTCAGAAAATGATGTGTCTTTCCAATTCTCATTTAGACATCCACGGCATCTACTTTCACGAAGAATATATGCGATAATAGGGAAAAATGGAGTTGGAAAAACACTATTTATATCAACCTTACCACGTGACTTATCATCTGCATCGGAAGAAAACTTTCATCCACGAAAACCATTGTTGAGCAAGGTCATATCATTTTCAGAAAGTAATTTCGATAACTTTAAGCAAGCAGACAACAATTCCCGGCTTAACTATGTCCATTGTGGTATGGTAAAACAAGTGGAAGATGATGTCAATATTCCAAAAAGTAAAAAGGATTTGACATCTGAATTATTACGCGCATACGAAAAGGTGGCACAACTCGGAAGAGTAAAACATTTGAGACGCGTTCTAAAGAATTTGGTAAATGAAGAACTTATTTCCAAACTTTTTGAGAATAAAGGTGGTGATGAATATGTGCTCTGTAAAGCAACATTTCATGACTTGATGAAGAAAATGAGTTCTGGTGAGAGTATCATGTTCTATTTGTTTTGTATGCTAGAGGCAGAAATGAGATATGATTCTCTTATTCTACTGGATGAGCCAGAAACCCATTTGCATCCTAACGCCATGTCTGAACTCATTTGTGCATTGGACGACATGTTGCAGGACTATGAGTCTTGTTGTATCATGGTGACACATTCTCCACTGTTGGTAAGAGAATTGTCTTCTGATTGTGTGTATGTCATGGAAAGAGAAGGAAAAATATCGGTGGTAAGGAAGCCTGGCATAGAGACCATCGGTGCTGATTTGACGATGTTGACAGATGATATTTTCGGATCAAGGGAAGTTCAGAGAAACTATAAACGACGTATCGCAGAAATGGCAAGTCGTATGTCATACGCCCAAATGGTGGAGCGGATAAAATCCAAGGACTTGCCATTGGGCTTAGGCATAGAATTGTTTATAAGGAGTTTATATCCAAACGGCAATGAAGAAGAGAAGCAGGTATAAACAAAACGCATACAAGTTTCACAGGTATGTGCTTTCAAGAAAAAGAAATGACTCAAGAGATATTATTGAAAAAATTGAATGTAAATTGCGACGTCGTTTTGGACTATACAAACGATTGCTAAATGAAGACAAACTTGAGGAACTTACCCATTTGCGACTTACAGAAGAAAGAAGAAAAGCCTTAAAAGATTTGTATTCTTATGATTCAAAGGCATTCTGTGAGTTAAGGATAGAACTGACGACTGATGAAAATAATAGGAAGTCTAATCTCTGCCCAAATTGCCTTTTGGAATTGGCAGGAACTCTTGACCATATAATACCGCAGGCCCCATTTCCCGAATATAGTACAAATCCATATAACTTGATTCCATGTTGTTCTACATGCAATAGCAAGAAAAATGATGACTGGATAAAGGACGGGAAGCGAAGCATTATAGATTTCTACATTGACGATATACCTGATATTCAGTTCTTGTATGCCTACCCTAAATTAGTCAAAGGATATTTGGATATAACATATGAAATCCATTTTCCGCTGGGTTATGACATAACGATAAAGGACAGATTGGAAAATCATTTTGGGAAATTGGAGCTTTTAAAGCGATATCGTGAAAATTCGGATGACAAAATAAATGAATTGGCAAGTGATATAAAGGCTGCAGAAGAATATGGCCTTAATGATGACAATATAAAAGGAATGATAAAGATGAAAGCTAACGAGATGCAACATAAACACGGTATTAACTATTGGGTACCTATACTAAATATCGCTTGTGTGGATGATGAAAATGTATATAACTATCTTAAAGGAAGATAGGCATGTTTTTTTCTACATCGTTACCTAATGTATTCTTTTATAATAGTAATACACAGACGTTATCTGAAGATAATGCTTTAGTGAAAATGGCAAAAGAAAGACAACCGAAATAAATAATAAAGCTACGAATATGAACAAAGACTCATTCGATTTCATCTACAACGCCGAAGGCGATTATTACGATTTGGTTGTAGACAAGAAAATACAGAAAGTCGTAGAAGAGCTGAAGGCATTGCCTCGTGACATACTGATCCGCTACCTGGCCTATTGGTCAGAAACCATAGACTGCCGTAAATATGTAGTGGAGGCGCTAAGGAAGGATCTGCGCGCCGAGACGATGGAGACGGAGGGAGCTTGTAGGTGCTTGTTTTTGCACTACTAAGAACGATATTTGTGTTATTTGGAACAAAAAGCTATATTTGTGGCACGCTAAATATTTAAATGGAGTTAAAAATGGCGCTGTGTTGACCGAGCGCTTTTTTGTTTGAAGTGTTTTTGTTAACTTTGTACGCAAATAAAGATTCGTATGAATACAGAGGTACTAAGAATAATAGAAGGTGGTCTAGCCAATGATCATAGAAAGATCATTAGTTATGCAAATCGGCTTGCCGATAGGCTTGACAAGGAGGGTGAGTCCCCTTTGGCAAAATGTATACGTCAGAAGCTTGAAACTTCTGTTCCGCATTCTGCTGCGATAGCTGATGCTCTGAGGACGATTCCCTTGGATTCGGACAGTCGGCTTCAGATAGTAGAGGTAGTGCCTTCAGATTCGCATCGGCAAAAAATTGTGCTATCTCCTTTGGTGGAGAAACAAATAAAAGAGTTTGTTGATCTTGTTAAAAACACGTCAAAGCTTGAGGTTGCGGGTATCGACATTAAGAAAACTCTTCTTTTATATGGTAAGCCTGGTTGTGGCAAGACCAGTATTGCAAATTATATTTGTGAGCAAACTGGATTGCCTTTGGTTATAGCAAGGTTGGATGGTATTGTGTCCTCTCTCTTGGGTAGTACCGCAAAGAATATTCGAAAGATATTTGAATACTCTAGTAGCTTTCCGTGTATATTGTTTCTGGATGAGTTTGATGCAATAGCAAAGGCTCGTGATGACAGTCATGAGTTAGGTGAATTGAAGCGTGTTATTAATAGCCTTCTTCAAAATATTGACTCTATGCCATCAAGTTGTGTGCTTATCGCTGCAACTAATCATCAGTCTCTTCTTGATCCTGCGGTTTGGAGACGATTTGTACAAAAAGTCGAGGTCGAGCTTCCTGATGAAGATGAGGTATTAACGCTTATGTCTATATTTTCTGAGAATTTTGAAAGTAATTTCTCTGGCGACAAGCAGAAGATACAGTCACTGGCAAAGGCCTTTCAGGGCTTGTCGCCCTCTGATATCAAAACGATATATGACAAAGCAAAGGTGAAAAGTATAATATCTGCTACTCATGTGATTGACTACTGCCAATTGTTGTTTGGGGTATTTGAATTGAAAAATGAAGACTATACGGAATCATCTTTGGTTCGTTTTCTAAGCGAAAATGGAATGTCTCAAGTGGCGATTCATGAAGCCTTTGGAATGAGTCTTAGAAAGATTAAAGGATTCTTGTCAGAAAAATAGTAATTATTATGGCTAAAACATTTCCTATACAAGTCGTAAAGACTAGAGGTAAGCAAGATATCTTCAAAAAGGAAGCTGGTGGTTCAAATGAATTGCCAGATTGGGTGAATGATGATGCAGTTAGAGTAAATTCTAGTATCATCATAAGCCAGCTTAATGATCTTGAAGGGGAGTTGGAGAGGAAAATGAAGGAAAAAACTCCTGTACCAATTTTGATGACTGCTACTCTCCATGAGAAAGCAACCGCTAAATCGTATCGTTCTAGCACTCGCGCGATTTTTGATACAGAGCAAAAGCGTAATATTATTGGCATGGACTCGGTTCGCAATCTGATAGTGAAGATTGCGAACCTTGCAGATGTCCAGGCTATAAAACAGAACGTCCAAGGGACTCCTGGTCGTTCTATAAGTAAGGATAAGAGGTGTGGTATTGCATCTGTTGTGGATTTCAAACGATACGTCCCGACATGTGATGCTAATGAGCTGGTTGGTAAAGTTGCTAAGGTCAGATTGGCGAATTTTTTGGATATAGATATTAACAGAAATGCCGAAGAGCATTTTATAGCGGAATGCAATAAAGGTGAAATCGAAGCTACGGTCTGTAGCTATTCAGACGAAGCCAAGATTTTCCGTGTAGTTGTTGATAGTCAGGATACAATGAAGAGGTTGGCTACTATGGACGGAGTTATTTCGATCAAGCCAATGCCATATTTCGAAATTACAGCTTCTCCAGAACCATACAATACTCATTTGCCGGTCCAAAGTCCTAAAGAAGATGAGGAATATGCGGAAGTCGGATTGCTTGATTCTGGAGTGGATGATATCCCTCATCTTAGGCCATGGATGCGTGGTGATAACCAAAATGTTGCTGGCCTGGATGAGCATGATATTGACAAGGGGCATGGAACAGCTGTTGCTGGTATTTTGCTTTATGGAGATGAACTTCAAGGAGAGCATTATACTGGTTGCAAGCCTATGTGGCTAACGAGTTGTGTTGTCAATACTGATCCTTCAAAGGCGATAATTGAAGAGGTTGAGATGGTTGAGTATATCAGAACTGCCATTGCCGACAACCCAAATGTAAAAGTCTGGAATCTATCTCAAGGCACTAATACGGAGGTGAGCGATGATTGTTTTTCTGATTTTGCGATTTTCCTTGATTCTTTGCAGAAGGAATATGGGGTGTTAATCTGCAAATCTGCAGGAAATCAGGTTCATCCAGAAACAGGAGAACTCCGCATTACGCATGGGGCCGATTCTATTAGAAGTCTTGTGGTGGGCTCAATATCTCATGATAAAAAAGATCCAAGAGATGGTGAAATAAATGAAAGGTCTCCATTTTCAAGAATTGGATTTGGACCAGAGTTTCTTGTCAAGCCTGACGTTGTGCATTATGGCGGTAACCTGATTACAGGTGTTCAATCGTTTTCTTTTACGGGATATCAGTGCGGTCTCTGGGTTGGTACGAGCTTCTCAACCCCAAGAGTAGCTGCTTTGGCTGCCAACTTGGGGAAAGTACTCTCAGGAGATTTTAATCCGTTGCTTGTCAAGGCATTGATTATTCACAGTTCAGAGTATCCAGGGAGTGTGAATGCAAGTTCTGATGCTTTGCTTAAAGAGCAAGGTTATGGATTGCCTGCTCCTATGGATGATATATTCAATAATGATGCTGATGAATTCACAATGGTGTTTCAGCCAGTAATAACTCGTGGCGAGGACTATCAAATCCTTGATTTTCCATTCCCTTCTACTATGGTTGACGATGATGGGTATTTTTATGGCGATATAACTGTTACCGTCGTAACTGATCCTATCTTAAAGCCTTCAGAAGGTAGTGAGTATTGCCAAACCGACGTGGATGTGAAGATAGAAACACACCAAGGTTGTAGATATTACGTTCTTGGAGCAGCGGGAACGCCTAAGACCTACAGAAATGCTTATCGACTAGGAATGCCAACAGTGAATGTATTGGCAAAGGACAACTACTCCAAAAAAGCATTGCATAGTGATAATTTGCGTGAGAGGACGCTTATCGCAACATCAGGTAAATATCAACCAACTAAGAAATATCATGTTAGTCTTGGGGATATGACGAAAAGTAAAAAGGAAAAGGCTCTTAAAAGTGATAGGTCTTGGTGTATGAAGTTGACTACGTTATACAGGGATGCTACAGAAGCTGAATATTCTCTTGATGGTGTGCTAGATGAAGTTCATGCGGTTGTAATAGTAACAATACGTGATCCTAAAAAGAGAGGAGTTGTGTATGACGAGTGTATGCAGCTTCTTGAACAACGAAACTTTGAGCATTCGAGCATTATTGTTGAGAATAAAATCGATGTGCGCCAGTAAAAATAAACAATATTACAACGGTTTATAGAGGCTATTTTTTACTCCATTGTTTTGGGGTGGAAAACTATAGTGGTTAATGCTGTTGGTCTTACCTCCAAGTCTAAATATGAGATATCAAGATATACCAATTCGAGACATATTAGAAAAAATGAAAGAGCGCATTGGCTCTAACCAAATGAGCTTATTGGTTGGATCTGGTGTCTCATGTTGTGCATGTGATCTTTATCAAAACTGGATTGGTCTTGTTACAGATATGGTGGCGTTTTTGTACCCAAAGGAACTAGAACGCAAGGGAATAGAGGTAAAACAAGTTGAGGGTTACTACTGTCATTACAACTTAACATGTATAGCAGACCCTACGGATACAGCTTACATCTACGATGAGATTAAGGCCATTGTGGATCGGGAAGGAGTGCTTGAAATACCGAGTAGGTTTGCAAGACGAACGGGTATGCGCGAATCTGTTGAAGCTTACATAGAGTCTCATACGCCTCGTATTGATTATTCTTCTAATACTATCTCTCTCTTTGGAAAAACATATCCAATAGACAAGGAAAAAGACTTGTATTTCCTTACAACAATGGTAAACGTTGGATGGAACGCAATATTTACTACCAACTATGATGATATGTTGAAATATGCCTCATTAGACGTTGACAAGAAAAGCCTTAAAGAGTGCTCGGACGCAGCCACATTGTCGCTACGCAAAATGGACGAACTTATAATAAAGCTTCATGGTGATATAGATTTTGACCACACTAGAAACGGATTTGATGGCGATGTACACCGTAAATATATCCTGACTCGTGAAGATTATGAAGACTATCCATCAAAGCATGAGGCATTTATGCAGCTGATGAAAATATCGCTCTTGAAGGATTGCTTTTGTTTTGTAGGCTTTTCTGGAACTGATCCAAACTTTATAACATGGATAAAATGGGTGCGAGACATACTTGAAGCAAAAAAAAGTACCGTGCCAGAGTCTGTAAGCGCAAATGATATAAAGATTTTCTTCATAGATTGTTTTGATACACCAATAGATGACGCGACTGCTCGATTCTTTGACAATCACCAAATATACAGAATTGTATTACCAAAGATTAAGACGCTACCTCGAACGGCTAGGCCGGAACCATCTGAACCTGAAGAGATCAATAAATGGCTATTTGAATCATTTTTTGTTACCATTAAAAATGAAATTCAATCAAAGGAAGTTCAAGAAGAGAATCAACCGGGGCGCTATTCTTTATGGTCTCAAGCTTATACTTTGTCCGGGAAACATCTTCGAGACTCAACTATTAAGGAGGCAGAAGTTAGTGAATTGCTTTCTTTGAGCTCTCATGTGAGAATGGTCCGATGGACTCATTATCAGTCGTGTTATCTTGCTACTATTCCCAATAAATCGACTTTGACGAAATTAGAGGCTCAACTCGCCTTATTGGCGTTCGAGCAGCAGATGTATGTGGGTGATGATGAGTTAGCAATCCTCAAGCAAATAAAGGAAGTGCTAAAGGATGAAGAAAATAGGGATAGGATATTGAAATTGGAGAATCGAAGAGTAACACTTAAGTCTCCATGCAAAACCATTGTGTGTAAAGCTGTTACGGACAGAGTGATCAATGAAAAGTGTTTGCGCTTGGCTTTCACTTTTGACTTCATAAAGTTGAAAGAAGTGTTGCTCGGTTGGAAGCCGAGCCCCGAATTTGCTATTAATAAGGCTGTGTTGCTGAGTCTGGTGGATCATGATGCTTGTTGTAGGATGCTTACGATAGACATGCTAGGGGCCATACCGACTCGTATAGAGCGATACCGTGCTACTCAGTTAGCAAATAAATTACTTGGTGATCTACATGGCCGTTTCTCTACCAATGAGTACACTTCGTTGTCTGCTGATGATTTGTACTCTCTTCGAGATTGGTTTTTTGGAAAAAGTCTTCAACCAAAGGAAAGAATATCTGTCTATGGTAGTAATGCCAGCCCCAATTCTTTCGATGAAAAAACGGCATTGCGTAGCTTGCAGTTCTTAATAGAAACACCAACCTTTTTGCAACTTGGAGTGTGGGGTATTGTTGATAACTCGCTCTAAATTGGACTTTGATTGAAAATCAAGAAGTTGGTCGTTTGCCTATATTATATAGGTAACAATATGGAAACGAGCGGACTTCTGCTCGTT
>OKRW01000494.1_pt1 | contig 39668 bp, 33 predicted proteins | sample 1601151 | NCBI WGS metagenome assembly OKRW01 (sample SAMEA3541471, study PRJEB24748) | human gut metagenome | biome: human gut; feature: human-associated habitat; material: faeces | place: China | collected 2012 | reverse complement strand
TGGTAGTTACATTCTACCGCAGGCATTCGGATTTTCATAGTCCGAATGCTTTTTTCGTACCAAAAAGGAGTTGCCTCTTTAGTGAGACAACCCCTATTTTCATATCGACAGAAACGCATCGTCGGCTTCTGTCGAAAGGCCGCATTTCGGCTTGTACGCATCCGGCTGAATCAAAATGCCGAATCCGTCCTCCTGATGATCTTCCACAATGCCTGCATAAACAAGGTTCTTATATTCGTTCTGATGCACGTTCACGGAGCTTCGCCCCAGCCGGCGAATCAGCGCCCTGCTGTACAGCCCCGCGCGAAGCTGCGCGATATCCTTCGCGTTTCCTTCATTCGGCACATACACCGTGCAGGTGTCGGTGTCAATCAAGCGAAATGCTTCCGCCGTCTTTCGGAATGTGCAGGCTCGTTCGCTGTTTAGAATCTGCTTTGCATCCAGCGCATCGTCGCCATTCACCCAAAGCAGCCGATTGAAATACGCCCGAATCGCGGGACGGGTGTTGATCTCTTCAAATTCCTCCATCACCTTCGTCGTGGCCTCGCGCTGCTGTATCATGGAGTGCGGAGGATCTCCTTCCGCTTCAAAGACATGCACAACGCTTTCCGCCGCGCTCCGCTTTCCCTCGCGGTTGCAGCGCCCCGCCGCCTGCAAAATGCTGTCCAGCCCGGCCAGTTCGCGCCAGACCGACGGAAAATCGACGTCCACGCCCGCCTCCACCAGACTGGTTGAAACCACGCGGCAGACCTGCCCGGTTCGCAGCCGCGCACGAATGACGTTCAGCGTCTCTTCGCGGTCTGTCGGAATCATCAGCGTCGAGAGATGGAAGCGTCCTTCCTCCGGCAGACCTTCATACACCTGCTGCGCCCGTTTCCTCGTGTTGACGATGCAGAGCACCTGCTCCGCCTCCGCCAGCCGCCCCGCCAGCTCCTCAGGCGTAAAAACGCCCTCTCGCCGAAACGAAACCCGGCGGAAATCATCGAACAATCCATCCGGATCGGGCGCGATTTCACGCTGAACGAGCGTCGGCGCAAGCTGCTTGAATAACTTGCCCAGCGCGGGCTGTGTCGCGGTACAGAGCACCGCGGTCACGCCGTAATGCTGCACCAGCTCGCCGATCGCCGAGACGCACGGCATCAGGAGCGGCACCGGGAGCGTCTGCGCCTCATCGAAGATGACGACGCTGTTTGCGATGTTGTGCAGTTTTCTGCATTTCGAGGTTTTCGCCGCGTACAGCGATTCAAAAAACTGAACCGCCGTCGTCACGACCACAGGCGCATCCCAATTTTCGCAGGCCAGCCGCTTGCGATAAGCCTCGGGCGTTTCTTCCTCATCATCATCCGGAATTTTGATCTGGCTGTGGTGCTCCAGCACGTTTTCTTCGCCCAGCACCTTGTCAAAAACGTCAGTGTTTTGAAGGATGATGCTGGTATACGGAACCACATAAATCACGCGCTTCAGGCCATGCTTCACCGCGTGCGACAGGGCAAACGCCAGCGAGGAGATTGTCTTGCCGCCGCCCGTCGGCACGGTCAGCGTATACAACCCCCGCTCGTCCTCCCCGCCGCGCAGGCAGCGCGCCAGAATCGCGCTCCGCTTGGCGCAAAGGTCGTTGGCGGGCGCTTCCAGCCATGGCGCGACATGGGCGTTCAGCTTTTCCAGAAGGCGTTCCGGCGTTTCCCCCTCGCCGCGCGGCTGTCCGCCCTGAATCGCCGTCTCCGTATCCAGATAGTCCGCGTCCACCAGACACGAAAACAGCATGCGGGTGTACATCGCCAAGCGCCGCGCGTCTTTCTCTGCCGCCAGCCACGCAGGAAACCGAGCTTTTGCCGGAATTTCGATTTCTGTTTTCCACGCGGAAGGATCGTTTCCGCCCGTCAGGCGCTTGTTCAGCCGAGCACAAAGCGTTCCGCCGCCGTCGTTCGTCTTGTCGCCCATGTCCGGCAGGCCGCCGTGATGGCCCGCCACGGCATACGCCGCGAAGGGATCTCTCATCTGCCACGCCATCTGCGCGCCCGCCGAAGCGTGATCCACCTTAGCCGTATGCGCCGGATCGCGCTGCCGCCTCTGCCCGTTGTCGCTGTATTTGCCGATGTCGTGCAGCAGCCCCGTCCGATAGCCGTGCTCCTGCGCGCCAAATGCCGCTGCAAATTCTCCCGCCAGCGCCGCGACGTTCTCCTCGTGCTCCCTCAGCGGCTGATACGTTCCGTCCGGCTTTAAGTGCGTGACATAATCCATTTCATTTTTCCCCCTCTTTGTGCAGACAGCGTCCATCGCCCCTCCTGCCCATACAGCGCCACACCGTCCGCCGACTCGTGAAACTCCACCACGTCGCACACGCCCGTCACGTTCAGCCGCTCAGAGGCCATACGCTGCCTACCCCTTTCTTCGTTTGTTTAACCAATTCTATCGTAGCACATTTGTTCGATATTTCCAATAGAATAGTGTGATAATCTGGCCAATTTTCGAAAAGATGTAACCGGATAAGTCGGAAAAAACAAATAATGCGCATAATGCGGGCGCGCCCCTGCTATGGGAATACAGATAAATGCAGAAAAGAGCTTCCCCGCAATCTTTCAATTTCCCTTTTCCGTAAAATATTACATTTTTATATGTGTAAAATGATAAATTGATATTTCCCATAACCATACGTCATGGTATAATACCGATAGAAATTGATGAGGAGGATTTTACTATGCACATTAAACATTGCTTCTTGATCACACTTTTTTTGCTGCTTACACTTTCCATAACCGCTTCCGCGGAATCTATGTCCTCCTTTCCATGTGTCTTGAATCATTCCTACGATTCGAGTCAATATGAGGAATATGTCGAGATAGATCTCAAAGAATGGTATCGTTCCGACATTGATAATTGGGTAGACGACGATCTAATGGTCGAATCAGGTTCAGCGATTGTCCTAAATCATTCCATTTTAATTATTGATCTCCATTTTTCTGACTCTTTTGATTATGAGTCAAATGATACGCATGTTCCCAATGAAATCACCCTCTGCAATCGCGATCCCAATGTAACCGATGATTCAGGAACACCAGAATGGCAGGTCACAATATTCCCCGATCAGGATGATCCCTATGCTTTCCATTACTTTGGCACATTTAATTGGACAATGGCAGGGATTCACATGTTTGGTAGATACGTTGCATTCGAAGGCGACCCTGAGCCTGATTCATGTTTTTCCCTTCTGATAGCCGTCTATTAATAAGTGAGTCAAAACAATATAGCATAGAATAATATGTCCCCCCCAATACTGGGTGTCCAGTATTGGGGGGACATATCATTGTCAGGCGGCTTTTTGAAGGCAGAATTTCCATACGCTTCCTTTGCGCGGGAACAACGCTTCTTTCTGATGAACGGATTGGTTTGCATCAATTGGCGTAAAATTGGCGTATGGCGTATTCTTTTCAAAATAAGAAAGCCCGACTTTTCCCGTCATCGAATCAGGAAAAATCAGGCTTTCAAATGATGTTAAAATCAATAGAGCTTCGCGCCAGCCGGGATGCGGTCGTCCACCATCAGCAGGTTCAGCCTTTCCTGACCGTCCTCGTGGTGGACGGCGGAAATCAGCATGCCGCAGGAATCAATGCCCATCATCGGGCGCGGCGGCAGGTTAGTGATGGCGATGCAGGTCTTGCCGACCAGCTCTTCCGGCGCATAGTAGTCGTGAATACCGCTCAGAATCACGCGATCCGTGCCGGTTCCGTCGTCGAGCACGAATTTCAGGAGCTTCTTGCTCTTCTTCACGGCTTCGCAGGCCTTGACCTTCACCACGCGGAAATCGCTCTTGGAGAAGGTGTCAAAATCCACGTAATCCGCGAACAGCGGCTCGATCTGCACCTTGCTGAAATCAATCGCGGGCTTCTCGACTTCCTTCGCCGCGTTCTCTTCCTTGGCCTCGGTCTTGGCCTCATCCTTGGCGGACGGCGCGGCGGAGGCGTTCAGCGGCTTCATCGTCGGGAACAGGAGCACGTCGCGGATGGACGCGGAATCCGTCAGCAGCATCACCAGACGATCCACGCCGAAGCCCAGACCGCCTGTCGGCGGCATGCCGTATTCCAGCGCGCAGAGGTAATCCTCGTCCACGTCCGCGTGCAGCCCCTGCGCGCGCTTGGCCGCGGCCTGGGATTCAAAGCGGCCGCGCTGGTCAATCGGGTCGTTCAGCTCGGAGAAGGCGTTGCCCAGCTCGGAGCAGTTGGCGAAGAACTCGAAGCGCTCGGTCATGTCCGGCTCGTCCTTCTTGCGCTTGGCCAGCGGAGAAATCGCCACCGGATAATCGGTGATGAAGGTCGGCTGAATCAGGTTCGGCTCGACGAACTCATCAAAGCAGGCCTCCAGACATTCGCCCTTGACCGCATGCGGCTCGACGTGCACGCCGCGCGCCTCGCACTCCCTGCGCGCCTGCTCGTCGCTTTCCCATGCGTAGTAATCCATGCCGGAATACTTCTTGACGGCCTCGGCCATGGTCAGGCGCGTCCACGGGCCTTCCATGTTGATTTCCTTGCCCTGATACTGAATCTTGAGCGTGCCGCAGACCTTCTTTGTGACGTAGATGTACATTTCCTCCACCAGATCCATGATCTCCTTGTAATCGGCATAGGCCTGATACAGCTCGATGGAGGTAAATTCCGGGTTGTGGCGCGTGTCCATGCCCTCGTTGCGGAAGATGCGGCCGACCTCGTATACCTTGTCAAATCCGCCGACAATCAGGCGCTTGAGGTACAGCTCCGTCTCGATGCGCAGATACATCGGGATATCCAGCGCGTTGTGATGGGTGACGAAAGAGCGGGAATTGGCGCCGATTTCGATGGTCTGGAGCACCGGGGTATCGACCTCGAGGAAGCCCTTCGCATCCAGAAACTCGCGCAGCGCCTTGAGAATCTGGCTGCGCTTGATGAAGGTGTCCTTCACCTCCGGGTTGACGATGGTATCCACATAGCGCTGGCGATAGCGCATATCCTGATCGCGCAGGCCATTCCACTTCTCCGGCAGCACGCGCAGGGATTTGCTCAGCAGCGTCAGGGACGTGGCATGCACGGAGACCTCGCCGGTCTTGGTGCGGAACACAACGCCCTCCACGCCCAGAATGTCGCCGATATCCATCGTTTTGAAATCGGCATAGACGTCCTCGCCGACGTCCTCGCGGCGCACATACGCCTGAATCTGGCCCTCGCCGTCCATCATGTGAACGAAGGACGCCTTGCCCATGATCCGGCGGCTCATCATGCGGCCCGCGATGCGGACGGTCTTCCCCTCCAGCGCGTCGAAGTTGCTGAGCACCTCGGCGGAGGTGTGGGTGCGGTCAAAGCGGGTAATGGTATAGGGATCGCGTCCCTCTTCGCAGTATTTCGCCAGCTTGGCGCGGCGAATCTGCTCCTGCTCGCTGTACTGCGGCTTTTCAAATTCTTCTGCCACGATGGATTCCTCTTTCTGTTCGTTTCACGTCTTACAGGGCAATTTCGATAACCTTGATGCGCAGCGCGCCGCCCGGCGTCTGTGCAACCACCGTCTCGCCGACGTGCGCGCCGACGAGCGCCGCGCCGACCGGGGACTCGTTGGAGAGCTTGCCGTTGGTCGGATCGGATTCGGACGTGCCGACGATGGTGTAGGTCTCCTCCTCGTCGGGATCATCCTCGTAAACGATGGTCACGCGGGTGCCGAAGCCGACCGTGTCGGTGCTGATCTTGCTCTCGTCCACGACGACGGCGTTCTCGATCATGGCCTTCAACTCGGCAATGCGCTGTTCGAGCACGGCCTGATCGTTCTTCGCCGCGTCGTATTCGGCGTTCTCGCTCAGGTCGCCGTAGGAAATCGCAACCTTGAGCTGCTCGGCGACCTTCATTTTTTCGGTAGTCTCTTTGTATTCAAGCTCTTCCTTCATGCGCTGAAGGCCTTCGCGGGTAACAACCACATGCTTGGTGTCAGACATCGTTCATCTCTCCTTTTCCTTGCGCGCGCTGCCGCGCGGCAAAACGAGCGCCCGGAATGTTTGCTTCCGGGCATACTGCGATATTCTATGATTATACTCTCCGCGCTCCGGTTTGTCAATCAACCCGAGCGCGGAAAATGCAGGCCGTTCCAAGAAAAAACGGCCAACTCGTTGACGAGCGGCCGGCGTCGTGCTATAATCAGGGTACAGTAGCAGGCTTTTGCCTTATTTAGCCCTGCTTACCAGAGCGACCATGATGCCCGTCATGGTCGTCTTTTTTCTTTTGCAGGTCTTCCAGCGTCTCGCGAAGCACGAATGCGACGACGCATACGCCGGATATCACAAGCAGAAGGTTCGGCATGGCTCTCACCTCCTTCCGGTCAAATTCCGGGGTGGAATGGTGTCAAGCCTGCCGCTGTACATCGGAAAGATTTCCGACCTCTTCATTCAATCACAGGCAACGTCGTTTGTCAATCCATTGCCTGTTTCAATTCCATATTTTTCCGCCATCGGGCGGCTTTTATATTAGGCGGTAAACGCTCCGTTTGTCAGCGCGTTCCGTCGAATCCGCAGCCATGGCGTTTTCCCGCTTAAAACCGCTTCTCGCAAAGGATTTCCCCGCTTTCCCGGTCGATCAGCGCGATGGACACGCCTTCCGGCGCTTCCCCGCCGACTTCTTCCTCCACCTTGCCCGCCGCGCGGTCGATGCGCACGCGGTAGCTCCGCCCGCCTTCCGCCGCCTCGTCGAGCTTTTCCAGCGGGAACAGGCTGTTCGACCACTTGGCGAACATGTCCTCCTCAAAGATGTGCTCCCGCGCGATGTTCTGCATCAGCGTCGTCAGCTTCTCGCTGTCAAACAGCGCGCAGCCCGCGCTCACCGTGATCTCGCAGGCAAAATCATCGTCGTGCAGCAGCATCAGCGTGCTTTCAAGCCCGCCTTGATTTTGGAAATCCGCGAGCTTCTTGGCGCGATAGGCCGCCGTGTCGTCCGCCCACGCCGCGTAGGCCGCTTCCCCGCGCCGGTCGGCGATTTCATAGTGCTCGGCGATGTACCGCCCCAGATAATCCGAAACCTTGCGCGCGCCGGAGGGATTCAGATGCTCGTTCGCGTCGAAGCAGTCCGTCGCGTAATCCGTCACCTGATCCATGCTCACGAAGTCGATGAAATCCACGCCATAGGCCTCGGCGATGCCGCAGACCGCGTTCGCGTCCATCTGCTTTTCCTCGTCGGCCGGATAGGGCAGATGCACCAGCAGCACCTCGATACCCCGCGCCTGACAATCCTCGATGATCCGCCGCAGATAGATGAAGCCGGTCTGCCCGCTCTCCTCCGTCGCCTGCGTCTCGTCAATCAGATCGTAATCCTGCGCGTCCGCCACGGCGATGACGCTCTTCGCGCCCTTTTCCCGGTTGTAAGCGGGATGGAAATCCGCATCCGTCAGCTCGCTCCAGCGCGTGTGATACTTGCCCAGCGTGAACAGGTATTCCCATTTCATGTCCGCGTAGGCCGTGCCGCTGTCATCCACCGCGTTCGGGTCGTCCATCAAATCGTTCATCGTCCGTATTTTTGTCTTCGTGACGGGATAGCAGTCAAACGCCGTGTGCACGTCGCTGCTGTTGCCGGAAACCTTGTAGCTCTTGCTCACGCCCTGCACATCCAGCACGACCAGCTTCGGCGCGGCGTAATCCAGCGCGTTTTGCAGCGCCCAATAGGTGATCGGCAGCGTGTTGCCGTAGCTGGCGATGTTGTAGCCCGCAATGCCGTATTTTTCCCAGATTTCCATCGGAAAAACGCCCGTGTTCATAATGCTGTCGCCGAGGAAAAGCACGTCGTATTCCCCCGCGCGGCTCAAAAACGGCTGCATCTTCTCCCGGCTCTCCTTGCGCTCGACCAGCCTGCTCACGCCCGCGACGGCGACCGCCAGCAGCGCGCAGAACGCGACTATCTTGAGGAAGCGCCCGATTTTCTTTTTCATGTTCTCTCCCAAGAGTTTTCCTCTTTCCATACACATTGCGATTGATTCGCGCAGTCTGACCTCCCTCGAAGAGGGAGCTCTTTGGGGAAATATTACGATGCTGTTTTTTCAAGACAAAACTTTGAAAAACCTCAACCTGACCTCCCTCCCCGAGGGAGGGGGACCGCCCGCAGGCGGTGGAAGGAGTCCCCCGCCTCAGAAGTTGAAATAGATGAAGCTCGCCTCGCTGAATCCGCTTCCCCATACGCCGAGCAGCAGCACGGCAATCGTTCCGGCCAGCATCGCCGCCCAGCGAATCGGCAGCGCGCGCGAGGCCAGCCAGCCGCGAACGTCCCTCCCGTTTTCGCCCAGCAGCGAAACCGCCGCCAGCAGCAAAACGCCGACGGCCAAAATCCGCGCATCCAGCGGCGAAATGCCGAGGTTATCCAGCCGAACCTGCGCCCACTCCGGCCGCGCGAAAACGCCGCCCATCATCCGCACCGCGTCGCCCGCCGTCGCGCAGCGATCAAAAAACCAGCCGATGTTGACGATCACAAACGTCCGCAGCACGCGGAACGCATGGAAGCCCCGCGTAGCCGTCAGCCGCGCGCAGCGCTCGTTCAGCCGCTTATACCGCATCTCCAGCAGCGCCGTCACCGCCAAGATCACGCCGTTGTATAAGCCCCAGAGGATGTAATTGCTCGTCGCCCCGTGCCACACGCCGACCAGCGCAAACACGAGGATATTGCCCAGCGCCGCCGGGAGCGCGCGCGCAAACGCCGCGCCGAATCGCCCCTTCGCCGCCTTGGACAGGCGCGAAACCGGCCTGCTCAGCGCGAAGGGATAGAAGACGTAATCCCGCATCCACGCGCCAAGGCTGATGTGCCACCTGCGCCAGAAATCGCCCAGCGAAACCGCGAAATACGGCCGCCTGAAATTCTCCGCCATTCGAATACCGAACAGCTCCGCGATGCCCGCGACCAGATCAATGCCGCCGGAAAAATCGCAGTATTGCTGCACGGAATAGGCCAGCACGCCGACGACGGCCATCGCGCCGCCCCACGTGCCGCCCGGCGCGTCAAACACGGCGCTGACCATCGGCAGGGCGCGGTCGGCAACAATCATCTTTTTGGCAAGCCCCCAGAGCATCAGCAGAAATGCGCGCGGCACATCGACCCGCCCGCCGTCCTCCAGCTGCGTTTCCAGCTGATCGTATCGCCCGATCGGGCCCTGGATCAACTGCGGGAAAAACGAAACGAACAGCGCAAACCGCGCGAGATTCTTCTGCGGCGCATATTTGCCGTTGTATACGTCCAGCAGATAGCCCATGGATTGGAACGTGTAAAAGCTGATGCCCAGCGGCAGCAGCAGCCCCAGCGGCGACGCGCCGAACCAGCCGCGCACGTCGTCCGTATATTTGAGCACGGCCAGCAGGCCGAAGTTCAGCAGAAGCGCCGCCAGCATGACCGCGCGCTGTCTGCGCCTCGCCGCCGCGCGAATCGCCTTTTTCCGCTCCTTTTCCGCCGCCTTGAGCCGCGCCTTCCCGCTTTCGCCGGTTCGGGCAATCGCCAGCGCGGCCAGCCACGTCGTGCCCGTCGTCACCAAAATAAACGGCAGCCCCGCAAGGCTTCTGGATGCGTAAAATCCGTAGCTGGCCAGCAGCAAAACAACCCAGCGGATTTTGGCCGGGCAGAGATGGTAGACCGCCGCACAGGCAAAGCCGTAGGCGGTCAGCATGAATAAAGACATATTTTTTACTCCGTCAACAGCTTTTGAAGCGCTTTCGCCGATTCTTCCGGCGGCATGCGGTTGTCAAAGGATAGGTGCGCCGCCGCCGCGTACAGCCGCTCCCGCCGCCCGTACAGCGTGCGCATGCGCTCCGCCTTGTCGCCCGCGAGGTTGGGGCGCGTATCCTGCCGAACGTCGGCGATCATATCCTCCAGCGGGCGGCAGAGCCAGACGACAACGCCCTTTTCGCGCATCATGCGGATGTTCTCCGCCCGCGTGACGATGCCGCCGCCGGTCGCAATCACGCCATCCCCCCGCGCCAGCGCGCGCTCAAGCGCCGCCGTTTCGCGTGCGCGAAAGCCCGCCTCGCCCTCCTGCGCAAAGATTTCGGGGATGGTTTTTCCCGCCGCGCGCGCGATTTCCTCGTCCAGGTCGATCAGCGGCAGGCGCATCCGTTCGGCCAGAAGCCGCCCCACGGTGCTCTTGCCGCACCCCATCATGCCGATGAGCAGAACCGGCTTACGCATGCGCACCCTCCCGCGCCGCCTGATATGCGCCGAGCAGGCGGCAGTTCTCGCAGTCGCCCTGAAGCGAACCCATCAGCACGCCGAGGTTGCTCTCGCGCAGGTTGCCCGTCAGATCGACGTAAAAGCAGTATTCCCAGTTGGAGTTATGCAGCGGGCGGGATTCGATGTGCGTCATGTTCATCCCCATCGCGACAAAGCTGGAGAGCGCGCGCATCAGCGTGCCGCGCTCATGGCGCAGGGTGAAGGTGACGGTCGCCTTATCCGGAATCCCAATGGGCGTGGGCGATGCGCTGACGATAATGAACCGCGTGTGGTTGCCGTCGAACGTGTGGATGTCCGGCGCGATCACGTCAAGGCCGTAGTGCTTGGCCGCCAGCCGCGACGCGATGGCCGCGTATCGCTTGTCGCCCATTTCGGCGACGTGGCGCGCGGCAATCGCCGTGTTGAAATACGGCGTGGTCACCCAATCCGGGTGCTCGCCGAGGAATTTGGGGCACTGGGCGAAGCCCTGCTCGTGGCTGAACACCTGCGTGATATCCGAAACCTTCGCCCCCGGCACACCGAGCAGGCAGTGCTCCACCCGCACAAGCTGCTCGCCGACGATGTGGCAGGCGTATTTGCCCAGCAGGTCGTACACGTCGTTGATCGAGCCGGAGGAGGAATTTTCCACCGGCACAACGCCGTATCGCGCCTTGCCGTCCGCCACGGCGGCAAAGACCTCGTCAAACGTCTTGAAGCTCACGCGCTCGCAGTCCTCGCCGAAGAAGCCGACCACCGCGCACTCGCTGTATGCCCCCGGCACGCCGCTGTAAGCGATGCGCCGCGTCTGCGTCTGCGCCTCCAGATAGCGCCGCTGTTCCTCGCGGGACAGGCGCATGATCTCGGTGAACAGCGCCATCACGCTCTGCGCCAGCGCCGGGTCGTTCACCTGCTGCGCGCGGGATTTGAGCACCGTCTCCTCCCGCGCCGCGTTCAGGATGTCCATATAATGCGCCTGCTTGTAAAGCGCCACGTCGCGGCAGACGCCCATGCGCCGCTCAAACAGGCGCACCAGCGCCGCGTCGATTTCGTCGATTTCCCGTCGGGAGCTTTCCAGTTCTCTCATGTGCAAACTCCTTCCGTCAAAGCCCGCTGCGCCGCGTCGTCCATTTCAAGCTCGCAAAGCGCAATCGCCAGTATGCTCTCCATCACCACAACCGCGCGCGGCACGATGCAGGGGTCGTGCCGCCCCGCAATTTCCAAAACCGCGTTTTCGCGCTTGGCCACGTCAACCGTCCGCTGTGCCCGCGCGATGGACGGCGTGGGCTTGATCGCCGCGCGGAAAATCACCGGCATGCCGTTGGTGATCCCGCCCGTCACGCCGCCGTTGTGGTTGCTTTCGCAGGTCACGCCGTCCCCGTCCATGCGCATCGCGTCGTTCGCCTCGCCGCCGCGCATCTCCGCCAGCGCCATGCCGTCGCCGAACTCAATCGCCTTCACCGCCGGCACAGAAAACGCCAGTTGGCTCACCACGCTTTCCACCGAGCCGAAGAACGGCGAACCGACGCCCGCGCGCACGCCGACCGCCGCACATTCGATCACCCCGCCGGCGCTGTCCTGCGCCGCGCGCGCCTCAGCCACCGCCCGGCGCATCGGCGCTTCCTTTTCGGGGTTCAGCAGCGGGAAGCGGCTCTGCGTCAGCCCGCAAAGCGTCCGCGCGTCCACGCCCACCGGGTCAAACCGCGCGTCCCGCTCCCCCGCGATGGCGGCGATGTGCGCGCCGATCTCGATTCCCCTCTCCCGGAGCAGCAGCCGCGCCACGCTGCCCGCGAATACCAGCGGCGCGGTCAGCCTGCCGGAAAAATGCCCGCCGCCGCGCGGGTCGTTCATGCCGCGGTATTTGACGTGGCCCGCGTAATCCGCGTGGCCGGGGCGCGTGCGCGCCGCCATGCCTGCATAGTCGCCGGAGCGCGTGTTCGTGTTTTCGATCATCGCGCAGAGCGGCGCGCCCGTCGCCCGCCCGTTCATCGTGCCGGAGAGGATGCGCACCGCGTCCGCCTCTTTTCGCGCCGTCGCGGTCGGGTCGCCGCCCGGCGCGCGCCGCGCCATCTGCCCGGCGATATAATCCTCGTCCAGCCGCGCGCCCGCGGGCAGGCCGTCCACCACCACGCCGATGGCCGGGCCGTGGGATTCGCCGAAGATCGTCAGCTTGAAGTGTTCGCCGAAGTTCGCCCTCATCGCGTCCGCCCTCCCAAACGCTCAAATTCCTGCCAGAACGCCGGGGCGGATTTCGCCGTCGCCTCCGCGTCTGTGATCGTCCATTCGCCGTCGGACAACGCGCTCGCTATCGCCATCGCCATCACGATGCGGTGGTCGTTGCAGCCCTCGATTTGGGCCGCGTGCAGCGGCTTTCCGCCGCGAATCGCCAGCCCGTCCGGCAGCTCGGCCGCGTCCGCGCCCGCCGCGGTCAGCGCCGCCGCCATCGCGCTGAGCCGGTCGCTCTCCTTGATGCGCAGCCGCGCCGCGCCGGTGATTCGGCTCTCTCCCTCGGCCGCCGCCATCGCCACGGCCAGAATCGGCACGAGGTCGGGCATCTGCGCGCAATCCACGCGCAGCCCGTGCAGCCTCGACGCGCGGGAGACGAGTGTATCCCCTTCCCAGCGGATATCCGCGCCCATGTCGCGCAAAATCCCGACCACCGCGCGGTCGCCCTGCGCGCTCTGCGGGTCAAGCCCGGTCAGGCGGATTTCGCCGCGCCCGATCGCGCCCGCGACCAGATAAAACGCCGCGTGGCTCCAGTCCCCCTCGATGTGCAGCGTCCCCGGCGAGACCGCCTCCTGCCCGCCGCGCACGAGCAGCGTCTGCCCGCCGTCCCGCCACGCGCTGGTTACGCCGAAATCCCGCTGCACCCTGCGCGTCAATTCCACATACGCGCGGGATTCCAGCGGCGTGGTGACGACGATTTCGCTATCGCCCTCCAGCCTCGGCAGCGCGAGCAGCAGCCCGGTGATAAACTGGCTGCTCACGTCGCCGGGCAATTCAAACCGCCCGCTTTTCAGCTCGCCCTCGACCGTCAGCGTGTCGCCCGCCTGCCGCCAGACCACGCCCAGCGGCGCGAACAGGTTTTGGTAGACCGTCAGCGGCCTTTGCATCAGCCTCCCATGGCCGATCAGGCGCACCGGCCCGCGCCCGTCGAGCGCCAGCGGGATGAAAAAGCGCAGCGTCGAGCCGGATTCGCCGCAATCCAGTTCCCGCAGGGGGCGCTTTTCCGCCTCGCCGCCGCCCCAGATCTCCGCGCGGACAAAGCCCTCCGTCTCGCCCGCCGCCACCGCCGCGCCGCGCGTCAGCCCGAGCGCCTGCGCGCAGGCCAGCGTCGCGCCGATATCCTTAGAGAGCTGCATCGGCTCAAGCAGCGTCTTTCCCCGCGCCAGCGCGGCCATCATCACCGCGCGGTGCGACGCGGACTTGCTGGGCAAAACGCGAAGCTCCCCATGCAGATCGCCCGGCGTAACCGTTTTATTCATCCACAGCGCTCCTTTTTTCCTTGAATCGCTTGCGGGGACGCTTACAAAAGCGTTTCAAGCTGCGCCCCGCGGATCACCGCGCCGGTGCACGCGCCGATCTTCGTCAGCAGCACGCAGCGCACGCCGTCGCCCTCCGCCTTCTTATCCAGCGCCATCACCGCCGCCAGATGCGCCCGCGTCAGGCGCTCGTCCCGCTCGGTCGGCAGGCCATATGCCTTGAGCACCCGCTCGATGCGCGCGCCCGTTCCCGCCGGGGTCACGCCCAGCGCCTCGCCCCACCCGGCCGCCGCAACCATGCCGATGCAGACCGCCTCGCCGTGCAGCAGCACGCCGTAGCCCATCGTGTTTTCCAGCGCGTGCGCCAGCGTGTGGCCAAAGTTGAGCTGCATGCGAACGCCGTGGTCGTGCGAATCTTCATGCACATAGCGCGCCTTGATGGCGCAGCACCGCGCGATGATCTCGTCCAATTCCGGCGCGAGCGCCTCGCGCGAACCGAGCCGCTCGATTTTCTCAAACAGCGACTCGTCCGCGATGCAGCCGTATTTGATGACCTCGCCCAGCCCCGCGCCGATCTGCCGCGCGTCCAGCGTTTTGAGCGTGTCGCAGTCGATCATCACCAGCTCCGGCTGATAAAACGCGCCGAGCAGGTTTTTGCCGCGCGGGTGGTTGACCGCCACCTTGCCGCCGACGGAGGAATCCACCTGCGCCAGAAGGGTCGTCGGCGCCTGAATGAAGCGCACCCCGCGCAGATAGGTGCAGGCCGCGTAGCCCGCGATATCGCCGACCACGCCGCCGCCCAGCGCCACCACGAAATCCTGCCGCGTGATGTGCGCGTCGATCAGCGCGTCGTAGATGCGTTCGAGCTGCGCCATGCACTTGGTCGTCTCGCCCGCGGGCAGAACAAACGCGCTCGCCTGCGCCCCGGCCGCCTTGAGCTGCGCCTTCATCGCGTCCAGATACAGCGGCGCGACGTTTTCATCCGTCACGATCATCGCCCGATGACCCCGGCACCTTTCCAGCAGCCCCGCGCCCTTTTTTAGCAGCCCGTGACCGATGTGGATGTCGTAAGCGCTCGCCTGTTCCGGCGCTTCAACCTTTACGATAGGCATAAGCTCCTCCGTTTCCCTTACTTAAACAGCGGCTTCTGGCTCGCATCCAGCCCGCGCAGCGCGTCGAATTTTTTCTTGCGGTCGCTGGAAACCGTCAGCCGTTCGAGCAGCGCCGCGCGGTCGTCGCCGTGCAGCAGCGCGCTGTATTCCGCCAGCCGCTCCGTCAGCTCGTCCGTCAAATTCGCCAGCGTTTCCTTATTCGCCCAAAACAATTCGCACCAGAGCTTCGGGTCGAGCGCCGCCACGCGCGTCGCGCCGCGAAACGAGCCGCCCTCAAAGCCGTAGCTGTCAAACAAAAGATGCTGATCGCAGAGCGCGAGCGCCATCACGTGCATCAGTTGGCTGGTATAGGCGATTCGCTCATCGTGCGCCGCCGGGTCGGAAAAGACCACGTCCGCGCAGCCCATGAACGTCACCAGCCGCTCCATCAGGCGGATGCTCTCCTGCGGCACGCCCGCGTCCGGCGTGAGGATGTAGTGCGCCCCGCGAAACAGATCCGCCGTCGCGTGCGCAAAGCCGCCGCGCTCGCGCCCCGCCATCGGGTGGCCGCCCAGATAGATGAACGTCCGCTCCCGAACCTCGCCGACGGCCTCGAACAGCGGGCGCTTCACGCCGCAAACGTCCGTCAGCAGCGTGCCCGGCCGGATGCGCCCGGCCTGCGCGCGCACGAAATCCGCCGCCGCCTCCGGGTGCAGGCAGATCACGATGACGTCCATATCCTCAACGGGCGCGTCGTCGGCGTTCGGCCACGCCGCGCGGACAACGCCGCGCCCCAGCGCTTCCAGCCGCGTCGGCTCGTCCCCATCGACGGCGTAACGCTCCAAATCGGGGTAGCCCTCCAGCGCCATCGCCATGCTGCCGCCGATCAATCCCAGACCCACAAACATGATTTTCATAACGTTCAGCCTTTCCGTTTACAGGGTACGCTCCACAATCGGCGCGAGCGCGCTGATCTTGCCGACCAACTGCGCGTATTGATCCGGCGTGAGGCTCTGCGCGCCGTCGCAGAGCGCCTTCGGCGGGTTGTTGTGCACCTCGATGATCACCCCGTCCGCGCCCGCCGCAATCGCCGCCAGCGACATGCGCTCCACCATCCAGTTGAGGCCGGTCGCATGGGAGGGATCGACGATCACCGGCAGATGGCTGAGCCGCTTGACCGCCTGCACCGCCGAAAGATCGAGCGTGTTTCGGGTATAGGTTTCAAACGTGCGGATGCCGCGCTCGCAGAGGATGACATTCGGGTTGCCCGCCGCCATGATGTATTCCGCGCTCATCAGCCATTCGCTGATCGTCGCGGACAGGCCGCGCTTGAGCAGAATCGGCTTTCGGGTCTGCCCCAATTCGGTCAGCAAATCGAAATTCTGCATGTTGCGCGCGCCGACCTGAATCACATCCACGCGCCGGTCAAATTCCTCCACCAGCTTCGGGCTCATGATTTCCGTGCAGATCGGCATGCCCGTGATCGCCTTCGCCTGCTCCAGCAGCGCCAGCCCTTCGAGCTTCAGCCCCTGAAACGCATAGGGCGACGTGCGCGGCTTATACGCGCCGCCGCGCAGGATGTTTGCGCCGCTTGCGCGCACCTTGAGCGCGGTATCGGTGATCTGCTCCACGTTTTCCACCGAGCACGGGCCGGCGAAGAGCGCCAGCTTGCGCCCGCCGACCTTCACGCCGCCGCAGTCGATCACGCTGTCCGTCGGATGGAATTTCCGATTCGCCTTTTTGAACGGCTCGGAGACCGGCATCACGCGCTCGACGCCCGGCTGAATCAAGAAGTCGTGCGGATCGAGCTTGGCTACGTCGCCCAGCACGCCCAGCACCGTGCAATCCACGCCCGCGTTGCGCTGCACCTGCATCCCCTGGCGGCTCAAATCCTGACAAAGGCTGCCGATCTGCTCCTCGGTGGCCTGCGGTTTCATAATGATAATCATACGTTTTCCTCGCTTTCTGTTCATCGCGGCCTCAAGCCGCCGACGGAGGCCGATCGGATAGAAAAAGACCCCCGCCATGGTGTGGCAGGGGCCTGAAAATGGTTTCAGCCCGGCGAAGGGAAACACCCACGCCTTCTCATGCGCGCACGACAGCAAGACTATGACCAAAGCCGGTATAGCCGCTAAATCGCACGAAAGAGAAGCTCGTCATGGCCGTTTTCCTCCGGTAATACTAATTCGCAGTTAAAATGCTTAACAGAGCGCATCAGATTTTTTGTTCTGACGAAGCCAAGTGAAGTGAGGCGTACTGGAGGTACGTTGAACGGAACGAGGCAAAGTCAGAGCGAAAAAGATGGTGCGCGGATTAAGCCATTTTAACAAGAATTAGTATAAGTTTGATGCGAGTATACCATAACGCCGGATGCTTTGCAAGCTCCTTGCGCGGATTTCACGGATAAAATGTCAAAATGAACCCGAATTCATCCAAAGCGCGTCACATCCTGCGCAGCAGCTTCTTCGCGTCCTCGCGGGCGGCCATCGCCAGCAGATGCTCGTTCCCGGTGAACCGATAATCGCCGCCCGGCAGGGGCTTGAGCTCGCCGCCTTCCTTCACGCCCAGAATGTTGATGTGGTATTTGTTGCGCACATCGACCTCGCGGATGCTGTGGCCGACCCAGTTTTCCAGCGGCGCAATCTCATAGATGGAATATTCGTCCGTCAGCTCGATATAATCGAACACGTTCTGCGCGCTCAGGCGGGTGGCCATCCGCTCGGCGCTGTCCCGCTCGGGGTAAACCACCTCGTCCGCGCCGTTGCGCAGCAGCAGCTTGGCGTGGATATCCTGCGAGGCCTTGGCGACCACGCGCGCCGCGCCCATGTCCTTGAGCATGGAGGTAATCAGCAGGCTGCTGGCGAAATCCGACCCGATGCAGACAAAGCAGAGGTCGAAATTTTTCACGCCGAGCGCGCGCAGCGCGTTCTCGTCGGTGCAGTCGGCAATCTGCGCGCTCGTCACCTCGTCGGCCAGCGCGGTGACGGCCGCCTCGTCCCGATCGACGATCATCACCTCGTTGTTGAGGCTCATAAATTTGCGGCACAGGTGGCGGCCAAAGCGCCCCAGGCCGATGATGAGAATGGATTTCATATGATCTCCTTCGGCTTCCTCGAAGAGGGAGCTCTTTTTTCATACAATCATCGAGCAAAAAGCGAATGTTGCACAAAGCGCGGGCGCGCAATGCGCGCCCCTACGGGCACGGCGGCGTAATGCGCAGTTCCTTTTTCCGCAACATTGTAGGGGCGCGCATCGCGCGCCCGTTATTGGAATTTGTGCAAAATTGCGGATTTGCTCATTTACTGTTTCATAGTAACGAGGTGTATGCTCATATACCTCCCTCATCGAGGGAGGGGGACCGCCCGCAGGCGGTGGAAGGAGTTACACGGCAAAGTCGCGACGGAAGGCGTTTTCCTCGTTTATCCCACCAGAATCTTATCCGTCGGATACTGCACCGGCGCGTGCGGCTTTCTGCGCGTGAGCAGAATCATAAACGTCATGCTGCCCAGCCTGCCCGCGTACATCAGCAGGATCAGCAGAACCCGCGACGCGGTATTCAACTGGCGCGTGATGCCCGCCGTCAGTCCGACGGTGTCAATCGCCGAAAACACCTCGATGAGCACCTGCTGGAGCGTGAATTCCGGCTGCATGGCGCAAATCGCCAGCGTCGCCATCGCGCCCAGCGCCAGATACACCACGACAATGGAGCAGGCGCGGCGCAGCAGGTCGCTTTCAATCCGCCTGCCGAAGATGTGCACATCCTCTTCGCCCCTGAGGATGGAAACCGCCGTCATCACGACGAGCAGCAGCGTCGTCGCCTTCGCGCCGCCCGCCGTCGAGCCGGAATTGCCGCCGGTCAGCATCAGCAGCAGCGTCAGCATGCCGCCCGCCGTGCTGAGCTCGCCCGTCGGCACGGTGTCAAAGCCCGCAGTTCGCGGCGTGACGGCGGAAAACAGGCTCGCCCAGACGCGCGTGCCCGTCGGCATGCCCGCCATGGCCGCGTTCCTCTCCGTGATGAAGAACAGCGCGGCGGGCACGAGCACCAGAAACGCCGTCAGCGCGAGCACGGCCCGCGTGTGCAGGCGCAGTTTTTTCCAGCGCAGGCGGTTTTTCATCAGATCCTGCCAGACCGGAAAGCCCAGCCCCCCAACCAGAATCAGCGTCATCACCGTCAGGTTGATCAGCGGGTCGCCCGTGAAGCGCTCCAGCGAGGAAAACGACCCGCTGACCGGCCCCATCAGATCAAAACCCGCGTTGCAGAACGCGGATATCGCGTGGAATACGCTGTACCAAAGCCCCTTCGCCCAGCCGAGCATCGGCACAAACCGAAACGCGAGCGCGGCCGCGCCCAGCCCTTCGATGGTGGCCGTGCCGATCAGCGCCAGCCGAATCAGCCGAACAATGCCGCCGACGCTGAAGGAGGCCACGCTCTCCTGCAAAATCGTCCGCTGGCGCAGGCCGATTCGCCTGCCCATCGCCATGGAGACCAGCGCCAGCAGCGTCATCACACCCAAGCCGCCGATCTGGATGGCGACAATCAGCACAACCTGCCCGAAAAGCGACCAATGCGTGCCCGTATCGACCAGCACCTGCCCCGTCACGCAGACCGCACTCGTCGCGGTGAACAGCGCCGTCAGCGGCGGGGTCACGGTGCGGCTCTGCGACGCAATCGGCAGCATGAGCAGCAGCGTCGCCAACAGAATCAGCAGCGCAAAGCCGATGGCGATCATCAGCGACGGGCTCATCGGTGCTTCCCTTTTTTCTTTCATCCTCTACCTCCCAGCAAACCCCATCATGATACGCCTTCCGCCCCCGTTTGTCAACGCCCGCCGCCGCGTTTTGAGCGGCGCCTTAACGCGCCTCATCCCGCCTTCAGCGCCTCGAACCGTTCCTGCCAGAGCTGCATCCAGCCCCGCGGGAAGACGTAGCTCACCGCCCACGCAACCAGAACACCGATGGTCGTATCGAGAATCCGATACAGCGCGTAGCTCACATAGGATTCCACCGGCGTGTTGAACAGCAGGATGCACAGCACCACGCCGCCGGGCTGCGGCCGATGAAATAATAGACCAGCGCGCAGAACGCCGCCGCCAGCGCCGTTTTGACATTGCGCATTCCCACGCCGGGAATTTTCACGGGTTTGATGCTCATTATCTATCCTCCAGCTTCACAAACAAAAAAGCGGACTGTCATGCCTGAACCGAACATTTCAAGAAACAAATATCTAAGCATTTTTGGATATGGGGCTTTGCCCCATCGCCCCACCAAAGGGCTTTCCGTTTTCGGTTGTTTGTTTCTGCCACTGGCAGCAACAACCGAAAACCCCTTTGGAAACCTTCGGGCAAAAATACATAGTTTTTTTCTTGAAATAGCGGTTTTTAGCCTGACAGTCCTCGGTATTGTATCACAGGTTCCATGCTTTGTGTAGCGGCAAACGTCACGATTTTCCCGTCGTTCTTTGCCCGTTTCGCGTTTACGGGGTCAGCCCCAATTCGTCATAGGCCTCGTCGATCACGCTGTTCCACGCGGCGACGACCTCCGGACGCTCCGGCGCGCTGCATGTCGTGCACGGGGAGAGCTGGTTATACGGATAGCTGCTCAAATCGCCGTAGGTGATGGCGGAAAGCGGCAGATACCTGCTCTTGACGCTCGCACACCGCGCCGTGGTGTGGTATTTTTTGCCGCCGTCTTTGTTGTAATACACCGGCGTAACAGGGTCGGTCTCCCTCAGCTTGCGGCCGTCGTCATCCCAGATGATGATCTTGACGTCCTTCTGGCCGCGCAGGTTGTTCCACAGCCATGTGTGGCTGTAGCCGTCCGCGTTGTCCTTCCGCTGCACGCGCACGCAGCCGTGCGACGCGCGCCGCCCCAGCGCGCTCTCGCAGATGTCGTAATTCGCCGTGCCGACGGGGTTTCCGTTTTCATCCTGCCCGCCGGAATAGATGGCGGGCACCATGTGCATCAGGTCGCCGCCGTTGAAGCGAATCGCCTGATCGCAGTATAAATTGCCCGACCAGAAGCCGCCCGTCCAGCTGCACAGCAGAAACTCGCCGCTCGCCGTCTCGTTGATGGCCGAATTGCCGCCGCTGGTCGTGCCGGTGGAGCAGAGCAGCGTGGTCAGCAGCCGCCCCTCTTGATAGAGATACAGCCGCTGGGTCATCTTATCGACGATGATGCCGTATGTCTGGTTCGGCGTGACGGTTCGGATTCGGCTGGATTTCACCCAGCCCTGCTCCAGCTCGTCGCGGTCGTTGTAGGCCTCGATCTTCGTCCATCCGTCCTGCTCCTCGATCACCCGGACGGCGACCGACGCGCCGTAAAAAAAGCCGCGCCCCTCGTCATACGTCTTGCGCTTGCCGTTGGGCGCGTCGGAAAGATACACTTTTTCCTTTTGATCCGTGCCCAGCACGGCGATTTCCGCGGTCAGGCGCGCCCATGCCGCCGCCTCGTCCTCCGGGTCGAACTCGCCGAACCACGAAAACTGGATGGCTTCCTTGGCCGCTTCCAGATTTTCCTGCACCTTCGCCTGCGCGGCGGCCTCCGCCTGTGCCGCCGCGTCCGCGCGAAGGTCGCTGAGCTGTTCGTTCATGGATTTCTGGGTTTCCCAGTCTGCCGTGCCGGTGACGTCCAGACCGCTGGCCTTCTGGAATTTTTTGATGGCCTCGACGCTCGCCTTGCCGAGCTTGCCGGCGCAGTCGCCGTCGTAATAACCCAGCTCCTTGAGGTTCTTTTGCAGCGCGATCACCTGCGAGCCGGAAGCGCCCATGCCCAGCTCCCAGCCGACCAGCCCCTCCGTCAAAACGCCGTAGCCGCGGATGGAGTCGTCGTCGAGCCGGTAGGTATAGCGCTGCACGACGGAGGGCGTCGGGCCGAGGATGTGGTTGTTGCCCTCGATGGTGTGGACGTAGTATGTGCCGTCCGAATCCTGCGTGACCATTTCCACGATGCCGACGTGATCGAGGCGGTTATATTTATACCACTCGATGTAGATCAGGTCGCCCTTCTTCGGGATATACGGCCTATCCGAAACGGAAACGCCGTCGCTCAGGTAGAACTGGCCTTCCTCGCCGCGCAGGCCGCCGTTCACGGTGACATACCGGCCGCGCTCCTTGTACCACATCGCGCCGCCCTCGCAGCTCGTCTGCAAGGGATAATCGTTGCCGAGCATGGACGCGCCGTAGTATTCGTCGGCGAAATTCACGCACCAGGAGACAAACTCCGAGCACCATTCGCCGTAGGCGCTTCCGCCCCACTCGCCGTATTTGCTGTAGCCGCCCTTTGTCGCGGAATAGCCCAGCTCGTTGACAGCCGCCGCGACGAGCATATCCGCGCGGTCGTCCGCCAGCGCGCAGGCGCCCAGCAGCAAAGACAGGGCCAGCAGCAGGGTTACGATGTGTTTCATGGCAATCCTCCGAAAAAAACCTTATTCCCATTTATTAGACGAGCATCCGCCGCCTTTTCTTCCCGCTCACAGGCAGATTTTGCTTTCTCTCTCCCAAACCGCCGCGTCAAACCGTTTCCACGGCTGCTTATCCTGCGGCGGGAGCGCGTCAAAGCGCATTTCTTCCTTTTTGGTCGGGTGAATCAGCCCCAGATGCGCGCCCCAGAGGGCGATCTGCTCGCCGGGCTTGCCGCCGCCATAGCGCGCGTCGCCCCAGATCGGCAGGCCGGCGTGGGAGAGCTGCACGCGAATCTGGTGGCTTCTGCCCGTGAACAGGCGCACGCGCACCAGCGTCAGCCCGTCCGCCTCGCCGCACTTTTGGTAGCGCAGCTTCGCGTCCTTCGCGCCGGGCGTATTCGCGGGAACAGCGCGAACCATGTTGGTTCTGCCGTCCTTGAGCAAAAAGTCGCAGAGCTCGGCCGCGTCCCCCGCGTCGCCCCGAACGGCGGCGACATACTGCCGGTGCATCGTCTTGTCGCGCACCTGCGCGCTCAGGCGGTCGGCGGCTTTGCTCGTCTTGGCCAGCACGACCAGCCCGCCGACCGGCCTGTCCAGCCGATGGACGAGCCCCAGATACACCGCGCCGGGCTTCTGATATTTTTCGGCGATATACGCCTTCATGGTGCTGTGCAAATCCGCATCGCCGGAATCATCCGCCTGCGTGGGCATGTTCGGCGGCTTGACGACCACGAGCAGGTGGTTATCCTCGTAGACGATGGATACGCCGCGATAGCTTTCCATCTTATGCCCTCTGCCAGCGGCCGCTCGCGCCGCACGGGAGCACGCCGCCCGCCGTCACGGGCAGGCAGACCTCGTCCGCGGTGATGACGCCGCCGAAACGGGGCTTGACGGTCATGTCGATCATGTTGCCCAGCACGCTGGCCTGAAAGCCCGTCGTATAGCCGTTGATGAGGAAGAACAGCGGGTCATCGGAAAGCGCCTCGGAGCAGGCCTTCGCCAACCCGTACAGCTCGTTTTCCAATTTCCAGACCTCGCCGCCCGGCCCGCGCCCATAGGAGGGCGGGTCCATCAAAATGCCGTCGTAGAAGCGGCCGCGGCGCGCCTCGCGCTGCACGAACTTGAGCGCGTCGTCGATGATCCAGCGCACGCGATCCTCCGGCAGGCCGCTGCACTCGCGGTTTTCCCGCGCCCACTGCACCATGCCCTTGGCCGCGTCGCAGTGGCAGACCTGCGCGCCCGCCGCCGCGCAGGCCATCGTCGCGCCGCCGGTGTAGGCGAACAGGTTGAGCACGCGCACCTCTCTCCCCTGCTTCACGCGGTCGGAGACGAGGCCGGTCATCCAATCCCAGTTGGTCGCCTGTTCGGGGAACAGGCCGGTGTGCTTGAATCCGGTCGGGCGGACGTAAAAGCGCAGGTTTTTATAATTCATCACCCACCGGTCGGGCAGCTTGGTGAAAAACTCCCACGAGCCGCCACCCTTTTCGCTGCGATGATAATGTGCCTGCGCCTTGCGCCAGAGCGACGGATCGCGCGCGGGCCAAATCGCCTGCGGATCGGGGCGGCGCAGATACACGTCGCCCCAGCGTTCGAGCTTTTCGCCGCCGCCGCAATCGAGAACTTCATAGTCCTGCCATTGATCTGCTAAAAACATAGCTTCCTTTCTTGGGGCGCTGCCCCAATCCCCGGCAGGACCCTGAGGTTCCTGCCCCTCCCGCTTCCAGCCGCTGACGCGGCCGGGGGAGAAAGATACTTTCCTTGTCTTCGCCCATTGCACGCACAGCGGGCAATGCAGCGGGAAATCCAAGAACCTCAGGTTCTTGGTGGGGCATGGGGCAAAGCCCCATCGTTTCCCTTATTCCCTAAAAAATCTCGGATACTTTTCCTTCTGGTTCTCCAGCATATCCGCCACAACGCCCTCGGCGTAGAGCAGATCGACGCCCGTCAGCGCCGGGTCGATTTCCAGCGCCTCGCGCAGCGTGTTCCGGCTGCCGGTCGCGGCGGCCTCGGCATAGAGGCGGTTGACCAGACTGAGCTGCTCCATCACATCCTCCAGCTCGATGGGCAGTTCCACCGGCTGACCGATGGGGCCGTCCTTCGCGACATGCGCAGGCCCTTCGACAAAGCGCCCGTGCGTCACGCCGGGCACAGCGCCGTCGCACGGCATGACCATGCTCTGCACGTCACATTCGCCCTCGCCCCACAGCGCGCGCAGGATTTCCACCGGGCGCACGGAGGAGAGGCCGCTGGTGCGGATCTGCCCCCACGCCTGCGCGCCCTGCGGCCGCATCGGCCCATGCACCGTCAGCAGCGCCAGATTGCGCTTGCGCAGTTCGTAATCCGCCGCGCCCACGCCGGAAATCATCAGCGAGCGGCGCGGGCTCAATTCCGTATCGGCCAGCAGCTCGCACTGGGTCACGCGCGGCCCCGCCGGAATCGCGCCATACCAGTCGATATACTGCGCGGCCAGCGCCTCGCGGTCGTCCTCTTTCATTTCTTTCTGGATGCGGGGGATCAAATCCTTCCCGCTCGGGCGTTCGCGGCACGAGACGACCCACGAAAAATCGTTCAGCCCCGCGCAGGTCACATCCACCTTTTCTTCCTTCAGCCCCAGATAGAGCGCCAGCCGCGCGCGGGTCTGCTCCGTCACGCCGCTCACGCCGAGGGTGCGCACGCCGCAGAAGCGCTGCGCCGCCTCGCACGCGCGGGAGAGCGGCAGCCCGCCGTATCCGCTCGAGCAGAGGATCAGCGGCGCGCCGGGACATTCCTCGCGCATCTGATCCGCCAGATCGCAGACAAAGCCGACCGCGCGCATGGTCTGCATCGCGCCGCCGAGGCCGCCGCGCAGGCGAACCTGCTTGCCCAGCCCGACCGCATCCAGCGATTCAAAATCCTTCTTCCACGCTTCCTCGTCGAGGAAATCCGAACAGAGGATCACCGCGTCGGCGGAAAACGCCGCCTTTTGCAGCTGGGTCGTGTAATAGAATCGCGCCTGCACGCCGAAGGCGCGCGCCAGCGCCTGCGCCCCGCGTGCGGAAAGCTCCGCCATGTCGAGGTCGGCGTCCACCATCCAATATTCCGCTTCCATGCGGAAGCGGACAAACAGATCTTCGAAAATCGCGGGGGCAAAGAAATATGCCCCCGCGCCAGCGATTACGATTTTTTTCATGGTTTCCTTTTATGCTTCGGTTAGGCCTTGGCCACGCTCAGCGTCGCGTCCACGCCGTTGATGCTCCAATCGCGGACATACGCCCCTTCCGGCGCGTCGCCCAGCGTCACGTCGAGCGCCAGCACGCCGCGTTCAATCGCGTCCGCGTTCGCCTCGACAATCTGCGCGAGCTTCTCATCCGCCGTCTTGACGGTGACATGGATGCGATCGACGACCTCAAAGCCCGCCTCCTTGCGCATCGTTTGCAGCTTGGAAATCACCTCGCGGGCAAAGCCCTCGGCGATCAGCGCCTCGGTGAGGTTGGTATCCAGCGCGACGGTCACGCCGCGGTCGGTCGCCACGACATAGCCCGGCTTCTTCATCGGCGCGGTCAGCACGTCGTCCTTTTCCAGCTCGATCATCGTGCCGTCCAGCTCAAAGCGGAGCATTTCGCCCTTCTCAAATCCCGCGACGACGGCGTTGCCGTCCAGCGTGGCGAGCTTCTCGCCGATGGCCTTGAGCAGCTTGCCGTATTTCTTGCCCAGCGTGCGCATCTGCGGCTTGAGCTGATAGGTCATAAACGCGGTGGTGTCGTCGGTGAAGACGGCGTCCTTCACGTTCAGCTCGTCCTCGGCCAGCGCGCAGAAATCCTGCGGCAGGGTCGCGCCGCTGACGATCATGCGGGAGAGCGGCTGGCGCACCTTGAGGCCGCTTTCGCTGCGGCAGCTGCGCCCCAGCACGACGACCTCCAGCAGGTCGCGCATGTGCCCTTCCAGCTCGGCGCTGATGTATGTTTCGTCGCAGACCGGGAAATCCGTCATGTGGACGGAAATCGGCGCGTCCTTGTCCACGGAGCAGACGAGGTTGCGATACATGTTCTCGGCCATGAACGGCGTGAACGGCGCGGTCAGGCGGCTCATCGTCTCCAGAACGTGATAGAGCGTCGCGAACGCGGCCTCCTTGTCTCCGGCCATGCCCTTGCCCCAGAAGCGCTCGCGGCTGCGGCGGACATACCAGTTGGAGAGATCATCCACAAAATCCGTCATCGCGCGGGAGGCCTCGAAGATCTTGTATTCGTTCAGATCGTCGTCCACCTCGCGGACGAGGGAGTTCAGGCGGGAGAGAATCCAGCGATCCATCAGCGTCAGCTCGACCTTGTCAAGCGGATGCTCCTTCGGGTTGAACTGGTCGATCTCCGCATAGAGGATGAAGAACGCGTAGGTGTTCCACAGCGTGCCCATGTACTTGCGGGTCGTCTCGTCGATGGCCTTGGCGTGGAAGCGGTTCGGCATCCACGGCGCGGCGTTGTTGTAGAAGAACCAGCGCACGGCGTCCGCGCCCTGCGTGTTGAGCACGCTCCACGGATCGACGGTGTTGCCGACGTGCTTGCTCATCTTCTTGCCGTCCTTATCCTGAACGTGACCCATCACGATGCAGTTTTTGAACGGGTTGGTATCGAACATGCAGGTCGAAATCGCCAGCAGCGTGTAGAACCAGCCGCGGGTCTGGTCAATCGCCTCGGAGATGAAATCCGCCGGGAAGCGGCGCTCGAACTGCTCCTTGTTTTCAAACGGATAATGCCACTGCGCGAACGGCATCGAGCCGGAGTCATACCAGCAGTCGATGACCTCTTTCTCGCGGTGCATGTCGCCGCCGCACTTCGGGCAGGTGAGCACCACGTTGTCGATGTACGGGCGGTGCAGCTCGATGTCGGGATTGACGTTGCGGCCGAGCTTCACCAGCTCCTCGCGGCTGCCGATGACGTGCACATGGCCGCATTTGCAGGTCCAGACCGGCAGCGGCGTGCCCCAATAGCGCTCGCGGGAAAGTCCCCAGTCGATGACGTTATCCAGGAAGTTGCCCATGCGGCCTTCCTTGATGTTCTCCGGCATCCAGTTGACGGCGCGGTTGTTGCGCATCAGCGCGTCGTGCACGGCGGTCATCTTGATGAACCAGCTCTGGCGGGCGTAATAGATCAGCGGCGTATCGCAGCGCCAGCAGAACGGGTAATCGTGCTCAAACTTCGGCGCCTTAATCAGCAGGCGGCGCTCCCTGAGGTCGGCCAGCACGAGCTTGTCCGCATCCTTGACGAACACGCCCGGCCACTTGGTCTCCTCGGTCAGGCATCCCTGCGCATCGACCAGCTGCACGAACGGCAGGTTGTATTTGCGGCCCACGCGCGCGTCGTCCTCGCCGAACGCCGGGGCGATGTGGACGATGCCGGTGCCGTCGCTCATGGTGACGTAGCTGTCGCAGACGACGTAGTGGAACTTCGCGCCCTCGCGCTCCACGTCGTAGAGCGGCTCATACTCCATGTACTCCAGCGCGCTGCCCTTCATCGTCTCCACGATAACGGGCTTTTCCTCCTTGCCGCCGAAGATGGACTCGACGAGCGCGCCCGCCATGTAGTAGGTATCGCCCTCGAAGGTCAGCTTCACATAGTCGTCGTCCGGGTTGACGCACAGCGCGACGTTGCTGGGCAGCGTCCACGGGGTCGTCGTCCACGCGGTGAGGTAGGTGTTCTCCGCGCCCTTCACCTTGAAGCGCACGACCGCGGAAGTCTCCTCCACGCGCTTGTAGCCCTGCGCGACCTCATGGCTGGAGAGCGCGGTGCCGCAGCGCGGGCAGTACGGCACGATCTTGTGCCCCTTGTAGAGCAGACCCTTTTCGTAGATCTTTTTGAGGCTCCACCACTCGGATTCGATGTAGTTATCCTCGTAGGTGATATACGGGTTCTCCATATCCGCCCAATAACCGACGCGCTCGCTCATCTGCTCCCACTCGGTCTTGTATTTCCAGACGGACTCCTTGCACTTTTTGATGAACGGCTCGATGCCGTATTCTTCGATCTGCGGCTTGCCGTCCAGGCCGAGCATCTTCTCGACCTCCAGCTCCACCGGCAGGCCATGGGTATCCCAGCCGGCCTTGCGCAGCACGTCGTAGCCCTTCATCGTGCGATAGCGCGGGATGATGTCCTTGATCGCGCGCGTCTCCACGTGGCCGATGTGCGGCTTGCCGTTGGCGGTCGGCGGGCCGTCGAAGAACGTAAAGGCGGGCGCGCCCTCGCGCAGCTTCACCGTTTTCTTAAAAACGTCTTCGTCGCGCCAGAATTTGATGACCTCTTCCTCGCGCTGAGCGAAGTTCATGTCGGTTGAAACCTTCTGATACATACGTTTCCTCCTGTGACAAAATAAAAAGCAGCCTCATCCGCATGGGACGAGGCTGCTCGCGTTACCACCCAAATTGACGCCGGAAAGCGCCCGCTCAAAGCCGATGACGGGGCGAACCGTCCGCCCCTACTCCATTCAAGGCGGCCGCTGATGCGGGTGATCCCCCACGCCCCGTCCGGCCGGAATTGCACCAGTTCTCCGGCTCTCTTTGCGGCAAAAGGCATGCGCGTCCCGCGTCATCGCGTTTCATATCAACGATATAATACCCGGTTTCGGGGGATTTGTAAAGAGGGAATTTCAAAAGAATCTCCAAATACGCGTTTTGCCCTGTTCGACTTAAATGTAGCGCGCGTAAGACCCATGTCACAGCCCGAACGTATAAACCTTTTCATAATTCATATTCATGGCGATATCGACGCTCACAGCGTGCTGATCGTACACACAGGACCACTGCGTGCTGCTTTTCTTCTCCTCGCTGACTTGTTGACTGACGGCTTCAAGAAGGTTCATCGCCAGATCACCGTTTTCAAAAATACCGCCGTTCGCGTCAAGCGTTTCGCGAAGAGTGGCATACCGATCCTCGCCCTTGCCAAAGTCATATTCGCCCGGCGTGAGTAAGAAATTCGTCGCTGCATCGTCCTGCACAACGCTCATTTCATCGTCGATATACTCGACAATAACGCTGCCGCCGTTCGCATCGGCGATGTGGAAATGATAGCAGCTATTCGCGGAAGCATGCATATCATATTGGGACAGCAGTTCAATCGCTTCCTCAACCGTCGCCGCACGGTCAAGCAGCAGGCGGATTGCAGATGTCGTCGTGATATCGACCTTATCAGTCTGCTGGTTAGTCGGGGTCGTCTTAATCTGTAAAACGCCGACCGCTAAGCCCTTTTCGTTCACGCCGTCCAGCGGCGCATACGGCGCGGCCAGAGTCATAATTCCCTTCACCAGAGAAGTCGGAAGGTTTTCGCTGTTGTATCCGATGTACGCCAGATTGACCATCGAAATGGAAGCATAGCCATCCTTCGGACGCGTCGTCACAAGCAGCGCCGGAGAATCGTACATATCAAAATTGCGCCCGAAAATCGGCGTTCCTTCTGCCAGCTTTGCAGCAAACGTCGAGCATCCCAAATTCGGCAAATCAAATTTCAGCGGAATCCCTTTAAGCACCTGACTGACAATAAATTCGATCAGCTCGGTATCCGTAGAAGCGCCGATTTTCAGAAATCGATCCAGCGCATAGTCAGCCTTATATTCCATCGTGAACAGATTGGCATCGTCCTCTACGCGGTTCAAAGTCTTGAGCGTTGAAAATTCGCCGCCGAAAAAAGCGAAAAACACAATCGTCAGCGCGCCAAGCACCGCGAAGATTGCTTTGACTGCGCGAGCTGCTCCATGTTTCCAAGCGGTTTTGTTCTGTACCATGAAAGTAGTCTCCTTTTTAGTTCATTTAGTGAACTTTTTACCTGTTAGAAAGCCGGGATTGTTCATCCCGGCACAGTCTGCTGACAGCGCTCCATTCCATCCAAACTATTCGAGCAGGAAGCGCCTACGCAATTGGTTCACTTTTTTAACTTTCTTGGCTATCATACCGCATTTTCGGCTTGCCGTCAAGTGGTTTTCAATCATTCAATCCTCAAGCTTTCCAGCCTGAAGCCTTCCCTGCTGTTCAGCCCCAGCGCGCGGATGACGGCGCAGCCCTGAAACGGCGTGTTCGGGTACAGGAGCGCGGCCTGCTCCGGCAGGAGATCATATACGTCGTCGTCGTCGATGATTTCGCCCGCGCCATAAACGCCGAAGTAGACCCGATACAGCCCGCCGCCGAGCGTTTCCACCTCGCTGGCGCAGACAAAGCCCAGCCCGATCGGCGCGCCCGGCTCGTGCATGTAATAATACGCGCCGTCGTAATCAAAATCCGGCTGATCGAGCAGAATCAGCGGCCTGCCGAAATAGCGCAGCACGTCGTCGGTCACATTGTCCTGCTCAAGCCGGCTGCCCCATTCGGTGGCGTCCCATTGGCCGGATCGGTTGAGCCACGCATGCAGCACGGCAAAGCGCACCAGCTCCGCGTCCGTCGTCGAGGCCGCGTCGTATCGTTCCATTCCTGTCTCGGTGAAATTCGTCAAAAACAGATTGACGTTGTGGCGCTCCTCCTCCGTGATGGCGAACGGCGTAGCGCGCGCGGTTTGGTTTGCCAGATAATCCGCCTTCACAAAGCCCTGCGTATCCCCATATTCCACCAGCGCGAACCCGTTTTTCGCCGGATTGAGATAAACCACCTGTTCGCCCAGCGGGATTCGGGCAAGCTCGGTCGCCTGCACGTTGTCCGCTTCGCGCAGCGTGATATATTCCTTGCACTTTTTCACAACGGCCTGATCGCCGATGCGCATGGTTTCCGCCAGCGTCGGCGCGGCTGCGGCCAGCATCGCCGCCGCCAACAGAGCAGCTATCCGCTTTTTCACATTCGCTTCCTCCCTGCAATTCTTTTCAATCGTTTATGTTGCATACGGATTTACAATTCGAGGCAAAGCGTTTTTCTCCTGCTGACCGCTCCAAAATGAGGGTCGTCACGGCTTCAATCCCAGCTCCGCCGCCTCGCCCGGATCGTCGCCGTCAAACAATATGGCCATCAGCTTGTCGTGTTCCAAACGCCATCGCGCCTCGTCCTCGTAGGCAAACGGTTCGCTGGCATAGCCGATTTTGATCGTGCCGTTTTTCGCGCGTCCGGCCATCGCCGTCAGCGCGTCGCCCTCAAACTGAATGGCCGCCTCGGAAAGCAGCTTTAATTCGCCGTCCGTCTGCCATTGATACAATTCCCAAATGCCCGTCGCCGCGCTGTCGTGCAGGTAATTGAGCACATAGCGCTTCTCCGGGTAAAACTGCGCGCGGTAGAAGGACAGCCTGTCCAGCCCCGGATAATGGACGAACTGCCCCGTCATCGGCTCGTAGAGATAGTAAGCCGCAAACCCGTCGGACGCGCCCATCGAATTCATCAGCGCCAAATCCGCATAGCCGTCCATGTTCACATCGCAGAGAACCGCCTCCCGCTGCCCCTCGTTGACATTTTCAGCCGTGAAGTTGATGGTCTGGATTTCATTGCCGTCCATCGTCACGCGGATGTCAAACGCGGTCTCGCCGTATTCGCTGCGGCCGATGACCTCGGACGTGACAATGAGCGAATGGCTGTCCTCGCTGAAATAAAGCGCTTCCTTTTCGGCCATCGCCGTCGTCAGCAGGCCAAAGAGCAGGGCGGCCGTGCCCAGCGCGCAGATCGTCTTCTTCATCATCGTTCCTTCTTTCTCTGCGGTATTTTCCCTCGATCAGGGATTCACCTTATAGACGATTGAGCGCGCGGAATTCTTCCCGTTTTCCGGCGTGTTTCCCTTTCGTTCGATTTGCCTTTTGGTTCGCCGCGCGATATAATAAAGGGAGCATTTGAAGGGGGATTGTTTCATGCAGGATTTGTTTTCATCCCAGGAAGCCGCGCTCAGCCCGCTGGCCGACCGCATGCGTCCGCGAACGCTGGATGAATTTATCGGTCAGGGGCATATCGTCGGGCCGGGTCGGCTCCTGCGGCGCGCCATCGAGGCCGACCGCATGACCTCCTCCATCTTCTACGGCCCGCCGGGATGCGGCAAAACGACGCTGGCCTCCATCATCGCGGGCACGACACATTCCGCCTTCGTTCAGCTCAACGCCGTGACCAGCGGCGTGGCGGACGTGCGGCAGGTCATCAAGGAGGCACAGGACAGGCGCAGCCTCTACGGGCAGGCGACGTATCTGCTGCTGGACGAATGTCACCGGTGGAGCAAGTCGCAGAGCGACAGCATCCTGCCCGCCATCGAGCGCGGCGTGGTGCGCTTCATCGGCTCGACGACGGAAAACCCGCTCATCTCCATGACCCCGGCCATCGTGAGCCGGTGCCGCATCTTTCAGTTTTATCCGCTCGGCGAGGCGGACGTGATGCTCGCCATGCGCCGCGCGCTGGCGGATCGGGAGCGCGGCTTCGGCGCTACCGCCGTGGAGATGGACGAGGAGGCCATGCGCCACATCGCCCGAATCGCCAACGGCGACGTGCGTTCCGCGCTGGGCGCATTGGAGCTGGCCGTGCTGACGACCGAGCCGGGCGAGGACGGCGTGATCCACATTACGATGGAGGTCGCGGAGGAATCCATCCAGAAGCCGGTCATCCGCTGCGACGAATCGCTGTATTACGACATGCTCTCCGCATTCTGCAAGAGCCTGCGCGGCAGCGACGCGGACGCGGCGATGGCGTGGTTTGCGCGGCTGCTCTACGCGGGCGTCGATCCGCGCCTGATCGCGCGGCGGATCATCGCCCACGCGAGCGAGGACGTGGGGCTGGCGAACCCGACGGCGATGCTGCAGGCGGTCGCCGCGTCGCAGGCGCTTGAAGCGGTCGGCCTGCCGGAGGCGCGGCTGTCCATGGCGCAGGCAATCATCGCCATCTGCGAAAGCCCGAAATCCAACTCGGTCGTCATGGCGCTGGATCAATCCGTCGCGGACGCGGAAAAGGGCGGCTTCGGCCCCGTGCCGATCCACCTGCGGGATACGCACTACGCCGGGCACGAGCGGCTGGGCAGCGGCGCGCAATACCAATATCCGCACGATTTCCCCGGCCACTGGGTCAAGCAGGAATACATGCCGCCGGAGGTCAAGGGGCGGCGCTATTACATCCCCTCCGATCAGGGGCAGGAGCTCAAGCTGCGCGAGCGCCGCAAGCTGCGCGGCATAATCGACCCCTAAAGATACAAGGGACGCATTGACAGGGCTTTTTTGCTTTGTTATAATAATCCTGTCGATTGAAACCGTTTTCTCCTTTTTGCTTGGAGAAACGTCACACGCAGGACAAAGGAAAAGAGGTTCCTCCCATGAAACGCCGGATTTCTCTCGTCTTTCTGTCGATGCTTCTGCTCTTTGCGGCGCTTCTTCCCGCGCAGGCCTGCGCGGCTGCTGAACCGTCCGCCGTCGCTCAGATTGAAACGCTTCGGCTGCAAAACGGCCGCTTTGACGTCGGCGACGCTTTCAGGCAGTACGGGCTGAAGACCGTGGAAACGGCCAACGCCCGCATCGAAACCATCATCGCGCAATCCTGCCGAATGGCCGAGCGCGCCGAATGTGACGCGGAGGTTCGCGTCATCATTCTCTCGATGCTCACGCGCACGCACACCGTTTCCTACACGGCCAGAGCGGCCGCCGCGGTCTGCGAGGTCAAGACCGTCTGCGAATATGTGCCGGTCGAAATCGGCGGTTACACCGTCATGGTCGATCCGATTCGCGTCGTTTCCGTGTAAGGCGCATGGCAATGGGCTGCTGCGGCAGCCCTTTCTTTTGTTCTTCTCTCTTTTTTGATTTTATTCTGTTTGCAGTAAATGAGCAAATCCGAAATTTTGCACAAATTCCAATAACGGGCGCGCGATGCGCGCCCCTACAATGTTGCGGAAAAAGGAACTGCGCATTACGCCGCCGTGCCCGTAGGGGCGCGCATTGCGCGCCCGCGCTTTGTGCAACATTCGCTTTTTGCTCAATGATTGCTGTCTGATCTTTACATCCGGAAGGAGGCTTTTCGGTTTGCATCATCTGTTTGTTTCCCGCGCGGGCGATTCTCTGGTCAACGTGACTCAAAACCGCAATACGTATCGCCTGCTGGCCAATTTCGACGGCACGAACGTCATCCTGCTGCAAATCGACGCGGGCTCTGTCGTCTGGCTCACGCCCGATCCCGAAAGGCCGGTCTATCTGGAATATTACACGCTGCTGACGGGCGAACTGACGCTGCACTCCGACGAAGGCGAGGCGCAGACGCTCTGCGCCGGCGATTCGTTTTACACCACCGGCCTCGACCACGACATTTCCATCACGCCCAAGACGGACGTGCGGCTTCTGTGCTTCACCTCCAAGCCGGTTTTCGATGATTTCATGGGGTTTGTCAACGACCTCAACGATTTGAACACGCAGATCGACCGGAAGGATCACTATACCTATCACCACAGCCGCCGCGTGATGCGCTTTGCGGAGGCCGTCTGCCAGCGGCTGCGCATGTCTCCGGAGGCGACGCACGCGCTGCTGCTCGCCGCGCTGTATCACGACGTCGGCAAATGCTACCAGCAGACGGAAATCCTGTCCAAGCCGGGGCGGCTGACCGATTCGGAATACGCCGCCATGAAGCGCCACCCCATCGACAGCTTCAACCTGCTCTCCGCCCGCTTCTCCCCGGACGTCGCCCGGATTGCGCGCGGCCACCACGAGCGGCTGGATGGAAGCGGCTACCCCGACGGGCTGACTGCCGACCAGATGTCGCTGGAAATCCGCATCCTTTCCGCTGTGGATACCTTTGACGCGATGACCTCCGACCGGCCGTATAAAAAGGGTATGTCCACGCGCAGCGCCATCGCCGAGCTGACGACGCTTTCGCACCAATACGACGCGGAGGTGGTCGCCCTCCTGAAAGCCATCGTCGAGGACGGGACGGCGGATCAAATCTGCCGCATCGGCATTGAGGAAAAGCGATGACGGTCTATCTTGCGCCGCTGGAGGGCGTGACGGACGCGGTTTTCCGCCGGGTGCACCGCGACTGCTTTTCGGGCGTGGCCAAATACTTCATCCCGTTCGTCAGCCCGACGCAGAATCTCGCGTTCACCACGCGCGACCTTTCCATCCTCGCGCCGGAAAACGGCTTCGGCGTGCCGCAGCTCCTCTGCAAGGATGCGGCGCTCTTTCTCTGGGCGGCGCAGGCGCTCGGCGACATGGGCTATGGCGAGGTGAACCTGAACCTCGGCTGCCCCTCCGGCACGGTGACGGCCAAGGGCAAGGGTTCGGGGCTGCTGGCGGATGTGCCCGCGCTCGAGCGGCTGCTGGACGGGGTTTTCGCCCGGTCGCCGCTCCCCGTCTCCATCAAGACGCGCATCGGCTACACCCGTCCGGATGAATTTGACCGCCTGCTGGATGTGTTCGCGCGCTACCCCATCCACGAGCTCATCATCCACCCGCGCACGCGCGTCGAGTTCTACAAGGGAACCCCGCATCGGGAGGCGTTCGCCAAGGCGCACGCGGCGCTTGACCGGCCGCTTTGCTACAACGGCGATCTCTTCTGCGAGGCTGATTGCCGCGAGCTGATGCGGCAGTTTCCGAATACCCGCGCACTGATGCTCGGGCGCGGGCTGATCGCCAACCCCGCCTTGGCGCAATCGCTCGGCGGCGGCGAGGTGCTCTGCACGGCGTCCCTCCGCGCCTTCCACGACCGGCTGCTGGCGGCCTATCAGGCCAAATACCCGGCGCACGTCACCCTCGGGCGCATGCGGGAAATCGCCAAGCATTTCGTCTGCTGCTTTGACGCGCCGGAAAAGCCGCGCAAGGCCATCCGCAAGGCAACCCGAATCGAGGCCTATCTGGATGCGATTGACCGCCTGTTCGCGGAACACGAATTGAATGAAAACCCGCGGTTTATCGCCGAATAATGCCCATCGCTGTTTTCGCCTCCCTCAAACGGGAGGCTTCTTTTATAAAAACAGACCTCCCTCTTCGAGGGACGTTTGAAATCGTCACCGCCTGTGGCGGAAATCTGACGATGAAAAACGCCGAAGGTTGGATGCCGAAGGCAGACGGAAGGAGTCACGCCCCCCGTCATTCTCGTCCCATCTGCTTATAGGCCGTGCACAGCATGGTGATATAGCAGGCCAAGCCGCCGACGATGTTGGAAATCGGCTCGGCGAGGAACACGCCGGTCGTGCCCAGCCCGACGACGGGCAGCAGCAGCGTCAGCGGCACGACGATGACCACCTTGCGCAGCAGGGAAAACGTGATGGCGTATTTCGCCCAGCCCAGCGACTGGAAGACGCTCTGGCCGCAGAACTGGAAGCTCTGGAAGAAGAAGCCCGCGAAATACACGCGCAGCATCCGCACGCTGGCCTCGACCATCGCCTCGTCCGGCGTGAAGATCCGGCAGAGCAGCCTCGGCTGGAACATCGCAAACAGCCACGCGCAGAACGTGTAGACCATCGCCGCGGCGGACATGAAGCGAATCCCCGCCCGGACGCGCTGCATCTGCCCCGCGCCGTAATTGTAGCTGAGCACAGGGCGCGCGCCGTCGGTGATGCCGCTGGCGGGCAGGGTAAAAACGTCGCGGATGGCGTTGATCACCGTCATCACGCCGACGTACAGGTCGCCGCCGTGGATGGAGAGCATCTTGTTGCAGGCAATCTGCACCAGCGAGTTGGTGAATTTCATAATGAAGCCGACCACGCCGAGGCTCAGAATATCCTTGAGCAGATACGGATAGATTCGCGCCTCGCGCCGCCTGAGCGGCAGAATCGACTTCGGGCCGGAGAGGAAACGCAGCACCCAGATGCAGCTCACCGCCTGACTGATGACCGTCGCCACGGCCGCGCCCGTCACGCCCATGTGAAACCCATAGATGAACAGCGGATCGAGCGCCAGATTCAGCACCGCGCCGATCACCGTGGTCATCATGCCGATCTTGGGGCGGCCCTGCGCGTTGATAAACGGGTTCATCCCCGTGGCCAGCATGGTGAACGGCGTGCCCAGCAGATAGATTTTCAGGTACGCATCCGCAAAGACAAACGAATCCTCGCTCGCGCCGAAGAGAAAGAGCAGCGGCCGCTTGAGCAGATAGCAAAGCGCCGTCAGCGCCAGCGACGAGCCGAGCAGCAGGGCGAACACCGTGCCCTGAATTTGCAGCGCGCGTTCCTCGTCCTTCCGCCCTCTGGCCATCGCGAAAATCGGCGCGCCGCCCGAGCTGTACAGGCTGGTGAACGCCGCCACGATGGACACGACCGGGAAAATCAACCCCACGCCGGTCAGCGCCAGCGTGTTTCCATCCGGCAGGTGCCCCAAAAAGATGCGATCCACGATGTTGTAGAGCAGCTGCACGATTTCGGCCAGGCTCAGCGGAATCGCCTGCGCCATGATGCGGGAACCGACGCTCCCCTGCGAAAAATCCGCCGCGTTCTGCTTGTTCAAGGGAATTCCTCCAGCTTTTGTGTCCTTTTTTTGCATTATAGCACGGGATTCCCCGTTATACAAGCTCAGATTGCGTCCGCCGAAAGCTCCGGCACAGCGGGCACAACCGCCTCCCACTCCCCGTCCACGCGGCGATACGCGCCGTCCGTGCCGAGCGCGGGCAGCTCGATTTCGTCGCTCGTCCTTCCGTCGGCGGCATAGAGATAGACGTGCTCCTCGTGCTTCGCGGACAGCCCGAAGGAAGCATAGCGCAGCGTGCCCTTCGCCCCGTGCTTGCCCGCCAGATATACCGTCAGGCTCTCGCCGGGAGCGAGCGTCGTCCCGCGTTCAAAGACGTATTTCACCTTGTAGACGCGGTCGGCCAGCCCCCACCCCGCCAGATCCGCCGGCGCGTCGGCAAAGCTGGTCAGCGTGATAAACCCCATCGCGTAGCCGTCGGCGTTGATCTGCGTGCTGTGCGGCACGATCTCCGTCAGGCGGATATCGGGCAGGGGCGCGTCCTCCTCGCGCGTCTCCCCCGCCGTCAGCAGCACGACGGCGGCGATCAGCAGGATGAACAGCGCGATCAGCCCCAGATTCTTTTTGTTCATATCCGTCCCCTCCGTTTGGCGTCTTCTTCCATTATAAACGAATCAGCCGCGGTTTTTCCTGCCTGCGGCTGATTTTTTGTATAGGAAGCTGCGTAAAACCGCCCGCGTTTATGCGTTTCTCGCGATTTCGATCAATTCTTCAAACGTCCTCTGCGTCTCCGCGGGCGAGAGCACCTTGCTTTCCAGCAGATCGTGAATGAAAAACGCCTTGTACTTTCGGCTGAACTCGGTCTGGGTAATCAGCACCTCCGAGTGCGCGCCGGAAAGGTCGTAATCCGTATCGGCCACGGTGAGCATCGTGCCCGCGCCCTCGTACAGGCAGATTTCCGTGCGCGGCTGACGATAACCCGGCTTGAAGAAATAGAGGCAGAAATTCGGATTGGCTTCGTTCTGCTCCTTCAGATGCGTCAGAATCGCGACGCGCTCCGCCGGGCTGAACGGGCGGATGGCGAAAAAGTGGTCGCTTTCCAGCCCGGTCTGCGCGAACTGCTCCATCGCCTGCCGGGAGAAGATGGCGTGCGTCGGGCGGCGCTTTTGAAAATAGTTGTCAAACCGCTTCTGATGCACCTTGTAGAACTGCCCGATCATCTCCTCCAGCGCGTCATCCTGCGCGAACCCGTGTGCCGCGAAACCGTCGCGCGCCGGGCCAACCAGCACCTCGGGCGCCACAAAATTGATCGGCACATCCAGCTTGATGTCGTAGATGCTGCGCCCCTGCTCCAGCCGCTGGAGGCTCTTTGTATACGCCAGATAGCCCTCCGGCGAGCCGGTCATCTGGAATTCGCGCTTGATCGGGTGCATCTTCGGCCTGTCCTCGCGCATCATCCGTTCCACAATCTCGATGTTGCGTTCATCCGGAAGGCCGATGGAGAGCAGCCGCTGCGGGTCGATCATCACCGCCATGAGCACCTGCTTTTGCCCCTGCGCGTCCTCGCAGTGCGCGGTGATCGTGTTGCAGCGGTAGACCTGCTCCCGCTGGATGTTGAACATGTTTTCGTCGATGCAGTAGCCCTTGTAGTCGGGCAGATAGAGCACCGGCTGAATGGCGGATACGCAGCCGATGATCTCGTCCCCGCCGGTATACAGATAGTGCTCGATGCTCATTTCGCAGGCCGACCCGGCAAACGCGGCGGCGATGCACTCAAACACCCTGCGGTGGCAGCAGCCCGTGATGACGAAATGCACGCGCTTTTGTTCGGCAGCCAGCCGCTCCATGGATTCGCGCAGCGTCGTCACCGAGCCGTCCCGGCTGCGATCCACGCGAAGGGAATCGTCCGCGGCGGCCTGCAAATCGACGTCGCCGAGCAGCCTGTGCATTGCCTGATTGGTCATGTAGCCCGCCACGCCGAAGCGGCTGACTTCCAGCGCTCTTTCCAGCTCGCGCTCCTCCTGCTCGGTCAAATGCAGGCAGTCGCTCGCCTTCAGGCTTTCAAAAAAAGCCGCCTGCACCGCCGGGCCGCCGGTATCATCCAAGATGCGGAACATGCTGTTCCGGCTCTTCTGCTCCATCATCCGGGATAGGGCGGAGGCCGACAGCTTGCGCGCACCGAGTATGTGCCCGGCAGCCTGCAAAGCCGCTACCAGGGCCGGGCGGGCGTTATCGCCGCCGG
>OKRW01000492.1_pt1 | contig 39678 bp, 62 predicted proteins | sample 1601151 | NCBI WGS metagenome assembly OKRW01 (sample SAMEA3541471, study PRJEB24748) | human gut metagenome | biome: human gut; feature: human-associated habitat; material: faeces | place: China | collected 2012 | reverse complement strand
CCCGCCGCCACCGATGAGCAGAAGAATCAGTAAAGCGAAGACCCATAATCCGGAACCGCCGCCACCGAGTGCGTTTGTATCCTTGCCGGTAACTGCGCTGATGTCAGCTAAAGAATAATTTTCCATGATAATACTCCTTTTCTTTTATTTATAAAATTGCAATTTTATCGAAGCATGCCAAGAATCATATCAGGGTTTATGCCCATTTCGTTGCATTTCTGATAAAAAACCTCTTGTGGGTTTTTACCGTTTACCATATCCATAACCTCTTTGATTCTTGGGTCGTTCATTTGACTAAGCGCAGACATCGGGTCTTTTGCAGTCTGCATGATTTGTTTTATTTGACCGATTGCTGGTGCGATCTGTGTCATTTGTAGAATAGGATTCATTACTCTACCCCCTTATCTGCGAGCGACTTTTTGATTGTTTCGGATAATTCCATGATCTGCGCCTTTAATTCATCTAATTCCGCATGATTTACAATATCAGCTTTCGGTTCTTGCACTTCCACAAAATCAAAAGCCTTTACCGTAGAGAATCCGGAAGCGTCGGACGTTTTCAAATAGAATCTAGGTCTCGTAGAATCCATCAGTATGACTTGTTGGTTCGGGAAAATTCTATAAGCGTTTGCGCTCTCTATTCCATTGACATATTGAATGCCCTGTGTGTTGAACATGATTTTCTCCTTTTTTCTTTTATTCTGACACGCATACGCCAATGAGACAATTTACGAAAAAGGTACAAAAAAGGCATAAAAAAAGAAGGGGTCAGAATCGACCCCTTACAATACTTTCCCTATTTTCCTGTTTACACGTTGAGAATATTTCCTTGCTGTGTCTGCTGATATGTTGAGTGCTTCGGCGATTGCTTCTAAGGGAATCCCTCTTGACCGCATCTCAAATACTTCAATCTCTAAGTTGACAAAATTGCAATTTTCACGAAAGAAGTCGAGTTCCGGCTTTGTGAAGCCACATACCCGCATGTTTTCTCCTATTCTTTTATCTCTTTCTTTACCTGTTCGTAGACAGCTTCAATAATTTTGTCTAATTCGTCAGCAGAGACATTGATTTTCAGTTCTTGCAGCTTATTGGAAACAAACTGCAAGACCTCTGCTTTTTTCTTTTCGCCTGTCTCAGACTGCATCCACTGTTTCGCCCATCTGACTGAAACTTCCGTCCAGTACATGATTGTTTCCTGCTTTTCTTTGCTCATTTCAGCCTTTGCAGTCTTCCATTTTGCCGTCACAAGCGGGACTAAAACGCCTGTGATAATCAGTGTGCATAAGCTAATAATTACTTCCGTCCAGTTTACCATGTTACTCATCCTTTCCCTTTACCTTAATACCAGCCAATAACGCCAATTCAATCGTCCATGCGCCAAACCATGCAACGGTCAGCGCATCCGGCACTGTCTTGTCCTTATAAGACAGCACCAAAACAACGACGGTGTACCAAATGATATTGACCATCGCCGCTATAACAAACTTAGTTCTTTTCTTCATGGCTCACTCCGTTCTTTAACTCCATGTGATAGATACGTTTTTCGTGGTTTTCAATTTTTCTATCCTGTTCATCGTTGTGATCCCATAAGCGCTTACGGGACAGACTGGCATGCTCTGTCTCTTCCTTGAGGTCGTCCTTGATCTTCTGCATATCGTCTTTCAGTCCCTTTACTGATTCGTTTAATGATGTGATGCTTTTTGTCAATTCCGTCACGCCACTTATTAACGGTCGCGCCAACGCCCAAAAAAAACCGAACAGGCTGCCCAATGCGACAACTAACATGCCAAGAAAATGTGCTGTATCCATAACTAAATCTCCTTTATATACTCTCTGATTCCCTTGATTCTTGCGTAGCCCTTATCGGTTTTTAGCCACGTCCCTTGCGGAATTCCGGTTACATACTCGCCCTTTTTCAGCTTTCCTGCTTTGGGTGCTGTAAGCGATGCCTTTTGTCTGATATTGACCGTAGAAAGCACTCTATAGGTCTTTTCTGCGACTTTCGGACAATAAATGAACCCCTGCAGCTTGTATCCGGTAAAGTATGTGTACGGCGGTTTTAAGGTCATTGTGCGGAACCGAAACTTCTTGTAACCGCTCTCGCCAATTACAATGGAACCGTCAGACTTGATATCCTCGACAATAGCAACATGCCCTTTGCCCTGCGCCTCGCCACCGACTTTCGACCAACAAATAACGGCTCCAAGTCGTGGCGTATCGCCGCGATCGTAGCCGTCCTTGATGTTCTTATACCAGTTTCCCGCATTGCCAAGAGAAAGCTTCGGTGCTTTGCCGATAATTTCATACCATCTGCCCCAAGCATACGCTGTGCAGTTTGGCAGTCCGTACCCTGCGCTGTGGAACGGATTTTTCCTCGTCCACAACACGTTATTCGGTGCGGGTGCCTTTAACCTTGGTTTGTACATATCTTCTCCTTTCTAGTACGGACTGTGTTTCGCCGTACTAAGCGCCAAAAATATTGCCCTCTTCTGCGCAGTACTGAATCCGCTGTTTTGATTAAAAAAGGACACAATTTCGTCTTTGCTGTAGCTTCCGTTTCCGTTTGCGTCTATGACTTCTGCCACTTGGTCTAATTGATCAGGTGTAACGCCTGATTGCTTTAGCCAAGTTGCACGCTGAACGGCTCGTTCTGATGTCATAACTGATGCCACATCCACAGATTGACCATTATCGAGCAAAGCATATGCTTGACCGATAGACTTCTTGTACCCACTGTCCTTAACGATGGTTTTTGCAGTGTTTACATCGTCCAATGTAACACCACGTTTCTTTAATTCTGTTGCATCATCAATCGCACTTTGAGATGTCATAGCCTTTGCTAATTCCGGAGATTTTCCGCTTTCCAAGAGTGCATACGCCTTGGCAACGTTGCTGTCGTAGCCTTGCACGATGCTCTTTGCCTCTGCATAATCTTCTTTGCTGATGCCAAGTTTCTTGAATTTCTTTTCATAGCTTTGCTTCTGCTGTGTATTCATTTGCGTTTCATATTCCGGATTCTCTTGATACGCAGAAACAGCCGCTTGCGTCCTTTGGCTTGCGCTGCGGGCTATCTCATTCTTCTGTTCTCTGATGGCTTTGATTTGACGATCTTTTTCTGCCTTCGATATACCGCTAGACAAAATCTCACGTTCTTGCTTAGACAAGTCGGATAATTCCTGCTGAATAGCGTTGTATGTCTTATTCTCGACATACGCTTGACCTTTTTCGCCAGTCAAGATGTTTTCATCATTCGCTGCACGTTCTGCTTTTTCCTTGTTGTCGTAAAAATCAGAAACAACGCCAGATGAAAATCTAGGGTCTGCGGTAAACCTGTTGATGAATGGGTCTATTGTAGCACCTTTGATTCTTTCTCCTATACCCTGCAGCTGCGGGTCAGTTACCGCTTGACCTACTTGCCCTAAATACCCTCCGAAACTGTCAAGCAGATAATCGACTTTCATCGGACTTTTTAAGGTTTCGGATGGTATTCCAAGGTTATTCGCTACATTTGCGATCCACTTTGCAAGTCCGCTTGTCGAGTAGTCATATTGAAGCTGCGGCGAAACATTTTCAAGATTTCTCGGAACGATAGAACGTCCTGCAAAGTCCTTGTTCTGCGGCAAATTTAGGAAAAGCGGGGAAAGAACATTGTCTGTAAGCGGGTTAGGCGGAAGAAAGTTTGTTTTTAACGTTTCCGCGTATCCGTTCCAAGGGTTCGCGTCTCCGCTCAAATACCCAGCGACAACATCCATTGAAGAAGCAAATATGGATCCATACTCTCTATTGAGTGGGATTTTGATAAACGTCTTTGCGTTCCCGCTCTCATCAATCTCCCCCGCAAGGTTTGGAATACAGAAGTAGTTCTGTTTGGTTCTGTCGTTAAGGTCTTGATAATGCGGGTTTGACCAGTTATTTGCCATTAAAAGCGCATACGGAACGCCAACGACCTCAAGGCTCCTTGCTGCTGTTCTGACTGGATGTGCCTTGGCTGTTCTGACAAACTTGTCAATGCCTTGTACTGCCGCATTGAGGTAAAGCGTCCATGCGTCAAGGAATTTTGTGACCTCTCCGGCTCGTGAAAAGTTTACCGTTACTTCCGCTGATTCTGTCAATGCCCTTGCCACATCCCCATGCGCTTCCATAGACGACATAAACTCTGCAAATCTAGGTATGGATTCTGTTGCTTCACCGACAGCCCCAAGGACTGTTTTCATGCCCTCCCATATATTCTTGATAGGATTTTTACTTAAAGACAAATTCTTTTCAAAACCCTTATTCGCCTTGATATATCCGGAGGACTTACCGCCTAAAGCAAGGTATCTTTGCCACATATCGCCGTTTGTTGCCATTTCCTTGATGCCTCTGAACATATTCTTTGTCGTTTTGAGCATTCCATATTCAGATTGAATCAAAGCTGTAGGAATATCTCTTGCGGCATTCGATACGGCGAACAATGGGTTATATCCTGTAATACCGGCTTTTAATGGGTTCGTAAGGGACTTTCCGATGTTTGCAAACAACTGCATTTGCGGCGAACCAATGACATTATCCAGTTTTCCAAAAGCCTCCGCTAGGTCCTTGTTGATGTAGGCTGTGACTTTTTGACCATTTTCCATTGCGGATATGGTGTATACTTTGGAGTTTACTTCTTTCAACGCTTCTTGGTCCGCTAATGACAAAAACTCATCAATATCCGTTCCGCTGATTGGTGAAGTTTCGCTCTTAACGATACCAAATCTTTTGAGATTTTCGGGGTCTTTCCGTAGTGTGTCAATAACGCTTAGATACATGTCATTTTTTCGCGTTGACTTCACAAGCTGCTGAACCTGTTCCATCATTGCATCTTCAATCGGAACTCTGTCAAGCGTTGTACCGGCTTTGGCGCCCTTGGTTCCGGCATCAACGGCGAACTTGCTTCCGCCTACTCTAACGCCCTTGTCTTTCATAAAAGCAGGAACATAGTTCGGATATTTTTCAATCATGGCTTTCCATGCCTGTTCGTTCATTCTTCCGGTATCAACAAGCCAAGCATGGGTGAATTTCTGCCAATAGTCGTTGATGTCCTGTGTTATTTTCGCAAATTCCGGATGCTCTTTCAGTATCTCGTTTACGATTCTCTGCGATTCTTCCGCAGAAACGCTTCGATCAAGCGGCTTATCCTGTGCCCATCTCGCAATGTTATTGAGATTCTGCGCATAGACATTGAATTCTTTAGAGTTCTTAGATACTGGCATAAAAACGTCCTTGAATGAGCGGTTGTCTATGATATCGCCGTTTGGATTGACAAGTTTATTCGTGAAGATATATTCAGATGTTCCGCTTGCGCTTCTTGTCGCTTGAACCGCATCCGCCGCGCGTCTATCTCCGGAAGCCTTTGAAAGCCTGTCAATCTCATGCTGTTGGTTTACGGCAGCTTTGTAGAATTTATCAAACTTTCCGCTTGCATTTTCCATCGCCTCTTGAACAGTCTTAACGTCCGGATTGACAATTCCAAGGTTTTGTTTTCCTACAACATCAAAGCCACCAACCTTTGTTTCTTTGCCGGAAGGCGTTACTTTGACTTCTTCGGCAGCCTGTTTAATAGGCGGTTCCGGTTGAACAATTCTCCTGTTTGGCTTTCTAAGAGGGTTTCTATCCCTTAATTCGCTCAAACTTTGAAGATATCCGTCGGCAAATTCCTGTTGACCTCGCGAAAGCGAAAGATCTTCTCGTAAAAGTTTGTCTGCGATTTCGTCAGCGTTTTGATTGACTGCCGCATTACTTCCGTACTCTTTCAGTGCTTTACTGTACCAAGCATCATTATTTGATACGGTCTGTCGGTATCCTTTTCCGGTGCTATCATCAAGTATCGGAATGATGTTTGTTGTAGAGCCTTTTCCCTTATAATTCCGGATATAATCGGCTAATTTATCATGATTTTCTTGGTATACTCTGCCAAGTTCTGCGTCTAAGTCTTTGCTGAATTTTGCTTTTTCAGAAACGTTTTCAACAGTAGATTTTCTTGACTTAGTAAGTTCTACCCTAGGCTCGATTTTGACGTTTTCAGCCTGTTTCGCGACGGTTTTAGGCAATTCTATCTTTGGTGTGACTTCGTCCTTTACAGCCTGTTTTACGACTCTTGGAAGTTCTTTCTTGACAGCCTTTTTTGAGCCCTTTAAGGCTTTTACCACCGGAATTGCTTCCATGACACCGCCAGTAACCGCATTGATTCCGGCATTGACCGCCATGTCCTTGGCAAGTTCTTTGCCTTTTTTGCCCTCGCCTCTTGCCAAGCCTAAATCCATCGCAGTACCAACAGTAGCATCTGCGATTGCGTTCTTGGTAGCACTCTTTAAGACCTGTTTTGTCGCTTCCTCGCCGATTTTTTTTCCGACCTTGCTCGCAACGGCTTTTTCAGTTGCTTTTTTGCCCGCTTTAGTAGCAAGTACTTTTCCTGCAGCCTTTGTGGTCGCTTTTTCAGCTGCGCCATATCCAGTAGCATAGCCAAGCATTTCGCCTGCGATATTGCCTATTTTCCTAGCCTGCGCTGCGTTCTTTGTCGGCTCTACTTCAAACGGGTTAAACCTCGAGATTTTTTTGCTTGTTTCTTTCTGTGTTTGTTTTTTTCTGCCAGGAACATATGCTTGCGCAGCAGCATTTTTTATTTTTTTAGGTTTGTAGTTACCTTTTGGCGGCTTAGTCATTACGTCGCTTTCAGACAGTTTTTTGCCCGTTGCGATGCTGTATGCTGTGCCCGGAAGCGAGGAATTTACAAATCCCTCGCCCAAGCCAGTATAGAATTGACCGACTTTATCGTTCTTAAATCCGCCTTTTCTGTTGTACTCTGCTTTCTTCTCTTTGGCAATCTGATCTTGCACCTTTTGGCGTTCTGCGGTCGGCAAAAAGTCAGATTTAATGTCGCGCCAAAGCCAGTCGGCTTGCTGTTTGACCTTTTCCTTTAAGGTTTTTTTCTTCCTATCTTGTCCGGATTTCCCGAATTTCGATGCTTGGCTGTTTTTCATTGGCAAGGGAATATCGGTTCTCTTGACTTTTATATCGCTTTTCTTGATTTTACTGCCGAATTTCGATGCTTGGCTATTCGCCCTCGGCAGAGGAATATCAGTTCTCTTTGCCATGTAAAACCTCTATCGCTTCTTTGTTTTGCCTGCAAAACTTTGTGCTTGTTTGTATATTCCGGATAAAATACTGCTGCTGTTAGACTTGTTCGGAGTAGAACCCCAAACCCTGCTATAGTTTGTGCTGCTCGTGCTGCTAGGTTTCTTACTAGTCGTGCCATACGTTCTGTTACTCTTGTTATTCTTGTTATTCTTGCTATTATTTGTAACAGTGTACCCCATTGCCTTTGCCGCCGCAGCAGCCGCAGAAGAGTTATTGTAGTGCAGACGTCCGTCAGAATCCGTCCATACATAGTTCGGATTCCTCGCTTGAATGTTCGATGATACCCTATTATTCCACGCGTTTACCTTGTTCTGTTGCTGTTGCTGTAAATAGGTCTGTAGTGCAGATAACTCGCTATTGAGCAACTGTTCACGTTGATTTTTCAAGTCTTCCATCTGCATTTGACCATACCGCTCATCAATAGAAGATTGTCTAGCTTGGAGTTGAGACATAAGGTCAGCTAGGTTTCCTTGGTACTGACTTCCAAGCTGCGCCAATGCCTCTTGCAATGCCGCATCATTGCGCGCCAATCCGGACGAATAGGCATTTAAGATGCTGTTCAATGCTGTTTCACTTGCCCCGCCTGTGATTCCTCCGGAAGACAACTGTTCAGCGAGTTTGTTTTTATTCTGCCGGTATGCAATGTACTGCTGTCTTGCCGCATCACTAGCCGCTTGATTCGCTTGGTTTACCCCTTGGTTATATACGTTGCTAAGCTGACCCATGCTCGTATCGTAGGAACGCTGAATTCCATTCAAAGCCGCATCCCATTGGTCTTGTATTCTTTGATCTGGTTTCAAACTATCATAACCAATAGGATTGATTCTTCCGCTTGATAATGCGTTATAATATCCTTGAATTACATTGTTTTTATTATTGACCAAGCCACCAGCCAAATTACCGATAATTCCTAATCCAAATCCACCCGAAGACGTTCCTCTTGATGGAGAACCACCCGAAGGTGTTCCACCCGAGCTTCCTGTTTTATACAGCTTTCTAAAAGTTTCGTTTCCGACAGTATTTCCGTAAGAGTTTGACCCTCCAGTCGCTTTTTTATAAGCCGAAAGTGCCGCAGATGTGTTTTTACCCCATATGCCGTCAGCACCGCTCTTACCGACATTGTATCCGGAGTTTATCAGTGCATTTTGCATTTTTCTGACTTCCGACCTACTCATGTTATTTTTGTTGTAAATTTTAGATGCCATCTTATATCCCTTTCTAAAATTTTTTTATAATCGTGTCAGCTTTTGATGCCAAAAACGTGTTATATATAGATAACCCCGAAACACAAAGATTTTGATGCGTCTGAATCTGATGTGATAGATTAGTTCATCACATATCGTCAGAAGATTTACCAAATTGTGTTTTCGGGGTTATTCTAAAATTGAGTGAAATACTCACCATCTGCCAGTCCTGTCGGCATACCTGCCTTGATGCAAACATATCTCTTGACACCGTCTGTGTAGTAATAGTTCTCATAGACCTCCATTCCCACTTTGAACACAATCGGCTTATCCGCCGTACCCTCTGCGTTAGGGTCTTCCATCTCAACCCATGTGATAGCTCCACCAGCTTTTGCTTGATGCGGAACCCATTTATATCCGGGTCTTGGTGTGACGATAGACGGCTTTTCCTCAATAGTGATGCCTACCTGTTCGACAATGTTGAGTGTTGTCTTACCAGCTCTAATAGCCTCTTTGATTGCTTCGAATCTTTTCATCTGTCTGCTATCCATTGATTCCCACCTCTTTCTCTAAATCGTCCAAAATAACGTCAACATCACCGACTGGCGGTTTCATAAAATCTTCGATTTGTGCCTTTGCGTTTTCCTCATAGGACAAATTCTTATTAGGAATAAACGGCTCGTATTGGTGAACATGAAACAGTGAATCGTTTCTGTCATAAATGTGGTATCCGTCGTCCTCGATTACATAGTATAAGTCTTTTTCCATTTTTAATCCTCCAAACACAATATTTTCTCTCTGACAAAAAAGTTGCTATATGAACCATTCCCTCCGTCATTAACTCTTGAATACGCAGCTAAAAGAGTTAATTTTCCCTTATACATTAAAAGGGCTCCAGAACACTGATAGTATGGTGCAATTATACTATTATCAAACGTGTTTCCTGATTTTATCTCTGCAAATTGTGGAGAATTTATTTGAAGATACATAAAGTGATTATCATCTATTAAAAAAGGAATATTCTGTAATTGTTCATAATAAAATGGGATTTTAGCATAAAAATCTTTAGTAGCGTAATCACTCCAAGACGTTCCATTAAATCGCTTGAAGAAATACGTTTCTTCTGATTGTATAGTATTTGCGTTATACAGTGCGTATAAGTAGCCCTCTCTAACACCATACAGAGTATTGATGTTGACAAAAGGGGAACTGCTTGTTACAAGCGTGATTGAGGAGCCATCAAATTTGTAATGATGGAAAGCACTTGTAGTTATTGTTGATCCAGAAGTTCTAATAAAAAAGTGCAAATTACCAGAAAACTCTATTGCCCCATAGACATCATATGTCACAGTTTGAATAGTCGCTACTTTTGTAAATGACTTTGTATTTGAATTAAATTTCCAAATTTCTCCATTTGGAACTGATGAACTGTAATACCTATAAATTATATACAAACTATCTTTGTATTTGCAAAAATAACCAAGTGGACTACTATTATAAGGCATATTGCATACAACTTCATATCCTTTTTCATCAAATTTTACAAGTTGGTCTTTAACTGGACTTTTTGAATTATCATGTATCATCCCATACAAATACCCATCAAGCTCAACAGGTTTTCCGTAATATTTGCTTTTTGCATTGTATAAAGGCTCAGATTTGGGTGGAGTTGGGATTTCTCCAACATTCAGCCAAGATTCCTTGATTGTGAGCTTTATGTCCTTTAATACTGAACCGTCTATTGTTATGTTCTGACCGCCTCCGCCGCCGCTTGCGTTGAACCATGTATCCATCTATCTCACCTCAATCTTTACTTTTAATACTTCTTCTAATGGGTCAAACGTCATTGATACTTCTCCGTTCGTTACAGAAACAGTTTCCGGTGCAACCTTATACTTATTCGTATAAATATCAATGGTTGAATTTTCTGTGATTGCTGTATTCTGAAACGCAATACTTGTACCGCCGACTGGAATCGTTCCAATATTGACACTCGGCACCCTTGCTTTTTTATTCAACTCTGCCGTTGTGTCGTTCGGAAGTTTTGAAACTTTGTTCTTGTCTGTGTCTGTATAGTCATTCTTGGATAGATTTTTTCCTGCAACTTTGTCGACCTTGTTTTTCAGGGCGTCTGTGGTGTTGTCAGGCAGATTATCTACTTTTCCTTTGTCCGTATTGTTATAATTATTCGCAGACAATCCCATTCCATCGACTTTGTCTACCTTTGTGTCAAGACCGGCTTTCAGTTGAGAAGTCGTTGCATAATCTCCACCTGATGCCTCTCTCGCTTGTTCCATGTAGTACTTGGCGTTGTCAACATCTTCACCCTCTCTTGTTCCTGTACCGCCTTTTGTATAGGACTGCGCCAAAATAGCGGAGTTGTCTGCCGCGTTTGCTCTTTGATTTGCTATCGTTGCGGCGTTCCCTGCGCTTGTTGCGCTTTCCGAAGCCGCATCTTTAGAAGCCGCCGCAGATTCTGAATAGCCCTTAGCCGACTGCTCAAACGTGCTTGCGTTGTTTGCGCTTGCCTCTGCCGCTGTCGCGCTTCCTGCCGCTGAATTTGCGCTTCCTGCCGCAGCCGAAACGTATCCCTCTAAGGTTGACACTGCCGCAAGCGACAAATGGTCTAATGTGATAGAGTTCGGTTTCACGCTGATGCTTACAGAATATTTCGGGTCTTCCGTAACGGAAATCGTATCGGAGCCATTAAAGGTGTATACGTTCAGTAATGATGTGACATCGGTTTGCGTATAGGTTCCGTCTTGATTCGTTATCCGAAGATATGTTTTTCCGTCAATTTCCATTAACTCGAAACTGGCGGGAATCTTTTCGAGGTCGGTATCAATTTCAGTTACAGTTCCGCTCTTTGTAGTGATTTTGAATTTTCCGTCTCCCTTTGTGAAGCTGATAGCCTCAACTAAATCATTTGTTTCTTCGGATATCTTCGCATCAGTCTCTGTCTTTGTGTAACGGGATGCAATGTCATCTGCGATGCTGTCAAGCCCAAGAGTTATCAATAAATCGACTAGTGCATTGTGCTTATCCATATTCAGCTGCGGAAATTTATCGAAAGCGTCTTTGTTCTGCTCTACGGTTCCGTTTAATCTTCGCCCCGGATTGGACTTGACATAGGTCGCGTTCCGCTCGCTTTGAAGTATTTTTACGTCAGATAGTGCCATGCTCTACCCCCTGTTCTTACTAAAATTGCCTACTGTATAGGTCTTTGTTATCTTTAGAATACCAAACGGTTCATAAATCGTGTTGTTTTCAACCACAATTTGAAGCCGCTTGTACTTCTTTACTTTCTTATTGAAAAAATCGTCCTGCGCTGTTTCATTGCTGCTGAATGTGAATCGTTCAAAATCCACTGGATCCCATGAAAAAATATCAGCATAGAATATTCCAAGCTTGCTTTCTCTTTCTCCATCAGCAATCAGCGTGACTTCGGCTGATGTTCTATCATATGGCAACAACGTGAGCAAAGTTCCTTTTTTATTTAGTGTCTTAAAATACTGCGGCATACCATCATCGTCTAGCGTAGTAGCCCATCTGCATGGGATCGCGACTCCGTCTGTGAGTATCTTTTCTCCTAATGTTGTTGTGCTCAATACCCCGTCGTCACAATACGCGGTCTTATCCTGGATGTCTGTATTGAATTTACATAGAACACCGTCTGCGGTACCAAACCACAACTCGTTTTCGTAAACATGGAAACAAGTCGCGGGTATGTTATCCCAATAGTAGCACTCATACGAATAATTTGTTGTATTGTTTGTATCATTTGCCCTTTGACGCCCATCTAGCACATACGCGTGATTATTGACAGCCAAAATGTAATACCGTTTCCACACAATAGCACAAGCTTGCTCCAGGTTCTTCTCCGCTATCAATTGTTTGTCAATGTAGTATGAGCGGTTTCTCAGTACGTTGTCAGTCGTTGCAAACACATTTGTGATTGCAAAGATTCCGTTCCGCGTGAGAAACAGCGGGTCATCACCCAATGATGCAAATGTCTTTGGCGCGATACCGCCCTCTCCACCCATTGTCGGCTTGACAGCGAAAAACGTCTCTCCGTTTAACGTCTGTCCGTATGCCAAATATACCGTTGTCTCTGTGTTGGCATCACCTTTTACAACAGCTAGGTACGATGAGTATGTGTGAAGCCCTACAATGTCATTGCCATCTTGACCGGCTACAAAGTAATTGTTGTCTGGCCAATAAGTAGGGTCCTTGATGCCTGTGTAGTAAACCCTGTTTTTATTCACGCCGCCTACAGCAAAAATTCTATCTGTTGTGGAATATCCGTAGGCTTTTGTGATAAAGGTCTTTAATAGGTCAACTCTTGCTTCTTTGTACTGCCCTTTATGTATGACTGTCTCAACTCCGTTGATAGTCTCTTTGTGATCTTCTTTTGCGTCAAAATTCTCAAATGTGATCTTGACGTTGTCTTGTCCTACAATAACCGGTGCATGCACAGCCTTAAACGTGATTTTAGGCGCGCATACAGTAAAGTCCACAGTGTTCCCAAGTACGTCTCTGCCCTTTAATACTTTTGTCTCACCGATAGTGTAGTCTGTGTCTTTCGCTTTGACCTCAAATTCTCCGTCAGCGTTCATAACCTCGACTTTGATAGAATCGGCTACGATGTACTTGTAAAAGTCGCTGTCAGCCAATTTTTGAGGCACAAGGGAATAATCTTTTGCTGAACTATTCCCTAAAAATGAGAATGTTCGTTTCGGCGTCAAAAGATTGACGCCCTCAAGAGCCACACCGCCTGTTCCGTCCGGATTTCTTGATATGGACGCATCCGGAATCTTTGCTGTGCCTGCGGCTATAACGTCCTCTGCCGCTAGGTCTTTGAATTTATACAGCTTCGCATTGCAGAACGAATATACGGTATCGTCAAAAAGAAATAAGTCCGCGCGATCTAATTTATCGTATGAAACTAACGTAACAATCGTTTCAACACCATTCTTATCATAAATCGCATAGATGCCCTTGGATGCAATTACATACTTCACAGAGCCGACTTTTTCTTTGTGCAGCATAATCTTTTCGATTTTCCCTGCGTTCGGAATTGTCGTTACTTTTCTCCATCCGGTACGTTTAATCGGATTCCCGCCGTTATCGGATATTAGATTTACCATATCCGGACTTCTACGTCTGTTTACTTCTGTACGGTCTCTCGAAAAATCTGCGCCTCTTAGATTTTCATAATATGTATGCTTGTAAGACGGCTGTGCAGGTATTTTTAGCTTCATAATCTCAACCCCTGTCCGATGGTGATTCTCCTCGTCGAGTAACATGCTTGCTTGATCTGATTCATCAAATCGTCATACTCGTTGTAGTAATACGTCGCTTTTGTCAAATCATCGTCAAGCCATACATAATGCGATGCTAGAAGTTTGATTAAAGGCTGAACAATAATCGGTAACTGAATCTCGAAATCATCTTCTGTATCTTCTGTGATATCTGTTATCACTGGAAGCGTCCATTCTTCTTCATCGGTCGATAATTCTGCCTTGAAATATGCCTTTAACGGCATGACTACCGTCGTATTGATTACATGGATTGCATGGTTCGTAGCGTTTCTCACAATAGACGCATACTCCTCCATTGCAGAATCGTCCTCAAAGCCAAGGTCTCGAATCTGTTTTTTTATTTCTCCCCACGTCATAGCTTTCTCCTAAAAAACAAAGGGGGCATTTCTGCCCCCCACTAAGTTACGGCAACTCAATAACGGACATAGACGCCTTTGTCGAGGACGGAACAATCAAGATGTAGTCCTTGTCCTCGCCGGATACGTTCTTGTATCTGCCATCGTCCAGTCTGATTGCCGCTGTCTTTCCGGCAGCAACCGAAAATGCGTCAAGGTCTTTTACTCCTTGAATGCCGTTTCCCTGTTTAACAGTAACAGTAACGGCAGCAGAAGCGTCCGTATTCTGCACTAAAACAACTCTTTTCCAGTCACCGTTTACTGCCGGCACTTGAAAACCATCGGTCGTACCGGCTGTAAAGGTTAAAGTTCCCCATTCGTTAAGGGTTAATTTGTCAGATGTGATTTTTACTTTTGCCATTTTCTATACCTCCTATACCCACTTGCCTACGATCAGCTCTTTCGGTCTTGCGATGATGCCATCATACAAAATGAATCCCTTGACTGCGTCGATAAACCCGTTTTCCGGTCTGTACGGCTCGATGTGCGTCATCGGATTTACAAACGCAATCGCTCTGTTGGTCTTCAGCTGTACCATGTAGTTTCCGGAAGAATCTTTCGCGCAGTTGTTGGATTCCTTGATCGTGATACCATTGTACTTGCCCACAACGCCGTTTTTCATCATAACAGAGTTATCGGTATCAAGGTGTACATACGCCTGTTTCAAAAGCATAACGTGTTTCGGAGGAAGCGTCAGCGTAATGTTGGACGTTCTCTTTACATCGTTTTCCAGTAATTTAACAAGCATGCTGTCGATTGTTTCAAGAATGTTGTCCTTTGTGATGGTGGTTGCCGCAGAATTGAAAACAACCGCCTGTTTGTTTAATGACATATTCGCAACGAACCTATCCATTTCGTCCGCCAAGCCTTCGGAAGTTTCTTTGGCAAGGGCTTCCATTAAGCCGCCGACCGCCTGTCTTTTATCAATATCACCTACTCCGTAATCAAAGTATGCTACCTGATTGATGTTAAGAGTGATAGACTGATCTGCGACCTCTTCTGCTCCGGTCAAAACAATCTTCTTACCTGTCTGCGTCTTGATTGTTGGTTTACCTACGCCGAGAATTCTTACCGAATCGCCTTTCTGCTTAACTTCTCCTTCATACTGACGATTGGTGTCAGCCACGAACACGTGATCTCTCTCGATGTCTCTGTTGATTGCTTCCGCCCATACTGTTGGAATAAAATTTTGATATGACATTTGTTATTTCTCCTTTACCATTTGCTCATTGATTCGCGGATTTTGTCATAATTCGCTTTCACTTCCGCCGGAGACATCGCTTCAACTTCCTCACGCGTGTAATAATCGCTTTGAGGCTTGTCGGCTGTTGATACGTTCCCGATGACGGGCGGTTTCTTGGGCGTTGTGTTGCCTTTGTACGTCATCATCATTTGAAATGCCTGCTCTGCGCCCATCTCGCCCATTGGATTGAATCGGAACGCTAAATATTCCGGTCCTAACTCGTCAATGGACTTGACTTCGGGGTGTGATTTCTGAATCTCTGCTAAATCCGCATCCATTTGTGCTTGAGCCTGCTGCTCTAATAGCTGCTGCTCTAAATTTGCGTTTCTGTTTTGGAGTTCAGCAAGCTGCTCATGCATCTGCTGCTCTGCTCGGACTTCTTCAAGCGGTCTTTGTGTTGCGTAAGCCTGCGCCTGCAGCGACTTATCCTCGCCATCAAAAAACAGCCCTAAAGCATCTTCATACTCTTTGGACTGTCTCTGTGCTTCGGCTAATTGCCGCGCAAGCTCTTCGTTGTGTCTGCGCATCTGTGCAAACGCTGCATCCTGCTCTGTTCTGACCGGTTCGGCGACTTCCGGCTCTTCTTCGCCTAAAGTTTCCACTTCGTTGTCCGGTTCGGCGACTTCCGGCTCTTCTGCGCCTAATCCCTCTTCTTGAGAGACTAAAGTTTCAAATTCCATACTATTTCTCCTTTTTAAATATTAAAAAACAGCCTGTTGGGCTGCTTCTTGACTGAATAATTGTTGTTGTACGAGTGCGATCGCATCCTCTTGCGGAATTCCTTGAGACATTAAGTCTAGCACTTGTCTTGCGAAGTTTTCTCCGCTTTGTGCTTGCTGTTTCTGCATCATCGCTTCGCGCTTTGCAAGCATTGACCTTAATTTCCCTTTAGGAACCGAGCCGTTGTCCGGCGCGAGGTCTGCATATTCCTCCAAGGATAACTGCTGACGGTCGAACATGTTGTCAAGCCACTGCTGTTCGGAAAGCTTCGTCCATTGGTTATCCTGTGAAACGTCAATCCTAACCGTAGGCTTCAGATCTTGCAACTGCTGTTGGTCGATTAAAGTCTGCACTTCTGCGCCCATATCGTTTGTAGAAGTTACTTCGATTCCCTCCGGATGGTAGGCAACCCACATATCAAACCATAAGAGCGCCACATCTTCAACAAACTGCTTATACCTAGCGACATTTTCGTTTAATGTTACCTGTGCGCTGTCTCTGACTGCGATAATCGCTTGCCCTGATGCCTGTTCCGGATTGACATTACCCATAGCGTAATCACTGGCACCGGCAAGATCTTTTGTGATTTGCAATAAATCGTTTTGCAGACTATTCGCATCGCTTGATATGTTTGTTGCGTTGAGGTAGGAAACTTGTTGTGAAACAGACTGTGCACCGCCGCCGCTGACCTCAATCGGCTTTCCAACTGTGTCTAAGTCCTCCGGATTCTGAACGGTCGAAGAATCATAGGCAATTCTAGGGAACGCACAAAGCTTGACTGTGATTGCGCGTCTTGCAGCTGTCTTATTTAACTCCAGTTGGTTTGGAATCAGTTGAGCGACTTCCGAAACACCTCTAGCGTCATAAGGAATCGGTCTCCAGATCATTGAACAAATCGGGTACGAATGCAGTCCGGTAACGTCTCCTTGGATTGCATGCATCGGTTCGTAAATGCACTGTGCAGTAGAACGTGCGACTTTTACAATCCCGTTCTCTTTTGTCATGTAAAGAAGCGATGTGACCTTATTGGAAACCTCATAGTTATTCAATATAACACCATCGTTTGCATTTGAATTGTCGTCGCCTACAATCAGTTCGATGTCTTTTTTCGGAATACCGTTATCCTTTGCAATTTTTCTGACCGCCTCAACCTCTAATCTCTCGCGGATGATGATAAACGGCTGCTCTTGAAGATCTGTTATATTCTCATCTCCAAGCAAGATCGATGTGTTCGGCAGAATCTTCGGCGGCATATCGGTTCTGTCACTTCCCCAATACGTATATGCGTCTCCTTGAATTGCTGCTGCATTGATTAAATCCCAAGTCTTTGAATCCATTTTGGACTTTTCCCAATTCTTAGCAAAGTTTTGGTTCAGAAGTTCGTATATCGGCTGTAAATCGCCTCTGTTCTCAATATCAGAGTATTTAGCTGTTATGGAGTTCTGCGAAACGACAGCAACCTTGTACTGAACAATCGGCAGGATAAAATTGAAAATCGGAAGCTCTTCGCCTCCGGTATTACATCCGACCCACTGATTTCCAATATAGAAGTTCCAGTTTCGCTCTGTTTTCTTGACAAGCCCTTTTTTATCAAGATAATCTTTGCATTTTTGGTACTTTTGCCATATTTTGGTGTAAACTTTATCTTGCATTTATAACTCCTTTTGCCCTTTGGAAGAACCGTCGTAGTTTTCGATGTTCTCAAGTAATGTGTTGAGTCGACTCCGTTTTTCTTCGGCTTTTTTGTTTTCCTTGGCTCTTTCAATCTTCTGCATCGGCGTTTCCAGCTTGATTTCCGGCTTGTTTGTCTCTCTTGCACCGATGTTATAGCCCTTTATAAAGCAAAAGACGCTCAAAATCGGCGTCAGTACGGCTAAAATTAGAATTGTAATGTCAGATAACATGAATTTTGTCTCCTTTGTCGAATCTTTTCCCTTTTTTACGCTTTAGCCCAGGGAAATTTCGCTCTAAAAACGATTCTTCTTTAATTTTTATCACTTTTGCGTCAGAGTAAATGAATTTATTTAGAATCTGCGACATGCAGTCTACTTGGTCGTCGTGCTTTCCGTTCGGAAACGCCGCGCATTCCTCGACAAAGTCTCCGGTAAACGGTTTATTTTTCGGTAAAAAGCAGTTTCCGCTCTCAATCGTACCGATTACGGCATTGACACGAGAAACTTTTCCGCCGTCCGGATTGACTGCGATTATCCCGCCCATATGCGTCCTCAAATACTTCACAATCGCAGAACCATTTGCCTTGTCCTCGATGTAGGTTGTCTTGCACATAGGATACATGCCCCTCAGCCTTGTAATCTCTCGTATCGTGGACGGCATATCAAGGTGTTTTTTCACTGCGTCAATCAAGTAAAGGTCAGCATTTGTCTTTCCCCACACTTGAATTGCCACAAAGTCGTTGTCGTCTCCGTCTTTGAACGCAGCGTCAACGCTCATCGCCATTTTTTCAATATGGGGTAAAGTCTCGTAATACTGCCACCACTCACGCTTGATTATATTACCAGCAAGGCTTGTCGGGCGTCCTTGATATAACGCATTCCAAGCGCGAGATCCACTACGCTTCGTGTATGACTTCTTGAAGTCTGCAAGCCAAACATTGTCCTTGCCAATCTCCGGACACAAAGCGTCCCCGACTTTTCTGCCTAAAATATCATCCGGCTCTGCTTCTAATGGGATATTGACTACTTTGACATTTTCCTCTGTCTCTATCAGTCTTCCGGCTAAATCGTCCTCATGCCAGCGCGTCATAATCACAATGATTTTGGCACCGGCATAAAGTCTTGTCTTATACGACGAAAGCCATTCGTCAAAGACTCTGTTTCGGTAACTTTCAGAATCTGCTTCTTGTTGGTTCTTTACTGGGTCGTCGATAATCATCAAATCGCATCGCCTACCGGTGACACCGGACATCAAACCTCTGCTTATCATTCCGCCAAGATGCCCGTCAAGCTCAAACTCGGTTGCGTTTGCAGGTGATCCGATTTTTATGCCAAATATGTCACCGCCAAACTCTTTTATCTTCTGCAAATTGCGTCTGCCGAATTTCTGCGCGAAATCTTCAGAGTAGGAAATCTCGATCACTGATTTTTCGGGGTTTCTGCCAAGATACCAACTCGGAAGTGTTTCAGTTACTGTCAGCGACTTTCCATGCTGTGGTGGCATAGATAAAATCAAAATATCATATGCATGGCCGGTTTCCTCTTCCAAAAAATCTTGCACAGTATCGCACAAAAAACGGTGGAATTTACTCGCTTTATATCCACCGTTGGAGTGTTTTGCATATGCAAAGTAATCCGTCCTTAAAACGTCTCTGTAGAGCCTCAAAACATCATTCATTTTTCGCCTCTAATAGTCTTGGTCGTGAATATCCGAGTTCCTCAAGGTTCTTCTTCGCCTCATCAACACTGGATGTGTCCTCAATCTTTACCACCCTGTCTTCTCGCTTATCCGCCCAATCGCATAAATTCTTTAAGGTGAATATCGCACTGGATGTGTTATAGGCGCCCACTAGAGCCCCGTCACTTAACAAATCTCCTAGCATCGATTTATATTCGCTCTCCTGCGATGGGCTCATATTCGCTAGGTGGTCCCGCATGGACCTCCTAGAAATGCCCAGCCACATCGCTAGGTTTGTAACGTTCGGCACAATCGGCATTACGCCTGTTTCTCCGTCCGGTCTCTTAAACTCTTTCACGAAATTGTGCTTTCGGATATATGCACAAAATCCCTCAAACGCAGTCAATATCTCGTCGCAGCTTTCAAATATCTTTTTTTGAAGCGGTTCTAAATTATCCCTCATAGAGTAAATATAGCCCCACATCGCTTTCGCTTCTTTCGTGAGGTCTTTATCCTCTAGGTTTAATGGGTTCGGTCTAGCTTGATCATACTGCTTATAAAGCTGGTCTGCTCTACGAATCGCTTTCTTCGCATACGCTGCCTTGTTCTTCTCTTTGATCTGCGGTCTTACATGCGGAACAAACGGTTGAACAACCAGTTCGTCATTCCTTGGTCTGCCCCTCTTTCTCTTTTCATCAGCCATTTCGTACCTCTTTTCAGTCTATTTACAGTTATTTTTTTACTTTTTCAGTGGTTTTGCTCATTTCCTCGGTATCCCGCCCGTGAGCAAAGTTGACTTTTTACATTTTCTGTATCAAAAACTCTAACATTTTTTTCTAATTTTGGAATCGCAGCTTCTTTCGCCTAGTGGGGTGTTTACGATTCACTGGACAGGTGTAAGTACTCTGTATAGGGGGCATCCTCGCGCGAGTGGGGTCATTTACGATTCACCCCCATCGGGCACCCTGCCGCACCCCCTGCCCTACTATATGTAGTGGTCGAGGGGCAAAACAAGCGGCGGGAAAGAATAAGGGTATTTCTTCTACTGCCTACGATTATTGAATTTTCAACGATTGCTGGCATAATGTAAAATGTTGTAACTATTCCGATAATTAGCATTTAGGGAATAGTTGAGAAGAAACGAAGATGTGCCAGTGATGCATGGAAAGTGTGTGCCAGTCGGCTTTTTGGGCGGGAAGCATCTATATGAGCCCATCCCATCATCGCAGTCAACCGAGATTGCACTACATTTATACGCACGAAAAAAGACAGCCTGTATAGAGCTGTCTGTGTAAATATAGTTTTAGTTTACTGTTTAGGGGTGTTCCTGCATGGTTTCCCCCGATTCCGGCGCCTGTCCTGTGTTCCTATATACGCCCTGGGTCGTGCCTATATGATCCGCTGCACCGATCTATTCTGCCAGTCCTGCATCTATGCGGCTATTCCCCCGGTCCCTGCCGTTCTATATATGTACGCCTGGTATGGCGTCGGTATCGTTTCCCCCAGCTGCGTGGATCCGGTAACGCGTCCTGCGCCACGGGGTTGTTTGTTGCAGCCGTCATTCCCCCGATCGGTGACGCTGCGTTGTTCTATGTTATCCGCCCTGCGGGGCAGTAATAACCGTTGCCCCCATTGCGGGGGCGTTGAAAGGAGGTCAAAAAACAATGAAAAACCTGTTTGCCCAGTACTATTGTACCACATTTCTATAGATTTTTCGTCCGCGGAACGTCCGCATTTTTCAACGGTTTGCGGGTTTTCCCGAAAAAAAGTTTGAAAAAAAATAAAAAAGGGGTTGACAGCCTACCCGACGGTATGCTATGATGTGGACACAACGAAAGAACGGGAGGTGCAAATGGGCAAAACATCGACAGAAGCAAAAGCCCGTTGGAAAAAAGCCAACTACGCAGAGTATCATGTAAATCTACGAAAGGACATCGACAGCGACCTGATCGCATTGGTAGAACGCAGGAAGCACAACGGCGAAAGCACAACGGAGGTTTTCCGGGACGCACTTAGAAAATTAAAAGAGGGTTGAATAAACCCTCAAAATCATAGCATACCCGACGGTATGCCGACAAAGAAAGGAAGTACAACAATGAGATTTTTTCAGAACATAAACACCATCGAAGAGTTAAAGAAACAGTATTTCGCATTAGCGAAGAAATACCACAGCGACATTACCGGCGGCAGTGACGACATCATGAAGCAGGTCAACGCAGAATATGCGGACCTGCACAAGAAATATAAAGACATCCACACCAGCCGCAAGCCGGAACAGGAAACCTACACCGCGGCAGAATCTACAAGCGAATGCCCGGAGGACTTCATCAACATCGTTTCCGCCCTGTTAAAAATGGGCTTGAACGTCGAGTTATGCGGTCGCTGGTTATGGATCAGCGGAGACACGAAGCCGCGTAAAGAAGAATTGAAAAAGATCGGCTGCAAGTGGTCAGCTAAAAAATGTATGTGGTCATGGCACTATCCGGAGGACGGCAAGAGATACCACAAGAGAACGTCAAGCATGGAAGAAATCCGCGAAACATACGGAAGCGTCAGCTTCCAGTTTCAGCAGCAGATGCAATTAGCTTAATAAATAGCCCCGCCGGGCGGGCAAAAGCCCGGCAGAAGGAGAACGAAAGATGTACACAACCACAAGAGACGGAGTAACGGAATACCACATGAACACATACACTTATGAGCCTAAAAGCTATACAACGGCAGCCGATCTATTAGCCGCCGACCGAAGAGTAGCGGAAGACATCGCACAGCTAACGCATTACATAACAGCGTTGAAGCAATACAGAAGGAGCCTTGCGGACCGCATGAAGCAGCTTGCAACGATGGGATTCTATACGAAATGCGAGCTGCGGAGAGAAAGACAATGGCGGGATTCGAAAGTGTTTTACTACATTACGATTTCAACGGTTTTCGAGGACGGAACGGAGCAAATCACCAAAAGCGAAAAATACAGCGGCACAGAGCGAAACAAAGCCATTGCAGACTATGAAGCGATGCGGAAAGCAAACCCGCATTGGAAGTGCAGCAAGGATATTGAGCGGAAAGCATGGGAAAAATGACTTTCCGCCCCGTCTGCCGGTACAAGTCCGGCACTGATGAGCAGGATCGAAACGGAGGTGCAAAATGAGAAAGGTATTAAGCACGATTACGGTAATTCTGATGGTTTTTACCATCGCATTAGTAAGCCATGTATGGACGATGCAGCATCTGAACATCGAAACCGACGGCGACGGTGACAGCGCATTTATCACCTGTGCCGGTCTGACATGGTTCTATGGTATCAACGGCTATGCCATAGATGCAGGCGGAACAATCGTTGATTTCGTCAATGATTGATGATAAAATTAAAATAACAGGAGGACGAAAAAATGAAAATCAAGGCACCGAAAAAAGGTATTATAATCAAGATGCTCGAGGTTATGCCGTATGATAGGGACGGCATGCACGCAACAGGGCGTAGAATCTACGCCTATAACGCCCTAGTCGGTTACATGACAGGTTGGGACGAATACACCGACGGGGAAAGCCTGTTCTATAAGGGATAGAAGAAAAGCATTGATGATAGAATTACGAAAACAGGAGGACGAAAAGATGAAAATTATGCAAGAAAACGGAAAGATCGTTATGGACATTACAATCTCGCAACCTCAGAAAAGTTGCTGCAAGAGACAAAAGCAAAAGAGATCATAGAGAATAGATACGCAATAAGGTTTTAGGTGGGAAAATGAAAAAATATCATGTTGAATACGCAACACCGGAAATGGTAAAAGATCACGGTGGATTACACGATTTGAGCTGGGGAGATATTAGTGATGCGATCGACGCTGAAAGCGAAGATGAGGCTATTGAATTAGCGAAGCAGTCACTAATTGATGATGGATATGAAGAGAATATCGAAGATGTTTATTTTCGAGCAAAACCTATTGACAAAATTTATTGAAAATGATATTGTGATAGTGTCATACTATGCAGCGTTGTGAGTAGAAACATGTTCAATATTTTATGTATTGCAAGATGTCATGTCGAAAGGCATTGTGAGTAGAAACTTGTTATGATTTTATTGAAATCATAAATGACTGTCACGCTGTATGGTATTGTGAGTAGAAACATTTCTTGATAAAGTATCTACAAAGAAAAAAGCAAGGCATAACACCTTGCTTTTTTCTTATAACTCGTTTTTCAGTTCCTCAAGCCTTGCGATCAGCCGGTCAATTTCTTCTGTGGTTTCAATCTTTACGCTTTTTCTCCCGTCCGCAAAGCCTGCTTCATACTGCTGCCGATCGTACTCCAATGCCTTTATCAGTTCGTCTTTTTCGACATAGATGCCATATTTTCTGACAAATGAATAGACATCGTTTTCGATCTGTTCTTTTTGCTTGTCTATTCCGTCATAAATGATTCTAATTGGTGACTCATAGCCTAGTTTTTTGAACACTTCTCCTATTCTGTCCATTTTATCCCCTTTCTAAAGCCCAAAATCGGCTCTATCGCGTAGTTTTTCTCTTAACTCTTTCAATCTATCAGATGTTGCTTGTCTCGCGAAGTTTAGCGTCTTTTGTAGTTCCTCGAAGCCTCTTGAACCTTTTGGCTTAGAAAGATAACGCACAAGAATCATCTCCTGCTGATTTAACCCACTAATAAGCTTGTTATAAGAGTTTATGTAGTCTTGATATTCTCTGATCTCCCAGTCGATTTTTTCCCTGCGCTGCGCACTCTGCGCGGTCGGGTCCGATATTCCGCTGCCGCGAACATGGGAATAGTCCATGCCGCCGGAATCGGCTGCAGCTTCTTTTTCGGCGATCAGTTCAGCCAGTATTCTGACGTTTTTGTCATAGTCTGATAGGAACCGGTCAACGTCGAAGTTATAGTATTTTTCTACCATGATTTTTCTCCTCATATTTTTTCGCAAACAACTGAAACATATCAGACAAACCTTGCTCTATGTCTGCAATGTCATATTCAAAATACGCGATTTTTTTCGGATAAGAAAGCGCGGCGGCTGCACCATCCTTTTCTATGCCTATCGCTATTGTCCTTGCATGGGAATCGTCAGTAAAATGTGTCTTCATTCCTCTTTTTTCGCATTCTGATATGAAATCATTTATCAGCTTGTAGAATCGTTCCTTTCTTTCCATGCTTTTTTCGTAAAAATCGTTTTCAATCATCGTCTTCCTCTTCATCCTCCCCTACTATATCAATCCTTTCTACCGGATAATCGGTGATATCGTTCGCGGCTGTAAGCAGTAGCTAGACCACTTGCTAGGTTTGCCTTATATTCAGCCTCTTTTTTGCGTTCTTTTTCTGCTGTGAAAATCATGTAATCATCACAGGACGAATGGCAGCCTATTTCCCTTCGTTCGCATCCGTAGCATGGTACATTCATTTTAACTCCTTCATGACTCCTTTGTAGCAAATATCCGGATATTCTCCGCATTCATCGGGCGAAGCTGCGCAGAACTGGCAAATATTTTCCGGCGTCAGTTCTGACGGATCTTTGCACTTTATCCAACCGTAAAGGTAGGTATCTTTGGTCATCAGAAACTTGTCGCACATAGCGGCTACCTGAATAGCTTCGGCAGCTGTGTTTAGCGCAAAGTTTTTCAGATTTTCAACGCTTTTTCTTGGTTTCTTATCTCTCTTCACATAGTTCCACATACCTTGAATGCAATACCCCATTGCTTTTACGTTTTCTTCTGTTTCTTCAAGCTCTTCCAGGATCACCGCATAGGCTTCATGGTCTGATGAAAATTGTGGATATTTCTCATTTGCTTCTTTCAGTTCTTCGTATGCTAACGCTTGGATTTTTGATAATTCAGTCATTGCTTCTCCTTTCAACTAGTTCCATAATGCAATAATTCGCAAGGTCTAACAATGTATCGTCGATGGATTCATCAACGTGCTGTTTGCCTCCGTTCATTAACGTCTCTAAGCGGTTTAATTTGTCGTTTAAGCGGATTAAAATTGCGTTCGGATATTTCCCTCGTACCAGTGCAAAACTATCGCCGTAATCAGCGTTTTTCGCCTTATATGTCTCGAATAACTCTTGGCAGATTGTCAAGTGGATACATTCCTTTGCGTCGTTTTTTCTTTCTTTCTGCTCTTCTGTCATTTCCGTCCTCCTACAGTTTTTGGTCATGAGAATAATAGCTATAGCTATTACAACCATCGACTGAATGTAATACGTTGTTGTTTTTTTGTATCTAGAATCAAATAACAGCCGAATAAAAAACTTAACAAAAACAATCCGTAACCCGCTGTGAATATCATTCTTTCCCCTCCTCGTCTATAGCCTGTCCGAATTTGTGGCAAAAATCATCAATCTCCTTGTCATTTGCGATTGTTGATATTTCGGCAACCACTTTTAATATTTGTGCCAAATATTTAAGGACACTATCTCTATCAAAATTGTGATTATTCGCAAAGTCACATACCATAGATATAATTTTAATAACAATTTCTGTAAAATCGTTCATTTCATCATCTGTAAAAGATTCTACAACATTCGGAAATTCTAAAATATTATCTTTCATTCCTGCTCACCTGCCAATCATTATACATCTGCTAATTTTGCATATTTCCAATAACATGTCTTATCTGTTGTATAAGATGTTTTTCCACCTTCCCAAGCATAAACACGACCATTTTCATACTTTGCAAAGTGATTTCTTACCCAATCAAGGCATATTGAATTGTTTACCAGAATTGGCGTGTCAACTGGCACTTTTGCCCAGTAAACTGTTGGTTCGATGTATTCAGCGTCAGCCCATGCCATAGATTTTTTTGTACAACTGTCATAACCGCCAAATAAACAGCCACCATCTCCGACCGGAAAGCCTGCCCGCATCTTGCACATTCAAAATAGTGTCCGTCCTCGTCTACGTTTACCGGTGGCATCGGCACTTGGTACTGCATCAACTTATCAGCGTACTTGAACATGTACTGAATCTCGTACTTTGTCGCAGCATCCCCACCTCGCTTGATGCTGATTTTTCGGATCTCATCAAACCATTTCATTGCCTTTTGCGGTGTTAAATCATTCTTTTTTGGTGTCATTGTTAACCTCAATACCTGTAATTTCCTTGAATATTTTTGCATCAAAATTTGGAATTTCTTGTACGATTTTTTTAGCCTCTTCCGACATCTCTCCCCACCAATTCGCCCATGCTTCTTTCATAGTGTATTCTTTCAGATAACCACAAATCATTTCTTTTTCTGGGTCAGCTTTCTTTTCTTCTTCTGTGTATGGAATCCATTCTGTCAGAATGAACGGAGCACTGCATAATGCTTCATAGTATCTGCTTCTGTAGAAATCTAGCAGGCTCATTCCGGACGGTCGATTGAATATTCTAATATTCATATCCGGCTCGGTACAAAACACACCGTTAGAACCGTAGCCTGTGTTACAGTCGCCTGTGTTGAATAGTTCAGTATTTCCATTTACCATGCCTTTCATAGTAGCTAATTCATTGCCCGTAATCTCACGAACAATCTTAATATGGTCACTTCCGCATTTCTTTCCGTCTGTCACTTCTTCGCCTAAAACCTCGATTTCAAAAAATCTGTTCAGTTCCTTTTCATTGCAAGAATAGTATTCGTGTACTTGTTGCAGACTATCGCAATAGTGGAAAACCATATCACTGCACAATTCCAACGGCTTTCCATCATGTTCTATTTTGTACTCTTTGCCGATTTCAAACTGAAAGCCTCGACATTTCATATCTTTATCCATTCCTTTAATTTTCATTGTTTACCTCCGTAATTGACCTGCATCCTGTTTAGGTCTTTGATATCTTCGTAAATCGCCAATATCTCGTCTCTGATTTCCAAAAACGGTATCTTTTCGGCAATCTTCGGCGTTTCTTCAATCTTCCATCTAGCCCCGTCTTTATGCCGTAGTATTGCAAACTCTTCACCGTCCATTATGTAAATAGTCTGACTGTCTGCAATGCTTTGTACGGCGTAAAAATTGCAGTTGGTTAAGTATGTGTTCCAGTCACGCCGGCACTTGAATTTATAACGTTTCATATGATAAATCTCCGAATAAATCTGTCTGCATACTGTGGGTGAATCATGCTTCTTCGAACCTGGCGATCCTTTGACGTTTCGTAGCTGATTCTTCTTGTTTCTACATATTCGATCGGCTCGAACAGAAAATTGTTTTTCGGTTCAAAATTGATGAACCAATATTGCGTAGGTTTTTTGTAGTAATCTCCTTCAAGTGTCCTATCATTATCAATAATTTTTGGCTTTAAGCACCAATACCGTTTTAGATAATGCTGCGACGAATACGGATTTTCAATTACTATTCGGATTCCTTTGTCAATACATACAATAACAAGCTGACAAATTTTTTCGTATAGATTGCTTCTCTCTCGATGAAGTTTTATGCACAGCTCAAGTTTTTCCTTGTCAGTGTATTTTTTCATCTGAAATGATTCTCCTCGAAATGATAGATTGACTTGATCTTCAAACCTCGTGCAAGGGAAAAATGCGAAGCAAACATCCTCTTTTGTAATGTTGTCAAACACGCTTTGCCCACCCTCATATGCTTTTTGGATTTCTCCAAAAAGGTCAATTTGAAAGTCCGTTTCATCAAAGTCATTCAGAATGTCATAATCAAACGCTTCAATCCCATTCTTCTTAAACGCATACTTAAACGTTCCGGACTGTTCGAATAATAAATGTGCTTTCATAACGTTTCATGATCTCCTTTTTTTATGTGAGCTTTTATTGCAGCATGGTTGATCCACTATGTGTTAAAATCTCTAAAGTCGGTTCCTCGCTTCATGTGTGCTTCAATCGCCGCTGGACGCGCCCAACTACGCTGAAACTTATTCCAATCGGTCGAATATGTTGTTTTCTTATCTGAAAAATCTCGATATAGCTGCATGAACGGCATCGCGCCCGCCTCGTAAACTGCCCTTGCTCTTGCTTCGTCAGCTTCCATGTCTTTCCCATATGACAAAACATAGCAGTTTATCTTGTTACGGTTAAATCCTGCCTTTACAAGTTTTTCGCAGCCTTTACGGAAACGGCTGATTGATGCGTCTGTATCACAGGCAAGCCACAGTTCTTTGATTTTGAGTGATGTAATACCATTAACAAAATGGTCGTCTATCAAACCCGGTTCAAGACCGCCCTTGAAACAGATGCCCCGCTGCTTTCGCAGCATATCAAAGACTTTCTCTTTGTGCGCCCTAGAAGCCTGCAGAAAATTATTGTCCTGTATGATGTTGCCCTCGCATATCGGCAGTTCTTTCAGCCTTCCTTCAAGTTTCGGTACGATGCACCAAGGACAGTTATTATTGCAGCCTCGCGTGGTGAAGATGATATTCCTCTTGATGTACAGACCCTGCTCGAAGTCCTCTGATGGACTGCCGAAGGCAACACCACCAAGCTTTACCGGCTTGTTCGTTCGCACTTCCCATTGATACATCAGTTCTCTGCACAAATCCTTATCCCAAGTGAATGTGCAACTAATATGTACCTCGTCGTGTTCCGGCAGCAGGAACGGCGGCATGCCTATGAAAACATATTCATCCTCCGGCGTGTAGCTAGTCCTATACGGAAACACTCTTATTATTCGCTTCATACTTCCAACTCCTCATTTTCCCACCATCCACAAACTATACAAGCATCAAGCGGAAAATCTCCTACCAACGAACAATCTGCGTTACAGCAAACCTCGTCTTTCAACCATTTGCATTTCGGGTCTTCCGGCTTTTCTGCGCCTGTTTCTCTTTTGAAGAATCTGCACACCGAACATTCATCCCCTGCCTGCATCCAGTACGGAACAAACTCGCATGTACAGTTATCGTCTAGCTTGAACGTACACGAATTAAGATCGTCTATGACTGGTTCATTGTTTCCGTTTAGGTATCTGCTCATTGTTTCAACATCCTTTCTATCTCTTGAAATTCCTTTGTGTTTTCTACCAAACTTTCGATTGTATAGATGCACCTCGGCAGCCGCAAAGACTTTGGAAGCATTGATTCTTCTCTTGCAACCCTTGTCACCTGTTCGTAAACCATCCGGAACTGCGCTCTGCATACTTCTTCGTTTTCGCTCATACAGATTGATTCCCACCCCATGCGCTTAACTGCGTTTTTGGTGTTTTCATCGAAAAATTCCATCGCCCCAGGTTCGTCATACATACCATACAAGCTAATCGCCCGTTTGACTTTATGCCATCCGTCTGACCAATCGAATGTCGCATCTCTTCCGGATATCTTGATTGTCTGCTGCCTTATATCGGCTACCGTCGGTGGGAATTTATTCGTCTGAACGTGTCGCATAACCGCTGTTTTTGCGTCCTTGTAGTCGATGTCTCCAATCGCGCTATACCAGCAATCTAAGGCTTCGTTCGTCGGTAGAATATTATCCCTTGGATAAAAATTCTTTATCACCGCCACAAGGCTTATAAATTCGCCCTTTGTCATGTATTCGCCCACCTTTCCAAAGCATCATAAGTGCTTTGCATTTCCTCGATGCGTGTCTGCCGCTTGATTTTGTCCCATACAATGCCTTGGTATTGGCTTGCTATGGACTGGTCGATAATCTCAATAACGGCAGCATCGCCATGTTCTTTCGCTTTCTCGGAGATTTTCCGTAGAAGCGTATTCAATCCAATAGGCTTGTACGGCTGTCTGCGTTCGTGCTTATAAGCAATCCAACGGCTAACTGCTTCCGACAATTCCGGCGAAGCCTGAACAAAAAACCAATCCGATTCGGAAGTCCCCTCGCGCGCGCGCGCGTCTTGGTTTATTTTATTTATTTCTTTTATTTCCTTTATTGGTATGTTTGCTTTTTGACCGCTTTTTGACCGCTTTTTGACCGCGCTTTTTTCGGATTGTTTATTTTTTCCATTCTCTGAAACGCTGTATTTTTCAACGTTTTCGGATTCGCTTTTTGTTCGCTCTGTTTTCGCTGTTTTTTGTGGACTTAATTGGTACTTGTCGTAGTTGATAATTTCTATAAAAATATCTCTACGATTCGGCTTTTTGACGCTTACCATGTTCTGCTCACTTAGCAGCTTGATAAAGCTTTCCGTCTTGTGCCATGACCAACCCCATCTTGCGGCAAGGCTCGAAATATTCATTTCTACAACTCCGCGCTTCACAACAATTACCTCGTTGTGGTAGAGCCTTGTTTTGTCTTCGTAGTTGGCTAACTGAATTAAGTCCACCCACTCTTTACCGTACTTTTCCCATATCCAGTGATTGAATAATGCTCTGTCTAAAACTATGTATCCCAAACTTCGATCACATCCTCAATTCTTGAATTCCATTCGCTGTAAAGTTTCATGAAAGAGTCAAGCGGTATTGTTACAAGGATTTCGCAGTTATTCTTTTTGTGGAACACTGCCGGAATCTCTCCGGGTTTTGCATCTCTTTTGGATTGTGCCATCCAGTCATACAGCTGCATCTTTTCTTGGTGCTTTGCCTCAATATGGATGCCCGGTAATCCAATCACATCAGCGTCTCCGTTTGCTCCACAATACTGTTGTCCTCTTCTGCAATCGTAGCCATAATCTGTTTTTAATATGTTTGCAAGGTGTCTTTCAAATCTTGCTCCTTTCTGCTTGCTGTTTATTTTCTTTTTTGGTTCACGAACCGTGGTGTATTCTTCTTCACTATATCCAATGTTCATATCTCACCTCTAAAATGGTATGTCCTCATCCAGAGCGGCGAATCCCTCTGGAATAGGCTCTGAAACAGTCTCTTTTGCGCTCTCGCCGTTTTTTTCGCCCCACTCGAGGAATTCAACGTTATCCGCAATTACGTCTGTGGTATAGTGCTTTACACCGTCCTTTTCGTAGCTGCCTGTTTGCAGTCTTCCTTGCACTGCGACCTTTCTTCCCTTGGCAAGGAATTTTTCGCAGTTTTCGGCAGTCTTGCCGAAGCAGATAATGTTCGGAAAATCTGCTTTCTTTTCCTCGCCCTGCTTCACTCTGCGGTCGATTGCCAAGGTGAAGCGGCATACTGCCATCTGCGATCCGGATGTGTATCTCAACTCCGGTTCTCTAACAATCCTGCCAATCAGAATTACGTTATTCATAGATAGTTCCTCCCGAAAATTCTAATAAATTCTTCTCTTGTGTGTGTTTCTTCAAATTTAGCCTGCGCCATTTCTTTTAGCTTCAGATCTAATCCCTTATCAAAATGTGCGCCCCGATCTCCTGTGTGATGCCGGAGACAAAGCCATACGGTTAAACCGTACTTATCAGCCTGTCTTCGGTTTGATGTTCCGTATAACACATGATGCAGCTGTAAATCTTGTGTGGTCCGGCACACAAAGCATTCTTTTTTCTCTTGCAAAATTGATTTAGCCATTTGAGTGCCCCCATTCTCTTGAAATCTGACCGTCAATAATTCTGATTTGCAACTTGATCGAATTGATCGCCTCTTGGTTTGCCTTATAGGTGGCTTCTGCAATATCTCGCTTAAATCTTGCTTCTGCTACCGCAGGAATACCATAAGCGGTCTTGTCAATCATTCCGATTGCCATACCATCATCGCGAAGTTTCAGGCACTCTTGCCGAAGCAAAACCTTATAGTCTCGCTCCGCTTCTGCATATGCCGTACCTGTCTTTCGAAGCATTTTGATTGACGTGTCAAGCTGCTGTGTTTTGGTTTGAAGTTCGTTCATTAAATCGAATCCGTTCACTTTTTCCCTGCGGTGATTCTCACATATCCCGCCTTGCCTTTCTTGGTCACTTCCTCACAATACTTTTCGTAAAGTTTAGGGTGCTCTTCTTTGAATTGATTTTCGTTGAATTTTTTCTCTGTGGTCTGCTCTCCGTCCGGAACAAGCGTTATCTTTGTACCGCTTGGTGTCGTCCACGTCTTGATATTGTACATTTCCATGCCTGCCTTGAGGTTTGCCTTTGCGTCCTTGTACTCTTTTTCAATCTGCTTGTAGATTTCGATCTGCGATTCTAAAATGAGGACCTTATCCGCAATCTCAACGATCTCTTTCGGTTGGAATTCTTCCTCGGTTGTGAATGGATTTTCCATCAGTTTTAACCAGTCCTCTCGGAATCGTTTTATTTCGGAAAAAATTTCTTTCCAAAACTCTTCGAATTGTTCATATCGGATTGTGAAAATCTGCAAACGATCCGAATCAAAATTCTTATTAAAATCATCCGGTCTGTGATATACCGCAAGAACACCGCGTTTGTAGTTATACATCCACATTCCCATTAGTAACTGGCACAGATAGTGCTTATAGTCCCAAATATCATCGTGAATGTCTGAGGTGGTTTTGATTTCTAAAACACATTTGTCGTTAAAATCTACACCGTCAGCATGATAACGAAGATAGTCCTCAATGACTTTGCCCTCTACAAAGTGATGGTCAAGTTCTGCGTTCACATATTCTCGGATTTTAGGCTCGAGTTCATTTCCGTATTCCGTATAGACGTTTCCGGTAAAAGACGGTTCCTCAACTCCGGCTTTTTCCTTTAATAGCTGCCAACGGGTCTTGAATTTAGAGATGTTCAGAATCGCCGCGATGTCGCTGCCGCCGATGTATTTATCTCTATCTCTTGTTACGTCCTGCATTATTTACCCTCCAAATCTTTCAGAACCTCCGCGAAACGTTCTTCTGTTGTCGAGCCGTTCAAGCCGTAATCTTTTGCCACTTCGGCAAATGATAAACCACTCTCCTTTAAGTAGATAATCAGTTTTTCACGATAGGTTAGTTCGTTCGATTTTGGAGAAGATTTCTTCTTTTCAGAACCTCTTGTCTTTTCGGTAAACTCGTCCGTATCAGCGTCCTTTGTATCGTCAATGCAGAATAGTCCGTTTAAGGCGTATTTTCTAGCGTAGGACGACGTTGCCCCGGTGATCTGTGAAGAATCCATTCCCTTTTTTGTCTCTTCTTCTCTAGCGTAAGCCGTAACAGAAGCAGCTTCGGAACCGTCGGTTACTGTTGCCGTTGCTTTTACATAGTATCTATCTCCAATCATTACGATCTCATCAGAGATAGTCAGCTGCACACCCTCTTCGGCGCAAAGCGGCTTTACCGCTTCGAGAATGTCTTCGCAGCTTCTGTATTTGTAATTGCCGAATTTATTAAACTGACCTTTTGGGGCTTTCAGTTCCTTTTGAATTTTTATTAGTTTATTCATCGTATGTATCCATCCTTTCTCTGTTGCTGTCTAGGCAGTCTTGGCAAATTAACTTCTTTCCGAACCAGTATCCGTACTCACTACGGATATGCTCGCCGCATTCAGAGCAGATTGGTCTGTTATCGTATGCGTGGGCTTTTTCGTATTCCCATCGCTCTGCATCGGAAGCGGGGCTATCTGATCTCCATATCATTTTCTGTCACCGTCCATTTTCTGCAACATGTGGTTCATGTTACGAATTCTAGCAGTAATGCTGTCGCGCCATCTGCGGTACTGTTTTTCGTTCTCTGCGTAGAAATAGCCTCCCTTTTCATGTGCGATGATACGTTCGCCGTTGTGTCTAAGAACCTCAATCACAAGCCTTGCTGTCCTGTCGTCAACATCTAAGTGTCTTGCCAGTTTTTTACGCGTCACTGGATTCTGCTCGTTAGCAGACTTAATCAGTGTCATAGCTTGACTTTCTAGTGATTGTCTGTTATAGTTTTCTTGGTTATTTTGGAATTGCCCCTCGTGGGCGTTCCTTTTTTTATTCATTTCTCACCTCTACTTCTAAGTACTTGGCACCGTGTTTTACAGCATCTTCGTGGCTGTCAAAGTAAATGTCTATGACGTTTCCCTTGACGGCTGAACCAGTATCTTGTGCTGTATAAACAGTGTCTCCGATCCTAACCTCTGTACCGAATGGGATAACCGAAGTATCAACAGCGATTGTCTTGCCCGCTTCGGCTACTTCGCCGGATGCGGTATAGACGATGCCGTTTGGTCTGTTATCAGCCCATACTCCGCAGCACTTCCGGCAGCTACAATATGCTGTGATTTTGAATTCTCCGAGTGTTTTCCACTCTTGTTTAGGTTCTTGTTTTAACTCACGTTTTAACTCGACTTGGTGAGTTACATGTGACTTAGACTGTGCTTCCTCTAGGTCATCATGTCCGGCGAATCCTAGCATCGTTATAATTGCCGCTGTTACCAATATGCCGCCTAAAGGCTTTTTGATTTTGTCTATGGCACCTAAGATGCCTCCACCTGTTTTTCTGTACTTCATACTGTCGCCCTTGATTTCAGAACCGATGCAACGTCCGGTATGAAATACCGCTTGCCGACTTGCTCGAGATCATTCAGATACTTGTCTACGCAGTGTGGGTCTTTGTACCCCATGACCTCTGCCAGTTCCTGCCGAGTGATAAACAAGGTCTTTGTAGACATCTTCATTTGTCTTATCAGTTCTTGTCTGTCCATTATTTCCTCTCTTTCAGTAGTGTGTTGACTGTTACACCTAAAACGTCAGCGACCTTTTGCAGGCTAGTGAGGCTCGGGTTAAATGTTCGTTTCCATTTTTCTATATGACCCCTAGCCAAACCGGCACGTCTTTCGATTTCTCTTATAGACATTCCACGTTTTTTTGCGTAAAATTCTATGTTTTTGTAAACCATCGTTTCTCCTTTCGTAATTTTTTTGCTATAATGCTTTTGAGGTGATAACATGAAAAATAGAATTATGAGAAAACTGGAATTTGGCAAATACACATCGCTTGAAACTGTTGCCGGATGGTTTCCAGGAAAATCAATCGAATCTGTCGGAAAGTCGATTGATTTGCTAGGGAAACTTGGGTTTATAGAAGCATCTGACGATCTTGACGGTATATCCCTAAGAACTCTTTCTTCACTGCAAGATTTTTTAGAATATCAGCGAAAGAAATTCTTTGAATATTCCATTGGTGTATCAGCTATCATTATTGCAATAGAATCTTCAATAAACATATTCCGAACACTGTTCCGCTAATCCCTGTAAATACTCCGAGAAAAAAAGCGGGTTTCGCTATTTGCCTTGCGGAAAGTAATATATATTCCTGTGCCAAAGGATTTTCCCAGAACTGCATGCCAAATTTTATTAAATCTATGGCATGCTCTTCTTTTGTTTTCTTTTCCATCCCTCACCTCTGCATTATTTGTAGTAAGAAGTTACGAAAAAATATTGACATCCGACGTAATTTGTTCTATTATTCAAGTAACCACACAAGATAATAGAAAACGGAATAATATTCGTTCGTACATTATTACTACCTATGTTTTTATATTACCATACATTTGTACGAACGTCAATATATTTTTCGTAATTCTGTACTACTTTTTTAAGAAAGGTTTTTCCATGAATATTTACGAAAGAATCAAGGAATTGTGCAAGAAAAAAGGTGTCGCTATTAAAGAAATGGAGATAGCCGTAGGAATCGGAGAAAAGAATGCTAACAAATGGAAGACAAGAACACCATCTGCGGAAAGTCTATTAAAGCTATCCGAATACTTCGGTGTATCTACCGATTATATATTAACCGGGGAAGATAATGGAGTGTCTAAACAAGATTATTATTTTGACCAAGAGATAGCAACTATTGCACAGGAAATAGCAAGACACCCGGGCATGAAAACATTATTTGAAGCTTCTAGGAGTCTATCTGATGAAGATTTGCAGTATGTAAATGATTTAATCAAAAGATTCAATGATAAATAATAGGAGGGAACTATGGAAGAAAGAGTTAATATTATCTATCACCCTTTGCCGCTATCAATAAGGGGGTTCGTAACCCAAACATTCGACGATAACGGAGAACCATTTTACACCATCTGCTTGAATACCGCATTTAATGCAGAAGTGCAATATCGGACTTTCAGACACGAGATAGCACACATTGCTCATAACGACTTCGACAGCGACATGCCAATCGGAGAGATTGAAGCTATTAGACATTTAATTTAGGAGGTATACTATGAGATGGAAAAAAGCCTTAACGTGGGCTATGACTGTTTTTATATCATTCTCTGCTGGATACATGACAGCATATCCAGAAACAGATGTAACAAGCCAGATTGATGATAAAGTTGTTGAATCTGAAACTATAAAACTAAACCGTCCGAAGATAGAAAACATATCTAGTGATGCTTGGGGAATTTCACTAAATTGGAGTAGTATAAAAAACGCGGATCACTACTCAATATATAGGGGGACAGAAAAAGACTCTTGCGTATGGGAACATGATACATACGATGAGAGTTATAAAGATACAGATGTAGAAGTTGGTCAAAGATATTACTATAAGGTCCAAGCAGTCAGTCGTGATGAGAGTTTTGAGAGCAGCAGACTAAGCAAATGGAGATCTGCTAAAATTGAGTGGGAACCTATACCACAATATAATGTTTGGAACGAAGAAGATAGCTACAGCGACTATGCCGAAGAAACTGTGTATGTAACAAATACTGGTTCTAAGTATCATAGGTACGGGTGTCAATATTTAAGCCAAAGCTGCATTGCAATAGATCTAAGTGACGCAAAAGCGCAAGGATATACAGCTTGTTCAAGGTGTTGGTGATATGGAATACATAAGAAAAACATTTACCTTTGAGGGTAAACGGTACACTGTCAGAGGAAAAACTGAAAAAGAAGCCATTATGAAGATGGCGAATAAACTGCGGGATTTGGAAGAAGGTAGCGTTGTCATATCGGGGAATACTTCGGTAAAAGATTGGGCATTGAAGTGCGTGGAAACATACAAGACCAACCAAGCTGATTCTACAAGAAAAACCTATTTGGAAAAAATGAATTCTGTCATTTTTACGAAAATTGGAAGCAGGACACTAAAATCAATAAAACCTTTTGACGTGCAAAACGTGATGAATTCTTTGCAAGGCTACTCGAAAGCCTACATATCCGATATTTATCAAATGCTTAGGTTTATTTTTTCAAAAGCAAAAACAAACAAACTGATTGCTGATGATCCAACGCTAGATTTACAGAAACCAAAAGGAACAAAAAAGAATCGTCGTGCGCTTACAGAAAATGAAGAATACCATTTTCTAAAAGTGTGCGAGGAAAGTGACAGGTTTTTGGTGTTCATGTTAATGTATTATTGTAGCTGCAGAACGTCCGAAGCAATCAACATTATGGGAAAAGATATTGTAGCGATTACAGAAAACGGAGAGAAGTACAACGTATTGCATATAAGGGGAACAAAAAGCGGAAATGCTGACAGAAAGGTCCCTCTTCCGGATGTTTTATACCAACGAATAAAAAACACGCCTAAATTCAATTACGTTGCAACTGACACAAGAGGTAACAAGTATACAAAATCAAGCCTTAAATGTGTGTTAAATGCTCTACGGCGCGAAATGAACATCTCAATGGGGTGCAAGGTTTTTCGGAACGAACTTATTCAACCGCACCCTTTGGCGGATGATTTTGTTCCATACTGCTTGCGTCACACCTATTGCTCAAACCTATGCAAAAAAGGAGTGGATATAAGAGTTGCGCAATACTTGATGGGACATTCGGACATCAGATTGACAGCAAACATATATACACATACGGACAACTCTGCTATTGTGGATGCAGCAAAAAAAATGAGTGTGTGACACTTGGAGTGACACTATAGAGTACAACAGTTGAAAAATAGCCATTTCTTACCGCGTTCGCAACGCAGAGGTCAAGGGTTCGATCCCCTCATCGTCCACCATAACAAAACCCTTGGAATTTCAATGTTTCCAAGGGTTTTTTCTTGACTTATTTTTGTAAATAATTTCAAATTTTAAGGCAAAAAAGGTGCTGTTTAGTGGTATTTGGTGTGACACTCGGTGTGACACTTTTTGATTGGCATTTTATAAAACAGAAAAACCACCGGCAAGCGGTGGCTTTCTGTGAAGTGTGTGTATACGTGAAAAGCACGTGTTTTATATACCTATTATATAGCAGATTCGTTTATGCGTCAAGAAAATACTTTGCTACTTTGTATTTCTTCCCATCAACGTCATTGATGAAGTTATCCGACATGCTGTAATAGAATTCTGTGTCTTCAGACATACCCACCATAGCCGCTGTGTCGTGATAATCGTTGTAGCACATATTCATCACCATGTACCATGAAACGCAATCAAAATCGCTTCTTTTTGCGCTCACAAATGAAACGATTGTTTCCATCGACCATTTTTCGCCATACGGACGCATGCTTCTGACGATCTCTTTTGCCTTTTCATCGCAAATATGGTACGCCACTGCGCCAATCTCATCCATGATACTTTCATAGCATGCAGGGTCGTATCTTTTCAATCGTTCCATTCCGTTATTGATTGCATGGTGAACCCTATCCCATTTCGGCTCTTCCTTGCGCGAAATAAGACTAATCAATTCCATGTATTCCATTACTGAATCCTTTCTACCGTCACGATTGCGTTATTGACTGTGGCTGATGCAGACAGTCTGAACGACAACGCAGCTTCTGTTCCGATGTTGTTTCTTACAGCCCGCACAATATCCGTAACGTTGAGCGTGATAAGGTCTGTTGCTGCTGCCGATGTCGCCCCGGCTGCCGCACCTGGGATAGCAACGCCGTTGTTATACATCTGCAAAGTAATGTTTCCGGCAGCTACACCAGTAATATTAAACATCGCGTCAATATCATACGCGCCGCATTTGTTTAAGTTGATGCGGTTATTCGTCATTGCTGTGTTGCAATTCGTATTGAAGATGAGATTCAGCGGAATATCCGTTCCGGCTGTTACTGCTGTCGCAGTTGTGATGTTTGCTTTTAACATTTTCATTCCTTTCCAAGACAACGGCGGGGAAACCCCGCCGATTCTTTAACCTATCGTTAAACTAAAGTCGTCCCGGTCATTCCATTGCACCCATAGGCGATCGGTGCCATGTAATAACCATACGGATTCGTTTTCGGAATGCCGCATAATGCAGTCTGAAGCTGCAGCTGATTGATTTGGTTCTGCATATCAGCAATTCTGTTTCCAGTGATGGCATCTAAGATTTTCTGTGTCTGTTCTGTCGTGTTTGCATTGATTGCCGCGGTATTGATTGCACCATTGTAGTTTACGCCGTCAATCGCTCTCTGCGTCTCGCAGCAACACTGCGAAATCTGATTTTGTGTCGTGCCGAAGTTACGAAGCGTTTCGTATCCAAGATTGGAAAGTCCGTTCTGAAGACCCATGTAATCAGCCTGCAAGCTGTCACCCAATCTACCGACTGTGTTGTCAAGGTTGTTGAAGTTCATAGCATTGCAAAGCCCTGCTTCTGTGACCGGAGAACCTTTTGCCCCGCCGAAACCAAACCCGCCGCCACCGATGAGCAGAAGAATCAGTAAAGCGAAGACCCATAATCCGGAA
>OKRW01000491.1_pt1 | contig 39728 bp, 29 predicted proteins | sample 1601151 | NCBI WGS metagenome assembly OKRW01 (sample SAMEA3541471, study PRJEB24748) | human gut metagenome | biome: human gut; feature: human-associated habitat; material: faeces | place: China | collected 2012 | reverse complement strand
TCCGGCTGGGTTCGAGAAAGAAAAGGAAGTGTTCGGATGAGGTTGCAAATCAACCGCCTCTTTGTTTGCCTGAAATTCGTGAAACGTCTTGATGGATGATGCGCTATGCGACGAAAGTGCGCTATACTTTCGAACGCAAATGCTAAGACGAAGACAGCGGCTTGCAGATGCGTGCTTTTCAGAGAAGGGCCCCTTGGCTGGAAGGGCCTCAAGCGCGCAGCGACGCCGATTCCCTTCCGAGCAGCATGGTTGAACGCTGGCGGGCATATCCCGCGGATTCGCAATTAGGTCATGCCGGGCGCTCCCGTTACAGGGCATACGAGCGGGCGGCACGCTTGCGCGGTTTCGCGTGAAGGCCGTCAACCAAGGTGGTACCGCGAGAGCCTTCTTTCGTCCTTGGGCTGCGAGTTCGAGCAATCGAATTCGGCCGAGGGGTGAAAGAAGGCTCTTTTTTATTGGTGAAGGTCGCGCAACCTCGGGCGCGGCGGCTGGGCGGCGTGCCCGCTCGGCATAACAACGAAAGGCGAAGGCTATGGCAATAGTCGACGAGCTCAACGAGCTTAATGCCCAAGCCCTGCGCGACATCGAGGCGGCGGCCGACACGGCGGCGCTCGAAGAGGTTCGCGTAGCCGTGCTTGGCAAGAAGGGCACGCTTACGGGCTACCTGCGCGGCATGGGTCAGCTTCCCAAAGAAGAGCGCGCTGAAGTGGGTAAAACCGCGAACATCGTGCGCAATGCGGTCGAATCGGCGCTCGCAAATCGCAAGGAAGCGCTTGCGAAGGCGGAGCTGCTTGCGAAGATGGATGCGGAAGCTGTAGACATCACGCTTCCCGGCCGCGGCCAGCAGGTTGGAACGCGCCACCTGATCAGCGGCATTATTGATGAGATTTCCGATATCTTCCTCGGCATGGGCTATTCCGTGGCTTCCGGTACCGAGGCTGAGACCGACTATTACAACTTCGAAGCCCTGAATGCTCCCGCCGACCACCCGTCGCGCGGCATGCAGGACACGTTCTACCTGGTCGACCGCACGGGTGAACAGGCTGCCGTGAAGGGCGAATCGGCGGCTCTTCTGCGTACGCAAACCTCGGGCGTGCAGGTGCACACTATGGAGGAAAACAAGCCGCCTATCTACATCATCGCGCCGGGCAAGGTGTACCGCCGCGACGTCGCCGACCCGAGCCACTTGCCTCAGTTCCACCAGGTGGAAGGCCTTGTTGTCGACAAGGGTATTTCGTTTGGCGACCTGAAGGGCACGCTCGACTATTTCTGCAAGCAGATGTTCGGCCCCGATCGCAAGACACGTTTCCGTGCGCATTACTTCCCGTTCACCGAGCCTTCTGCCGAGGCTGACGTGAGCTGCGGCGTGTGCGGCGGCTCGGGCCATTTGCACAACGGCGAGAAGTGCCGCATGTGCAAGGGCACCGGTTGGCTTGAGATTCTGGGCTGCGGCATGGTCGACCCGAACGTCTACGGCTTTGTGGACATCGATCCTGAAGAATACTCGGGCTTCGCGTTCGGCATGGGAGTCGAGCGTATCGCATGCCTGAAGTACAACGTGCCCGACTTGCGTATGCTGCTTGAGGGCGATATGCGCTTCCTGCGTCAATTCTAAAAAATTTATTTTTTAGAATTGACTGCCGACGCTGCGGTCTTTCGTGGCACGCCGCCTTAAGGCTTTCGGGCTTGCCCTCGCGTAACGAAGTACGCTCGGCCGCCCGACACCTTAATTCGGCGCACCACAAAAGCCCTCGCTGACTTTTGGTTGACCTGCGGCGATTGATTAAATAAAAGGCCCGCTCGCTGATTTTTTGCTAGATCAGAGATGGCTGTTTAGATAGGACGAATTATGAAAGTTTCTTTGAAGTGGCTTTCCGATTATGTCGAGGTGCCTTCTGACATTAAGGCGTTCTGCGACAAGCTCGACCTTACGGGTACGGGCGTCGAGGGCGTTGACAAGCTTGGCGCCGCGTTTGACGGCGTGGTCGTGGGCTATGTCGAGACGTGCGAAGACCACCCCGATTCCGACCACATGCATGTGGTGAAGGTGAATGTGGGTGGCGACGAGCCGATCCAGATCGTGTGCGGCGCCCCGAACATCGCCGCTGGCATCAAAGTGCCCGTCGCTACGATCGGCGCGGTGCTTCCCGGCGATTTTAAAATCAAGAAGTCGAAGCTTCGCGGCGTGACCTCTATGGGCATGTGCTGCTCGAAGCGCGAATTGGGCATGGGCACCGACCATGAAGGCATTTGGGTGCTCCCTGAAGATGCGCAAATCGGCCAGCCTATCGCCGATTTCATGGGCCTTACCGATACGGTGCTCGACCTGGAAATCACCCCGAACCGACCCGACAGCCTTTCCGTTGTGGGCTTTGCCCGCGAGGTTGGCGCTATGTACGCCAAGCCGTGGACGAACCCGCTTCAGGACATGGCCGCCAAGCTGGAGCTTGCGGGCGAAGTTGAGCCCAACGCCGTGAAAATCGACGTTGCCGATGCCGTGCGCTGCCCGCGTTATTCCGCTCGCGTGATTCATGGCGTGAAGGTGGGCCCGAGCCCCGACTGGATGGTCGAGCGCCTTGCCGCCATTGGCCAGCGCTCCGTGAACAACGTCGTCGACGTGACGAACTACATTCTGTTTCTGTTCGGCCAGCCGCTGCATGCGTTTGACCTGAACAAGGTCAAGAACGCCGAGGGCGTGGCCCATATCGTGGTTCGCGCTGCCGAAGATGGCGAAAAGCTCACCACGCTCGACGGCGAGCATCGTAAGCTCACGAGCGACATGACGGTTATTTCCACGCCCGATCAGGGCGCCGTGGCGCTCGCGGGCGTTATGGGCGGCCTTGATACCGAGGTCACCGAGGAAACGACCGATATTCTGCTCGAAACCGCTGTGTTCGAGCCTGGTCGCACGAGCCGCACGAGCCGTAACCTGGGTCTGTTCAGCGAGAGCTCCATGCGTTACGAGCGCGGTGTTGACGACCATGGCGTCGAGGCGCGTTCGGCCGCCGCTGCGGCGCTCATCGTCGAGGTTGCCGGCGGCACTGTTGCCCGCATTGGCGAAGACGGCTGCGGCGTTGTTGATGTGTGGTCCGCTCCCAGCGAGCAGCCGCACCTGCAGTTCCGCGTGAAGCGTTTCCAGGCTATGATGGGCGCCGATATTCCGCGCGATTTCATCATTGATACGCTTGAGCGCCTTGGCTGCGAAGTGGCTCAAACCGAAGATGTCGATGTGCTGTCGGTGGTTTCGCCCACGTTCCGTCCCGACCTTCCGCGCGAGATCGACCTGTACGAAGAAGTGTTGCGCCTCTACGGCATGGACAACATCCCCACTACGCTTCCTGCTGGTCGCGGCCGTATTGGCGTGCGCACGAACGCGCAGCTCGTGGATGCGAAAATCCATCGCACTCTTTCTGCGTGCGGCATCAACGAGACCATGACGTATTCGTTCGCCGCCGGCGACGACCTCGACAAGCTGCGCATGAAGGAAGACGGCCTGGGCGAGGCGGTCGAACTCATCAATCCCATGAATTCGGAGCAGGCGTTCATGCGCCGCACTGTGGTTCCCGGCTTGCTGCGCAGTGTCGCGCATAACCAGGCGCATGGCGTGTCGAACATTCAGCTGTACGAAATTGGCACCGTGTTTGCGGCCCACGAAGGCGACCGCAAGCCGAAGGAGCGCCGCAAGCTGGCGTGCGTTTTGGCGGGCGCCATGGACGACAAGGGTTGGAACACCGATCCGCGTGCGTTCGACTTCTTCGATGGCAAGGGTGCGCTTGAGGCTATCGCTCGCGAGCTCGCGTTGCCGAAGGTTCGCTTCAAGGCGCTTTCCGCCGAAGATGCGCCTCATTTGCAGCTCGGTCGCGCGGCCGAGATGCTTTCTGGTGGCGACGTGATTGGCTGGGTGGGCGAGCTGCATCCGCTGGCGGTTGCCGCCTACGATGCCGAGGGTCCCGTGGTGGCGTTCGAACTCGACATGGCTGCGCTTGAGCGCAATGCCCGTCCGGCTCGCGATTATGTCGACGTGCCCCAGTTCCCGGGCGTCGAGCGCGATGCCGCGTTTGTCGTGGACGAGGCCGTGACGTGCGAGAAAATCATGCAGTGCATGCAGAGCGCGGGCGGCAAGCTGCTTGAGAGCGTGCATCTGTTCGACGTGTATCGCGACGCCGAGCGCGTGGGCGAAGGCAAGAAGTCGATGGCGTTCTCGCTGACGTATCGCGCCGCCGACCGCACGCTTACGAGCGAAGAGGTCGATAAGGCGCACGAGAAGCTCGTGACGAAGGTGTCGAAGGCCACGGGCGCAGAGATGCGCGGCTAGCGGCTATTCCGCATATATGAAAATGGGGGCCACATCGGCCCCCATTTTTGTTTCGAGTGATTTTGAGAAATGCGTGCTCGCAAAACGAGCGCGTGGCAAATCTCTGGTTTATTGATCTTGCAGCCTGCGAATGACGGCGGCGACGTTTTCTGCATCGATGCTGGAATAGCACATCACGAATACGGTGTCGTCGCCAGCGAGCGAGCCCGCGACGCCCTTGAGCTCGGCCGCGTCGAGCGCCACAGTGACGCCGCTCGCGATGCCGGAAGGCGTGCGCAGCACGATGAAGTTGTTCACGACTTCGATGGAATCGACCAGTTCGCCCACCATGCGTTGCAAGCGAAGGTCTTCGGGCAACACATAATAGCCCTCGCGCGATTTCGCCAAACCCATGCCTGCGATATCGCGAGATACGGTTGCCTGCGTGCAGTCGTAGCCTTCAGCGGAAAGCTGCTCGACCAGGTCGCGCTGGGTTTTGATGTTGCCTTTTCGGATAATGTCACGAATTACATCGTGACGTACGGCGCGTTTCGTCATTTCGTTCCCCTCAGCCGAAATTATGAATGCATAAAATACGTGGCAAAGCCTTCGTGATGCATAAATTGTACTCCTTGCAGCGGAAAAATACACCCATTTCCCCGTTCATTGGGGATTTTTGAATATACGCGGGGGAGGGGTAAAATGCGCGAAACGCAATAAAGGGTGCTATCGGGGGTTTTCTTGTGCGTCACGGTAAAACGTTGCGCAATTGCTTCCATTTTTGAACGCCATTGTCCGTCTGGTCTGCAAACCTCTCCCAAAACCGCGTGTTCGACGGCTGTTGAGCGCGGGGTTTCCGTCATGCTCCCCAACAAGCTGGCAACGCCTTCGTGAAATCGTTTTATGCTCGCGTCGAAATAAGCGCGTTCGCGTTACCATAGGCGCCATACATGGTTTAGGCCCGCATGAAGGGTGGCAACGCGTGGGCGTTGTGCTGCGCGGGAGGGAAATGAGGACCTTATGAGGAAAGCAACCGCTGCGCGCAACGCGCAGCTCGCTTCGGGCCAGCCGGCGCGTGAGGAAAACATTGCGGTAATCGTGGCGCATTTGCGCGCGGGCGCGAAGGCCGAATGCCGTCGAGTGGGAATCGAACTCGAGCATATTTGCGTCGATGGCACGGGCGATCCTATCACCTACAGCCAGCCCAACGGCGTGCGCGACGTACTTGCCGCGCTTCAGGAGAAATATCCCGAGGCTACCGTCCATGGTGGCGATTTGCTTGGCGTAGCGCGCCCGGGGGCGGCGGTAACCATTGAACCCGCAGCGCAGCTCGAACTTTCGGCGGGGCCATTCGAGAACCTCATCGACGCCAAGCGCGTCTTCCTCGAATTCGAAGATGACGCCTATCAGGCGCTCTCTCCCATTGGCGGGCGGGCGCTTACGCTTGGGTTCGACCCGGTGAACCGTGCGGCCGATAAGGAGCTTATTCCTAAGGCTCGCTACGATTATATGAACGAATACCTTTCGTCTATTGGCCCGTGGGGCCCGCGCATGATGCGAGGAAGCGCTTCCACGCAGATTTCCATCGACTACGTCGATGAGACCGATTGCATTGCGAAAATGCGTGTGGCGCAGGTGCTTGCGCCGCTGTTCGCGCTTATGTGCGACAATACGCCCGTGTTTGAGGGCAGCCGTCGCCCGCATGCGCTTATGCGCACCGAGGTTTGGAAATACTGCGACCCCGATCGCTGCAATTCCGTACCGGGCATTTTCGACGAAGGTTTCGGTTTTGAAGACTATGCAGCATATTTGCTCGATGTTCCCGCGATTGTCGCGCTTGATGACGACGGTGAGGCGCGTTACGACACGCGTACGTTCGGTGAGATTTTCGCTCACCGCGCTATGACCGACGACGAGGTGTTTCACGCTATGTCGATGGTGTTTCCCGATGTGCGCCTGAAGAGCTATGTTGAAATTCGTCCGGCCGACTCCATGCCTATTCCCTATGTGCTGGCGTATGCGGCGCTCATCAAAGGCCTGTTCTATGGCAAAAGCTCGCTTGAAACGCTCGTGCGCAGCTGCGCGGGCATTTCCGAATCCGATGTCGCCAAGGCCAAAGACGCCCTTATGGAGTCGGGATATGCGGCAGAGGTGTATCAGCGTTCGGCGGCCGAGATTTGCGACGAGCTTATCACGCTCGCACGCCGCGGCTTGCCGGCGGCCGAGTGGTGCTTCCTCGATCCTCTTGCCGAATTGGTGGCGCGCCGCGTAACTCTTGCGGATTTGGATATTTCGACCCAGTAGTTTGCTATAGTTCAAGGTCACGAAAAGAAAGGTTTGACCTGATGCTCAATACATTCCGTGCCCACGCCGGGCAGTTCATGAAAATCGCCGCAATTGCGTGCGCCCTGTGCTTGGCCACGGCGGCTCTTGCGGGCTGCTCGAGTTCCGATTCGCAGCAGGAAAAAACGCCTGCCCAGGTGAATCGCGAGTACATGTCTTCGGTGAATTCCATCAGCCAAGAAGCCGCGAGCGCGCTTTCGAATTTCAGTGACGCTGCCGCGAAGCAAGACGTTGCTGCCATGCGCGTTGCCGCGAGCAACGCCACCAAGGCACTCGATAAAATCGCCGCTCTGGAAGCGCCCGACGCGCTGAAAGATGTGAAGAGCGAATACGAGGCTGGCGCGAACGATTTGGGCCAGGCGCTTTCCGATTACGTTGAAATTTACGCGCAAATTAAGAACGCCGGCGAAAATCTCGATGCTGCTGCCGAGGCTGCGAAGGGCATCGACGACGTGAAGGCGCGTTACGATTCGGGCATCGAGCATCTTTCCAAGGCCGACTCGATGGTCGCCGATATGGCTGACAGCTCCACCTCCGACGACGCTTCGAAGTAATGGCGGGGCAGAACAACCATCGCAGTGTAAAACGCGGGTCCAACAAGGGCCCGCGTTTGTCGTATGCTGCCCAAAACCGACAGGGAAGCGCCGGGCGCGAAGGCGCACAGGAACCACGGAAATCTCGGAGTCCCCAAAAGCAAGGCGCGGGCAAGCCTGCTCGCAAAGGCCCCAGCGGGTATGCGAAGAATGCGGCGGCTCAAGCGAAATATGCTGGGAAGGGCGCTTCTTGCAATGTTGGCGGAGGCCGCCAGAAGCATGCCGTCGTGCACCACGCGCCGCGCAGCGCGTTTCTTCCCGTGAATATGGATGACGTGCGCGCCCGCGGTTGGGATGGCGTCGATTTCGCCTACGTGTGCGGCGATGCGTACGTCGACCAGTCGTCATTCGGCATGGCGATTATTTCGCGTGTGCTCGAGTCGCACGGCTATAAGGTGGGCATTATCGCGCAGCCCGACTGGCGCGACCCCGAAAGCGTGAACGTGTTCGGTGAGCCGCGCTTGGGCTTCCTTGTTTCGTCAGGCAATATGGACTCTATGGTGAATCATTACACCGTAAACAAGGTTCCACGCAGCCAAGATGCCTATTCGCCGGGCGGTGCGCCCAATAGGCGCCCCAACCACGCCACAGCGGTGTACGGCAACCTCATTCGACGCACGCACAAGCACACGCCCATTATTTTGGGCGGCATTGAGGCGAGCCTGCGTCGCTTGGCGCATTACGATTATTGGTCCGATTCGCTTAAGCGTTCCATTCTACTCGATTCTGGCGCCGACTTGCTTATCTATGGCATGGGCGAGCGTGCTATTGTCGAAATCGCCGATGCGCTTGCGGCGGGCATTGCCGTGGAAGATATTACGTTCGTCGACGGAACTGCCTACAAGGCTCGATCGCTCGAATGCGTGGAAGATGCCATCGAATTGCCCGCGTTCGAGGCGCTCCAGGCCGATAAGCTCGAATACGCGCGTAGCTTCAATGTGCAGTGGGAAAACTCCGACCCCTATCGCGGAAAGCGTTTGGTAGAGGAATACCCGCATAATGTGTTCGTGGTGCAGAACCCGCCGCAAAAGCCGCTTTCCACCGAGGAACTCGATGCGGTGTACGCCTTGCCGTATGCGCGCGACTATCACCCCGATTACGAAGCCGCGGGCGGTGTGCCGGCAATTAAAGAAGTGAAGTTCAGCCTGTCGAGCAATCGCGGATGCTTTGGCGAATGCAGCTTTTGCGCGCTTACGTTTCATCAGGGGCGCATCGTGACGGCGCGAAGCAAGGCGTCGCTCGTTGAAGAAGCGAAACAGCTTACGCGTGACCCTGAATTCAAGGGATATATTCACGATGTGGGCGGGCCTACGGCGAATTTCACGGCGCCAGCGTGCAAAGCACAGCTGCGGCGTGGCGCATGCGCGCACAAGGCATGCCTGTTCCCTGAACCCTGCAAGAAGCTTGAGGTGAACCATAAGCCTTACCTCGATGTGCTGCGCGCCCTGCGTGCGCTGCCTGGCGTGAAAAAGGTCTTCGTGCGCAGCGGCGTGCGCTTCGATTACGTGATGGCCGATTCTGACGACGCGTTTTTGCGCGAGCTTTCACAGTATCACGTGAGCGGCCAGTTGCGTGTGGCGCCTGAGCATGTGAGCGATGCGGTGCTTTCTGTGATGGGCAAGCCGAAAAACGAAGTGTACCAGGCGTTTTGCAGGAAGTTCGAAGCCATAAACGACAAGCTCGGCTTGAAGCAGTTCGTGGTGCCGTATTTGATGAGCTCGCATCCGGGGTCTACGCTGAAAGAGGCCATTGAGCTGGCTGAATTTTGCCGTGATATGGGGTTCAACCCCGAGCAGGTGCAAGATTTCTACCCAACGCCGTCCACGATGTCGACTGCGATGTATTACACAGGCGTCGACCCGCGCACCATGAAGCCGGTATATACGCCGAAAAGCTCGCACGAGAAGGCGCTGCAGCGCGCGCTTATCCAATACCGCAACCCCGCGAATCGCGATTTGGTGCGAGAGGCGTTGCGGAAAGCTCATCGCGAAGATTTGATTGGCTTTGGGCCGAAATGCTTGGTGCGTCCGGGGGATGGTAAAAGCAGTGGCTCTGGCGGCGGCAAGGGCGGGAAGGGCGGCAAGGGAGTCAAGGGCGCACATGGAGCCGGCATCAGCGGAAATGGTGCTCGAGGCGGTAATGGCGGCAAGGGCGCGACGTCGGGCCGTGGCTCCAATGTGGGCGCGACGAAGCATGGCGACAAAGGTGGCCTATCGAATGCCCGCGGAGAACATGTCGGCACGCATCGTCCCAACGCTGGCAATGGCTCAAAGCGCCCTCGCCGTTAGCGGGGCATGAAAAAACGGCCCGTTTCGTGCCCGAAAAAGTGGCGCGCCCGCACTTCGAAAGCGTGGAGGCCTGCTTCTCTGGAAAACCAGGGAAGCAGGCCTCTTTTTCATTGTGGATGATTTGCTGGGCTGGTCGGTGCCGTATCGCTTTTCGAGCCCTAATCTTTCTTAATCGGGAATTTTGCGGTGAACGTGGTTCCGCGCTCAGCGGAGCTTTGCACGGAAAGCGTGCCGCCGTGCTCTTCGACGATGCTGCGTGCAATGGAAAGGCCCAGACCGTAGCCTCCGGCTCCGCTTGTGCGCGCTTCGTCGGCGCGCCAGAAGCGGTCGAAAATATGAGGCAGGTCAGAAGAGGGAATGGGCGTACCGGTATTAGTCACCTGGACGACGGCATGCTTGCCTTCGCGCTTTGTGCCCACGACGACGCGTCCATCGGCTTCGGCGTACTTGCACGCATTGTCAATGAGAATGCCGAGCACGCGTTCGATGTCGCCTCGCACGCCGTCAATGAACACGGGGGCCGAGGGGCTTTCCGCCGCATCGATTTCCACGCCGCGCTCGAAGGCGACGGCTTCGAATTGAAGTACCGCGCGCTGGGCCATGCCGGCCAAATCGAGCTTTTCTTGCTGCTTGCCCATGATTGCTTGCGCGTCGACTTCAGCGGTGTCATGCTTGGCCAGGGTGAGCATATCTTCAACAAGGCCCTGCATGCGTTGCCCCTCGACCTGAATGCCCTCAATCCACTGGCGTTGGCTTTCGACGGTGCGCTCGGGATGTACGAGTGCGATGGAGGCATCGGCCAGAATCACGGTAAGCGGGGTTTTCAGCTCGTGCGAGGCATCGGCGATGAACTGGCGCTGAGATTGCCACGTTTGCTCGACAGGGCGCAGCGCCCAGCGCGAGAAGAACAGCGATATCACGAAAAACGCTGCGAGCGCAGCGATTGCCGCACCCACGAGCGTAAGCGCGAGCGACTTCCAGCCGGCGGCGGAATTGGCGTCGGCAAACGCGAGGTACGTGGTGTCGCCGATCGTTCGCTTTTCGAAGAAGAGCCCCAAGTCAGAGAAAGAACCTGTGCTGTCTTCTGCAAGGGTAAGGCGCGAGAGCGCGGTTTCGAGCACCTCGTCGTTGATGTTGGCGGTGCCGGCGGGCGAGGCATTCATCGCGCTGCCTTCGGCGTTCAGCGCATATATCGCAACGGGAATCGTTTGGCCCTGGCCTCCGCCGATTTTGGGGGCGAGGGCCCCGCTTTGGGCTCCGTCGTAGCTGGCGGCATCATCGTTCGATGAGGCATCGTCGCCATCGCTGGCATCCGACCCGTTCTGCGGTTCGCTCTCGTCGTTCTGCTCGTTGGCGTCGGTCGTGCTTGCCCAGTTTCCGCCAAATTCGTGCTTGGGCGGCCTGTAGTCGCGCATTTCCCTGTGCTCGTGCTGCTCAATTGCGTTGTCGAGGGAATTGGCGATGGCTTGCTGAACTTCAGCGACGTCTTGTTTCCAGTCGAAAATGCAAATCGCGGTGAACGAGACCGCGATTACGGCTATGACGCAAGCCATATTCAGTGCGATGAATTTCTTTCGCAGCTTGAAGAGCACGGGGCTGCCTTTCGCACCTCTACGCATCGCGGCCCTCCGCCAGGCGGTAGCCCACGCCGCGAATCGTTTCTATGTGCGCGTTGGCTTCAAGGAAGCGCAATTTCTTGCGCAAGAACGAAACGTATGCTTCGACGTTGTTATCCTCGGTAACGCTCGTGGTGCCCCATACGCGATCGATGATGGTTGCTTTCGGCACGGTTTTGCCAGCATTTGACATAAGCACGCGGGCAAGTGCGAATTCTTTTGCGGAAAGGTGAATGGAGGATGATTCGGACGTGAATTCGCGTTCGGTCAAATCGAGGATCAAGTTGAATGCGCGAAGGGTCTCGAATTCAACCTCGCCTTGGCGGCGGGTGAGCGCGCGTAGGTGCGCCATGAGCTCTGCGGGCGAGAACGGCTTGGTCATGTAGTCGTCGGCGCCTGAATCGAGCCCGCGGATTTTGTCGGGCACCGCATCGCGTGCGGTGAGCATGAGCACAGGGGTGGCGATTCCGGCGCGGCGCAGGTCAGAGACGATGTCGAACCCGTTTTTCTTGGGCAGCATCACGTCGAGAATCGCGACGTCGTATTTTCCCTGAGACGCGTAGGCGTAGCCAGTTTCGCCGTCGTTCGCCGTGTCAGCCGCGTGGCCAGCCTCTTCTAGGATATGGGCGAGTGCGCTTGCTAGTCGCACGTCATCTTCAACGATAAGCAGGTTCATGGTCGATGTCTTTTCTTAATCTCGGAGTCGTGCCCTGCGTGAGGTCGCTCTCGGACGCGTTTGGCACGACGCATTTTTCTTCAATGGAGCGCGCTGAGGGTTTCGGAGGCTGGCGGGTTTTCCCGAAACCGCGCTGCGGCTACCGCTCGCTATGCTCGCTATGCGCCTTGCTCTGCATGCATTGAAATACAGTCAGCTTGCTTGCAGAAGGTTTCGGGAAAGCCCGCCAGCCTCCGAAACCGAAGTGCTTTTTTCAGCAATCCTTATTTTACCTGTGCCGCTGAAAGAAACCTGAAAGCTCCCGCGGCTTTTCAGTGCCCTTTCAGGCATGCGTTTTAGCATGGCGCCATCGAATTCGCCTCGATTTTACGAGATTGGAGCAGCTATGGCTGAGTTTACGGGGACGTTTGAACGCAAGGAAGTGAAGTACCATCTAAACGCCACGCAGATTCGCGCGATAAAGCAGGATCTGAGCGCGCATATGGCGCCTGATGAATATGGGCAAACGTCCATTACGAGCGTGTATTACGACACGCCGAATCGTGACATGATTTCTCGGTCGCTCGAAAAGCCCGCGTATAAGGAAAAGCTCCGTTTGCGCACGTATGGTCCCCGATGCGCGCAGGCGCCGGTGTTCGTCGAGCTGAAAAAGAAGCACGAAGGCATCGTGTATAAGCGGCGTATCGCGGTAAGCGAGTCGGCCGCCAGGCTTTTTATGGTAGGGGTGCCCTATGGAAGGGCGATTAGCCGTTACCCATTGGTCGACGAGGCGCTTGAGGCTGAGTCGCATTCTGCGAAAAGCCTGCAGATTGCGGAAGAGATTGCGGCATGCGTTCGCCGTAATGGCCCCGTGTTTCCTTCCATGGCAATTCTGGTGGAACGTGTAGCGTGGGCGCCTCTGCTGGATGCGCGTGGGGCCGAAGCGGAGGGCGTGCGCATTACGTTCGACGAGCGCATTCGGTATCGCGATTTGTTCGTGCCGGAAGGAAAGCGTGCTTCGGCGCCTTTGCTTGCTGCGGGCGAGGCGATTATGGAAGTAAAGGTTCCGGGCGCCTATCCCTTGTGGCTCGTGCGCGTGCTCGACGATTGCAAAGCCTATCCGACATCGTTTTCCAAATACGGCGAAGCGTATTTGACGTGCGAGGGCAAGTCTGCTCCGAAAGCGTATCAAGAGCAGGTCGCCTTCGACGAGGCCGCTCGCGGCGAGCTCGATTGCTTCGAGGATGGGCAATCGCGCAGCACCCGTGCGCCACTTTGCGCGATGCAGGGCAGGGATGCCGCATCGCCTGCGCTGCAGCTTCCCAAGATTGTCGTCGGCGCGTAATCCCTCGTTCGTTTCTCTGATTTCTAAAGGAGTTTTGTATGCTCGATGTTGTGTCCACGTCGTTGTTCGGTACGACCGATTCTGCCATGTCAAGCGTTTCGACGCCTGAGTTCCTCTTATGTTGCGCGGCCTCGATCGTGCTAGGCGCGGCGTGCGCGGCCATCTATATGTTCCGCCACAATTACTCGAAGAATTTCGTCGTCACGCTCGCGCTTTTGCCACTCATCGTGCAAATGGTCATCACCCTTGTAAACGGCAATCTGGGCGCTGGCATTGCGGTTATGGGTGTGTTCAATCTCGTCCGCTTCCGCAGCATTCCTGGATCTGCGAAAGACATCGGCAGCGTGTTTTTGGCGATGGCCATTGGCCTGGCGACGGGCATGGGCTTCATCGGACTCGCGATGCTGTTCACCATTATTGTGGCCGTCGTGAACGTCGTGTATGTGTGCACGCCGTTTGGCAAGCCCGCCGAGCCAGGCAAACGCCTGTGCGTTTCGGTCCCTGAAGACCTCGAATTCGACGGCATGTTCGATGGTGTGCTGGCGCGTTTCACGGAAAGCCACGAACTCGTTGAGATTCGTACGACGAACATGGGCAGCCTGTATCAACTCGAGTACGAAATTCGCATGCGTGAACCCAGTCTTGAGAAGCGCATGATCGACGAAATGCGCACGATGAACGGCAATCTGAAAATCACGCTTGGCCGCGCGCCTATGGCGAAGGAGGTCTTGTAATGACAAGGAAAACGACCGATTCTCGATGTGAAGAAGGCTCCGCCCACACCGATTTTGTGGGCATGCTTCGCGGGGCCGGATTGCTGCTTGCGGGTTGCGTCGCTGCAGTACTGCTATTTTCTGTGACGGGCTGTTCGGCGACCGATGCCGACGAACCTTCAATCGCATCGACTGCGGAAGTTCTTGAGAAAAACGCGTCTGAGAAGAGCGTTGAATACGCGAGTTTTGAAGAGGTTGCTGCTGTGTTTGATGCCTCCGCCCTCAATCTTGAATATTCCAAGCGCGATATGGATGTTTCCTTTGATGAATCGTCTGCAACCAAGATAACGCTCTCGGGAGATTCGGCGAGCGTATCGGGGTCGGGTGCTGTAGTAGAAGGTTCTACGGTAACGATTTCCGCTGCGGGAACCTATATTGTGTCAGGAAATTTGACTGATGGATCGATTACGGTAACTACCAGCGAAGACGATAAGGTTCAGATTGTTCTTAACGGTGTAAAGATAGCGTCTTCCAGTGGGCCTGCAATTGATATTCAGTCGGCAGATAAATGCTTTATCACGCTGGCGGAAGGAACGCAAAACAGTCTATCCGATGGAAGCGCATTTACAAGCGAAGACGCGAATGCGTGCATATACGCGACATGCGATTTGACGATTAATGGTTCGGGCTCGCTCGATGTTTCAGGTAATTATCGCCATGGGGTATTCTCGAAAGACGACCTGGTTGTCTATGGCGGATCAATCAACGTGAGTGCCGTCGAGGATGGCCTCAACGGCAAGGATTCCGTGAAAATTGGCGCGGGAGATATTTCGATTGACTCGGGTGCCGATGGCGTGAAATCGAGCAAATCGACCAATCCCGAAAAGGGCTTCGTGTATGTGAGTGGCGGATCGCTTTCGATCGACGCCGAAGACGATGGCATTCAGGCGAAGACGTACCTCTGCATAGCTGACGGGTCGATTGAAATCGATGCCACTGACGATGCGTTGCATTCCGATTTGGAAGGCGCGCTCAACGGTGGATCGACTTCAGTGCGCAGTGGTGATGACGCATTTCATTGCGAGACGAAGCTTGAAGTGAACGATGGGTCGTTCGTTGCCGAAGAGTGCAACGAGGGCTATGAGGCCGAATGGGTCGTCGTCAATGGCAGCGATACTAATATTTGCGCGCTCGATGACGCCATGAACGCTTCTGCGGCCGACTTGAGCGACGATTCCGAATCGTCCGATGCGGATACGTCGACGAGCGCTCCGTCGGGCGAGCCGGGCGCGAATGCAGCCCAGCCTGATGGCTCAATCGGTGCGCCCGATGGGTCGAGCGCCAATGCCGATTCGAATGAGCAGCAGAATACGGCGCCGCAGGACGCAGGACGGCAAGACGGTGCGACCCCGCCCGAGCTTCCGAGCGATGATGGCGCTCAGGGTGGCCAGGCGGGTGAGGCTCCGAGCGACCTTGGTCAAGCCCCCGATGTCCAAGGCGGCATGGAGCGCGGTGGCCAAGCTCCTGGAGGGCAGGGTGGCGCACCTGGTGTAAGCGATTCGAATTGTCTCATCCAAATCAATGGCGGCAAGGTTGTGCTTGATTCCCAGGGTGATGGTGTTGATTCCAACGGCAATGTTGAAATCAACGGCGGAACGCTTCTGGTGAATGGCCCCTCGAGCGACGGCGATGGGGCATTCGACTACGACGGTGAAGCGACGATTTCTGGCGGTACGGTGCTCATGGCGGGCGCTGTGGGCATGGCGCAAAGCTTCACGAGCGGTACGCAGGCGTTTGCTCTCGTACAGGCGAGCGGTTCGGCTGGCAACGTGATTGAAGCGACCGATGCGGACGGCAATGTGATTGCGACGCTTACGGCGACCAGGGCCTTCGGTTGTGTGCTCGTGAGCGGCGCGGGCGTTTCCGATGGCGATACGATAACGGTGTCGGTGGATGGCGCCGCAACTATGGCTACGGCATCCACGACGGGCACGAGCGGCATCGCCACGGGCGGCATGGGCGGCGGCCCCGCGACGGGCAATCGCCCCGAGGGTCAAGGCGGCCCTGCTTAAGACGCCCGTATATCTCGTCCTTGCTTCTCTTCATTCCTACGTTCCTGCGCGGCTCCGTCGTTTTCGGCGGGCCGCTTTTCTTTTACGCTTCGTTGCGTCGGTCGAGGTATTCCCTGAATCGTTCTACGGCGAGCGACGGTGAGCTCGTTTTGCGCGTCAGGAAGCCAAGCGTTCGAAACGCCCGAGGAGCGAGGGGACGCGTGGCGATGCGATAGGGCACGCGCCGTAAAACAAGGCTCGGAAGAATGCTTACGGCGAGGCCATTTTCGACCATGGACATCACGGCATAATCGTCCCAAGTGGTGAAACTTGCGTTCGGCATGTGTTCGAGCCCTGCGAAAATTTCAGCGACCTCGTCGTTTTCGTCGCGCTTAAGCTGGATGAACGCTTCGTCGGCAAATGCTTCAACGGGTATTTCTTCCAACTTTGCAAGTTCATGGTCGGCGGGAAGCACAGCGAGCAGCTCGTCTTGCTCAAGGAACATTTCGTGCAAAGAATAGCGGGCCGGCAATCGGGAGAATGCGCAGTCGATGCGCCCGCTCGCAAGCGCGCTTTCGAGCTCGTCGTAATCGCCTTGGAACAATTCGTAGCGAATGCCGGGGTAGTCGGCCTGAAATGCCGCGATGATTTTCGGCAGCCAATGGGTTGCGATGCTCGATATGGTTCCTATTCGAATGAGACCCGAATCGAGGTTGTGGACTTCAGCCACGCGCGTCTCAAATGATTGTTGCGCGGCGACCACCTCGCGTGCCGCTGGAAGCAAGGTTAGGCCTTCGGCGGTAATCTGAACGCCTGAACGCGACCTCTCAAATAAGGTGGCGCCGCATTCGCGCTCTAAATCGATGATGATTTTGCTGACGGCCGATTGGGAATAGCCCATTCGGGCAGCAGCTTTTGTGAAGCTGAGCTCGTCTGCGACGAGGCAAAATGCCTCAAGGTGCTGGATGTCGTACATGGGTTTATCCTTTGCAGAATTCCAAAACATCATGCAAAATATAATAAACATGAAAAGTAGGAATAACAAGCAGTTCGCTTCGTGTGGCGCCATGCCCGGAAGAAGGCGAGCTGCGGCGGGGAAGATCAACATAGGCGCGACGGCGGTGTTTTCGCGATGGGGACTTTCGGTATGAACGATGACGGCATGTGCGTTTTTTCGGTGCTTCGGTTACATCGTTGGCTTTCTTGTCGCAACGATTGCGGCATGCGGTTGTCTTGAGCCGGCGGTTTTGGCTGCTCGCGCGGGCGAGCGCGTTCGTCCGCCTTCGATTGGCGCGACAAAATGGATGTGGGTTGCTCTGGGCGATTGGGTGGAGGGGCGCTTGTCTCATTTGGCACGATGCGCGGTTTTTGTTAGGCTCAGAGCGTTGATTATTGGGAAGAAGAGGGAAAGGCGCGCATGGGAAGTCTTAGGGATACGGCATGGCGTGCGCGCGACTTCTTCCGACGCGATGCCGTGCTGGCAATCGCGTGCGTGCTCGCAACGGCGTCGTGCGTAGCGGTTCCGCCCGATGCGGGCTATGCCGACTATATTGACTGGCGCACAATTGGCCTGCTGTTTTCCCTTATGGTCGCCACATCGGGCCTGGCGCGCGCGGGCGTGCTGGCGCGGGCGTGTCGCGCGTTGGTTCGCGCTTGCAAAAGCGGCGGTGTGCTTATCGCGGCGCTCGTGGGGCTTACGTTTTTTGTGAGCATGGTGGTCACCAACGACGTGGCGCTTGTGGCCTTCGTGCCGCTCGCCCTTGCCGCTTTGCGCGAGGCGGGCCTCGTGCGTCGACTTGCGTTCGCCATAGCATGTATGACCGTCGCGGCGAACGTAGGCAGCATGCTCACGCCCATTGGCAACCCGCAGAACATCTATCTCTTAAGCGTATCCGGCATGAGCGCGGTGGAACTCGTGGGCATCATGGCTCCGTATTCTGCGGCGGCATTCGTGTTGTTTGCGGCGGCTATCGGCATTGCCGAATTGCGTGATCGCAAACGTTTCAAGCATATTCCGTCACAGATGGCGGGCGTAAATCCGAAGGCGCCGCAAGAGTCGTTCGCGCTGCGCGATGTGCTGCCGTGGATTGCGCTTTTTGCGATGTGCCTGCTGTGCGTGGCGCGCATCGCGCCGGTATGGCTGGTCGTTGTGACGGCAATCGCTCTCGCGCTCGCTTTCGACATGCGCGCGCTTCATCATGTCGACTATGCGTTGCTGTTCACATTCGTCGCGTTCTTTGTGTTTGTGGGTAACGTCGCGCGCATTGAGGTGGTGCGCGAAGCAGTGGCCGCGCTGGTCGATGGGCGTGCCTTGCTCGTAGGCGTTGTTGCAAGTCAGATTATCTCGAACGTTCCGGCTGCGATTCTTGTCTCGGGTTTCACGACCGATTGGCCGGCGCTGCTCGTGGGCGTGAATATCGGCGGCTTGGGAACGCTTATCGCTTCTATGGCGAGCCTCATTTCGTATAAGCAGCTCGCCGTGGCATATCCCGAACTCAAGACTTACTACTTCCGCTTATTCACGGGATTGAACTGCGCGTTTCTCGCTGCGCTGTTGGCGCTTGCCGCGGTGATTTGTTCTGCCTAAATGGGGTGTGAATGCGGCGCTCTTTGGACGGTAAAAAAGGAAAGGCGAAGCACATGCTTCGCCTTGATGAATGCACCGATGCCTCGACGTGTGGGTTGAATGGGACTTCGGCCAAGCCTACGGACGCAGGCCGCTGCCGCCCTGGACAGTGATGGTTTCTCCGGAAACGTAGGCCGACAAATCGCTCGCGAGGAATACGGCCACGCCGCCGATGTCGGTTTTCGGGTCGCCGAAGCGTCCCAGCGGAATGCCCTTGATGGTGGCGGCGAACGTGTCGGGGTAGGCTTCCTTCCATGCTGCGAGCTGCTCGGTCATCGCCAGCGGGCAAATGCAATTCGCGCGCACGCCGTCGGGGCCCCACTCGGTGGCGGCGACGCGCGTCATGCCGCGAATGCCTTCCTTTGCCGCGGCGTAGCTTGACTGGCCGGGCTTGCCGAACAGGCCAGCGCCGCTCGCCAGGTTGATGACGCAACCCTTCGTTTTTTTGAGCTCGGGGAAGGCGTGCTTCATATAGAAGAAGGCTCCGTATAGGCCCGTATTGATGGCCAGGTCGAAATCTTCTTTCGTGTGATCGATAAGGTTGGTGCCGCTCTTAGAGGCCTGAGCGTTGTTCACCATAACGTCAAGTTTGCCAAAATGCTCGACGCACTTTGCGACAGCCGCCTCGACCTGAGCCTCGTCGGAGCCCTCGGCAACGGTGTAGGCGACATCGGCGCCGTATTCGCCCTTAAGCTTTTCAGCCGCTTCGGCTAGGCGTCCCTCGGTGCGGCCGGTAATAAACAGGTTTGCACCCTGTTCAGCGAACGCGCTCGCAATGCCGAAACCGATTCCCTTGCCGCCGCCGGTGATGATGGCGACCTTTCCATCCAAAAGACCCATGGGGCACCCCTTTCGATTGCTTTTCTTGGAATGCTACAGCGCGAGTGGCAATTTGGTGTGGGGAAGGCGTGAAGGGAGGATAACGGGTCGATTTCAACGGAGCAGCGGCGGAACGTGCGCTGCTAGGATGGGCAAAATCAAACTGTTTGACCGTATTCTGGGGAGATAGATGAATTCAATGAACGAACAGCCGACGGAGCGCGTGGCGAACGGTGTTGGAAGCGGGAGCGCAAGCGCCCAATCCTCGATGCGCTCGGCCGATGCGTCGCTTGAGGCGACGCGTGCCATCCCCGTGCGTCAGGTTGTTTCGTATTCCCCCGACCAGCCGTTTTCCTCGCAGCCGACGATCGCTTCGCACCCCGTTGCGCAGGCCGAGAAAACGGCGCGCATGAGTGCCCAGCCCGCAACCGGCGGTGGATATGTGCGCGATCCCTTCGAGCCAAGCACGCCCGATCCAACCACATTCCCGCAGCAGTCGTGCGCCCCGGGCTCAACCGCTCCTGTCGCGATGCGCTATTCGGAAAGTTCCCGTATGAAGAAAAAGCAACCTCTTGCCGTGATTTTCATTGGTGCCGTGGTGGCGTTGGCTGCGTGTGCGTTTGTGCTCTTCCATACGAGCGACACGGCGGGCTCGGCCGTAACGCCTGGCGGAGGCGTCACCCAGGCGCAGCGCAGCGAGGCGGAATCGGGCGAGTCGTCTTTCAAAACGCCAGGCGTGCAGCAGAATGCTGCGACGCTCACGGTCGATACGTCCGATTTGGCGGGCGAGAAGTGGTCTAATGCGAAGAAGATTCTCGAGGTGCGCGGCGCCGATGTGGGCTCCATCGTGGTGCTGACTGACGACGGCAAAGATGTGTGGGATGCCTCGAATTGGACGGTTGAATCCATCGCGGTGGAAGACGGGGCGCTTACGGCCCATTTGATGCATGACTCGGGCCCGGGCGTAGCCGACGCCGTGTCGGGCGCTTTGGAAAACGGGGCGACCGAAACGGCTGGAGGCGTGCTCGATGCCGCGGGCGAGGCGGTGAAATCGGCAGGCGAGACCGCTGCGGAAAAGGCGACTGACTTTATCGGATCGCTGTTCTAGTGGCGGTCGGAATCTAGGGGCCGATCGGGTATTGATGAGGGTGCCTGATAGGTGGAACGTAACGTCACTCGGGGCATCTGATAGGCAGTTTGTGACGCGGAGGCCCCGCTATCGGTGTCGAACAATCATTCGACAGCCGTCGGCGGTGCTGCCTCGAATCTCGAGAGCGTCTTGCGAACCGCGACCCACTTCAAGATACAAGTCGTTCCACGAGCCGTGGCTCGCCTCGCGACGCGCTGGCGACCGGCGAGCTGTAATTGCCGCTTTCGACTTCGGCGCGTAGCGCTTCGTTCCGTCACGCTGTCCCGCATAGCAGCAAAGGACGCTGTGGGCGCGAGAGAGCATGCGAGGTTTCCCGCCAGCGCCGCTTTCTTATATGATGGCAGCGTTTGAAGAAAGGACGTGCATTCATGATTCGACTGAATAACGACTACTGCCATGGCGCGATACCCGAAATTCTCGAGGCGCTGCAGACGACGAATTCGGAAGCGTATGCGGGCTACGAGCTCGACGAATGGTGCGAGCGGGCCGGCTCGCTCATTAAGGAGGCGGCTGCATGCCCCGATGCCGCGGTGCACTATATCGTAGGCGGAACGCAGGCCAACGTCGCGTTCATCGCACATGCGCTTCGCCCGTGGGAGAGTGTCGTGTGCGCCGATTGCGGGCATATCAATGTTCACGAGACGGGCGCAACCGAGCATATCGGCCACAAATGCGAAACGGTTCCCGCGCGCGACGGCAAGCTCGCCGCTTCCGATTTGCGCACCGTTGCCCAGGGCTATGCGGAAAGCCCCGTGTCCGAGCATGTCACGGTGCCGCGCATGGCGTACATCTCGTTCCCCTCTGAATCGGGCACGGTCTATTCGCTCGCAGAGCTCGAAGCACTTCGGGCGGTATGCGACGAATTCGGCATGTACCTGTTCGTCGATGGTGCTCGCTTGGCTTATGGTCTCGCCGCGTCGGGCAACGACGTGACGTTGCCCGACATTGCGCGCCTTTCTGACGCTTTCTATATTGGCGGCACGAAATGCGGCGCGCTGTTTGGAGAGGCCATGGTTGTGGTGAACCCGGCGCTCCAGCCGTATTTCCGCAATTCCATGAAGCAGGCGGGCACGATGCTCGCCAAGGGCTGGCTTTTGGGTCTGCAATTCACGAAGCTTTTCGAGGGCGGCCGTTATTTCGAAATCGGCAAAGTCGCAGTGACCCAAGCTATGCGCATCAAGGCGGCGCTCGCAAAGCGCGGTTTGCTGGCCGAGCCCGACAGCCCCACGAATCAGCAGTTCGCCCTTATCTCCGATGCCCAGCTCGCATCGCTTAGCGAGGCGTGCATTGTTGAATTCGAAGGTAAAGGGGCTGACAACCGCAACATGGTTCGCTTCTGCACGAGTTGGAGCACGACCGATGCTGAAGTCGATGCCGTAGTGGCGGCAATCGAAGGCCTGCCTGAATAGCGCCGGCTGCGTAGCGTTCCTATCTCCATGAATCATCGAGGGAATCTTGAACGATTCCCTCGCTTTGTTTTTCCGTGCATCGTAAAATAATTCAGTTAAGCAACAAACGTGTAACAACGCCTGTCTATCGAAGCCCCAACATGGCGCTTCGATAGAATCGACAGATTGAAAATTGGGGTTTCGCGACTTGTCGCGGAACGTGGGCGAGCGTCGCAGGCAAAGGCGCCACGCGATTGTCGTAGACCGACTGAATGATTTAAAGGAGATGCGCGTGCACAACGTATTCCGCGTGCTTATGCGCGATTTGAAACGAATCGCGAAAGCCCCGGCAAGCTGGGTCGTTATTCTCGTGCTCATTACTTTGCCGTCGTTGTACACCTGGTTCAACGTGGTGGGTTTCTGGAATCCATACAACAACACCGGTGCGCTGAAGGTGTGCGTCGTGAATGAAGATGAGGGCGCGCATAACGACTTGCTTGGCGATTTGCAGCTGGGCGACCAAATCATGGATCAGCTGCACGAAAATACGCAGCTGAATTGGGAATTCACCGATTATGACGACGCCATGGCGAAAATCTCGTCGGGCGAGGCATATGCGGCGTTCGTTATCCCCAGCGATTTCAGCGAAGACATGACCACGCTGCTTACGGGCGAGTTCCAGCGGCCTCAGCTGGAATACTATGTGAACGAAAAGCTCAACCCCGTGGCGCCGAAAATCACCGACACGGGCGCTTCGACCCTCGACAACACGATCAATGATACGTTCGTTTCCACCGTATCGTCGGTTGTCGCCGAAACGCTCAACGACAAAATCGCCGAATCGCAGGAGTCGTTCGACGCGTCGAAGGCGAAAGTCTCGGCCCAAATCGACAAGGTTGACGCAAACCTATCCGATGCGCGTGAGAGCGTGAGCGGTCTTTCGACCGCCTCAAGCGACGCCATTGCCCAGGCGAACAGCGCGAAAGCATCGCTTTCCGACGCCCGCCGTGAAATCGGCGATATGGCGCTGGCGCTTTCCGAGGCTTCGGCTCTTGCCGCAACACTGAACACCGAAATCGTGAGCTTCTCGGGCGATATGTCGACCGCCATAAGCGGCGGCCTTTCGACCGTTTCTGCGGCTTCCACGAGGGCGAATGCCGCGATGGGCGATGCTGCAACGGGAATTCAGGCGGCGCAGGGCGATGTGGAATACGCGACGAGCGTTGCCCAGAACGTCATCGATGGCAACAAGGAAATCACTTCCTATTTGCAAGCCGTGGCCGATGACACTCATCTTACCCAAGACCAGCGCGATGCCGTTAACGCGGCCATCGCTACGCTGTCGCAGAGCAACGCCAATGCCGAAGCGAACCTCAAATCGATGAATGCCCTCGCGGCGAGCGCCTCGAGCACGGCCGGCTCCATTGCCAATGTGTCGAGCACTGTGAACGATGCGGTGCAGAAGTCGGTCGACAACGGCCGTGCATACAACGACGACCTGTCGAAAAATACCATTCCCGCTGTAAGCCAGGGCCTCTCGGGCCTTGCGAGCACCGCGGGCTCGCTTTCGGGCACCGTCGCCCGTCAAACGTCGCTCATCGATCAAACGTCGCTCGTGCTCGACCAGCTCATCTCAACGCTTAACACGACGGTTGATGCGCTGGGCCAAACTGACGCGCTGCTTGCCGACGTGCAAGGCGATATCGACACCGTGCGGACCGACGTGGTGGCGCTGGGCACGTCGGGCGCTCTCGCGAAGCTGTTCGGCGAAGATGGCACGCTCGACGTGAACAAAATCGCCGACTTCATGCAGTCGCCCACGCAGCTCGAAACCGAGCAGCTCTATCCGCTCAACGCCTATGGCTCAGCCATGTCGCCGCTGTTCATCAACCTCACGCTGTGGATCGGCGTGTTCATGCTCATGGTCATTATGCATATTGAGGTTGACGATGAAGAGATTCGCAACCTCACCATCGCGCAGCGTTTCTTGGGTCGCGGCATTCTGTTCGCCATCATGGTTTCGCTGCAGGCAATCGTGTGCGTGACGGGCTGCCTGTTCCTCGGCGTGCAAGCCGAAAACGTCGTCGCGCTCTATATGACAGCGGTCGCATGCTCGCTTACGTACCTGGCGATTCAATACACGCTTTCCACCACGCTGCAGCATGTGGGCAAGGGCCTGTGCGTCATTTTGGTGTTTGTGCAAATCCCGGGTGCGACGGGTTTGTACCCGGTCGAGCTTACTACGAGCTTCTTCCAGACGGTGTATCCGATCTTCCCGTTCACGTATGGCATCAACGCCATGCGCGAATGCATCTGCGGTTTCTACGGAAATATGTGGCTTGGCTTCATGGGCGTGCTTGCGTTGTTCTTCGCAGTTTTCCTGCTCATCGGCACATTTGCGCGCCCCTTCCTCACGAACCTCAATCGCATGTTCGCCAAGCAACTCGCAGAAAGCGATATCGTGAACTGCGAAGAAGTGCAATTGCCCGAACGTCGTTATAGGACGGCTCAAATTGTGCGCGCCATGAGCAACCACGAAGAATTCCGCGCCTACCTGCTGGAGCATTCCACGCGATTCATGAGGCTCTATCCGAAATTGAAGCATGGCGCATATGCGCTGGGCGTGGTCGTTCCTGTTTTGTTCACGGCCTCGATGGCTTTGTGGAGCCCGGGCAAGAAGGTCGTGGTGCTCACGGTGTGGCTGTTGTGGCTTATTGCCGTCGTCGCGTTCCTCATTATTGTTGAGCACATGAAAGATAGCCTCGAGCGCCAGATCGCGCTGAACGCAATGAGCGATGAAGAGCTGCGCACGCTGTTCGCCGCGCGCAACAGCCTCGAACACGACCCTTGCATTCAGGGCGGCGAGCCTGCTGTCGGCTATGCTTCATCGGTTGCCGTGGGCCCTGAAAGCGCGCATGTGCGCGTACCTGTCGTGCCCGCCGCAGAGCCGGTGCCAGAGCCTATTCTTAATGCGAATGGTGAAAGCGGCTCTTCGGACGCGTCGATGGATGCGGCTTCGTCGACTCGCTCGTTTGCGTGCGACGGCTTCTCTTCGATCGGGGTTGCGCCTGAATATGCGGGGGAAGAATCCGTCAAGCATGCGCCTGTGTCTGCTGAAGGCAATCGCGGTGCGGAAGACGGGCAAGCGCCGATTGCGAATTCCTCGAACACATTTGCGAGCGCCTTTGGTGCCGCGGAAAGCGAATACGACGAACCCATTGACGGATTCAATGAGCCGGCCGACGATTTCGATATGGGTGACGATGCGCCCGAAGGCACGCGCGGCGTGAAAGGGGGCGATGCACGATGAAGAAGATTTGGCAGCTGTTTGTGGGCGATTTGAAGCGCCTGCGCTCGAACGTGGTTACGGGCATTATCGTGCTGGGCCTCATTGCTTTGCCGTCGATTTTCTCGTGGTACAACATGATTGCCGCGTGGGACGTTTTCGGCAATACGGGCAACCTGAAAATCGCCGTGGCGAGTGTTGACGAGGGCTATGAAAGTGATCTCGTCCCTGTGAAAATCAACGTTGGCGAGCAAGTGATTTCGTCGCTTCGAGCAAACGATCAAATCAAGTGGGTATTCACCGATAAGGAAGACGCCATCGATGGTGCCAAGTCGGGCAAGTATTATGCGGCGGTGGTGATTCCCGAAAGCTTCAGTCGCGACATGATGACGTTTTATTCCGATGATGCCAAGCACGCGAAAATCATCTATTACTCCAACGAGAAGAAGAACGCCATTTCGCCAAAGGTGACCGACCAAGGCGCCGATGCCATTTCGGTGCAGGTGAACCAGGCGTTTGCAAAAACGCTTTCCGACACGGCTCTGAGCTTGGCGCAGGGGCTTGTGACCTACGCTGACAATGCCGACGTCGATGGCCATATCGGCGAGCTGGCCAACCATGTGGGGTCGCTTTCGACCCAGATGACTAAGGCTTCTTCGGTACTGCGCACGTATTCCACGGTGCTTACGTCGTCGCAAGACCTCATTACGAGCTCTGCGAGCCTTCTGTCTTCGGCGAAGGGTTCAGCAGAAGAAGTCGCTGGCCAGGTGGGCGATGCGAAGGCGTCGGCCACGACGATCGTCGATGCCATGGATGCCTCGACCGATTCGCTCGCCAGCGCGATTGATGCGAGCGTAGCGAGCTTCGACGGCGTGTCGGCTGCGGTAGACGATGCGTTCGCGACGGCGCACGATGGCCGCGAAACCGTCTCGCAGTCGCTCATCACGAACGCCGATGGCCTGGCTGATCAGGCGGCGAACTACGCCAAGCTGGCCGATTCCCTCGACGCGCTTGCCAAAGGCATGCCCGATAGCAGCTCTGTTGAGCTTACTCAAATGGCAAGCACCCTGCGTGCCGTGAACACGACCATGGAGCGCCTCTCTCGCCAGCTCGGCACCACGGCGGGCGATTTGGAATATGGCATTTCTGGCGCCGAGGTTGCGCGCAACGACATCGATGCGCAAATCGCCGAGGCAAAACAGCAGGTACAAGACGCTAAAAACCAGTACAGCAACGACGTGAAGCCGCATCTCGACGACCTCGTGAGCTCGGTGACCGATGCGACGTCGCTGCTTTCGTCGAGTGCTTCCAAGCTCGATGATGCAGCGAGCGCGCTTACGGGTTCGACCGGCGCGGTTTCCGAAAAGCTTGGCGATGCGAAGTCGAAACTCGACAGCTCCGCTGACGAACTCGACGAATCGGCCAAGAAGCTCGATGACTTGTCGACGAATATGAAGGATGCGCTTGCAAACGGTGATACCGAGTTGCTCCGCGAAGTGCTCGGCAGCGATGCAAGCGAGCTCGCTACGGCGATATCGGCGCCCGTCGAGCTCGATCGCCACACGTTGTTCCCCGTCGAGAATTTCGGTTCGGCCATGTCTCCGCTTTACACAACGCTTGCTTTGTGGATTGGCGCGCTGCTTATTATGGTCACTATTCGACCCACTCCCTCGCGCCGCATCGAAGAAAAACTTGGGGGCATTTCGCTTCCGCAGCAATTCTTGGGGCGTTTCGGCATTGTGTCGCTTCTCTCGTTTGCGCAGAGCACCGTGCTCGCGATTGGCAATATGCTCTTCTTGGGCGTGCAGGTTGAAAACCCGCTGCTGTACTTGCTTGTATATTGGATTGGCGGCCAAGTTTTCGCGTTCATCATCTACACGCTCGTGGTGTCGTTCGCGAATCTGGGCAAGGCCATCGCGGTTATTCTTCTTATCGTGCAGGTTGCGGGCGGCGGTGGCGCGTACCCATTGGCCATTCTGCCGCAATTCTTCCAAGATGTGAGCGTGTGGCTGCCAGCCACACATGTGATTAATGCCATGCGCGCGGCGATGTTTGGCGTGTATCAGGGCGATTTCTGGGTAGAAATCGGGTGCGTGCTGCTCTATGTGGTGCCGTTCGCGTTGCTTGGTTTGGTATTGCGTAATCCCACCATGAAACTTGTTAACTGGTTCGTGGAGCAAGTCGAAAAGTCGAAAGTCGTATAGGAATCGAGAGGGGCTGCGGCCCTTCTCGTTGTCTTTTGTGTGGCTCGCGTTGTACGTGGCGCGTAACGCGGTAGTATTGCGCGCATGAATAAGAGCGAGAACATCCAAACGAATCGGACGGAAGACGGCGGCCTGCCGCCTCGACAGCGCCATATGGTGCTCGGCATTATGATGGCGGGCACTACGGCGGCGTGCATTTCCCAGTCGATGATGATTGCTGCGCTGCCTACCATCATGCAGGAGTTTTTGGTTGGGGCGGGCTTGGCCCAGCTCATTACCACGGCCTACATTTTCACGCTCGGGTTGTTTTCCGCCATGAGCGCCTATCTCGTGAGCAAGCTCGATGCGCGACGCCTGTTCTTTATCGCCATGGTCGGTTTTATTGTGGGATGCTGCGCTTCGCTTTTCGCGACGAATTATCCGGTGCTGCTCGCATCTCGCCTCGCGCAGGCGATTGGCGCGGGTATTTTGCTCCCGCTTATTCAAGTGGTGGCGCTTTCGGTATATCCCAAAAGCCAATACGGCAAGGCCATGGGCATTGTGGGAATCATTATCGGGTTCGCGCCCGCAATCGGCCCGGCAATCTCGGGTTTCATCGTCGATGCGTGGGGGTGGCGAGCGGTGTTCGTCGCGCTTGGCACGGTCTCCGCTGTGGTGACGCTGCTTGCGATTCCGTTTTTGCCGAATGTGATGCGCAGGCCCGCAACGCATCAGCGCTTCGATGCGCTTTCTGCGGTGCTGTTCTCGTTTGGCGCGATATGCCTGCTTGTCGCGACGGCGTGCATTGAACAGTCGGGACAGGGCGTGGTGGCTGCGGCAAGCATCGCGTTGGGCGCTGTACTCCTGTTCACATTCGCCCGTCGGCAGCTGAGAATTCCGGACCCGCTTCTTAAGCTTTCATGCTTTGCGAATCGCCAATTCACGGTCGGGCTTGTGCTCGTGCTGCTCGGCAATCTGTCGTTTATGGCGGCTTCCATCATGGTTCCGCTATTCGTGCAAGATGTGCAAGGCGCCTCGGCGGCGGTTTCTGGCTTGGCCATTCTGCCCGGTGCGGTGCTGTTAGGCTTTTTGAACCCTATAACGGGTCGCTTGCTCGATTCGCACGGGCCGTGGCCGCTGCTTGTCGCGGGTTGCGCGTTGCTGCTGGGCGGAACGCTCGCGTTCGTCGCGTGCGATGCGGAAACGCCGCTTTGGGTAGTAACGGTGCTCTATGGCGTGCGCATCTGCGGCGTCGCGTGCTTGCAAATGCCCATGACGGCCTACGCGAGCAAGCAGTTATCGGGCGATGACGTCGCGCAGGGCACGGCGATCATCACGTCGATTCGCCAGATCTCAAGCGCGCTGCTTTCTTCGGTGCTCATCGGGATCATGGCGCTCGCTTCGAGCGGCGATTTGGGCATCGATGCGCACGGCTTCGGCGTGGCGTTCAGCATTCTTGCAGCGTTGACTATTGCGGGGTTTGTTTTCGGCGCGGTATTCCTGCCGAAACGGAGGAAAGCGAGCGGGCAACGCTAAGGGAAGATTGCGATTATCGTCTTCGGGCTGCCTTGCATGCTTGCGCTCTGTGTATTTGCGTTTCGCATGCCTGCGCTTTGCGTGCCTGTGTTCTGTGCGTTTTCGTTTCGTGTGCTTGCGCGCTGAGTGCTTGCGCTTTGCATGCGTTCGCTTCGGTGCCTGGTTTCGCATATCGGCGTCTTCGTTTGTTCAAAACGGGCCGCGAATGTGGCATTGTGAGGCTTAATGTGTGCGGAAAACGACCAAAGGAAGTTCTTTCTCGCAAGAATTGCCTGTTCAGGACGTTGTGATATTTCAACATGAAAAGTCGCCCGTAATTTTGACCACATTCGAGGCTCGTTTTGAACAAAATTGAAGTGGACTGCGTGCCCGCCGAAACGGTTGCGGTTTTATCGGGCCGAGCCTTTGCTCTTGTAGTACGTAACGGCGATTTGCGTGCGATTCTTCAAGCTCATTTTCGAGAGAATGCTGCTTATGTTGTTGCGCACAGTGCCTTCGCTCAAATAGGCGGTCGCGGCGATTTCTCGATTGTCGAGTCCCTCGGCCACAAGGCGCGCGACTTCGTATTCGCGCTCGGTCAGGCAGGCGAACGGGGTGGGGCGCAGCTGCTCGTGCGATGCGTTGCTGTGGACGAAGTCGCCTGGAGTGCTGCCGTCTGACTTGCTCGCCGCAATCCCGCGAGCGCATTCGCGCGCGACGGTTTCGCCGGTTGATTTTTGCTCTGCAGCTTCGCCGCCAGTCGCTCCGTTTTCATCGTTTCTCGCCGCTATCGCCGACATCTTATCGAGCGAGTCTCGAAGGTTGCGATTCCTCTTGCGAAGTGAAAGCGCTTGGGAGGCCAGTGCGTCCCGCGTGCTCCAGGCGATGCGCTGGCGGGCGAGCGTTGTGCTCGTGCGAACCGAGAGAACGCAGGCCGCAGCCGCAGAGCAAAGAAGCGATGCCGTCGAAAGTGGCGGCATTGTTGCGCGCATAAGGCATGCGACAATCGCGATAAGGGCGAGCGCGCCCGAGAAACGCAAAACGTCCGCGCGATGGACGCAGCGCGCGCAGTCATAGAGGGCAAGCGGTACGAAGGCGAGCGCAGCGGGAACGAAGCACGCCGCCGCGCAGTATGCCGAAAAGGCCAGTATGCCCGCGGGCATTGAGGCGGCTTCGGTGAGCGCGGAGCATAAAACGGCGATAAGCATGGCGATGGCGAGCGTGAGCAATCGCGCGTCGGACGCTGTGGGCTCGGCTCCGCTGCTGGCCTCGACCAAAAAGCAGGCGGCCGTAAGCAGACAGCCTGCCAGAACGATTGTTTTGTCGAGAATTCTTTCCATGGCTGCATGGTAGCAAACCCTTTTGTCCGTGTGTTTGCGGAAAGCCCCCTTGTGTTCCTAAAGCGTTCTTGTCGTACAATTTACCTGGGAAAATGCCATTTCATGACAAATGTCACTGGTTTGCGCTCCGTCCTTCTTTCATGATGAAGGCAAGGAAGGGCGCCCCACATCTCGCTACATGTGGGCGATCGCCGCGAAAGAGGAAGGCCATGCAATGAAAGAAAACGAGAGCGCGAATTCGGTGGTTTCTGTACGCAACCTCGTAAAGCGTTATGGCGATATTCTCGCGCTTGATCACTTTAATCTCGAAATCGGCAAAGGCGAAATTTTCGGCCTTTTGGGCCCGAATGGCTGCGGCAAAACGACGGCAATTAACTGCATGCTGCAGCTACTCGTCTACGACAAGGGCGACATCGAGCTGTTCGGCGAGGAAATGAAGCCGACGCGTTATGACCTTAAGCGGCGTATTGGCGTGGTTCCTCAGCAAGTGGCAGTATTTGACGAGCTCACCGTTTTCGAGAACATCGACTGCTTCTGCGCCTTGTATGTGAGCGACAAAACCCGCCGACGCCAGCTGGTGGAAGAAGCCATCGAATTCGTGGGGCTTGAGGATTACCGCAAAATGCGCCCCAAGAAACTGTCGGGCGGCCTGCTTCGCCGGCTGAATATTGCGTGTGGCATTGCGCACAAGCCCGAGCTCATTTTCTTCGATGAGCCCACGGTGGCGGTTGACCCGCAAAGCCGAAATGCAATCCTCGACGGCATCGTGCGCTTGCGCGACGAGGGTGCGACGGTGGTATACACGAGCCATTACATGGAAGAAGTCGAGCAAATCTGCAGCCGAATCATGATCATGGATGGCGGTAAAATTCTGGCGCTCGGCACCGCCGATGAACTCAAGCGCGGCATTGCGGTAGGGGAGAAAATCGTCATCGAGCTTCCTGGCGTCGTCGAGGCTTGCGGTTGTGCGGCGGCTCAGACTGTCGGGGCGCTTCCGCATGTGCTCTCGTGCGAATTCGCCAATGGCGAGCTGCACGCGGCGTGCGAAGCGAGCGAGCGGAACTTGCTCGATGTGCTGGGAGCGCTCAAGTCGTCGCGCGTGGCGGTTGGACGCGTGTATTCCGAGCCTCCCACGCTCAATGACGTGTTTCTTGAAATCACTGGCCGCGAGCTGCGCGATTAGGAGGCTGTCATGGGCGCTTTATTCGCGCACACCGTGCGCATGCTTGTAAGGCAGCGCGACGTGCTCATATGGGTCATTCTGTTTCCGTTGGCGCTTGCCACGCTCTTTCATGTGATGCTTTCGAATATCGATGAAAGCTATCGCGTCGACCCTGCGAGCTGCGTGGTGGTTGCTGATGGCAACTTCAACTCCGAACGGGCCGTGTTCTTCCGTGAAATGCTCGACGAAGTGTCGGCGCCGGGCGCGGGCCAGCTGCTCGATGTCGCAAAGGTTGCGACGCTTGAAGAAGGGCGCGAAGCGGTGCTTTCGGGTGACGCGGCGGCATGCATTACCGTGGACGAAGAAGGCTTGCCAAGCATGCGGGTGTCTCCGCTTGCCGCGAGTCTTACGACGGGCTCGATCGATCAGAGCGTCGTGCGCGCCGTGCTCGACCAATATCGTCAAATCTATGCCGAAATGAAGCAGGCGTTTTTATCCCAGCCTTCCGCGCAAGGCATGCAGGCGCCCCCGAGCGAAGGTGAGCTTGCAGAGTTTGCCCGTTCGGCCGGCATGAGCGAAGCGGCTTCGGCATTCATGTCCGACGCCGTGAGAACCCAGCAGGTCGACGTGCTTCGCGTGCAGGCGAGCAGCACGGTGCGCTATTACTACGCGCTTATGGGATTTGCAGCGCTCATGTCCATCACCGTTTCGATTAACGCGGTGTCAGCCGCGCGTGCGAACACATCGGCGGTTGGCGCGCGCCGACAGGTTTCGGGCGTCTCTCCCGCGAGGCAATTGGCGGTCGCCATGGCTGCGAGTTTCGTCACGGTATTCTTCTGCCTGCTTCTGGCATTTGCCTATATGCGCTTCGTGCTGGGCGTGGAATTCGGCGGACGCGATGGGCTGGCGATGCTTGCGCTTGCCGCATGTGCGCTCATGTCGACGGCGTTGGGCGCGGCAATTGGGGCCATTCCGAAAATCTCGATCCCCGGGAAAACGGGCATCGCGACGGGAATCACCTGTTTCTGTGCGCTTTTCGCCGGACTGTATGGCGAGCCTTCTATGCAGCTCGCCGACCGCGTGTCGCAAAGTGCGCCTTGGGCTGTGCTCGTCAACCCTGCGGCGCAGGCGGCAAACGCGTTCTACGATTTGACCTATTACGATTCGCTCGCGCCCTTTTTCGCGACGCTGTGCGTGCTCGCTGTGATGGCCGCGGTGTTCTTCGTCGTGGCGGCTTTGCTTATGAGGAGGCAGAATTATGAACGTCTTTAAGCTTGCCGTCACGATTATCGCAAGGCACTGGAGCTATTTGCTTATATACACGCTTGCCTTGGGATGCATGGCAATTCTTGGCTCGGGCGCCATTGAGGCACCCCAGGCGAGCGAGTTTTCCAACGATGCGCCTAAGGTTGCGGTTGTCGATCGGGATGGCAGCGAGCTGTCGGCCGCCCTCAAAGATTTCGCCCTCAAAGATGCCGTAGAAGTGCATGTGGAAGATTCCACGTTTGCCCTGCAGGATGCCGCGGCGAAAGACCTTGCGAGTTATGTGCTCATTATTCCCGAGGGTTTCCAAGAGGGGCTCGTGGAAGCTGCGCACAGCGGCGCCGACGCGCCGACACTCGAAACCGTGGTGAGCTACCAGGGCGCGCGTGGCGCGCTCATGGACCAGCGCGTGAAAGCATACGTGCAGTCGCTCTATGGTTTCGCTTCGGTTGATGCTCAGGCAAGCGCCCGTGATGTTGCGAACAATGCAACGGCCGCGTGCGGTGACGAGACGCCTGTGGAGCTTTTTTCGGTCGATTCAGAAGGCCTTTCGGCGAAGTACATCAACTTCGCTGCCTTCTCGGCATATGCGCTGTTCACCTCGTCAGCAATTTTTATCGCGGTTGGTTTGGCGTCGCTGCGCAAAACCGAAATGCGCCGTCGTCTTGTGGTGGGTCCCGTGCGCAGCGAGAGTTATGGCGCGCAGGTGGGACTCGCGTGTGTGCTCGCTTCGCTGGTAATTTGGGCGGTCATTGCTGCGGCGGGTCTCGCGGTGTTCAGGCCTCTCGCCGGCGGAGCTGCGCCTGCTTCGGTCGCGATTGTGGTGTTCGGGCAGCTCGGCGTAGCGCTTATCGGCGCCGCGTTCGGGTTCCTGCTGTGGCAGCTTGGGGCGAGCGAAAGCGTGGCAAATGGCGCCGGCAACATCGTCGGTTTGGCGTGCAGCTTTTTCAGCGGCGCATGGATTCCCCTCTCGATTGTGGGCGAGGGCGTGCGCGTGGCTGCGGCGTTCACCCCATTTTATTGGGCGACCAATGCGATGATTGAGGTCTCGCAGGCTCCCCAAATCACGTCGGGGTTGGCTCTTCAGGCGGCGGGGGAGGTTGGCGTCACGTTCTTATGGGCGCTCGTAATCGCGATTATCGCCGTCGCAATTGGACGCGTGCGCCTGCGTGAGCGCGGCGCATAGGGAAATTTCGGTTGTGGGCACAGGGAAGCGTTGGCCGCGACGCATAGGGAAATGCCGACTAGGGCGTATCGCGAACGTCGATTGAGACGCGCGGCGACCGTCGACCGCGGCGTTGGTTCGACTCATGGAATCTCTGATGGGCGTTTCCAGACTTGTGCGCGGCTCCTGGGTAAAAGCCCCTTTCCGGTCGGGTGCCGAAGATGCCTGGGCTCGCGCGCCCATTCCGTTGAGTTTCTGGTTTTGCTCAAAAAGGCTTCCGAATGTGGCATGCGAGGCGTGCGGTTCCGCCTGATTCTTCTGCATAATGTACGCATAAACAAGAAAACCCCTGGTCGCAGTGTTGTGCAACCAGGGGTTTCTGGCTTTTTATCGTGACGCGATGCCACATTCGGAGTGTGTTTTGCACATCTCGAGGCACCTGTTCATCTCGGAACTCTTGCGCATGTCGAGACGCGCCTCGCTCGTTACGCGGCGTTCTCCTCACGCAGCATGGCCTGCTCGTAGTCACGCGTGCCCTTGAATACTTCGTGAGTGTAAGGGTTCACGCCGAGCTTCTTGGCGCGGTAGGCCACATAGCCTACGGCGGCGACGTTGGCTACAAGGGCGAGAATCGAAACGATCAGGTTCACGTCGGGGTTGTTCACCGACTGCACCGCGAAGATGGAGTCGTTCGCGAACATGGGAACTACCTGGCAGAACATGCACCACAGGCTCAGCGTGTAGGCGCGGTTCTGAATCCAACCGCCCTTGTTCCAGAAGAAGTTGGCAACCGTGGGGGCGAGCAGCAGCGCCAGGCCGCAGTACCAAGAATGGGTGGGCAGGCAGTTGTAGGTGTAGCAGAAGTTCCAAATGTCATAGCTCAGAATGAAAACCCACGTCATGTCGGGCCAGAGCATGTCCTGCTTCTTCTTGGACACGTAGATGCCCCACCAACCGGTCATGACGAAGATGTTCAAAATGCCAGCAACGCCGTTGAATACGTTGTGCCAGCCGCCGTACAGCGTGACGCCTTCGCTGGAAACCCACGTGGTGCCGAAGGCGCGCACGGCGCTTTCGAAGTCGCTCACTACGGCGATAAGAATGTTAATGGCGACGATGACGAACGGGAAGCATTTGAACCATTCGGCCTTGCCGAGCGATCCCCAGTGATACTTCAGAATAAGGAAGCCGATGCAGCCTGCGGTTGCGGCGTAAAGCTTGGCATAGTGGAACCAGCTGTTCATGTAGAGATACGTGGGGTTGTTGAGCGCCCACTCGGCACCCGCGGCGGCTCCTGCGTAAATCGCGATGAAGTATGCGGTAAGAATTCCTGGAATCACCAGGAAGCACGTGATGCCGCCGATTTTCGTGCGTCGTGCGATTTCGTTGAACCCGATGAGGGCCAGAAACACGATGATCCATCCAATCCATTGGTATACAGCGGTGTCGCCATAAACGTCAAACAGCATTGGATGCCTCCTTTCTTTTGCTGTGCAGGCTTATGTCCCGCACGCCCCTGTGCCGCTGTGGACGAATCTGTCGGATCTCGGTTTGCGTGCGCGAATCAGCGGCGCGCCGAAGCGCGTGAAATTCGCGTGGCATCTTTGAGCTGATCGCCAGAGTCTTCCTCGCTGGTACCCTTTGGATCTGCCGGCTGAAATCGCTTCCCATTCGTGAAGCCCGCAGGTCCCCCTTATCCCCTCGGCTCTATGCCGTATGGTGGCTTTGCTCGCGCTCGCGCTCGAAGTGGAGCGTTTGCGCAATGATGTCTTTCAGTATGTCGTCGCTTGCTTCGGGATGCTGCCGCATGTAGCCGACGATGCCCAATATGAGCATGTAGAACGTTTCGTATACGTGATCGATGCGCACTTCATGCAAGCGTCCAAAATCGGCCACGGTCGTTTCAACGATGTAGTTTGCCGACGCGTCGGCGACGCGATTGATGAACTGCAAATAGAGCGAGGCGTTTTCGTGCGTGGCGAGCGCCCGGCGAAACGGCTTGTGCGCGTTATCGCTATCGAAAAGTTGGTCGCGAATGAGCGCCACGATGGTGTCGAGTGCGCCTTCGATATCGCCTTCAACGCGTTGCGCGTTCCATTCCCTTAGACTCGTGATGAACTCATCAACGTAGGTGTCGAGTACGGCGGCGACCAAATCTTCCTTGCTGGGAAAGTAGTGATAGAACAACGTGCGCGCCACGTTCATGCGCTCGGTGATTGCGGCGACCGACGTTTTCGCGAGGCCGCGCTCTTCGATGAGCTCGCGTGCGCACTGGATAATTTCAAGCTTGCGATCCATGCCTTTCTCCTTCCCCTAAAGATGAGGCTTGTGGAATCTCCGCTTCACGATGTGCACACAATACGACGGAACTTAACAGGGTGTCAATGTACAGAATTGACAAAGCGTCAATTTTGAAATCGCTTTCAAGCTGGGACTATCGAGACTTTATGAAATATGCTATAGTGCGCTAAAAGTTCATCGGAGCAACAAAAAAAGAAATTCGATGAAGTAATGAATGGGGATTCAGGCACAAAGGAAGGGGTACCGATGCGAACGAATACTGCAAAAGGAACCCGCGCGATTGCCGCATGCGGCGCATGCGCGCTTGCCGTTGCCATGACGGGCTGCGGTGCATCGTTCGAAGGATCTGGCAGCAAAGACGCGGCAAGTGCCGAACAGCTCGCCATGCATGCCGACGATCCATGGGCTGTCGAGGTGGGCACGAACGTGAAGGCTCAAAGCGACTTCGCGCTGGCCGATGGCGTATACACCGGCACGGGCTTGGGCATGGATGGTCTTATCACGGTGACGCTTGCGGTGCAAGGCAACCATATTAGCTGCGTTGAGGTGACCCAGGAAGGTGAAACGCAAAGCGTTGGAGGCTTTGAAGCCATTCGCGACGGAAAGTACGCCGCCATGATTGACGCGGAGCAGGGTCCCGATATCGATTGCGTTTCGGGCGCGACTATCACCACCGCCGGTGTGCGCCAGGCTACGACTGACGCTCTTATTCAAGCGGGCGCCGATCTGCAGCCCGTGGAAGTGGGCAGCGGTACCACCATCGACAAAGTGCAGAAGGGGGAATAGCCATGGCAACTCTTGAGAATAAGGGCGTTTCCCGCCGCGATTTCTTGACTGGAGCGGCGGCTTTGGCCAGCGGTTTGGCTGCGGCGAGCGCAATACCGGCGGCGGCGCATGCCGAAGAGGCGGGTGTGATCGGTGACTGGGCGGCCGACGGCAGCAAGGCTGTTGCCGTAGCCCCCTCGAAAGACACGAACGCGAGCGCGTCCGATGGCACATATCGCGAGCACGATGCAGCGGCATTTCCTGCGAACGATGCCACGGCTATCGAACCCCGCAAAGTTCCCGATGCGTGGGATTACGAATGCGACGTCGTGGTCGTGGGCGCGGGCGGCGGCGGTTTGAACGCTGCGGCGCGTGCGGCTGAGCTGGGCGCTTCGGTCATCTGCGTAGAAAGCATGGCGTCATGGGGCGGCAATGCACAATCGGCCGGCATGTGTGGCATTCTGGGCGGCTATTCGAAGCAGGAAGAAAAACGCTTCGCATTCCCGAGCTACCCGTTTGACCCCAAAGCGCTCACCGATTGGGCGATGGACGAATACCACTACGCGGCCGACCCGAAGCTCATCTATAAAATTGCGTGCGAAGGCGGCCACTCGCTTGACTGGATGGCCGATTGCGGCGTGAAGTGGCGTTTGGGCGAAGTGCCGGTGTACGTTGCGCCGAAGAATTCCACGCTCGACCACCACGTGCTGAAAATGAAAGACGCGACCGACGCCATGTACGATTACGGCGTATCCAAGGGCGTTGAATTCATTTTCCGTTGCCCCGCCGAGGCGCTTGTGCAAGACGAAACGGGCCGTATCGTGGGCTTGGTCGCCAAGCAAGATTTCCAGCACGAGGTTTATATCCACGCGTCTAAGGGTGTCATTCTTACCGCGGGCGGCTTCTGCAACAACAAAGCCTTGCTCGATCGCTACATTCCCACGGCGGCTATGGGCTGTGCGTCGAGCTATCTCGTCGGCGGCGAAACGGGCGAGTGCTTCCGCATGGGCTTGGGCGTTGGCGCCGATGTATCGGGCTTCAACAGCTCTGCGAGTTTCGATGGCGGCGTCGATTGGCAGGCTGAAGGCGGGCAATGGGCGCGCTTTCTCTATGACGGCATGACGCAGCTCTCGCGCCAGCCGTGGCTCACCATCGACCGCGCGGGCAACCGCCTGCGCTATATGGACAGCCGCGTGGGTGAAGACGGCGCGAACGCGATTTACGCGCTGGGCGACTTGGCGACCATTCAAATGGTGCCTCCCGGGCATCGCTCCTATATCATTTTCGATGCGAATTATGAAGACCACTTGGCGGGCTTCGCGCAGGAACACTGCCGCAAGCTCATTACGCCCGATTTGGAGCAAATCGACAAGGTGCCCGAGCATTACCGCGATTGGCACCACGGCGTGCAAGACGCCATCGATGCCGACGTGCTCAAACGCCGCGATACGCTTGAGGAGCTCGAGGCCGATTTGGGCTTCGCGAAAGGCGTGCTCACCGATGCTGTTGCGAAGTGGAACGAATGCTGCGAGAAGGGCGAGGACGACTTCCTCTATCCCATGCCTCCTGAATGGCTCCATGCCATTACGACGCCGCCGTTTTATGGCTGCCGCATTGGCGGAAACCTGTACGGCACTAAGGCGGGCCTGCTCATCAACGACCAAATGCAGGTCGTGGGCACCAACGGCCTCGTGATTCCCGGCCTGTATGCGGGTTGGCATACCGCTGGCGGCGCATGCGGCGAGAACTCCTATATCGGCGATCCTATTCTTGGTTCGCTTATGGGCGATGTGGGCTTGGCATTCTGCGGCGGGTATTTGTGCGGAACGTCGGTCATCGACAACGAGTTTTAGGGAGGCCTGACATGAAAACCCAAATGAAGGCCATGGCCAGGCCGTATGCGACCTTGTTCGGAATGGCTCTTATCGTGGCCGTTGTGGCGCGTATCGGCTTGGGCATTATGGATGCCACAGGCGCGCTTGCCTACGACTACATTTCGGCGAGCGATGTCGCCATTCTCGACACGATTTGCTCCATTCTCACGGGTTCGGCGTTCGTGGCGTTCATGTTCGCCGCCTCGCTCGCGCTCACGCTTTCGGTTGTGGGTGTGGCTTTGTATGCGGCGATCGCTCGTCGCGAGGGTGGCCAGGCCAGCGCGGCAAGCGCGTTTCTGTGGGGATGGGCTACGGCGCTCGTCGCAATTGTATGCCTGGTTATTGTTGGAGGCGGCATTCTGTCGGCCGTGCAGGTTGGCTCTATGAGCTCGAAACTTCCCGGCACGGGCGTGCTCGTGGTTGCCGCAATCGTATTCGCCGCATTTCTTGGCACGCTGCTTGGTGCAGCGTCTATGGTTGCCGTGGCGTGCGTGCGACGCGCGAAAACGTCGAAGCGTGCCTGCGTGAACCTGCTTGTGGCGTGCGCGGTGTGCGGTTTGGCGGTCATGGTGCTCACGGTGGGCACGTTCTCTACGCTCAATCACGTGAGCATCGATACCTCGGCGCTCGGCATGTGGTTCGCCGCCGATGCGATTGTGAACATCGCTATGCTGCTTGCTGCAAGCCGTTTCGCGAAATAAGCCTGTCGCTTGATGCCGCTCGAGGGCTGCTGCTTTGCTAGGCTCGGGCGCATGGCGGTGAGAGTCGTCGCAGATTCGTCGAAAAGGCAAAAGCTGCAGAGACGGCAGCTCGCGTCAGTTGGGTATGGTTCGCGACAATACATTGGGCGGAAGGTATGCACGCCCCTCCCAAGCGAGTCCGCATGCGGACTCGCTTTTTTGTGCGATAACGCTGCGGCGTGTCCGGCGATAGGAGGGGGCTTATAGGACAAAAAGTGTGTCTCATTTAGGGGCATCGACGCAGGTCGATGCC
>OKRW01000485.1_pt1 | contig 39888 bp, 65 predicted proteins | sample 1601151 | NCBI WGS metagenome assembly OKRW01 (sample SAMEA3541471, study PRJEB24748) | human gut metagenome | biome: human gut; feature: human-associated habitat; material: faeces | place: China | collected 2012 | reverse complement strand
TGATACTTCCCGTGTCGATGGGTAGCTGGAATGTCAGCGTAGGGGTCGTACCTCGATACATATATATCCCTCCTCATACTGTAAATCTGCGATGCTTAGTGGTTGGATAATCTTTCCAAATCCGCTATCCTGTGATTGGCGACCTTGATCTGCTCCTCCAGCACCGGAACGCGCCGGGCGAAGTTGTTATGCTCCCGGACTTCCCGTGTCAGCTCGTCCAGTTTGGTGTCGGTGACGGCCTGCTGCGTGTCCAGCTTGGCCTGCACATCACGGGTGGTCTTGTTGCTGGTGATGATTACCCCCAGCAGAGACAAACCGCCGGTGATGAGAGCTACGACGATTGTTTCCATTCAGTAATTTCCTTTCTCCTCTGGGGCTATGTTATAAGGTGGTATCACCTCCTTACACCCCCATTTTCCACTGACCCGCAGCGAGACGATTAGGCTGTTCGCCGCCAAGCATACACCGTCAGATATGGCGGCATATTGTTATGAGCCTTCCCGCCGCCGGTGGTGCCCGTCAGGGTGTTGCGGCTGATGTCAAATGCCGCCGCTGCATAGGGGTAATATCTTCCGCTTCCGCTTTGCGACCCCATGTCGCCTACGGTGAACGCTTTCTTGCTGTTGGTGATAAATCCGTAGTATCCTGGCTCATTGGCCGGGTTGTGCCCGTGGCTGGGCATCTCCGCTGTCGTCAGGGTGTGGCTGGCCTCGCCGCCGGTGGCACCAGCTGCGTATGTATCACCCGCAGCCAGCAAGAATACATCCTTTATACGCTCCCATGTCCCGCCGCCAAAAAGATCGGCCGGGTCGGTGGCCGCAGTAGAGATATATACGCTCCCCACCGGATGCGCATAATCCAACAGCGTCGTTCCTCCTACCGCCAGTGTGCCGTCTATCTGTACATCCCTATCAAAATAAGCATCCAGCCCCACTTGAATTGCGTTTGCCTTGTCGCAGAGACGGCCCAGCCCCACAGACAGCAGATGCTTTGCCAGATGGTAAAGGGCATACGCTGCCGGCAGATCTCTCAGAGAGGAACCTACACCCTCCCATGCATCCGTCGCCACCACACGCACCTCGTAGCGTTTGCTCTTGTCTGCAGCAAACACGGCAGAAATATCAGCAGGATCATAGTTTCCCGCCGCCGGTCGGCCTGCCGTAGTCCAATCTTCAGCGCCGACTTCCCTATACTGCACCGCATATGCTGCGGTGTTTTTAGCAGAAAGTGGAGTAATGGCCCCGGAGAAAGTCACCTTGCCATAAGTGCCAGCCCGGTTTGCTGTTCCATCGGCATTGCAACGGGCGGCAGAAATAGCAGTAATTGCTGGTTTGCTATAAGCGAGGACAGCGATACTTTGTGTCTTTGTAGTCGTGCGCCCTCGGCTATCTGTGACAGCACAGGAAACAGTCAGTTCGCCAGAACCGGGTAGATAATCCGTTGTACCACTGGCCGATGTCGCAGCGTAGATGCTGCCCACCTTGATACTGTAAGACTTGATGGAACTGCCCTGCACACCGGATGCGGTGATATCCACTTTGACTTTGCTGCGAAGCTGGACATATCCACCATAGGTGTTGGACACACCTGTTGGATCATCGATTGCAACAGACAAGGACGGAACCACGGTTGACGGCACGGCAAGCTTAACAGCCGTTGACCACGCCCCAACATAGGTGCTGCCGTTGTACGTCTTTACTGTGAGTGTGAGCGCCACAGTCTCTGCGTTTGGTGCTTGCTGTGCCAGAGACACAGGCGGTGCGTTCCAACTGTACGATGTGCCTACATTTTCGGCAATCAGTTTGTCCTTGACGCTGCCGCAGGTGTAATAGAGTTTGTGCGTAAAGCTGCTGCTGGCCCGCTTGATGGTGATGGTCAAGGTCTCCCCCAGCGTGGAGCCGTTCGTGGTGGCCGTGGACGCTCTTGGGATGGTGGTTAGCGTCACCGTTTCTGACAAGGACAAATGGCGTGGTGTGTAGGCGCTGTCAAAGCCACAGTCCCACTCTGCTGTCAGCGCAATACTTTTCGTGCCGTCTGCATTATGGCTGACTGTAATAGTCTTGCTGCCCAGTTTATACCATCCGGTGGAACTGTAATTATACGGATTCCAGCGTTTTTCGCCCTGAAGTATATAATACGCTTCGCCGCTGCTCTCGTTTTGGGAATATCCGGTTCCGTCATATACCCACAAATCAAGATTTAATGTACTTTTGTTGTCTGCGATAGACTGGCCTGTGATTGACCAATCCAGACGCAAGCGCCAGCCTTTGTTTGTGCTGCTGTAAATGGACGCCATGTTCTCAACTCCTGTCAACTGGCAATTACATCGCCGTTTTCGTCCTCCGTCCAAACCACGTTTCCGATGCAGAGGATAGATACCTTGATACGCATTGCTTCCACGCCCTCTGCGGTGATCTGCAACTCCGGTGTGTTGTTGCGGACAAACTGCAACACATCATTATCCAGCCGCAGCAGGATTTCATTGCCCGTTTCGCCAATGATTAGGCCGTCAGACGTAAACCGGAAAGCCTTTGTGATCTCGCTGTACTTGCTTTGCAGATCGCCGTCCACCTTGTCAATGCGCTCGGTTACCTTAGTGATGTCAATGCTCAGCTGGTCAGTCAGCACAGACAGCTTTGTGCTGACCTCCTCTTTGTAGCTGTCAAAATCCCCGGTTTCTACATAGTTTTCCAGAGCGGACAGGATGATGGAGTTGACATTCTGCTGCAGATCGGTAATCTGCTGGTGTGTGGCCTGAATCACTTGGCTTGAAGATTCGTCCACCCGCTCAGAAATCTCCTGCCGTGTGCTTTCGATGCGTTTATCCGTTTCACGCTTGGCATCTATCTGTGCCCCCGTGTAGGTTTGCTGGGTAGCACCCAGCGTGATTTGTGTGTTGCCGGGGTCAAGAATATCCGGGGCCAACTCCATCAGCGGATAGGACGCGCTGTAGCCGTGCGGAGTGCTGAAAAGGGCCGTCATCCGGCCCACCCGGAAATGCTGGATGCCATCTTGCCAGCCCAAATCAACTGCCTTGCAGGTGATGGTCTCCGGCATGGACAGGCCATTGTCAGCCAGCGCCGCCTTTGCCTTGGTCTGAAGGTTGGCGGCAACAGTCACATCATCCCATTTGATGTGACGGGTAATGCGCCCGTATGTGGCCATGCCAGACTTGCTATAAATAGTAAGCCCGGATTTAACAAGGTCATCTGTCAAATCACCATCTGACAGCGCTTCGATGGTCAACCCGTCCTTGCCCTCCGGAAGAATAGCGGTGTAAATGTCCGCACCGTCCGTTTCGCTGGTAAGATCAAGCAGGTTTTCGGCGAACTCCACCGGCTGCGTGTTGGTCAGCGGCAGCGCGGCGTAATAATCCAAATAATTGCCGCCATTCTCATAACGGATTAGCAGATTCCCGCCAAGAGAGGACTTGACCAGCTTATCGGAAATAGTGGTCATCGCCGTGGCGTACTCCTTGGAGCTGCGTGTGATGTAATTGTTCGGGTCTGTTACGGTACACACTCCGGGCCTGATCTGCTGCTCTGCGGACACTTGGCTGTTGTGCTGCCCTAAAATCCAGCGGAAGAAGAAGTCAACCACATTCCCGCTTGCGGCTGCGGCTTTGTAGTCATCATCATCCTTGAAATCTTCCGGGAAACTGAATGGCTTGATGATGCTATCATTCAGCGCCGCCATAATGCCTTCTGTTTCAATTTTATGCGCCCCGTAGAAGTCTTTTGTGTCGGTGGTGATTCTGCCCCTGTATATGGGAAAAGTGCCGTCCAGCAGTTCCACAAGGCCGCTCATGCGCCGAAGATTGCTTAAATACGGATGGTCAGCGCCCAGCGTGAAAGTCATCTCACCCGCTTTGCTCACCGCAAGCTTAACAGAGGGGTCACGGACGATTAGTTTTTCATCCGCAAGCCGCGGGTCATACAGGATATAGTTTTGATATTTTAGTTGGTACATTACAGGCTGGCCTCCTGATATGTAACGGTGATGCTGCCGGTGCCGCTGGCCACCTTCGCCTTCAGGCTGTTGCTGCCAGCCGCAAGCCGAATGGCGGGGAAAATGTGATCTCCTGCGCTGGCATTGATGGTGTTGCCGTCCCAAAGCAGTACGGTATCTTGCGCCACCGTAATGGTGGGAATCACCGGGCGGCTTTCGTTCGGAAGCGTAAGCTGTTTATATGCCGTTCCCAAATCAGCCCGTGTCACAGTTGTTTTCTCTTTCTTGTATTTCCACGGATCACAATCAACAGTAACGGGAATTGTCTGCTTTATTTTGACAAGCTCCACTTGCCCAACGGAGCACCGCCCACTGTAATAATGGGCGGTGTCCTCGGGGAAGGTCACTTTCACGCGCTTGCCGTGGACTTTGTTGCAGAAGTCAGAAAGCGTGGCAGGCCATTTCTTGCCGCTCACCGTGTCCACGCCGGTGAGTATCAGTGCAATGGTGCGGTTTTTGTAGGTCACTTCGCCGGTCAACACTTCGGAGGCGTCCAGCAGGCCGTCCCGGCCCGGAACATCAATCATATTCGTGCGGACTTCCGGAAGAGAAATGGACTTGCTTGCAAGCAGCAGGCCGTATTCTGTGTAAGTGTCTTTTCCATCAAAAAATACTTTTCCTATCATACAGCCCTTGCCCTCCTCGCATTGATTTTGGCCAGTTCTTCATCCATGCCTGGGGCAAGCAAACCGACAACCTGGCCACTGTCCATGATGACTTTCATATTTGCCAACATAGGCAAATACTGTTCCAGCAGCATTACAATTCTGCCGGAATCGCCGCCCCATCCGTAAGAGCCACTTGTATAGTTTCTGCTGATGTTTGCATCTGCTGTAATGGTGCCAGCGTCAAAGCTCATATTACCCTCAATGTCCTTTTTTACGGACTTGAATTGATCGTCAAAGCCCTCGCCCAGGCCTTCGGCCATAAAGCCGCCGATGCCCGCAAAGACCTTGGACGGGGATGCAATACCCAGGATTTTTTTCACACCGCTAACCAGCCCATTTACCTTATCACTGAACCAGCTTTTTATATTGCCCCACATTCCGGCGATGCCGTTTTTTAAGCCCCGAACGATGTTTTTACCGATGCCGCCCCAGTCATAGTTTCTGATTGTGTCGGCAATGGCAGCGATAATGCGCGGGACGGCTGCAATCAATTCCGGGATTGCCCCGATAATGCCGGTAATCAGCGATACAATAATCTGCGGCCCTGCAAGGATGATCTTGTCAAGGTTGTTCACGATGCCGTTGACGAACGCAATAATCAGCGTAGGGACTGCCGCGACCAGCTCCGGAATGCACTTGATAATTCCGTCAATCAGCGCAAACAGAAGATCAATGCCCATCTGGATGATGTTGGGCAGCTCCACAATGATTGCGGCGAGCAAGTTGCCAATAATCAGAGGTACTGCCGCGATAAGCTGCGGAATCGCGTCAATCAGGCCCTGCGCAAGCGTCATGATCAGCAAGATTGCCGTTTCAATGAGTTGCGTCAAAAAGTCCGGGCTTGTCAGCATCTGCACAATCGTCATGGTCACTTGCACAATGCCGTCAATAAGCGTGGGCAGGTTTTCTATCAGGCCATTCGAAAGAAAGAAAAGAATGTCGATTGCTGCTTGCGTAATTGCAGGTAGGCTATCAATGATACCCTGCCCCAATGCGCCGACAAGCGCAGCCGCCGCCTGCAAAAGCTCAGGCAGGTTGTCTGTGATGGTTGTTATGACCATCGGAATAATAGTGGTAGATGCAGATGTAACAAGCCGTGAAATTCCGCCCAAGATGGCACTAACGCGCGGAATAATATTTCCAGCCGCCGTCTCCACGCTGCTGACAAAATTGCCAATTAGCGTATCAAGGTCTGCGTTGTCGTCTGCAATGCCGGTTATCAGGTTTGCCCATGCGGCTTTTGCCGACCCAGCGCTACCCTGAATAGTAGACGCAGCCTCTTTTGCCGTTGTCCCGGTGATGCCCATTTCCGTCTGCACCACATGGATGGCGTCTACGATGTCGGAGTAGGACGAAATATCAAACTTCTGCCCAGACAGCTTCTCCGCGTCCGCAAGCAGACGCTCCATTTCCTCTTTGGTGCCGCCATACCCGAGCTTTAGGTTGTCCAGCATGGTGTAGTTCTGCTTCGCAAAACCCTGATAGGCGTTCTGTATCATCTCCATGCCGGTTCCCATCTTGTTGGCGTTGTCGGCCATATCGGTGATGGCCTGGTCCGCCTTCTGAGCTGCTTTCTCTGTATCTCCGCCAAGGCTCTGGAGCAGGGAGGCCGAGAAGCTGGTCACCGTGTCCATATATTCGTTGGCACTCATGCCAGCGGTCTTGTATGCGTTTGCGGCGTACTCCTGCACCTTGTCCGATGCAGTCTTAAAGAGGGTATCGACGCCACCCACTAATTGCTCATACTCGGCATATTGGTCAATGGACGCTTTGGTCAGCGCCGCCACGCCAGTAGCCGCAGCTGCCAGGGCCGCAGCGCCCACCTTTGCGGCGGTTGCAAGGCCGCCTTTTAGTTTCCCGGCAAGAGATTCTGCCTTGCTGCTCGTTTCCGAAAAGCCTTTATCTACATCACTGTTATCCACGCCGATTTTTACAAAAAGATCGAGCAGGTTCATTCTTTCACCACCAATCCGCACCGTGCGACCACATCCGCCGTGATTTCCTCGCAAGACCGCTCGTCCCGCTTCTCCGGCCTGATGACATCCGCATACCGCGCTCTCATGTAGCTGCCTCCGGCATACCGCGCCGTGTTCTCCGTTGTAATTTTCAGTGCGTCCGTCACATAGATACGATACGCCTCATCCCGCGCCCGCTCATTCAGCCGCGCTATGCAGTAGCGCAGAAACGGCTTTACTCGTCGGCTTCCCCGGTATTCTCCTGCGCAGAGCCAGAGGAGTTCTCGCTCTGCGCCGAGAGAAAAAATGCGGTAAATGCATCATCGGACAGCAACTCCACCGTGTCCCGCGTCAGTTTCACGAGGTTCAGCGCGCCCTTGTAAGCGTCCGCACTCACACCCTCGATCGAAGCAAGAATGGCAATAATATCGCCCTTGTGGTCCTTGAGAAGCGAAGGGAGCGCTTTCCGCACCCGCTGCGTCACAAACTGCTTCGCCGTCATGCCCTCCGGCAGCTTTTCACGCCGGAACATGGCAGAAGCTTTCTCGTCCTCCGCAATGTTGGCGATGGGGCCGATGATGTCCGCGATCACATCAAATACACGGTCGCCCTGAATGTCGGAAAGTTTCATACTGTTTCCTCCGTACCCGCCTTGATGTAAATCTCATACGGAACCTTGTCCTGCTCCGCGAGGGAATAGTGCGCCGTAAACTCAAAGGCAAACTGGCCCTTGGCCTTATCTGCCGTCTTGAGCTGGAAACCGCCCGTGGAAAGCGCGTTGAGCATATGGATAGCGATAAAGCCGCCGTTTTTCGCGCCGTTCTTGTCGGAGTAGTCGCCTACCAGCCAAATGTCGGTAAAATCGCTGTCCTTGAGGTCCGTGCGGGGAACGACCTTCGTCGTGTCGCTGGCATCAATGTCCGCCGCACCGCACAGCAACTTTGCCGTTTTCGTATCGGCGTTGATAAACGTGCCGGACATCTTCGCCTCCACCATATCCTGCCGCTTAAACTCCTTCATGTTTTTGGGGCAGTTGTCAATGTCTTCGCCAAAGTCGGTGAAAGTGGGCGTTGCCGTAAAGTTCACACCGCCGGTGGTTGCACCGATCTGGCCAGCCGCACCGACCTCCCCGGTAGACGGCGTAAAATCGGTGGTCAGGATACCAGCGTTAATCTGCAATTTCTGAAAAGCGTCAGAAGGAATTTTCGTAAATTTCATAGTTTCGTCCTTTCATCAGTTCTGCGACAGATATTCAACCGTAACGTTGAGATACCGCCGCTTGATGTTTTTGTTGCTCTCGTCCGCAATATTCTGACACCACGGGGAGCCACGCTTGATCCACATTGCTCCGCCGTCATAGGCGACCATACAGCCGCCCATGCCGATTGCGTCGCTGATTTCTTGTGCCTTTGCGTTGGGCATCGCTTCGCTCTCGGTGTAATACCAAAGGCTGACCGTCAGCGCGATTTCGCCGCTCTCCCATGATCCGGTGATAAGCTCATAGGTCAGCCACGGAAAGGTCGCGTCTTCCGGCACATTCGAGGTCGGATACGACGGGAGGAATTGGGAAAACCACGCATGGAGTGCCTTGTCCTTTGTCATTTCGGCAGCTCCTTTCGCTCCGCGGTGAAGAATTTCAGTGCTCGGACGGTCGCCCCCGCAGACCTTGGCGCAGCTTTTTCCTCGGGATTCGAGGTCACACGATAGGTAATCCCCGTTTCCGTATCGCGGAAATAATCGTTGTACTCGATGGGAACGCTCTGATTGACCAGCGCGGAATATACCGAGGTAACGCCGTCCTTTTCCGCTTTTCGCGCCTCCATCGATGTGTCAAGAGACTGGTAATTGTGGAACTCCGCGCCCTCTTCCCACGCAGTGATGTAGCCTCCCGCACCGTCAGGCGTGCGCTTTTTCTCCATCAAAATGCACTTGTGGGCAAAATCGTCCAGTAAACTCACGGTTCCACCCCCTTGAGCTTGCGCCAGTCATTTAACCGGCCTTTAAAAGCGCCCTGCCAGCCCGTCCCGGCGCTCGTGTCGGCATTTCCGCCGCTTGCCTTTGTGTAACTGTACCCGCCGAAGCTTTCGCTCGTGTACGGGCTTAAAACGGCTTCACCGTTCTTTTCTTCCCACGCGGCGATATCTTCGGCAAGCAAAACCACAGCCTTCGGAACAGCCAACACCCACACCGTTCCGGTAAAGGTTTCATCCGTAAGGTCAGCCGCCGGATATTGATGCAGACCGTCATTAAACACAGAGCCGCAGATGCGGAAATATTGATTGGTCAGGAGAAAGGGCAGCGCAATGCTGCCGTTCTCCACGGCGAACGTGCCCTCGTGAATCTCCACAAGGAACCAGTTGTTCAAGTGCCGTAAGACTTGTTCAAGCATTACGCTGCCCTCCTATTTAGCCCGCACCGGCCACAGAAACGGTAGCCACGGCAATGCCGTCCAGATACTCAGCCCACAGCTTCATGCCCATGATGGCGTACATATCGCCCGTGGCGCGGCTGTAATCGCCGTCAACATGGACGCCGATCAGGTTGGTCTCGCCCTTCACGGTGTAATTCAGCCCCAGCTTGGCAAAGTCGCTGTCGCTCGGGTCTACATAGTACAGGTCGATGTTCTCCACGGGCAGAGCAATCACCTTCTTGGAGGCGATGTACTTCTCGGGCAGCAGGAACAGGGTGCGGTAGCCCATGAAGTTCTCCACGTAGTTGATGCCGAACATCGTCTGCACGGTGATCTCCTTGTCACCCAGGTAATCGTAAGCGTCGATGATATTGGCAAAGCCCACCACCTCGGTCACGTCCTTATCCAGACCGGCAAACTTGTCCAGCACCTTGCCCTTAGCCATAGCCAGAGCACGCTGCCACGTTTTCTCGGTCACCTTCAAAGTGCCGGTACCGAGGAAGGTGTAGAAGTCGGTCAGGACCTTGTTCTGCAGGGCCACGAGGAAAGCCTCGTCGGTCTTCTCCACGGCAACGTCAGCGCCGTACTTTGCCACGCTCTCGATGGTCACGCTCTTGGCATACTTGGAAATGTCGATGTCGCCATAGGCAACAGGCGCCACCTTCATCTTGGTAAAGGGAATCTCGTCACCCTCTGCCACGGTGCCGCCCTTGAGGCCACCGTCCACGCTGGCCTTGTAGGAAACCAGCTTCGTGCCGGGGGCCTTGCGAATGGGACGCATAATGCCCATAATGTTACGCAGTGCGTCCCAGTTATCGGCGAAGCGGGACACGAAATCCACCTCACGGGCGGAAGTGGTAAACTGTGCAGAAGTTGTTACGTTAGTTTTCGCAGCCATAAATAGCTCCTTTCAAAAATCAGTTATTTTCGCTTGCCATCAGATCGGCAAGCGCTTTCTGGCGCTCCGCCGTAGACATCACATAGCGGCCTTTATCGTCCTTCTTGTAGATATCCTCTCGGGATTTTGCGCCGCCGGTGTTTGCCGGGGGGTTGGCGGGATTCGCCCCGTGCGTCTGCGTGGTGGAGACAAGCCCCTTGTAGGTGCCGTCTACGAGTGCATCAAGGATCTTGGTGTCCTTGATTTTCTCGCCGTCCATCTCCAATGCGGACATTTCCTCGCCGCAGCCGCGCATAGCAAGGTCGAGATTCGCACCGGTGATGTTTTTGCTCTCAAAGTAAGCCCGGACGGCCTTTTCCTTTGCCGCCTTGCTCTCCTTTGCCGTGACATTGGCCTTGAAGTCCTCAAAAGCCTTGTGCTCTTTCTCGTACTTCTCCTTGTAACCGCCGTCACCCGCTGCCTTGAGGTCGTCCAACTGCTTCTGGACGCTGGGCAGCTTCTCCGCGTCCGCCTTATACTTGCTGACATCAGATTTCAAGCCGTCCACGGTGTCGGTATGCGCCTCGATAATGGTATCAACCTGCTCATCGGTAAGCCCCATACCCTTCAAAAGTTTTCGTGTAAGTGCCATGACACTATCTCCTTTTCTTCGGTTCCGTTCCTTCGGAAACGATAGTTTTATAAAAACCGCTGTCCTTTGCGGTAATTAACAAAAAGAGCCAACTGCATACAATTTGTAAGCAATTAGCTCCTATTTCAGTTCGTCCTCCAATATCTTCCGGTATTGGATGGCATGGTCGGCGGCAGCAGGTTTCAAAAACGGCTGTGCCTTGTTGCCATGCGTGTAATGCCAATTTCCCTTTGCGTCCTGATACACCCACGGTGTAGGCCGTCCGCCGCCCTCGGCGTAAATGCCGGTTCCTAATTCCACATACGCACCGTACTCAGAATCTGTTCCGATGATTGCCGCCGGTTCCTGCTCGTCTACCACATGAGTAATGCTGTTGCGCAGATTTCCGGTATCCACGGGGCACAGCTTTTTCGCATATCCCTCTGCCACCAGCCCGCATTTTTCAAGCCCGCGCAGCAGCGCCGCTTTGATGGCAGCAGAGACTTCTTTGCTGTTGTCGGTGATTTCAACGCTCATCACAAAATACCTCTTGACTTTTTTACGGGGATTGCATATACTGACAGTGAGGAAACTTATGTTTCCGTTTTATCGAGGTAATCCTCCGCCCGTTCTGGTGGGGGGTTGCCTCATTTTTTATATCGCCGCACAAAGAGGACAGACCCGTTATGCAGCGCAATTATATCTGCATTAAACGATTTGCTTCTTGTTGCTCTCGCATCCAATACATCAATTAGTTTTTGCTTATCAATCCCATCGGCAACATCAAAAATCACCCCGCCTTGGTTCCCGTGTATCTGCTTTATCGCCTTGCGCAGAGCGCTATCTGCGGCTTTTTCTGTGGAAATCGACTTTATTTCCCATTGCTTCCCTTTCCACAGCATGTCTGGCATTTTCATACCTGGCGTCTGCGATTCTTTCAATAGCACAATTTTCCCACCGAACAGCTCTCTAATTTGATTTGCAACATTTATTTCTTCTTTGTGGTTTTTGGAGCGGTACCCGTTCTCGTATCGCACCTTACCCATGCGGGGCTTGGCGGAATCTATGTATTTCTTCGTAACATCCTTTGCAGATTTTTCGCTCCCCATGTGATATGGGGATAACTGTTTGCCGCTGTATCCCTGCTTCGATGCTTCCCACTGCGCATATGTCACGTCAGATATAAGCCCGTCGCGTGTCCTACGCAGCCCGTCTGATGTATCTACCCCATCCACGGCGGCAATCAGCGTACAGCGGCAGTTATATATCTCCCACGGTGGTCCTTGTGGGTCGCCGGGAAAACGACAACCGTTAGAAAACTTCTTGTCCTGCGCCACTTGTTCGCCGTCAAGCATGGCATGAGAGTGGCGTGTACGCGAGTCCAGCGTAGCCAACCATTCTTTTTTGAGCTTTATCCCCATCTTCTCCGCCGCTGCGTAGCTGTCCATGCGTCCGGCATTCTGTGCGCCGGTCACGGCTGTACGAGCGGTGCGGATGGCGGAATCGCGGCTCATGGTGGTAATGCGCTTTTGCAAATCATCCGCCATGTGCTTGATGCTCTTTCCCTGCAAGATGGAGCTGGTGACGCTTGCCGTGATTTGCTTCTTGCCATACGCGAGGTCGATACCGCGTTTCAGCGCCCTGTCCTTTGGGTAGTACGGCATTAAGTCCGGCTGCTCTACCATAAGCCGCTTTACCGTCTGCTCGTCCCACAGGTCAAAGCCGATATTCCCGGTGACACGTTCAATGGTGTAAGCCGCATAATTGCGGTTCAGGCTGTAAATACCCGGCGTCGCATCGTTGGTATAGGACACCGCCACAGCGTTTGCATCGGTCGCCCTCTGCGCAACCTTGTTGCGCATGGCCTGATAGCGTCCCCCGCGCCCGATCTGGTTGAGCCGCCATTGCTTATAGTCGGCTTCCGTCCATTCCTTACCGTTCTGCACGGTGCCGATCAGAGCCTTCATTTCCTCGTCCCGCTTGGCGAACTGTTCAAAATATGCGTCGATGGTGGCTTGCAGTTCTTCCCCCGCATCGCGGTATAGTTTTGCAATACGCCGCTCCAGCTTTGCAAGCTCCTTGTCGGTCAGCTTGTGGCCGAGGTCACTGTTCGCCATCGCCGTTCACCTCCGGCGCATCCGGTTCCGCAAAGCTCCGGTCAATCTCTTCTGCAGCCTTCCGCTTTGCCATGTCCTCGTACTGGTCAATGTCGCCGTTGATGGTCAGCAGCTTCTTCGTGATGTATTCGTCATCGTAATACGCCGCACCCAGAAGAATGTTCTGTGTTTCCTCGCTCTTGTTGATGATCTGATTGCGCGTGTAGCTCGGCTTGTCCTCAATGCCCGCAAGACGCAGGATTTCCACAATAAACCGCGTGACCTCGAATTCAAACTTATCCGTTTTCAAATCCAGAGGCACATAGCTGGCCTTGATCGCGGTCGCCGTCTGGTTGCCGGCAGATACCGCCGCCGCGTCAAAGCACTGAAAATCCTCGTACAGCTTTTTCTTGAGCATATCAATGGTGCTGCTGGTGCCCTCATAGGGTGCCTCGATGGTCTTGCTATCCACCTTTGCGCCATCATCGCCGTTGGCGTGGGCAACGTGCGTGGTTTTCAAGCGCTCCACAAACTTTGCATCGTCGAGGTCGTCCATGCCGTTGCAGTTAGACAGCACCCAATAAATCAGGTTGCCCTCATCCACATTGTTAACCATGTTCGAGGACGCCAGATCCAGCGCGTCGATGGTGTTGCGCTTGCCGACAATCTCGGATAAACACCGCTTGTTGTTTTTCAGCGGCACGATGGGAAAACTCGGATAATTCCCCCCGTCATAGATTTCGGTTTCGCCGACCTCCGCCTTGCGCTCGATTAGCTTATAGCTGCGCTTTGGCTGCATGACGGCCATATCCTCGCCGCTGGGCTGGAAATACTCGGTGAACCCGTCCAACTCGTACAGCGTTGCTCTCAACGGTTTATCCTGTGCCACCTGCCAGAACCGGATACCGGCTTTCATTGCACCGTCCTCTTCATCATAGAGGGGGACGAACTCAAGCAGAGAGAACACCCGCAAATGCGTCAAATCCCAGAAGCCGAAGGACACGCCTGCGATTTTCGCTTCACGCGCTGCATCCATGACTTCCTGGTCGAAGTCCGGGCATAGCTTGTTCGGCGTTTCCTTCTCTGCAAAGGTCACGCCGTTTCCCAGCAGATACGAGACCTCCTGATCCACCGCCAGGCCGAAGAACCGGCTGGCCAGCTTATGGTTCGCTGTCCACATATCCGTGTGGGAACGGCCCTGCATATCGTAGATGATCTTTTCATAACGGTTGATTGTCGGATTCAGGCCGTTGTAATATTCCTCCGCATCCGCCGCCGTCTTATATGCGTGGGATTCACGATGCGCATTGATCGCGCTGCGGATAAACTCAATGCGCGCCTGCTCGTTGTCACCGACTGCCACGAGGTCGTTATATGTTTTGATAGCTGCTCACCGTCCTATCTGTTCCAAAGTGGTGTATAATCGCGCCGATACGCCTTGTTCTTCAGGACTGTATAAGCAAAATAGCGCGTCTCGTCCATTGCGTGATCGTTTTCCTTGATTGGCCTGTCATCTGTGGATTTTTCGTCCCACCGATACAGTCCAAACTCTCGAATGCAGTCTTTACAATCTCGGTGTATCTTGATTACGCCGTCCTGCAAAAACCGCGCTGTAGTCATAATGCCATTGGTTACGTCGTTGTTGGCCTTTCGCACCATATAACCGCGCCGCCGCAAAACCTCGATAAACGAAGCGGCAGACGGGTCAACGATGATGCTTTTAACATCCGCCTCGCCGATGAGCTTTTTAATTTCGTCGGCGTATTCCTCGTCCGTCTTGTTCTTCTGGTTCTCGCGCCCGGAATAGTAATACTCGCGGATGCGTGTGGCCGTCTTGCCGTCCCAGCACCACAGCCCTGCAGAAAACGGGTTAAGTGTGCCGTAGTCGCAGGAAACATAGTATTCTCCCTTTTCCGGCAGCTCGTCCACAATGCAGCTCTCGTCAAACATTGGATAGATCAGCCCATCGGCCAGCACCCACAGTCCACGGATGTAACGATCATAAAACACGCCCGTAAACATTGACTGATACCGCTCCAGCGTTTTCTGCGACAGCCCGGGGTTGTCCGTCATTTCAAAATGCAGATACAGCGCGTTCCGCTCTTTGTTCCTCTGTATCCACTCTGTATAAAACCAATGCTGCGGACTTCCCGGGTTGCAGGAAAACCACAGCTTTGCACCATCTACCGAGCAGCGGGTCAATGCCTGTTCCACGAACGAACGCGGCATCAGCACAACCTCGTCCAGCAGCACACCCGCCAGCGTGCGGCCCTGGATCAGTGTATAGCTTGCCTCGTCCTTCCCGCCGAACACCTCAAAGTAATTCGTCACGGCACCGCGCCGCACTTCCATGACCTTGTCACCGCGCCGCCAACGAATGATATAGCGTTCCTTTGCCAAACTCATTGCCGTGAACGGCACGATGATGTTCTTGGTGCAGCTATCAACCGTGCGGCCACACACTCCAAAGCGCTGACCGCTGAAATTCTCCATCGCCCAGCGGACGAACGCCCACATCATGATGGAGGTCTTGCCGGAACGGACAGCGCCGTCGCAGATCAGCGCGTCATACTTGGAATAGGGGAAAGCGAGGATTTTTGCTTGCTTTGGGCTAATCATGGTCTGTTCGGATATTTCTGCTTGATCACAGAATAGCTTTTAATCTCCGCGTCAATTTCGAAGATGTCGCTATAAATATCGTCATCTTCGTCATCACATAATGTCAACGCCTGTTTTGCCGTTCCTTGTTTTTCAACCTCAATCCACCAAACGCCTAAGTCCTTTTTAGGATAGCCAATACGGATAATCGTCCCATCAAAAAAACGGATACGAACATCATGGTCAAAACAGCCGATTTCGTCTTCTTTGTAAACGCTACCGTAAATTTCCACAAGGTCATCGCTGCAACCGTAAATCTTAATCATCGCTTTCAAGCTCCTTTGCCATTTCCTTTAGGCTCTGACTGAGCGCATCTTCCTTCACCGTGTCGGCAGGGCTGCCGCCGATCATCGCCCACTTGTCGATCAGCGTTCCCATCGCTGTGGTGATTTGGCTGAGATTTGCCGCCGCCAGCTTTTCCGGGTCGTTGAGCATTTCAAGCCCCTTGCCGATGAACGAACACACCAGGTCTTTGTGCTTATCCATGTACTCCATCACATCGGCGGTGTTCTCTTCCTTTTTTTGCTCGCACTTTTCCACAATGTCAGCATTCGCCCGCACAAGGTTCTTAACCGTCGTTGCGGACACGCCATTGATTTTAGCCGTGGCGCAATAGTTGTTCGTCTGCACATAGTCCGCCAGTATCTTCTTTTTCTGTCGGTCTGTCAGACGCGCAGCCATTGTCACCACCTCGCACCTTTATTTGCTACCAGCCCCCACCCCTTGGCTACAGCAACAGTCTTTCCCCGCCCATGCGGCCTTCTGGAAGCTCTCAAACAACGGAACTTTTCAGCCCTGCGCCGGTATGTCGGTCGCATCCGTTTCTTTATCCATAGGCCGGAGCCAGCCAAATAATTATTATTCGACCTGCCGCTTTCATACAGCGCACAGGCAAGACCACTTTCGCAGACTTACGCTCCGTGCGGCTGCGAGGCAAGATGTCACGCCTATGGCACGGACAGTTGGGAATTGAACCCACCACACACGGTTTTGGAGACCGCGTCGCCGCCTTGGTACATGTGCCCGCATATTGGTCGTCTTCCCGCTTAGATTGTCACACGCTCATGCCCGCTTGAGGCCACGCAAGCATCTCAAGCGCCGCTGTTCGGTCATGGCAAGGAGGACGCATCCTCACGCGCAGTTTTCAGCGAGCATTTTCATTTTCATGTAAGCCACGACGAACGGTCTCACATTGTCCGGGTGCTACCCGGCATCTTGTGCAGGCGACAGGATTCGAACCTGCGAACCCGAAATTTTACTATCGGAGCTGATTCCTCCCAGCTTCCGCCCGCATATATTTGTGCCGTGTGGGAGGTGCGACCTCCCGCCCCTGATCTTGGGGTGCAACGAGCGCACGGCATATGACAACAGCCTATAGGTTTCCCTACAGGCTGTTTGTGCCGGTATGACCTTTCGGTGCCAGAAGGTGCGCCCAATACCGGCGGCGCATAAGATGGAGGAAACGGGTTGAGTGGAAAGACGGGTGGATGACTATGCCTTATCATCCACTGTACCTATTGTAGCACATCATTAGGTGGAATTTGGCTCATCTTTTCCTGCAAAACCACAATATGTAGCAATGTCGAACAGGAATCTTTCTTTTCTCCGGCGAAATGTTGCTTCGCTTATCCCCGGAACAACAATCTTGTTGCGGGAATACTTATGCTTGCCCTGACAGTTGCGCATGATCCCCTGTGTAAGCTGCTTTCGAACGCTCTCGCTCTCCAAATCCCGCCCACATCGGTCTATGGCATATTCAACAGCCCGCATTTTCTTGGTTTCCGGCCAGTTCTCTATGGCGGCAAGCTGCTCCGCCTTGCTCTCTGCCGGTCTACCAATGCCGGGGGATCGGGGCATACCCTCTGTTGCACTGTTCCCTCCGCTCAGTATCTCGCTCCTTGCGTCGTTGTATGCCTGTACTCTCCGTGGATAACCTCTGACATAGGCAATGCACTCAAGCCGCACATCATACGGCAGCGTTTGTTTTCGGCTCATGCCAGCCTCCTTACTCTGCGTTGTTAATTAGTTTGTAGTCGCTCCGCAGAGCGTCCGCAATATCCTTCTTGGTCACATAGCCACTGTTTTTTGCGTCCACCAGCTCCACAAGGCATTTTTGCAGATACTCAACACTCATAGTGTCGTGGCTGTCCGGCGTTTCCTCCAACACGTGGAATCCAAATTTTGTAAGCAGCACTTCGGACACCAAATCCATATTCTGCTTTGTCCCTATCAGCTTTCCCTGCTGGTACGCTTTCATGGGGTTGTTGGGCAGGGTTTTGCCGTCAATTCTCATTTCCGTCCCTCCTTGATCTTGTCCACCAGAAGCAGCCGCACAGCTTGGCAGAGTGCATATACAAGGCTATTCTGCCAAATGCTCCGTCGCTCCTTAATGCGGCACATACCGTTCTCGATTTCCTCCAAGGCTTCCAGCATTGCGTCTTTATTCGCCATCGGCTGCCCTCCACGGAGTGTCCACGCATTCAGGATGGACAATCTCCATCTCGATCGCCCACAGTAGGTTCCACGCCGCAGCTACAAGGTGCGGCTCATCCACATAGCCCGCCAGATATTTTGCCGCATGGCGAATAGCGGAATCTAACAAACTGTGGGTTGGGATCCCTTTATCGACATTATGCTCCCCGTATTTCAAAGCGCCCGCCTCGCAGTGCTTCGACACTTCCATGATAGCCGACCAAGGGAGCAAATCCATCCGTCCCTTGCCCGTGTGCATATCCCGGAGTGCTCCGCTTGGAAACTTTGTTCTTTCTCCGCTGTCTTTAATCATAGTCCCTCCGTTCTCCGTAACTGCAAAAATCGTCAGCCTTTACATACGGTAGTCCACCAGCGAAATCACATCCGCATTCGTATTCATCCGGCTTGTAATGCTTGCAGTCCCTACACCGCACCACTTCCACAGCATCAACGGTGGGGGCTTTTTCCAATAACCTTACCATCCCGTTCCACCCGGCGCAGTAGTCCGCTGGCAATAGATTCCTGCTGCATCGCCCCACGCCCAGTGCATCCGCATCAATCAGCCGCATCGCCGTCACCTCCGTCCATCTTTGCCCCGCAGTTGGGGCAGTAAGGCTTGCCGTACTCTTTCGAGAAATTCCGGCAGCGGGTGCATTGCTCCTCATAATTCCCCGTTTCCAGATTGACCCGGCCCGTGCCCCACCGCCCATGCACTACCGGGGCCACATCAGCAGCTGGGATTGAGCCGATACCGTCCCATATACTCCATGCCGTGTAATCGCCGAACCGACCGCATTGTTGCAACGCTTCTGCTCTCTCGATGTATTCAGCCATTGTCAGTCCTCCTGTTCCCACCGGATTTTCATCTGCGCCGGGTATAAATCTACCTCCGGGCGGCGCTTTCCCGTCCATCGCAGGCCACCAGCCTGTCCCACGCATTTCCATCCACTGGCTTTCAAGCTCGTGCCGCTTTCGCTGTCCAGTATGTAGGTCACAAGCCGCTTATAGCCCATCGCGCGAGCAGCCCGCCATGCGGCGGCGTAAAGCATGGAGCAGGCGTTCCGTGTGCCATCCGTGCATAGCCGGTTTACTTCCAACGTCCACCCATCGTCAAGGTGCCGAGAAACCGGTCGTCCAACAATGGCCACGCCCACGATTTTCTCTCCGTCAGAGCAGCCAATCGAGAACTTGTGTCCTACGACCGGCTTATGATGGCGGTGATACTGTTCGACATAGGCGTTTGCCTCTTTTAGCGTCATCGGGCAAACCTCAAGACTCATGTCTGCGCCTCCTTATCGTCATGGTTTTACCTCCTCGTTATTGTGATGTGCAACTGTCTCCCCAGCCACTCCAAGCCGGGTTTTGTGAGATGATATGTTGCTCCACGCTCATCCCGGTGGACGGCGAATAGGCACTCTGGCAATTTATTCTACAGAACCACCATCCGGCCCAAACAGTGTCCGTGTATTTTTTTGCATAAATCTAAAATAATACTTGACTTTATTTAAACTCTATGATATACTTTAGTTACAGTAAAGATAAGTGACAGGCCAAAAGGCCGGAAAGGATGCATTAAAATGACTTACCGTGATTACATGATCGACAGCGACGAGAACCTCAGCTGGTGCAAGCCCATCTCCTTCGATGGTGGCCGCATCGTCATCACTCGCAATGGCGGCGAGATCACAGGGATCCTCGCCGACGGCGAAGACCTCGACGCCACGCCGGAGAACATCCGCACCATCGCACTCCGCATTGATCCCGACTGCGGCGGAGACATCGACATGGTCAACGCAACCGGCCGTGAGCTGGCTTGCCGCGAATGCCCGTGGTTCTCCACCTGCTGTGCGATGGACGAAAACTGTGAGGAGGATTAACCCATGAAAAAGATCATCAACAACAAGGTGTACGACACCTCCACCGCCACAATGATCGGCCTGTCGGACAACGGCCACGAGTACAATGACCTTGCCTACAGCGGCGAGACGCTGTACCGCAAGCGCACGGGGGAGTATTTCCTCCACGGCGAGGGCGGCCCCATGACCAGCTACGCTGTCCGCACCGGCAGCAACAACTGGAGCGGCAGCGAGCGGATCACCCCGCTTTCCTATTACGCCGCCAGACAGTGGGCGGAGGAGCATCTGGGCGCCGATGCCTACGAGGCCGAGTTTGGCGCAGTCACCGAGGATGACAGCCAGGTCACGATCACCCTATCCCTGCGGGCCGACACCGTCGAGGCGCTGCGCCGCACCGCCGCCAAGGAAGGGCAATCCCTTAGCGCTTACGTGGAGCGTGTGCTGCGCCCAGCGGTGGACATCCCTTGCTCGGCGGACATACCGGTCGGGGAGAATTGACGCTATGGGTAGCAAGCGCCGCCCCAAACCGCCCCAATAACCGCCCAGAGAGGACACCCACCACGGGTGCTCTCTCTTTTTGCTTACTTAAATACCTTCGGCGGGTACCGCTCCTCCCACGGGCGGAAGCCCTCCCCCATGATACGCCGCAGCTCCCGGTCGATACTCTCCGATGGCCTGTCCCACCGGCCTGTCTACGTCCATCACGATCCTTAGCATCCTGCCTCCTCCTTTTACTCATACGGCACTCCAATATACTCCAGCACTTCCCGCAGGCCCATCTTGTCCATGCAATAGGCGTATTGCTTGGGGTGCGTGACCTTCATCCGCTGGAAGCGGTTAGGTTCTTTTTCCAAATGCGCCCCAAACATACAAAACATGCAGCCTGTGCGGCTCAGGCCGGTGGTTGTAAGCCGGTCTTGCGGCTCATAGCATCCAAGATAATCGATCCAATTCATCTGTCCTTCAAATTCCGGATCGTCATCGATCTTGATTTCGCCGTATACCGGGCAATAAGGGACGTCGAAATCCTTGATATAATGCAAGACATCCTGTTCCGTCCAAAAGGAAAGCGGTTGCGATGTTGGTGTTTTGGCTTCAAAAGCATTACATCCGTTGGAAAGCCATGCTTGTTCCCGGTTGGGGCTTTCTGCTGCCATTGTGCCGATAATCGCTTTTCTGCCTGTCTGCTTCCCATATTGGTTGATAGGTTTGTGTTTCATAATGGCGCAGCATTTAGCAGACACAGGGAAAGGCGCGTCTATCAAAAATGCCCATTTGCCGCCAGTTACAAATTTCGTCCATTCTTCGCCCCTGATCCATTTCGCCCTTTTGCTGTCTGGGTGTCGCCTTGCAGTCTCAACGTACCCTGCGACACGCTTGGAAGCAACCGGGTACCCGTACTTCCTGATGACTTCATCAAACCGCATTTCGGGCCGTAGAATTTCCACGTCTGGATTGTAACAGTCATATTTCCCAGCCTTGACCTCCCGGACAAACCGCTGAATCTCCGGGTATTCCAGCCCAGTATTGACAAACACCGCCGGAACATCGGAGTACATGGAATCAACAATGTGCTTTAGAACCGTGCTGTCCTTGCCTCCGGAAAAACTGACGTAGACCTGCCCGTCCCAATGGTCGTACCAATCCCGGATGCGCTGCCGGGTCAGCGGGATCTTCAGCCGCAGCGGCAGGCTCTGGAGCTGCCGCAGGTCTCCTACCGTGTGCTTACTGTCCGCCATGCTTGATCGCCTCCGTCAGCAGCAGCCGTACCGCCTGACACAGGGCATAAACCAGCTCGTTTTGCCAGATGTCCCGGCTCGCCTTGATGCGGCACATCCCCGTCTCGATAGCGTCCAGCGCCTCCATCAAGTCCTCACGCCTCGCCATCACTCCACCTCCAGCTTTGCAAACGGGTCGTACTCACTTGGGTCTGCCTTGTTAGCCCACTCGACCCACATAGTCGCTTTTTTGCGCAGCTCGTCGTCCAGCAAGAACGGCTCCTTCACGAGGATGAGCTGCGGATTGTTGCGCATAAAGTTCGCGTTTTCCACTATTTCTTCGTAGTCCACCGGACAGAGCAGTTTGCTGTACACGCGGTCGCCCTTGCTTGAAATGCGGCGTGTAAATGATGCCTCTTTGAAAACGAACGGTTCTGTAAGGTGCGGGTTCAGTTTAAGATCGTATTTCGCGATGTATCCAAGTTTCATGTTCATCACTCCACCTCCTGCATCCAGAACTCACGTTGGCAGTCATCACAGGGCTTACACAGTCCAGTACGTTCGGTTTCCTCATCAGTGCAGCTAATATCGGCATCCAACAACTTCGGGCAAATGTTTACGACACCGTCACTGTCTCTCGTCGCACCCGGCCACCGCTTCAAAAACTCGCTCTGCCGGGTCTTATGTGGATGCTCCTTCGCCCACTCCTCGACCACCTGAACAAGCTTTTCAGCGTCATGTATGTCCCATATGGTGTTGCATATCATACCACCCGCAGGACACTCGGCACACCCACGAAAATGCTTACACATCCGGTTTCGCTCCCGGATAAACTCCACTGCATCCATGTCTATACTCCTTTCCGCCCCGCCTCCTGGGCCTCCCCTCTTACCATCTGCCAGCACCGGCGGAACCACACCATCCACGCCACGCAGCCGGGCCATTGCTGCCCGCCCATCCTCTGGCTGCAGCTGCCCAGATCCTTCGATCGCCTCCGGCAGGCCTCACAGGGGAGCCTGTCCGGGCAATCCTTCGCACAGGGGCTTTTCATCCGGCCCACCTCACGATCTTTTCTCTCACTCCCCACCGCAAAGCGTCCTCGTGGCTATCAAAGTAAAGGTCAATGCGGTCGCCGCTAATTGCGCCGCCCACATCCTGTGCTATGTAGATATGCCCATCGATCTCAACCTCTGTCCCCAACGGTATCACATCGGGGTCCGTGGCGATGGTCACGCCCTGTTTTGCTTTCGCTCCTGTGGCTGTATAGCCGTTTGAATACGCTCAACAGCATTTTTCGCATGGGCAGTATGCTGTCACGGTCATGGTACTTTCGTGCGTGTAGGCGGCTTTCTGTGGCGTTTCTTGGCGGATTACTTCCGCCACCAGCGGGGAAACAGGTTCTTGCTCCTCCACATATTCCGCTTCTGCGGCAAGTGGCTCCACCCACAATATCCCGGCGGCAATCAGCAGCCCAAGGGCCGCACCTCCGACAACTGTAAATATGCTCTTTCTGCTCATTTTCTTCCTCTCCCGTATACCATCCATTGCATAGATACCCCAAGCGCATCACAGATATGTGCCAGCACCCACACCGATGCGGTGCTGTGTCCACACTCAATATAGCTGATTGTCGATGGTGCTACACCAGATTCCAAAGCCAAATCATTCTGCGACATAAGTTCCTTCTCCCTTGCCTCCCGCAGGCGCTTCCCCATTCCCGCAAAATCTGCCGTCATGTGTATCCTCCTTTCTATCATCAGGATCGTACTCTGGGCAACTTACCACCAAAAATGATGTGTATTTTTCATTTTTTGTCGGGATTGCATTCCACCCCTTTACCGGCTCAAATCGTATAGGCCAGCCCTTTTTTGTGTAGTCTACTTCTGTCCATGAGCATCCTCCATACGCTTTTCTACAAGTCCAGCAAAGCGTTTTCCCTCCAGTGGTAATATGCTCCTTCACGAGTTTTTTCCTCCTCTCACCACTCAACCGTGACTTCACATTCATCCGGCATAAGCATGCGTAGATTTTGCAAAACACTTTCCCGGTCTCCCCGGATAGTGAGCCGTGCGTGAAGCAGTTCTGCACTTCGCACGTGCAACGGTTCCACACTACGCACCGGCGTTGGCCCATCGGACTGTTTTTCTGGCGTTTCTTCCACCACTTCGGATGTGTGCCACTCTGATAGTTTCTTTTGCCACAAGTTAAAGTTCCGACCACCTCGCACAAACGGCACGCCAAGTTTTTTCCCACATTCTATGATAGTGGCACTGCAACAGCCCATTTCTTCCGCAAGGTATGTAGCTGCACCTCCGCAAGACTGCATATTCCGCAGATATTCCCGCTTAATGTCGTCCGGCATCGCCTTGAAATCTTCCCAAGGCATAGGCCGTGTGATGTTGTAAGTTTTCACCGCTCCGTTTCTCTCCTTCCTTTGCGCCGCAGTGAGGTAGTCGCTGGGCAATCTGCATTTCCCACGCTTGCGGTTCACATGGGCAAACGCGCCTCTTGCAACACGCTTTTTCTGCACGATGTCATAGTCAAAATCATTCATAGGCGGTTATGCTCACCTCCGTGCGTGGATTCTCCTTGTCGTACAGTACCCGGCTCCCGTCATGGCTGACAATAATGCCGCAGTGGTCGTCCAGCAGCACCCGCGCCTTGACCAGCACATCGTCCACAGCCTCCAGCAGATTGGTTAAATCCACTCGCCGCTTGGTTGGCATATAAAACAGGCATTTAACCTCCACGGGGTAATCTAACGGCTCATGCACACCAGCCTTTTTGCAGTACCACACGGCCTTTGCCTCGTAATCGATGTACTTCTGCGACGGCATGATAAACGATTTCCCCGTCTTGCTGCTGTGCATAATACGCTGGCTGTTTTTCTTTGTCACAGGTGACAGGGGTATGGTAAAGTGCATGTCAGCCATCGCCGCCTCCCATCTCCATCTGCCCATCCACCTGCATGGCCTTTGCAAGCCTGCTGCAGGTGTCCAGCTCGTCCAATGCCCGCTTGAGGTACATGGAAAGTAAGGCTTGCTTTTCTTCCTCCGTTTCCGCCATCTTGTAGCCGCCGTCTTTCATGGCAACGATAGGCACACCCTGCCGCCTCTGCTCCCGTATCATCCGGCGGTTCTCTCTGTCCGGCATACCGGTCAATGCTTCAAGGTTTTTCCGGGTGTATGTAATGCCGGGAATCATGCGTAATGTGGTCATGTCAATCCTCCCCAAATCTCAGTTTCGTCACGGCGATAGGAAATTCCTCGATCTCGCTTGCCCAGCGTGCCGTGCCCTTGCCGTTGTGCCGTTCGAACACCAGCGGAAATCCGCCGATGCCGTCGAACAGGCTACCCATCGTAACAGGACGCAGATATTGCGCACTGATACGCTTTGCCAGGAAATCCCAGAAGGGCATGGCGATGGAGTTACCCAGTGCCTTATACCGGGGGCTGTCCGCATCCTTGCGGCGCTTGCCCTTGCTGTCCATCCACTCGCCGATGTCTGTCCAGCCGTCCGGGTATCCTTGCAGCCGTTCGCACTCCATCGGGGTAAGGCGGCGCACGATCATGTTCTGCACCGGGTATGTCTCTGCGTCCTCCCGGTACGAACAGGAAGCCCTTGCCCGCAGTGCGTGTGCCACATCTGGTGTTGCCCCGCACACCAGCATATCGTTGTATGCGTCCTGCCCGTTGTAGCTCCCGGCATGAGCGCCGGGGGAAAGCGTACCTGTCACATCTTGGTACGTCAGCGGGATTTGGTTGCCGCCGGTTCCCATACGGGCTTGCAGACTGGGCGCTACCTCGCCGCAGTCCCGGATGACATCGCAGGCGTGGCTCATATCCAGCACGGTGGGCTGGTGCCCATGCTCCTGTGCTCTCAGCGTCCCGGAAACATCATGGCTCACGCCCATCACATTCCCGCCTTGATCGTTCAGGCATAGCACCGCCGGTTTGTTCCCGCCGCACTCTGCGTTCAGCGTGGGGGATTGCTCTTCGGCGTATCCGATGCTCCGGGACTGTTCGCTGTTCCCCAGCTTAAACCCGGCGCAAACCGCAGGGCGATCTATGGTATTCACCGTATAGCACGTATCCTCACGCCATCCCTTGCCGTTGCATCCTGTCGTGTCGGCACGGTCGATTGCGTTTCCTTGCAAACAGAAAATCGTCTGGTCATTCCCTGTCCCAAGCGTCCCGCTTTTCTCCGTCTGGACTAAGGCTCCCTTTCCTCCTCCGTCACAGCCCCCCCTGATTCGGACTGCGTAAGAAGCACATCCTTCAGCACCGGTGGAAGATCTTTCCCCCGCCGTTCCGCTCTCCGCAGGATGCCCTGACACGCTTTTGCGCTCAAAGAGTATTTCTCCTGCGGTGTCTCCTCCAAAATCTGCGACAATCGAAATACGACGGCGGCGTTGGGGGACTCCCCAGTATTGCGCATCATGCACTCGCCAAGCCACGCTCCATCGTCCTCCCACTTCATCGTGGTAGCCCCCCCAGGTGTTCCAGCCTTTTTCAGGCACTTCAATATCGGGGGCTTCCGGCTCTGCGATGCGGATGATCTCTTCGAGGACTGCCGCGAAGTCTCGCCCTTTGTTGCTGCTGAATGCTCCGGGCACGTTTTCCCAGACCATATACCGAGGTCTGACCATGTCACCTGTCCGTCCGTTCGCTCTGTCATGCTCTCTCATCTCCTTTACGATGCGGACCTGTTCCATGAACAATCCGCTCCTTGCTCCCGCCAATCCGGCGCGTTTTCCCGCAATGCTCAAATCCTGGCACGGCGATCCACCCGTGATAACATCCACGATTTCAATTTCTGCACCGTTGATTTTCGCAATATCCCCGAGGTGCTTCATCTCCGTTCCTCCCGTTTGGTCATTGTAGCCTCCAATTCTGCTTTTTGCCGATGTTCAGCATATAATCCTTCGCCCTCTGGTTGATCCTGCTCCCAATTGCCTCGTCCCAGCTCAAAATGCGGTCAATGGTCAGTTCCGTGGAAATGATCGTGATTGCATCTGGGTTGATATATCTGGCATTCAGCAGGTCAAAGGCAATGTTTTTGTCGGCATCCGTTACGCCGCCCTTGAGAAAATCGTCGATATACAGCGCACGGACTGTTTTCAGCGGGTGCATGGCTTCGGCGTATGCTTCGGCATCGTTTACCTTTGCCTTGATTGCCGGAATATCTCCCCGCCATTGCACATACCGCACTGGGATTCCTCCGTCCATCAGCTTGGCGCAAATCGCCGTACACAGGTGTGTTTTCCCAGTGCCGGGAGAGCCGCCGACGAAAAACCACTTGCCTTTCCAGTCGGTCAAATACTTCTCCGCCGCTTGCTTCGCGGCCTGTTGCCAATACTCCTGAGTTTGGAACGACTCAAAGGTGCAGCTATCCAGCAGTCCCAGAAGCCCGGAACGCTCCATGCGAAGCCTATTCCGGCGGATGATCTCGCATTTGCAGGTTCTGCTCACCAGTTCGCCGCTTTCCGTGCGCCGGACGGTGTAGCCCAGCCCTCCGCAGATGTCACAGCCATGTTCCGACATGGTATTCTTGCTTTGTTGGCTGTTCACCGGCTTCCTCCTTTCTGCGCTGCTCCCATGTTCTGACGGCGGCCTTCCAGTCCTTCATGCGATTTTTCCCAACCATCCAGCCCTTGCAGGCGTAGAAATCGATGAATTGCTGTGCGTCAACTGTAGACCCCCGTTCGGCGATATAAGCCCGAACCTCGTCCAAAGAGGGCGGAGAGAAGCGCGCCTCGCGCGCATTATTCTCGCTTCTCGATTCTCGTATATCGATTCTCGATTCTCGATTCTCGAATACGGGGACATCTGCATTCATTTGTTTGCAAATGATTTCATCTGCTTGCGTAGGCTCTACAGGCTCAGGATATTTGCTTTCCTTTGCTCTCTGTGTCTGATACTTACCCCATGTTGGTAGGTAGAGGAAGCGCTTGCCCTGTGAAGTATATAGGGCAACCAATCCAGCACTCGCCAGTCCATGAAGGGCGTTTTCTACAGTTTTCAGAGTAAGATTTTCTTTCAAAGGGAATAGCCTGTTTTTGATAATTGCGGCCCGTCCGTCATAGCGTCCGAAATCATCGCAAGAAACAATCAGCCGATAGAACAAGACCTCCTCGAACCATGAAAGCCTATCTACGCTGTCGCTGGTGCAGATGCTCTCGCGTATGATTCTGTTCGGCATCGGCGCACCGCCTTAGAACGGAAAATCGCCGTCGTCCTCGGAAATCTCCGTGAAGGTCTGCGTGGGCTGCTGCGGTGCGCTGTCCTTGCTGCCGCAGAAATGTACCCGGTCCGCCGTCAGCTCCACCACAGTGCGCTTGTTGCCAGTCTTGTCCTCGTATTCCCGGCTGGAGAGCTTGCCCTCTACGATGATCTCCTTGCCCTTAGCAAAGTGGTTGCAAATCATCTCCGCCGTACCCTGCCATGCCACGCAGGGGAGAAACAGCTTCGTTTCTCTGTCCTTAATCTTCTCGCTCCACGCCACACGGAAGCTGCACACTGCTGTTCCACTGTTGGTGCGGCGCAATTCAGGGTCAGAGCAAAGCCGCCCCTGCAAAATCATTCTGTTTACCATCGTTTTCCTCCTTACAAATAGCTTTTTCCAAATTCACGGCGGAAGTCATCCTCCGTCCATCCCTGTTCCTGCATGGCCTTTAACTGGCCGTATCGGCGCAGGAGGCGCATTTGATTCCCGTTGCGGTGTACTGCCAGCCCTCCGTTTCTATGGCACCGTTCGCCGCAGAGATACACTACAAGGCCGTATTTCTCGCTTTTGTTGCGGTATGCGCCGCCGAAGATGTGCCTAATGGTGCCGCTCCAGCGGGTCACCCGCTCCATTTCTGCCGCACAGGAAGCACCGTCTTTCATCAGTCACCTTTATCACCTCCCAACGGCTGGGCTTCGCCCCAGCGTGATTTTAGCGCATCCAACTCCTGCGGTGTCATAGTCTCGATTCCAGCTTCTCGGCAATCGGCAACGATCTGGTCAATCAGCCGTGACATCTGCTCTGTGTCGTAGGTGCTTGAGCCGTACCAAACCGCCACGTTCACGCATCCCGGAATTTTGCTTGGCCCTTGTTCCGCCATCCAGCCGGTTCCTTTCGCCTCCCATCTGCGGCAGAACTCGTCCGCCGCCTTTGATACCATGCACACAACATCGCTCACACCACCAATGATCCTGATTTCTTCCCGGTACACATCATTCCTCGGGATCCCATAGTGTGCCGCCAGTTTATCCAGCAGCACCCACGCATAAGCGTTTGCGTCAAGGCTCCTGCCCTTGCGCTTGATCTGCGCCACATACTGCTTGTCCGGCTTCATCTCGTCACAGATGGCCATTGCAGAGGCGGGGGACTGCACCCGGAGGCACAGCCACGCCCCATCGCTGTCCTGCTGCCACCGTGCGGCGGTCACATCAGCCTGCAACATTGTCCTGCTCCTTCTTTGCAGCCTTCATGCAGCCGGCGCACATCTGCGCTCCGTAGCGGCCCTTGGAGTACTTAACCATGTCCTTTACCGTCCACATTTCGCCGTTGCGCTTCCTGACGGACACAATGTCAGCTCCACATCGCTCACACACCGGAGCAGCGTTCCGCTCCTTCTCGTCCAGCTCGGCGGAAGAAATTTTGTCCGGGTCCTCGCCGGTGGGAAGCGCAAAGGTCCGCAGCCACATATACTTAAACGCATAGGTCATGGCCTTGCCGCTGCCCTTGTCTTGTGTGTCTGCTCCATCTCCGCAGGATGCAATCTCGATGTATTCCTCCGGGTTTTCCACGTTGACCATGCGGTAGATGACATCCACGTGGGTAATGTTCCCAGTTCTCCCGGCTGTCTGTGCGATGGGGTATACAACCAGTTTGTGTTTCAGCAGTTCCGCACGCATGATGGAGGTTACCTTCTCCTCGCTCAGTGCCTTGTATTTGGTGCTGCCAAACTCTACATGATCGTCCTTTGCCAAATACTGGACATCCTGCATGATTGCAGCGATTTTCTCGTAGATATTCATCATTCGGGTTTCTCCTCATCAACAACTTGTAGCGGGCAATATGCCCCGACGATTCTCGTGTCTAACAGATACTCGCCTGTTCTCCGACATTGATTTCGCGAATAAGTCTCCAGCAGTGGGCAGAGGTTACAGCACATTTTCCCCTCCGGGAATGGGATTTCCACTGTAGCTTTTATGTACCGGAGGACACCGTTTATCATCCCAAGCCTCCCTTATGCAAAAACTCCGAGAGATACTCACCCTCCGTCAGCTCGGAAATATAATCAAGCTGCACATCGGAAAACTTCCGTATAGCCAGCTTAAAATTCCCGATCGTTTCCAGCTCACACTTGTGGCACATAGCGGACTTCATCGGCTTCCAGCCGTGGCAAACAGGACATTCATCCGCTTCTCCGGGGATAATCTCCTCTCCGCACTCTGGGCAGACATAAATTATGCTGTTTCCGCACTCATCGGACTTTTCCTCGATGTAATCCAACGAATGGAACGCTGCCCCACAATAATCACACAAATACATCGTCTTTCCCTCCGTTTGTGTTACTTCCCGTCCAGCTTGTCCACCAGCCGCATGAGCCAATAACTCACCGTTGCGGCTCCGATGATGACCAGCGTCAATGTGTACCCGTCCATCAATTCACCTCCGCAGCGCAAAGCGCATCGCACATACCCTTGCAGGGGCAGGCCGGACAATCGCACTCCAGCGGGCTCTTCTCTTCGCACAGCGCATCGTGCCGTGCCAGAAAAGCATCCTCCAGCGCCCTGTATTCTTGGTTGGTCATGTTTACTCCTCCCGCTCTGCGATCCACGCATCCAGCTTCTTTTTGAAAATCTGAAATACCCGGCTGCGGTCGGTGCGGATGCACACGCCGAAGGGGTACACGCCCTGCTCCAGGCCGTCGGCCAGAGTGTCAGAACAAAGGCTCAAGCCTTTATCTCTAAGATACTTCGATGCCTGGTGCAGCGTCATGGTTTCGATCATTTGTCATCCTCCTTCTTCAACAGCTCGTCCACCGTGCAGCCGTACAGCTCGGCGATCTCCGGCAAGCGGCTGGCTCTCGGTGCCTGCGTGCCGGTCTCCCACATGTAAACCGCCGCATCCGTCACCTTTAGTTTCTCGATGACCTGCCGGACACTTAGCCCAGCGGCCACCCGAGCGCTGCGAAAACTCATTCTGTCACCTCCAGTTTGATTCTTGCTTAGTTTCCGTTGAATACGGCGAGGAAAAGTGCAAAAGCTTTAGCCGGCTCCGCATCGTCCAACCGCCGGTCTAAGTGCTCGGCCGCCGCCACGATGTTACGGCATCAGGGCGGCTTTCCCTCTCCGCAATCAACAAAAACTAAGTTTTACTTGACAACTTAGCAAACTGTGGTATTATGGGAGTGCCAACAACCATTAATATTTTCCGCAGTCCGCTAAGTGCAGGGGGGCTTGGTTTTGTATTGCCTCCCGCCGATTCTTATTATAACTAATTAGAAATTATAAGTCAACCGCTTTCTATTAGTTTTTATTAGTTTTGGCGAACTGCACAATATACACGAGGTGCAAATGGACGCTATAGACAAAATCAACTTTTACTTGAGCAAAAAGGGCAAAAATGGAGCCGATTTAAGCCGCGCATTAGGGCTATCAAATAGCATTTATAGCCAATGGAACACGCGGAAAACTAAGCCGTCAAATGCTCGCCTTCCCGCTATTGCCGAATATCTCGGCGTTTCCGTAGAGGACATTATGCCAGACGATGTAGCCGCCCCCGCAGCTTTGGAGGGCGCAAAAAAAGCCCCCGATCCGGAGATCGAGGGCGGGATGAAAGATGAAGATTTGAAAGAAGCTGTCGAGCTTTTGAAAAAAATGGATAAGGAAACCCTGCGGATTTTTATCAAAGCCGCCCGCGGGGCTTTGGAGAATTAATTATGAGTATTTCGCGCTCGTAGCCGTTTTCTTTACTGATAGCCCAAATTTTCATTTTATCGCCTCTATAATTTTATCAAACTGATTGCGGGTCATTTTACTCGCTAAAGAAATCGCCTCAGAAAGTAACGCAATATGCTCTGCATTCTTTATTATATCACATTTATTTTTCGTTTCACAGCTTACAATTTCCATCTTTATATTTTTCTGCTTCCAATCCACATTATTTCTCCTTTCGGTTTATCTACCTATAGTCAAAATATGGCATTTGTTGCACAGTTTAGGGCAACAATACAAAAAATTTTTTAAGAAGGAGCATAATTAGAAATGGCTAAAAAATCTTCCTTTAAAATACCAGGGCTTTCATTTAGCTGGAAACGTGCGCTTGGAATTACCAGCGCAAAACGCAAGATTGCAAAAGCAACGGGAATTCCTACAACAAAGGCGGGGCGGCAAAGAAAAGTCGGCAAGCTATTGGGGATTAAGTGAACGCCATAGAAAATTATTTCATATAGTCCCCACCGCCCCCGCACCGGACGGTGGGGATTTTTTGCCGCCTATCGCCGTCACTGGCTCTTGGCCGCATACCCACAGTATCAGTTTGTTGTTTGGCAAGTCAATCCAAAAACCGGATAATATGCGATTAGCCGGTAAAAACAAACGGAGAGGTTTGCCCAAAATAAGGCAGGAGGGGAAGAAATGGAAAAAACTTTGCAGGATATTTGCAGAGAGGCAAAGGAGTACCAGCATCTTACCACGCAAGACTTAGCCGATTTAACAGATCTGTCATCGTCCACGATCAGCAATTACTTTTCTGCGTCTTCAAAGGATCCAAGCCTATACAAGATGGGGCTTATATGCGCCGCCCTCGGTGTGTCTATAGATGAGTATTTTGGTATCGTAAAGAGACCAACCACGGAGGAGCAGCTGGCAGAGGCCCACAGAGCAATGGCCGATGCAGATGCAAAGCATAGCGCAGCCCTACGCATTGCGCACTTGGAGGGCGGCATGGAGCAGCTGACCGGATCAGTGGCAAAGCACGAAAAAAAGGAGCGCGTATTGCAAATTTGGGTGTATATCCTGGCGTTTTCGCTGTCAATTGCCGTATCCATAATATTTGGATATTTGGCGTTTGATTCAAGCGTCCCGCACACAGGGCTTATCCGCAACGGGCAGATTACATCAATCGGCTGGATGCTATTTGCTCTGCTTGCGGTGGGCGTCGGTGTAATCATTGCTTCGCTGATTAATGCGCTGCGATATTACAGGCACCATCAAACTGATAAAAATATAGGGTAGGAGGATAAAAATGGGAAAAGCAATGAGGAGGGCCAACGGAACCGGGACAGTGTATAAGCTCGCCGGGCGCCGACGCAGGCCCTGGGTGGCTGCAAAGCAAAAAATCATTATAGGATATTACCCCACCAAAAAAGATGCTATAGCAACGCTGGAACGTCTTGCAGGCAAGGATTTAACGGAGCAGTACAACATGACCTTTGCCCAGGTGTTTGACGCTTGGAAAGAGGAGCATTACAAAAAAATAGGGCCAAACGGTATAGAAGGCTATGACGGCGCATTTAAAATTTTTGCGCCGCTGCACGACCGGAAGTTTCGGGACTTAAAAACGGCGGATTTCCAGGGCGTACTGGATGCCCATATGCATAAAGCCCATAGCACTGTGTCCAAGTATAAGCAACTCATAACGCAGATGTCCACATGGGCCATGCGCGAGGAGATCATCACAACAAATTTTGCAAAATTCGTCCAGCTCCCCGAAAACACAAAAAAAGAAAAAGAAACATTTACCGATGCTGAAATAAGCAAGCTGGAAGCGGACGGCAGCGACACCGCAAAAATTATCCTCATGCTGATTTACACAGGAATGCGCATAGGGGAATTGTTTTCCCTACCGGCTAAAGATTATCACAAAGATTATGTGGTCGGCGGTGAAAAGACGGAGGCTGGGCGAAACAGGATCATCCCAATCCGCCCCGAAGGGATCCCATACTTTGCCTATTTTGCAAATAAGGCTACTGGCCCACTGCTCATATCCGGCTATGCTGGGGAAAAAATTCCAGCAAACTTCCGCCGCCGGGATTATTACCCGCTTTTGGAAAAATTAAAAATCCAGCGCAAAACGCCGCACTCCACCCGGCACACCTATGCGAGCTGGGCGAGAAAAGCGGGGATTGCTCCGGAAACGCTACAGAGGATCCTCGGCCACGCCAACTACTCCACTACCGCAAATATATACGTCCATACATCAGCGGAGGAATTGGTGCAGGCCGTTAAAAAGGCGAAAATTTGTTAGTAGTTTGTTAGTTACCGACGGGAGCCAAGGCAAGCCCTTGCAAAATTGCTCTGCGAAAAGTTGCAAAATCGCAACAAATATTGTTATTCTTATTAACTTTTGTGCCTATATATTCAAAACGATTATAATTCACACGCAGGAGGTCACTGGTTCGAGTCCAGCAGTCTCCACCAAAAAAGTCCAGGAATCTCAAGGGTTCCCGGACTTTTTTATTTTTGCCAAGATTAACTTTGTTAGTAACGTGTTAGTAGTAGCGATTTAGGTTAGTTTTTTTAGGACGCTGTTATAAGCTTTCTCATTGACGATTTTTAGTGTGTCCATAAGCTCGTCCATAACTTCCCACGCCCTATCCTGCGCTACATTCCCGACCGCTTTCAAAAATTCACTGCCGGAGGGTTTTATTTTCTTGGCCGGCGCAGGCTCTGCAGAATACAGCATTGGGGGCGCTTTCGCCTGCAGTTGCTCCCCGCCTTGCTCGTTACGGATAATGTAGAGGGCCGCCAGTTTCTCATAGTTTGTCCAGCTCGATTCTTCTGTTTCAAGTCGAGCTATCCAGCGCTTGACCTCATTCTCGTCGACCATAGGGGTGCACCCCCTTTAGTCCTCGATCGTGTCCATGCAGCGCTGGATGGCTCTGCGGATGCTTTCGTCGTCGGCGTTGTCCAGCATCTCCTGCAACTGGCGCTTCATATCGTCCCGGGCACCGTCCCGGGAATAATGGCCGCGGACATAATGGGTGCCCCGGCGGGCATAAGAGTTGCCTTTACCATAGGTTCCGCGCATGTCCGCCTCCCAGTCACCGTCCCGGGAATATCGGCGCTGGGAATAGCCGTCATCCTCCAGCATCTCGATCTTGTCAATGTTTTTGATGGTGTCGGTCAGCTTGTGCGCAATCTCAAGGTCGCCCGCGCCCAGGTCGCCCTTGCGAGCCAACTCGTCAAGTTCTTCGCAAAGCATATTGCGAAGCTCATACATTGCTTTCTTACTCATGTTCATTCTCCTTTCACGCGATTCTCTCAACCGTCAGGTTCGAGTTGGCGAAGTTGACGGCCTGAGTGCTGGTGTTTTCCATTGCGACCGTCAGGCAGCAGCCTTTCGGGACGCAGACCTGCGCGGAAACATAAATGTTAAAGTAGTTCTCTACCGCCGCAGGCGTGACAGTCGCCGTTGCACTGGTCAGCGGCTCTCCGTTGATGGCAAGCGCCGCCGTGATGGCCTCGACCGTGCCTCCGGTGGGAATAGCGATGTTGCCGCCATAAGAGACCCTAAACAGAGCGCGGTTTTGACTGGTGAGGCCGCGCAGCGTGACAATGCCTGCGCCCTGGCGATGCACGATACAGGGCTTGCTATTGACCGCCGTTTCGGTCAAGGGAACGTTCTGGCCTGCGGCTACGCTCACAATATTCGCGTTTGTGTACTCTGCCAAAATAATCAGTCCTTTCTAAAGTGGTCGAAATCGATCATGTTAAAATACAGCGGCGAGGCAATAGCCCCGCCGCGTTGTCGTCAGTATCGGCACGGGGCCGAACAGTTCGGAAATCCCGAACAGCTGGTGCTATGCAGTTGTCAGCAACCGCAGCCGGTTCCGCATCCGCCGTAACCGCTGCCCGCCCACGGGTTACAGGTAATGTAGGCAGGCGAAGGGCACGGACGCAGCTGCGAGATCAGATAGTTGTTCTGCGCGGCCTGAGATGCCGCCAGCTTCAGATTCTGATTCTCGGTCTGGAGGTCGGACAGCTTGCTTTGCGTCAGGAAGTCGAGGATGGCGCGGCTGTTCTGGTTGTTCGCGTCAATGATGTCGCGCGTGGCGTTCTGCACGGTGTTGCGCGTGTCGCACGCCTGCGTCGCCATGTCGTAGCGCACCTGGGCGATAGCTGCACGGTTTTCGCAGCAGCAATTAGCGGCCTGCATCTGCATGGCGTTGAGTTGCTGCATCAGCGCCGCCTGCTGGTTGCTGCGGGAAAGCTCGGCCTGTGCAAAGCCGTTTGCCATCGCCATGTTGGTGCCATTGACAAGCTGCGCCTGCTGGTAAAATCCGTCGCAAAGGCCCTGATTTACACTGTCGATCTTGCGCTCGACATTGGCAAAATCAGAGGTCAGCACATAGCCGTCGACCACGCCGCCGGAATTGCCGGCGTTGTTTCCCCAGCCGTTGCCACCCCAGCCGCAGAACACAAACAGGAAAAGAATGATGATCCACCACGCGCCATCGCCGCCGAAGCCGCCAAAGCCGCTGTTCATCATGCCGGTAGGCGCAACAGGCATAGTGGCCTGAACGCCGCCGTCAGAAAGAGACATAGTATCACTCCTTTGAAAAATTTTTATTCATCAAATCGTGGCCACGATGTTGATTTATGTTGATGATTACTGCATCAGGCTTTGAAACTGCTTCGCCATCTGCTGTAGCTGATTAAGCTGCTGCTGGTTTAGCCTACCACTCTGCAAGAGCTTTTCGACCTCGGCTTTGGGGTCGCCCTTGAAATTTGCTTTGAACTGGTTGAACTGCTGAACCATCTGGGCAAAGTTCCCCATAGGCCCCTGCCCGCCGCCCAGCGCGGCCATGAACGGGTTAGTCATCGTCCTCGTCCTCCTCTACCTTGCGCTTTTTCTTGCCCTTTATTTCGCCCACAAGCGCTGCCAGAGCGTCAAACTCTTTGCGGGTGACAAATTCCACGCCCTTTTCCTGCGCCGCTGTGCGTGGCGTTTCTGCGCGCTCTACAAGGTCGTAAATTTTAAGCGTCGGTTTCCCGCTTGCGTCTGCCTGCTTGAGGTAAACGGTGGGGGCGGTGGAATCCCACAGTGCTACGGCAGAGTTGGGCGCGATGAGATAACCTCTTGCCTCCTGCTCGCCGCTTACCCACTGTACGCCGCCTTGTGCGATGGGGGTCTGTTGCACTGGCTGCGACATAGGCTGCTGCATGGGCTGCATCTGTGGCTGCTGCATCTGCCGCATCTGCATGAGGTTGTCCGGCATCGGCTGCGGATAATAGGGGTTGAAATAGGGATATGCCATGTTCATTCCTCCGTTTCTTTGTCCCAGAAATAAAGCGGGATTTCGTTCTCGCTGTTCCAGCTGTCATAGATGATCCCGTCCTGAACGCACACTACATGCCCAGAGAGGGCGAGAATATATGTCCCGCGCGGGTGCTCATCGGCAAACCTGCCGACCGTGTAACAGTCCGGGCAAGTGTCCGGTATGATGTATCTCCGGTAGCCTAAGGACCGCAGATACGCGCCCCAACAGGCGTTTGCATTGGGTAAATCACCGTCCAAGTAGCCACGCATGCACAGCCGGAGATAAACCTCGCCCCAATCCTTTCCCGTGGCCTTACAGATCGCACGGACAGTGCAATCGGACACGTTTTTCCCGCAGGGATTTGGATTAAAATATTTATACATGATTGCAACCCCTATATAGGCTTTCAGCAATTTCCACATACGCTAAAAGCCCCTGGGGATCGTCTGCGTACAGAATGCAAATATCCTGCGCCATTTGCGCGGTAAACCCGCATTTGATTAAGCGCTCGTACATATTCCCGCCTCCTTGCCTCTATAATAAAAGAAATCCGGGCAAATAAACTGCCCGGATTCTGCCTTGATTCTGCAATAATGTAGTTACAGTGTGCACCAATTGTGTGCAAAAACGAAAAATAGCCGCACCCAAAAAGGGCGCGGCTATTTTTAGGAATCGAATGCATCCGCCAGTTTTTGGTATGCGCGGCGGCGCAATTTGTAAAATCCATCTACGCTGATATGTAGTTTTGCCGCCGTCTGTACACAGGTGCGGCCAAAAACGTCCACGTCAATTACACAGGTTTCCTCGTCTTCCGGTAGCCCTACCGCACGGATTGTTTCTGTGGCGCGGCATGGTGCCATAGTGGATAGTTTTTTGCGGATCCTTTTGTGCTGATCTATCATTTCCCACGGTGTGCCGTGGAGGTGCGGATGTTTAGCACGGGCGTGAGGCCGGCGTAGCGGTGTCCTCTGCGCCCTCCAGTGGATTTATTTTACCACTTATTTCAGCAGGAAATTCCAGCTGGCGGCACCGAGAATGCCGTCCACACCGAGGTTGTGGTCTGCCTGCATCTCCCGCAGACCGGCCTCCATCTTGGGGCCGAACAGCTTGTCACCGCTCCAAATTTCATCCGGGTAATAGCCCTTGTCCTTCATCAGCAGCATGGCGGCCCGGACATCGTTGCCCTCCATGCCACGGCGCAGCATACGCAGTTCCATGTTGATCGTCTCCTCCTTCGTCGTCGGTGCGGGTGCGGGCTTTGGCTCCTCATCCAGCAGCGCCTTGACGCTGGCCTTGAACGCCTCCCACTCCGCATTGTTCTTCCCTGCCATTTGCCGGGGGCAGGACTTCCCGGTCACGTCGTAGTGCCGCAGGACGTAGGTGTCCACGCCGGAGATGCCCAGCAGCTTGCACAGCTCCGCCGTCAGTGCCGCAGCGTTGGCCTTGGTGCGCTCGGAAACATGGTAGTTCCCGGAGCAGCACATCTCGATAGAGATACTGTTGGTGTTGCGGCAGAGGGGATGTACCGGATTGGCAGAGCCTACCGCCCACGCCCGGTCACAGACCGGTACGGACTGGTAAATGCTGTCCTCGTCCACGAAGTAGTGTGCGCTGGCCTCCCGGTCGCCGCCTGCGAAATACTTGCAGTTGGCCTCGGCGGTGTCGCTGACGTTGCCCGTGTAGTGCAGCACCACAAAGGCCACGTCCCGCCCGCCCAGCCGGTCATAGGTCTCCTTGCTGGCCGGGATGCTGGTGTTGATGGAGATACCGCCCGCCTTGGCGATGGGATATGCGGCAGTGATGCGCTTACTCATGCCTTACTCCCCCTTGCTCAGCTGCTTGACAGCCTGATTGATGCCGGTGGCCGCCAGACCGCTGACGATGCCCACGGCAATGGCGGTGATGGGATCGCCCGCCGGGAAGTCTGGGATGGGTGCCAGATAGTAGCTGACAGCCCCCAGCAGACCGCCGCAGACCCCGCACAGGATGGGGATCCACTTGTCGTTCATGCTGCTGGCCTTGCCCACCAGCCCCACGAGGTAGGTGATGACGGTGATGACCGCCACGCTTGCGATGCCAAAAGTTTCCATAATTGCTCCTTTCCGTGCCCGAATCGGGCACACAAAAAATGTTGATAGGTCTTTGCTTATCGGTTTAGTCGGTATTGTACATTCACTGTCGTCTCCTTTCTTTTTTTAATCCTCGGTATAATCGTAAATGATGGTGGCATTGCTCGCACCCCAAGGAGCATTCGCTACTTGCCCCTGCGACCACGGAACCTTGATGGTGGTTAGGTTGGAGCACCCGTTAAATGCAGAAGAGTGGATGGTCTTTGGGTTTCCCTCGAATGTAATACTTGTTAGCCCGGTGCAATTAGCAAACACAGCGAAACCAATGTTCGTTATCCCAGGTGGCAGCCTAGTTATTGCCAGGTTGCGGCAACCATTGAACGCATAGTAACCGATGCGTGTTATTCCAGACGGCAGACTAGTTAGTGCAAGTTTGGGGCAGCTTTGAAACGCATAGCTACCGATATTTGTCATGCCAGACGGCAAGCTGGTTAATGCAAGGTTGGGGCAATTATTAAACGCATAGTCACTGATGCTTGTTACCCCAGACGGCAGGCTGGTTAATGCAAGCTTGGGACAACCGCTAAACGCACTGTAACCAATGGTCGTCAAATCACCCGGAAGTGTAGGGCTGACAGCCGTGCGTTCTATCACTGCCTTGAAGCTGCCGCCACCCTCCAGAGTTCCGGTCACGCCGCCGATCACCACATCCTTCTTGATGTTCTCGGGCAGTAGGGTGTCCGGTTTTTGAATCGTCACCTTACGCATGCCTCTGGCGCTGGTGGGCAGGATGACCTGATTGCCGGAGGGCATAGACAGCTCCACCGTCCGCTCCTCGGTAGCAAGCACCTCCATCACTTGACCCATGTTGACCTCCAGGTCAGCGCCGGGAGAAAAAGTTACCGCAAACTCGATCATAGCGCACCATCCCGCAAGATCCGCTCCACAGGCACCGTGAATACCTGAGATGCCATGCGCTGACCGCCCACGCCCACCCGGAGCTGTATCTTTGCGTCAATGCCTCTCCCGGCAGTAAGCGACAGGGTCTCGGCTTCCGTCAGCGTGCAGGAGACAACATTCCCGTCCAGATGTACATCCGGCAATGTTTTTTCGATCTTAACCTGTCCGGCCTGAGCCACGGCAATGGACAGCACCGTGATACTTCCCGTGTCGATGGGTAGCTGGAATGTCAGCGTAGGGGTCGTACCTCG
>OKRW01000482.1_pt1 | contig 40017 bp, 27 predicted proteins | sample 1601151 | NCBI WGS metagenome assembly OKRW01 (sample SAMEA3541471, study PRJEB24748) | human gut metagenome | biome: human gut; feature: human-associated habitat; material: faeces | place: China | collected 2012 | reverse complement strand
TATAAACTTCGAAAACTTCGTTTAGGGTATTGACTTCATATAGCTGGTTTCCTTTCCAAACTATCCGCGGCGTGCCGCGTGGAGAACGCGCTTTGCGAGGTTCGCCGCCGCACGGGCGGGCGCAGTGACCGCGCGACCCGTTCGGTAGCTTATCGAGTGGTAGAACTCCTCGATGTCGGAGTTGAGCTGGTTGATGTGCTGAGCCTGACCTCCTACCGCAAGCAGGTTTTCCTCGTTCTTCATGATAACGCCATTCAAGACAAGCGTGTCGCGGTATCCGGTGTACGCGTCGTAGGTTTCCCCGAGCAGCGCTCTGCAAACGACGCACTCGGCGTCGGTGAGCTGCGACCCGACAAGGGCGCGTGCTATAGCCTCGCCCCCGCGCTCGCGGGCATCCTCGAAACAGTAGCGGCGAGCAATCGGGTTGCGAATAAGATCGACCATGAGGATCAGATGGCGCGCCGCGGCGGCATCGAGTCCGCACGCGGCCTCGTCATCGCCCGTGAAATTCGCCCGCGCCTCCTCGAAGCCGGAGAACACGTCGTCGAGCATGGCGCGCGCGCCGACAAGCCCGGTCGACGCGAAAGGCAGGCAGCGCAGCGTGGCAAGGGGACGCTTGGTCACGACAATCTTGGTCGCTTGCACGAGGGCCGCGCATTGGAGGCCCAGCCAGGTAGAGCACTTCGCCTCTTTCGCGCATTGCAGCAAGAATTCCCTGTTAAATGCCTTGTTTGCCGACGCGATGTTCGAAAACGAAAGCAGCTGCGAGGAGAAATCGGAAGCGGGATGCGCCCCTTCGGGCACGATTGCCTCGGTGGTGCTGGGCTCGTAGAAGTCGAACAGGTCGCGCACGCCAAGCATGCCGGCAGAATCGGTGAACACCGCAATGTCATAGGGCTCACGCTCGCCGACGACCGTGCGCCCCTCGCGTTCCCCTGCAAGCTGAAGCAGCTGGTCGAAGGCTTGCGGATCGTAGACGACGTTCGCGTAGGAGCGAACGAGGTAGGTGCCCCGCGCGCTCGCGAGCGCAGAAGCGACGTCGCGGGTGGGAAGAACTCGCGCGCGGCAATCGTTCTCCGTGAAGTCGGCAATGAGCTGGGCATAGCGGCTGTTCTCATCAGCGGGCGGGAAAAACAGTACCTCGAAGGACTGTTCATCCTGGAACTCGATCGCATCGAGCGCGGCTTTGGCGTCGTCGGCCTCGTCAGCACATTCTATAAGGATGCTTATCGAAGGAGCATCGGTTTCCACCTGGGGCGACACGAGGTAAGCCAAACGCCCGCGCACGCCATCGTCAAGCCCAAGCGAATCGAGCGAGCAGCCTTCGAGCACCTCGTCGAGGAATGCCGAGAAAAGCTCGGCAAAGCGGACGCGGTCGTTGTAGTAGGTCATCTTCGCGGACGTGAACAGAAACGACACGGCCCACGAGACGCCCTCGCGCCCGAACTCCACCAACGTCCCGCGCTCCTTCCATGTGGTGAGCGCGTATTTCACCACGTCGAAGTGGAGAAAGAGCTGCTTGGCGCCATCTGAGCAGGTCGCGCCTACCGCCGAATCGCGGCGCACGCGGTAAAAGTAGAGCATCTCCTTGCTGAAGGCGACCGTTTTCGCAAGCGGGAAGGTGATGAACTGGAAAGCGTGGTCTTCCCCAAGCGAGAGATCGGGGTTGAGAAGAAGCCCGTTGCCGCGCAAGAAGTCGGTGCGGTACATCTTGTTGCACATAAGGGGGATGCTTCCGCGCTCGTAGAGCAGGGCATCGACCCCCGAGTGGTACACGTTATCGCGCCACGCGAAGGAATCGTCCGCCCACGGGAGCGTGGGGAACGTCTTGCCGCCGAAGACGACGATGTCGGCGCCTTCCCGCTCGGCGGTGGCGACGAGGACCTCGCAGGACCTTTGCGCGATGTAGTCGTCGGAGTCAACGAACAGGATGTACTCGCCGCGCGCAAGCCCGACGCCCACGTTGCGCGTCTCGGCAACGCCGCAGTTCTCGCGATGGAGCGCGCGGATGCGAGCGTCTTTCGCGGCGTAGGCATCGAGGAGCTCCGGCGAGCCGTCAGTCGAGCCGTCGTCCAAACAGAGAATCTCGATATCGGAAAGCGTCTGCTCGATCAGGCTATCCAGGCATTGCGCGAGGTAGCTTTCGACGTTGTAGACGGGGACAATGATAGAAACCTTTGGATTATCCATATAGTGCCTTCGGTTAGCTTCTCGGATGCAGGCACACGCCCGCAGCGTTTTGCTTTGAATGATACTGTATCGCAACAACGATGCGGGGCAGCCTTCGAAAGAAGCACACGGTGTCCTAGCGCTTCGACGCGTCCACCTTGCGCTGAATCGCGCGGGGAAGGCGGCATATCGCCTGGCCGACGCGCTGCTCTGCCGCGCCCATGACCGCGTCGAACTCGGATACGACCCGATCGAGGTCGGCGCGCATGGCCGCTTCGCGTGCGCACGCGGCATCGCGCTCGTCAAGGGCTTCGTCGCGTGCGGCGCTCACCTCATCGAGGACGGCAAGCGCGTCCTCCCGCGCCGCATCGAGCGAGCAGGCGCGACCGAGCAGGTACGCTGCAGGGTCGCATTCTGAAATCTCGCGCATGCGAGCGTAGTATATCGGGTCGAGGAAGTCATGCTCTCCCAGATCGGCAAGACCCAAGTCGGAGAAGCCGCGATCGGCCAGATAGCGATACACCTCGCAAAAGGCGGAGTAGGACGCGAGCGTGTTCAGGTTGTACAGAATGCTCGACATCGCCCAGGTGGCGTAGCTGCGAGAGAGCGCCTCGAGGCGCCCCGTATCGGCCAAGTAGCTGCGAAAGGAATGGATAGCGCGCACGAAATCGAACGCATGGCGGTCCTTCGTGGCCATGGCGGAGCCGGCGCGCATCACGCGATAGCTGATGAGCCGCTCGCCCACCGTCGCGATGCGCTCGGCGTCCACAAGCGCGGGATACACGAATGCGATGTCCTCCGAGCGCTGGACGTCTTCCGCGAAGCGATAGCCCCCCTCGCGCACGAAAGAGGCGAGAAACAGCTTGTTCCAGGCCCACGTCTGAAAGCTCATGAGAAAGTCATCGGGGCTGCGTTTCCACGAAAACGCCTGGCCGTCGAAGTCGAACGGAGCGAAATGGAGGATGCCAAGCGGCGGATGCTGCTGGCGTTTGCGCTGGTTGTTGTAAAACCAGAGGTCCCACACCACAATCTGAGCATTCGTGCGGCGGGCCGCATCGAGCGCCAGCTCAAAGCAGCGCGACGCCAAGAAGTCGTCGGCATCCAAGAACATGAGATAGCTTCCCCGTGCCAAGGGGATCGCGCGGTTGCGAGCGCGCGCGCAGCCCGCATTCTCCTGCTCGACAACGCGCATCTTACCGGCAAGACGTCGCTCGTACTCGCGCAGGACCGAGACCGAATCATCAGTCGATCCATCATCGACGCAGATAATCTCCCACGACGATTCCGTCTGAGCGATGACGCTGTCGAGGCATTCGGGTAAATAGGCCGCGCAATTATACACGGGGATAATAACCGAAACCGCGGGAGCGTCCCCCGTCGAGATCTCCGACATACTTTGTCCTTTCGCAATGCAATAACTGCATAAGGGTACCACGCAATGGGCGCATTTCGGCTGATGCCTTAAATGCTATTCAGCGTCCGCCCGATATCGCCTCTTCCCGAGCGCAAGCCGGCCGTTTAGAGGGCGAGCTGGGAAAAGCAAGAGGTCGGTGCATTTATGCGTTCGCGTAAATTGCGAGCGGATACCCTATAACTTACGCGAACGCATAAATAAAAGAACTATGTGCTATTATTTATGCGTTCGCGTAAAGGGAGTGATATCGTGATCAATATCGGCAGCACAAAAGAACTCGGGGAGCTCATCATGCATGAAAGAAAAGCCCAAGGGCTCACCCAAACCCAACTAGCAGGATTGAGCGGCGTAGGCATAACATTTCTCTCGAACCTCGAAAATGGGAAGCAGACCGCGGAGCTTGGCAAAACCCTCAACGTTCTTGCAACGCTCGGATTGGACCTTCTCGCAGAAAGAAGAGACGATGAGTAACCTTCGAGTTTCACTTTATCGCGAAGGGACTGTGGTTCGCGTAGGCACAATCGAGAGGAATAACACCGACGGGTCTATTTTCAGGTACCTTAATGAATATGCTGACGATAACGCAGCGATTCCCCTATCTCAATCGCTCCCTCTTTCGACCGATGCTTACAGCGAAGACCAATTCCGCCCCTATTTCGAGGGGTTGCTCGCCGAAGGAAATGCGCGAGAGGCACTTGCGGCAGAGCTGCACGTTCGGGAAACAGATTACCTCGCAATCCTCGCGCAATGCGGCCGCGACTGCATCGGCGACGTGATTATAGAAGACGACAGCGATTCCAACCCTCAAATCACAAGCGCCAAGAACAGCTACGAAGAAGTGAGCAACGAACAGCTATTCCGCTTTTTCCGCTCTATTCCAGATATGTCAAGAGAAAATGTCGGGTCGCGGCTTTCTCTGGCCGGCGCGCAAAGCAAGATAGGGCTGGCGCATATGCCTGGCAGCCCTATGTCGCAGGGATGGCTTAAACCGCGAGGACTCGCAGCGAGCACCCATATCCTCAAAACAGGCTCCATCGAAAAGCTTGTCAGCCTCGAATTTCTCTGCATGCGGGCGGCGAAAAAATGCGGCGTTAAGGTTCCGGAGGTTACGCTGCTTGACTTCGGTAAGCCCGTATTGGCTGTCGAGCGATTCGATAGGGTGGTAACGATTGACGAAGAGGGACTCCGCGTTGAGCGAATCCATCAAGAGGACTTCGCACAGGCATTCGGAATGACGCCAGCTTCGAAATATGTCGAGCTCCCGAATGGCTCTATCGCTTCGATAGCGCAATGGATTCGCTCTTATGCCGCAAAGCCAACCGAGGATCTTTCTCAGTTTGCAAAAGCTGTCTGCTTTAACTACCTTATCGGAAACTGCGACGCGCACCTGAAAAACATTTCGATTATGTACCGGGTTGGGAAAAGGGGGCCAATACGTCGCCTATCTCCAGCTTACGACCTGGTCAGTACATCGTTCTTCGATAGATTCAGCAAAGAGTTGGCTATGGCTGTCGGCGGCGCACGAGACATTAGAGACGTGAAGCCGAGCAGCTTCGATCTCCTTGCGAGCAGCTTAGGCATCACTTCAAGCTACTTGAGGTCAATCGTCGCGCCGATTGTCGATAATGCCGAAGCCGCAATTCGCGAAGCAGGCAGCGAGTCGCTTGGTCCTTCGCAAGAGTTTCTCCCCTATTTGGCAGACGACCTGCAGGAAGACATCGCCCCGCGCCTTCGCGTCCTAGAGGAGTTTTGCAATCTTTAGCGGCGTGCATACTTGCTGAGAAAGCTATTCAGCGTCCGCCCGATATCGCCTCTTCCCGAACGCAAGTTGGCCGTTAAATCAGGGTTTGGGTGTAAGAGCCTGAACTGATCAAACGTAAAATCGCGAGTTCAAAGTGAGTTCGCGATGAGTTCACGTTTTCCGAGAGCAAATGTCGGAATGAAGTGCTATGAATTCGCAATCTCGTTGACGAATCCGTTAACCCACTCGACCGCCTCGGCAAGATTCTGAGTGACGTCCAAGCCCTCTGCGGATTCCGCATACAGGGATGCCCAATTCGACCCGGCCTCAATCGCGGGAGGCCATGCTTGCTGCCCCCTATACGCAAACAGCCGCTCGCACGTCTCGCGGGTTCGAGCAAGGTCGATCTGCCCCTTCAGACTTATCAGTTGCAGATCAACGAGATCATGCGCACGCTTTGACCCCTTTTCGGACAAACCGTGCAGCTTTTGGGCAATCTGGTGGCTGAGACGCATGACGGGAACGGGGGATGGCGGATCGAAGCCAAGCGCCTCGAAGAGCATCGCCGCGTCCTTCGGGACGATCATGTCCGGATCGTCAGCATCGCCTACCTCGTTATGCCCGACCTCAAGCGGCACCGTCACCCAAGATTTTCCGAGGTAGCTTAACTTTACATCGTAGGGCTGCATGACGTAGGCTGCGGGAACTCCGGTTGGCGTGGCTGGCTCTCTTCTGACGGCAGTTCCGGTAAAGCCTTGCCATCCCTCCTCAAGCGCGGCGTTCAGCACACCTATGTACTCGTCGATGCCAGAGGCTCGTGCGGTATCGAGGTCCTCGCTGAACCGGATGCCCGCATCGCCAAATCTGAGCTTCAGGGCGCTGCCGCCTTTGACGGCCCCGTCGGGCAGCATCTGTGCCACGACGGCATCCGCCATGAGCGTCCGCGCTTGGACGAGCGCCGGGCCGCGCCCTGCAACGCGCTCGATCGCGATATCCAGATTCCTGCGACTGTTCGGCCTCTTCGCCATCAGCTTTCCACCTCGCTATCGACCCTGTCGGCCTCTTCTTTCTTCAAAAGCCCCTGCCGAAGCGCCTCTTCGACCGCCGCGTGAAGCCTCTCGGGCATGAGCTTTCCGACGCATGAGCGGATGGCGGCTCCCACCTCCTGGGAAGGAATGCCTTCGTAGCACGTCACGTCCGATGCGCCCTTGCGCTGCACGACCTTCATCCCTTCGGGCAGCTTCCGGCGCACGCGCTTGGGAGTGGCAACGAACATCTTTGTCGGATTGGTCGGACAAAGGGAGAGCATCGCGAGCACGGACTCGCCGTAGAGATAGGCGTCAGGCCCCACTGCGGCGACGCTTTCCGCGTAGGGGTCAAAGGGGCTTGGAACATGATGCTTTACGCGGTAGACGCCATGCCCGATGCGCGTCAGTTTTCCGTCGGACGTAAGCCTTGAGAGCTCCTTGTCCGAAACCCCCATCGCGGCCGCTTCGTCTCGGGTCACGAGCCCATAATTGTCGGCAGCCGCCTCGTATATTTCCTCATATTTACTCATGTCAAAACCTTACCATATTTGGGAAGGTTTTGACATGGTAGGTGTTAATCTTGTGCTAGTCATGTTTCGAGATGTGCGCTATTTGCAATCTGTTCCGCGACTTTGAGGCTATTGATCGCATCGAACCAGGCTCCATAGACAGCGCCAACGCCGAAGTGCTAGACGGGATGAAGGATGAGGCCGCCCAGCTACTTTACGGCTTATCACGCAACGAGGAGCAAGAATGGGCGAAGAAGGCCTGCGCAAAGCGCAAATTGAACGTAAGATTTTTTTGTAAGCGAGTTTTAATCAGGGCGGCCGCTGGCTATATTAGTAACGGCTGATAGAACGAAAGTATCGCTCGGTCAAGCGCCTTCAGTGCGTTCAGTACAGACAAGTCGCATAATCACACAGGTGCCATGAAGTGAAAAAGAGTCGAGGACTACAAGAAGCGGAAGCCGCATTAGAGTACCTTCGCGAACGCGGGGTGGAGCACTTTGTGCATTTCACGTCCTTGGACAACGCCATGAGTATCCTCGAACGAGGCATCGTCCCAAGAAGCAGTTTGAACGAGCAGGATATACCGTATCTGGCAAACGATTCGCTGCGCCTTGACGGATTAGGCCACGTCAACCTTTCCATCACCCACCCGAACATAAGGCTCTTCTATAAGTTCCGCAAGAACAACCCGGACAGATACTACATCGTCTTTTCGATTAGACCCGAGGTGCTCCTCGAATACACCGGCGATTACGGTCGGGGAAGATACGAGTTCTCAAACACCAATGCCGCCTCGAACAGCTCGATGCGCTGCAATGTCGAACAACTATTCTCAGGACAGCGGCCTGAAGGCTACAGGGACGAATGGACTACCGACTCCCAAGCGGAGGTATTGATACCAGGACCTATCGATCCAAGATACCTAGATGCGATCATATTGCCTTCGGACTACGGAGATGACGATGAGAGATTAGGAACGATTCGGGAGTTGGACGAGCTCATCTCGGACAAGGGACTCGACTGCAAGCTTGAAATCTGCGACATCGTGTTTGACAATTTCAGGCAGAGGATGATGAACGCCTCCGACCAAGAGAAATTTGAATATTATTTCCTGTCATGGCAGACAACCGAGGAGAACTACATATTCCTCGAATCGGAAATCGAGAAGATCCCGAGGAAATCATATTTCGGCTCTATCACAGTGCCCATGGATAGGCTGCCTCGATACTCCAAGTTCTACGGCGACCCCGCGAACAGGATCGGGTGGTCGCTAGAATTCCATAGACCTACCAGGCATCTAGAAAGAACAAACAACGAGCTCGCTGCCCTAGCGGTTATAGAGAAGATCCTCAACAGAAGCAAAACCGGAGTTCTATCGGAAGACTTGGAGCGATTCTTTTACGATGCCGTATTCGGTGGCGATGAGACGCGCCTGAACGACGAGTCTTGGATTCAAACCTACATCGACCTCGTGTCGCAGGCGCACCAGGTGCAGTGCTCGCTCGTCGAACTCGCGAAGCACCAGAGAATCGGTAAAGGCGCGAAGCTAGGGTTCGTATGGAACGGGAAGGCAAACAACAATCTTTCCATCGTCGCACGCGCATCGCTCAAGGACCTCATAGACCTATCGCTGAGCGTAAGCGAGCTGTACGACTGCGAGAATCCGTTTCTCGATATTGTATGCGCGGGTGAAGGAGAGGCGCCTGATTTCACCATCAACTATGGATCTGACGGGACGTCATGCGGTTCCAGGGAGGCTCGGCTCTCTGAATACCAGCGCACAGATGAAGATTGCTCCTACGACCCCATACAGATCCAGTCCCCCGTGGAGACGCATCCCACTCCGGGATTGCTGGCTTTCCTTTTGAGGTACATATTCAGGTTCGAGAGCTTCCGCGAGGGGCAATATCCCGCTCTTGCAAGAGCCCTGGGCAGAGAGGACACGATAGTCCTTTTGCCTACAGGCAGCGGCAAGTCGGTGATCTTCCAGCTTCTCTCCCTCATTACGCCGGGCACAGCCTTCATAGTGTCCCCTATAACCTCTTTAATCGACGACCAGGTTCAAAACCTGGAAGCCCGTGGCATAGACCGAGTAGTGGGCCTGACGGGAAAGACCAAGGGCAAGCGCGCAGTCGAGCGGCGCTTGGCCACAGGCCAGTACATCATGTGCTACGTCTCGCCAGAGAGGTTCCAGATACAATCCTTCATAAGCAGTGTGCGCAACTATGCGCAGGACAACCTCGTATCCGTAGTTGCGATTGATGAGGCGCACTGCGTAAGCGAATGGGGTCACGACTTCAGGACTTCATATCTAGGACTGGCGCGCAATTGCCGTGAGATTTGCAGCACCAACGGCATCGCGCCGCCGCTTCTGGCTCTCACAGGCACGGCATCCACTAGCGTTCTGATGGACATGAAGAACGATCTGGAGATAACCGCCCCAGGCTCGATTATAAAGCCCGAGACATTCGATAGATCCGAGCTTCACTACCGCGTCATCACGACGAGTAGCGAGGATAAGCTCTCTGCTCTCGATGAGATTATGTTGGAGTGTTTGCCGGACGATCTTGGTGTTCCGCCAGAGCGACTCTACGCGCATACCGGCGATTCAAGCACAATGAGTGGCATCGTATTCTGCCAAAACGTGACCGGGTCGTACGGACTGATGAATAGCGAGCGCGCCCTTGAGTACGATCATCCGGGCGTTTGGGATCACCTGAATGAAAAGTATCCGGGAGAGTGCTCGTATTACTGCGGAGGCAAGCCAAAAAGACTCTGGAAGATGCCGGATTCCAAATGGGCAAAAGAAAAGGCATCGCAGGCCGTCTGTTTCAAGGACAACGAATCCAGCATCATGGTGGCCACAAAGGCGTTTGGGATGGGAATCGACAAGCCCAACGTGCGATGGGTGATTCATTTTGGAATGCCTAGCAGTTTGGAGTCGTACTACCAGGAGGTGGGAAGGGCAGCACGAGACAAGAGGGATGCTTACGCATACCTGATCCTCTCGGACGACTACCCCAATCTAAACGATGCCATGCTCGATCCGACAGAGTCCGACCTTCAAAAGCTAAAGAGACTCGAAGACACGAAGGAAAAGTACAAAGGGGACGATGTCAGCAGGTGTCTGTTCTTCCACAAGACAACCTTCTCCGGCATTGACGAGGAGCTCGAGGTCGCAAAAAGAGTCTTTAGGATGTGCGGCCGCGACAATTACTATGACAAGCGATGGCATGTTCCATTCGGGAACACCGGAGATGATGCTGGAGGCGACGGCAAAAACACTTTGGAGCGAGCGATATACCGGTTCGCGCTCCTCGGTGCCTTTCGCAGCTATACGGTCGAATACCGTGGCCAAAGCGGAGTATTCCTGATCGAGCCTGCCCAGGCTAGCGGGCAAGAGCTCCGTGAATTGGTTAAAAAGAGTTATCTTGATTACATCAAGGCCTATCAATCGGATACTGCGTTTCTCGAACAGGCGCGGCGCAATTTGGAAGATGCGGTAGCGGATATCGATAGCGACCGCGAATACGACCGCGAATACATCTTCTGCGTGCTGCGGCATCTTCTGGTGAACTTCACATACAAGATCATCGAAGAGGGACGCCGCCGTGCGATTATGACCATGCTCGAAACGGGCAGGGGAGCGGCAGCCTACGATGACGTCGACGAGGCAGAGTCGTTTCTCAGGTCGCAGATCATCGGATACCTATCTACGAGCGGCGTGGAAGACGAAGAGGTCGGCCTCAACGCGATACTCTACGACGCCACAGATACATCAAAGCTCGTTAGAGTAATCTCCCATGCAATCTCAGAGGAACAAGAGGGCGTCATTCTGCAACAATCACTCAGACTCCTTGAGGATTACCCTCAGCATTACGGCCTCTACTTCATAGTCGCGGCCATCCAGGCATATCAGGGAAACGCGACGGACTCCATCCGATCGGTTCGGAGCATGGTTCATTTCGGAATCGAGAACTACGGTCTGAGCAACAAGCAATGCGCCCGCAACTACATGAAGTTCATGGAAAGCCATTCGGCATCGGGCATAGGAATCGAGATTCTAGACAAGACGTTAATCGCCCTGTCTGAAACCACCGGATGCCCTTACGGCGAACTGATCGAGAACATCCCGGACGAGAAGAGGAGAGCAATCGTCAGCATCGACAAGCTAGACGCGATAATGGCCAAGATAGACAAGGATATGAGATGGACGACAACCAATACAGGGATATAGAAGAACAGGCGTTGCAAATCGTCGGCACGCTGAACAAACTGAAAGACGAGATCGAAGGGTATCGGGATGCGAAGATCAATACGCAGGAGAGCCTCGAATCCCTAGACTCGCTTTTGGCAGCCGTTACCGATGCCACGAAACAGCTAGGAAGCGCTGCGAAAGACCTGAGGAAGAGCGATTACGTCAAACTGCATGGGCAGCTCACAAAGGAAGCGGAGCAGCTAACAACGGCCAGCAACACTTTGCAGCAGAACCTTGACGCCCTCCCCGGGAAAATCGAGGAGATGCTGGCGGCGGATTCGGCGTCGCGGGAGTCGGCGCAAAGCGCGATCGGCGAGTTCTGCGACAGGGCGGCCGAGAAGCTCGACGGGGTGCCGGAGGCGATCTCGAGCGCGCTGAAAGCCCATGAATCGAGGCAAGCCGAAAAGGATAAGGAGCTGTTGGAGAGGCTGGAGGGTCTCGAGAAGGTTATCTCAAGGATAGACCGGAACACCCAAAAGGGCTTCGGAAAGGAGCGTGGATAGGTTGGGCGCTCGGATCAACACGGCGACGAGGCCATTTTATTGCGCTTCCAAGAGGAAGGGTCAGGCATTCATCGAGGACACAATCGAATTCGACTGGCATAGCGGAATGAGCTGGCAAGTCAGGCAGAGGTCAAGCGACGCCATGCACGAAGCAATCCTGCAGAGGTATTCGAAATACGGCCTGAAGCCAGAAGAGATACTCGAAGTCTCTACCGCATCGCACGACTACGAGATCGGTCAAGCGCTTTCGGCTATGAACTTGATTTACGTCGATCCAGAAACACAAGAGTCTTACCCTGTGGAGAACTGGTTCCAATCATCGAAGGTCTTCGTCAAAGACGGGATAGAGAGAGGACCCTATAGAGAGCTCCTGAGTATTCGTCTCGCCAAACGATACGTCAATCCGCATCTTGACAAGAAGACCGTCGAGCAGCTCAAAGGCGACATGCTTTTCGACGACATACAAAGAGAAATAGCCGGATCGCAGATGAGCTGTTTCAAATTGTCGGGAGCTGAATACCCATTGCGTCCCAGAAGCGCCTTCTATGACTACTTATACGTAAGCGCATTGTGCCAACCTCAAAACAGCTCGCTTGCGGAAGGCCTCATGCAATTCAGGGTATTCACTGACATCATGTTCAATCCTGGAACTGGAAAGATTAAGAAGTTCAATACACAAGCACGCAGCTGTGCAATCTTCGTATCTCTTTCAAAACGGGGTATGCTGGGCAAAGACATTCCTTCTTTCGAAGAGTTTGTGGCAACAGCCAGCTATGGTGGCAAACAAGAAGCCCCTGCTATTAAACAGCAAACACTATTTGGATAAATAGCAATACTGCGCTATGAGGGTCTTTGAGCCCTACGACTCCTTCGGCCCTTTTGCGCCCTTCGACAGCGCCTCGCGAAGTTTGCGGGGCAGGGTGAGCAACGTCGATCCCACGCGGTAGGAATACGAGTGCGCGAACTCCTCCACCTCGCCGCGCGCCGCGTCGCGCTCGCGTTCCACCTCGGCGCAGCGGGCATGTGTCTCCTCGACGATTCTCCGCTCCCGCGCGATCTGCGCCCGGAGGCGATCCTTCTCGGCGATATCGTTCGCCACGCGGTTCAAGAAGAGCTCCTCGGGAATCTCCCCGCGCTTCGCGGGCGCGATCGAGGCGATGGCATCGAGCAGAATGCTCTCCGATTCGCCACTCTTCTTGCGCATCTCGGACACGCGGTTCGTCAGCGCGAACGCGCGCTGGGCGTCAAAAGCGAGGACGGATTCCAAAGCCGCGATGATCTCCGCGGTGTCCGCGTTCATGGAAAGCAGCGTGTCCGCCTGCCCCAAGTCCTCGTAAAGCGACACCACCTTGGGAAGATACCCCAGGCCAACGCACGGTTTGCAGAACGATCCAAGCAGAAGGGACGCATGGTAGCGCATCGAGAGGCCGGCCGAGCAGCGCGAGAGAAAGTCCACCACCGGCTCTATGCGCTCCCCCGCATCGAAGATGCGGAGCACCGCCTGAGCGGGAAGAAGCGCCCCGATGCGCTCGGCAAGCGCACGGTCGCTCGAGTCGAGGATGCACGCTGTGAAGACCACGTCGCGATGAGCCGCCTGTACCCTCGAAATCGCGGCGGCAACCCGCTCGGCGAAATCGGCAGGAGCGTTCTCGTATTCGCGCAGCGAAACCGCCACGACCCTGCGCGACGTGGGGTCTATCCCTTCGGAGGCGAACCATTCGTCGACGAACGAAGTATCGGAAGCGCTTCCCAAAAACGCGCAATCGGCAAGCGATATCACCTGCTCGTTGCGCACCCGGCACGAGCGGATGAGCTCGGCGGTCGCCTCATCGCGCGTGAGGAACAGCGCGCCCAGACGCCCCATGAAGCGCACAAGCGAGCGGCCGTCCGCCACGTCGAGCGGTCCCGCGCCGATGCCGTAGAGCACCGGGCGCGCATCGTTCACGTACGCCAATTCGACATATGCGGCGATGCCTGCGATGTCGGTGTGCGGCATCGACGAGGCAAGCTCCGCCTTTCCGATTGACCAGCGGATTCCCTGGTCGAAGAGGAGGCCTGCGATTACAAGGGCCGCCGAGGACGCGGCGAGCACCCGGTCGAGGACGCGCTTGTCCTGAAGCGTGATCGAGTAGATGCCGCGCTCGCGCAGGGTATGCAGCGGGTTTTCTCCAACGGCAACGATGGAGCAACCGCAGACCAGCTCCCGCAGGCGCCTGTCGACCGTCGCCAAGATGTACTCGTCGCCGAAGTTCCCCATGCCCACGTAGCCGAGGACCGAGACAATCGTGCGCGGCGCGGGAAGGCCGGCCATAAGCCCCCCCCCGGCAAGCTGCTCGCGCACGCTCTCGAGGGCGGCAAGCAGCGACCCATCAAGGAAGGGACCTTGCGAATCAACGGGAAGGCGGCGGCTCTCGAACGCAGCATCGCCCGATCGCTGATCCGCAACCGCCGCGATGAGCGCCTTGTGCGCACAAGCAGAGTCCTTCTCGCAGATATCCATCCGCTCCGCGCGCCATGGGGAAAGGCCCTCGCCCACGCACGCAAGCTTCGCCCCATCGGCGCGGACAAGAACAAGCGCCTCATCCGTCAAGAGCGCGTCGGTCGGAGCCTTCGCACCTTCGCCTTGCAAATCGTTTGGGATCTTCTCGTCAGCGTCCTGCACACCCTCGTCCAGGTCCCCGAACACCACGCACGCCGCGCTCGACCGGGCGGAGTACGCGATATGGGTAAACGTCGGGTCCGAGGCAAAGCGCTCGGGCCAGCCGGCGCCGAAGCAACGGACGGCACCGCCGAAACGCCCGTCTGCGACCAGCTCATCGAAGAAGGCGACACGAGCGGGCGTTGCGTCCTGCAGACACATAATGCCAGGTCCGAAGGCAACCAAGTTTGCAATCGGTGTCGAGGCGTAGGCGGCATCGACACCAGGAGCGCACGCCCCCACGACGCCATCGAACCCGTCGAGCTCCTCCAATCGCAGCGAGCGCCCGGAAATCGTTATCGCGAAGTCAAAAGGCGCGCCGCTCGATTTCGCTATGCTCGCCTCGGCTTCGGATCGCGCAGCAACAAGCATACCCGCGGCAACGCCGCACGAGACGGCAGCGTCAAGCCCGCGCGCGCCTATGCCCTCGGCAAGCATCAGGCAATCGGGACGCTGCACCTCGAAGAAGCGAGACAGCGCCGCAGCATCGAAGGTGCCGGCCTCGTCGAAAAGCTCGGGCCACATTTTCGGCGTGAAGAGGAACACCGTGTGCCCCTGCTTTTCAAACGCCCTTTTCGCGCAAAACGCGGGGGTTGCGATGCCCGCCCCCATGCGGGCGACGAGAACGATCTTACAGTAGGTTTTTTCCATATCCGAAGCACCTTCCTTCGGGAAAGGCGCCGCACGATGCGACGCCTCCCATGCGTGATCACCATATCGAAACAACGACCGGCAGAGACGTACACCTCAAGCACCGCGCGGTCTGCCGAAGCGAATGACATTCGGGCTAGAAGCTCGAGTAGCGCTTCACCATCTCGGCCATCGAGGCGCGCCATGCGGTGCCGCCGGGCTCAAGGTCGGTACCGTTCACGCCGGTGATGAGACCTGTGTCCACTGCCCATCCCATTGCCTCGCGGGCATACGCGCTCACCTCGGTCGCGCCATTTTTCGAATCCATGGCCGAGCAATCGCTCGACGTATCGCGCCCGTCGACCACGCTCGCATAGCGGGCGAACAGCGTTGCCAGCTGCTCCCGCGTCACCGGGTCGTTCGGGCCGAAGGAATCGGTGCCGCTGTAGCCCGTCGAGACGCCGATCTCCTTCGCCCAGCAAAGCGCGTTGTAGTAGTACTCGTTCGGGTCCGCATCGCTGAAGGGCTGCGAGACGCTCGAAGCGGGGCTGCCCGCCAGACGCCACAGGATGGTCGCCACCTGGGCTCGCGTGATCGTATCGTAGGGCCCGAAATGGTTCGTACCCGAATAATTCCCCATGATTTCGCGGATAACCACGTAGTCGAAGGCACCGCTTTCGACGAACCAATCGCCAGCAGCCACGTCGCTGGAGTAGCCCGCACGGTACATGAGGTTCACATCGACGCGTCCACCCTCGTCATCGGCAGGATAGTCGATGCCTTTCACGCGACCGCCACTCGAGAGCTGCCACATGCCGTACTCGCCGCCATATTGGCACTGCGAGACGCCGTATTCCGCAACCCAGCGCACCCAGTTGTCGAACACGGAATCGGTCAGGTAACGTGTGAACCAGTACCGGTTCGCGTAGATTCCCACATCGTAGCCGGCAGCCTCGATCTTCTCGCTGAACGCGCTCGCGATCTTCGCCAGCTCGGTCGAGTCGCCGCCCGTGGCATTGAGCTGCGACTTGTCTTCCATGTCGAAGTACACCGGATAGCTTAGGTCGTGCCCCTTGATCAGGCGAAGGACGTGGTCAGCCTCACTTCTTGCCATATCGGCGTTCTTGGCATAAGAGTAAATGTAGACGCCGTACGGAATGCCCAGCCGCTCGCACTCGGAGACGTTGCGCAACCAGTACTTATCGTCCTGGTTGGTAAGGTCGTTGCCGTAGCCCACACGGATGATGGCGAACTTCACGCCATCGTTCTTCGCGGCTTCCCAATCGATTGTGCGGTTGTGCTCGCTCACGTCGATGCCCTTGGAAATGGCGCCGGGGATGAGGCGCTGCGAGCCGGTCTGGCGGTTCACTGTGGCATAGCCGTTGGGGGTGAGCGTCGCGTCGAACTCGGTGTAGCTTTCGCTCGAGAGAAGCGAGATGCCGCCCAAGCCGGGCACCGTCAAAAGCTGCCCGTCCGTGAAACGCCAGCTGTTGGCGTCGTCCGTCTGTGCGTCAACTTCCGCAGCAAGCGCGCAACCAGGCGCAACGATGCACAGTGCGCAAACTGCCGCAAGGATAAGGGCGCTCAAGGCGCAGATACTCCGATGTCGCAAGATAGCCATGTTTATACTCCGAATCTTGTGCGTATCGTAAGGGAAGGCGGCATCCCGCTCACCTTCTCCTTGAGTATACGCGAGCGCGCGCACCGCGGACACATCGCACACGGCATCGGCACAACGGAGGGCCGCTGCGCCCGCACGACCCCTCGCAACGCGCATGCGCGCCGTCCACGCCCCCTCGCGACGCGCCGCCCGCGTCCCCTCGGACACCGCCCCTCGCGACCGCGCGGCAAACGCAACCGCTCGCGCGGGCAATCTGGGCTTTTCATGCGCATGCAGAAGACCCCGTCCAAAGCGCTATAAAATGATGAGTTGCGCCGAGGGCCGGCCCTCGGCGCGCACAATGCACCCGACCGTTGAGGACCCTATGGCTCAAACCGCATCGACCAAGGCCACGCTCAAGCGGAATTGGTTCACCATCACATCGCTTGTGTCGAAGGACTTCAAGCTCAAGTACCGCCGAAGCGTCCTGGGCGTTCTCTGGTCGGTCCTAAACCCCCTGCTCATGATGTGCGTGCTCGCCGCCGTGTTCACGAACGTGCTCAAGTTCGGCGACGACGTGCAGAACTTCCCCATGTACCTCATCCTGGGCAACGTGCTCTTCTCGCTCATGGCCGACTCAACGTCGTCTGCCATGGGTTCCATCCTCGAATCGGCGCCGCTCATCAAGAAGGTGCGCGTGTCAAAGATGATCTTCCCACTGGAGAAGGTGCTCTTCACGCTCGTGAACTTCGCCATCTCGCTCATCGCGGTCGTCATCGTCATGCTCTTCTTCCGCATCCCGCCAACGGTAAACTTGCTCGCGATGCCCATCCTGCTCGTGTTCATGCTGCTCTTCTGCGCGGGGCTCGGCATGCTGCTCTCCTCGCTCGCCGTGTTCTTCCGCGACGTGTGCCACCTGTGGGGCGTCGTCATCACCGCATGGACCTACGCCACGCCGTTGTTCTACCCGGTGGGCCTTCTGCCCGACTGGATGCAGGCGGCCGAGGCGTTCAACCCGATGTACCACTATGTGTGCTATTTCCGCGACATCGCGATGTACAACACGGTGCCCGGCCTCACCGAGAACCTCATCTGCCTCGGCATGGCCGCGATCACCTTCGCCATCGGCTTCGCCGTGTTCAAGGCGACCGAGAAGAAGTTCATCCTCTACGTTTAGGCGGAACCTATGCCCGAGAACATCAACACCACCCCACTCGGCGACATCGAGCGCGAGCTCGCCACCGCAGTCGACGACCGGCCCGTCATGGTCGACGTGGACCGCGTGTCCATGGTCTTCAACATGGCATCTCAGCAGCTCAACAGCTTGAAGGAATACGCCATCGCCCTCGCGAAGCGCGAGCTTATGTTCAAGGAGTTCCGCGCGCTCGATGGCGTGTCGTTCACCGTCCGCAAGGGCGACGTGTTCGGCATCCTGGGCACGAACGGCTCGGGCAAGTCCACCATGCTCAAGATCATCGCCGGCGTGCTCGAGCCCACCGAAGGCACCTGCACCATCAACGGCAGCATCGCGCCTTTGATCGAGCTCGGCGCCGGCTTCGACATGGAGCTCACCGCGCGCGAGAACATCTTCCTGAACGGCGCGCTTCTGGGCTATTCCAAGAAGTTCATCCAGCAGCATTTCGACGAGATCGTTGACTTCGCGGAGGTCGAGAAGTTCCTCGACATGCCGATGAAGAACTACTCGTCGGGCATGGTCGCGCGCATCGCGTTCGCCATCGCCACGGTCATCGTGCCCGAGATCCTCATCGTCGACGAAGTGCTCTCGGTCGGCGACTTCATGTTCCAGCAGAAATGCGAGCGCCGCATCACGCAGCTCATCAAGGAGCACGACGTCACCGTGCTCATCGTGTCGCACAACAACGACCAGATCGAGCGTTTGTGCAACAAGGCCATCTGGATCGAGAAGGGCCACACCCGCATGATGGGCTCGGCTGCCGACGTGTGCCGCGCCTACCGCGTGCTCGGCGGGCATGTGGGGTCGGCCGAGTCGGAAGCCGCCGTGTTCAACATGCTGAACTCCCCCACCCGCGTGCCCGAGGGACTCGTGAGCTCCGTTGCCGGCGAGAACCGCTACGGCACCGCTGTGAAGATCGCGGAGAAGTGCAAGTTCGCGCAAGGTGGCAGCGTCATCCTGGCCTCGGGCGACTTCAGCCTGCCGTGCATGTCCGCGCAAGGGCTCTCCGGCATGCTCGACGCGCCGGTGTTGCTCTCGAAGAACGAGTCACTGCCCGACGTGGTCGCGCAGGAGATTGCAAGCCTCGCGCCGCGCCGCATCGTCGTCTTGGGCGGCGAGGACGTGCTCTCTTCCGAAATGGCCGAGCAGGCGGCCGACGCTGCAGGCGACGGGTGCTCGATCTGCCGCATCGATTGCAACGAGTCGGTCGAGCTTGCGCGCCTCATCTTCGACTTCGGAAAGCGCACGGCGGAGGAAGACGGCGTGCCTGGCTGGAGCAAACTCGCCATCATCGCGCACCATGACTGCCTGGGCGACCTGATTACGCTTTCGCCGTTGCTGTTCAATCAGCATATCCCCGTGTTCTATATCCGTGAACTCGGCGTGATCGACGACGTCACGGCAGCGTCGATCCAGGGCGGTGACTTCACCGACCTGATTGCGCTGGGCGTCGACAAGCATATCCCCGACACGTTCCTCGCCGCCTGCGCCACGCACGGCGTGAAAAGCGAGCGGCTCATTGGCAAGAACCCCTACGACGCCAACGAGAAGATTAACGACCTTATCACTTCGGGCCAGGTCGAGGGCGCACGACTCACGATCGACAACCTCATCGTGAGCTCTGTGTGGAACCCTGCCGACGCGTTCGCCGCCGGCGCTTGGGCCGCCAAGACCGATTCCGCCTTCCTTCTGGAAGACCCGCAAAACCTTGACAGCGTCGCGCACGCCATAAGCTACATCAAGAAGAAGGGCGGCAGCGTGAAGCACCTCACTTTCTTGGGCGATTCTTCGCAGTTCGGGCGCCTTGACAAGGAGATGCTTGGGAAGGCTGTGCAGGAAGCGCTCGTGGACGCAGGGCTTGCAGATACGGGTGACGAGGACGCGCAGCCCGCCGAGACTGAGAGCGCGGACTTCACGTCCGCCGACGCCGCGTCCGCGAATACGCAGGAAAACGAATAGGAGCATCATGTCATCTTCGCAGTTCGCACCGCTGGTTTCCGTCATCATCCCCATCTACAACGCAGGTCCCTACCTCGATCAGGCGCTCGACAGCGTCGAGGGACAAACGTACAAGAACCTGGAAATTATCTGCCTGAATGACGGCTCGACCGACGATTCACTCGCCATTATGCGCGCCCACGCCGCGCGCGACGAGCGTATCGTGGTGATCGACAAGCACAACCAAGGCTACGGCGCCACCTGCAACCGCGGGCTCGACGAGTCGCACGGCGAGTGGATTTCCATCCTCGAACCCGACGACTGGATCGAAAGCGGCATGTATTCCGACCTGCTCGCGCTCGCGCGCATGTACCCCGAGCCGATCGACATCGTGAAGTCGGGTTATTGGCGCATCTGGATGCCCGACACGCCTAAACAGCGCAAGTTGAACTGCAGCTATCACGGACGCATCAACCCGTCCAAGCAACCGTTCGCCATCAAGGACGCGGCGCATCTGCTCTGCCACCACCCGTCCATCTGGTCGGCGATCTATCGCAAGCAGTATCTGCTTGACAAGGGCATTCGCTTCCGCGAGATTCCCGGCGCGGGCTGGGCGGACAACCCGTTCCTCATCGAGACGCTCTGCCAGACCGACCGCATCATCTATACCGATAAGGAGTACTACTGCTATCGCGAGGAGACGCCGGAAAAGTCCGAGGCGTTCGCGAAGCGCAGCACGCTTCTGCCGCTCGAGCGTTGGAACGACATGATGGATATCCTCGAGAAACTCGGCGTGACCGACGAGCGCATCCTGCGCGCGCACAACAGCCGCGGCTTCACGTACCTTTCGGGCATCCTGGAAGTCGTCGGGCTCGACGGCGAGGGCGTGCGCGAGGCAGCGACCCACATGTTCGAGCGCATGAACGCCGACCTGGTGTTTTCCGACCCCGAAATCTCCCCTGGCTGCAAGCGCCTGTTCGCCGATCTTCGCGGCCTGGAATGCCCGCACATCGACAAGCTCGCTTACGTGCGCGGACTTATGGGGCAGGGATTCTACAACCTGAAGAACACCGGAGTCGTGAACACATTCTTCGCAACCACCAACTACCTCAAGAAGCACCGCGCCCGCGAGGCCAACGAGTAGGCAGCAAGCTCCGTCGCGAGGTAACGCGACGAGAAGCCGCTAAGCGAGCAATGCCCGCAACCTCCCCTGGTTGCGGGCATTTTTTAGTGGTTCTTCGTGAAGTGGTAGGTGGGCACAGCCTCTTCGAGAATCTTGATTGCCTGCTCATCGGTGTCGCGAATTGCCTCTTGCAGCTCGCCGAGCTTCTGCGCCACCTGCTCGTGGCTGATTTCCTGGCCTTGCGAAATCATGATCGAGTGGTTGGACGTGGGAAGCGTGTTCTCCTCGTCCATGAGCAGCTCCTCGTACATCTTCTCGCCGTCGCGCAGGCCGGTGTAGACGATGCCCACATGCGCGCCCGACAGGCGGATGAGGTTCTTCGCCAGATCCGCGATCTTCACCGGCTCGCCCATGTCGAGCACGAAGATCTCGCCGCCCTTCGCCATGCCGCCTGCCTGGATGACAAGCTGCACCGCCTCGGGAATGGTCATGAAGAAGCGCTCGATATCGGGGTGCGTCACCGTCACGGGACCGCCTTCCGCAATCTGCTTCTTGAACAGGGGGATCACGCTACCATTGCTGCCGAGCACGTTGCCGAAGCGCACTGCCGCGAACACGGTCTTCGATGTGCGGGCATAGTACTGCATGATCATCTCGCCCATGCGCTTGGTGGCGCCCATGACCGAAGTGGGGTTCACGGCCTTGTCGGTCGAGATGAACGTGAAGTGCTCCACGCCGAAGGCGTCCGCCGCGCGCACCACGTTCAACGTGCCGAAGACGTTGTTCTCGATGGCCTCGCGCGGGCATACCTCCATAAGCGGCACGTGCTTGTGGGCGGCAGCGTGGAACACCACCGCCGGGTGATACTTCTCGAACACCTCGTTTACGCGAGCCTCGCTGCAGATACTGCCGATCTCGATGTCGATTGAGATGTCGTCGTAGGAGCGAAGCAGCTCTTGGCGGAGCATGTAGGCATCGTTCTCGCAGATATCGAAGATGACGATGCGGCGCGGCGCGACCTTCGCCAACTGACAGCACAGCTCGCTGCCGATTGACCCGCCGCCGCCTGTGACGAGCACGGTCTCGCCCGCCACGTACGCATACGCGATGCGCATGTCGAGCTGCACTTCCTCGCGCCCCAACAGGTCGGTCACGTCGACATCGCGCAGGGCCACATCGCCCAGCTCGTCGATGCGCAGGTCGCGGATGTTGGGCAGCGTCTTGAGCACGCACTCAGTCTTCGTGCACACCTTGTAGATGCGCTTGCGCTCGGCAGGGGTCGAAGAGGGAATGGCGACGACGATCTGCTGGATATCGTACTTGCGCACCAGTTCTTCGATATCGTCGGTCGAGCCCTCAACCTTCACGCCGTGGATGCGCAGGCCCCGCTTGGCTGGGTCGTCGTCGGTCGCAACGATGGGGATGCCCGGCATATTCGGGTCCTTCGTGGCCATACGGTTGATGGTGAGCGAGCCGGTTTCCCCCGCACCGACGACGAGCGTCCGCGGGCGATCGACGTTATCCCCCGAGAACGCGCGCTTCTTACGGCGCTTGATGCGCCACAGCAGACGGTAGCCGCCCATAAGGAAGACGAGCAGAATCGACGCGCCGATGAACACGCGAATAGGGAGCCTCACGTTGATAACCCACAGGAACACGGCGCCTACCAGGGTCGATATAACCACGGAAAGCACGATCTGGAGCGCCTCGTCGACGCTTGCGTATTCCCATAAGTTGTTATACAGGCGAAACGCGCCCATGATCGCAATGTTCACCACGGCAAGGATTCCCAGGATGAAGAAAATCTCGTTGCTGGTGAACACCTCATCGAACACGTTGGTCAGAAGCGATGCCAGCCAATAGGCCACGTACGTGGCGATGATGTCCATGATCAACAGAGGCGCCGTGCGCTTCGCTATGTGCAAATCCATGCGTGCCCTCGCTCGGGTTTAACGGCACCGCGGCCGCTGATATACAACCCTATGATTGTATACGATTGCGAGAACAACCGACCGCATTGCAGAAACACTGCACGGATGGAGAATGCCGGCAGCGGGTCGCGCTTTGAGGCAGCGGATGGGACGGGTGGCGGGACGGAGGGCGGGACGGAGCCGGGACGGTGGGGTGGGACGAGGCGGCGCGATAGCCCTACCCCACCGACTTTGTCGCGATGAGGGAAATCCCCGTGCCGCACACGTCCTCGCAGATGACATCGCCCAATGCGATGGGGGCGCACAGGGAGAGGCTCACCGCCACGCGGGCGACATCCCCCGCAAGCGCCTTGGGTACCGGCGCGCTCGTCCGATAGCTCACCGGTTCCAAGCATCCGGCGGCGCAGACGGTGCCGCATACGGTGCGGACCGGATTGGTCGCCTCGGCCTGGGCATACTTCTTCCCGCGGCCGCACGAGTTGCCCTCAACGCTTGTGACCTCGCCGTTCTCGGCGAACCCGACGTTCATGACGCACCCCATCGGGCATTGGATGCACGTGATCCTCCGGCTCATCGCGCGCCCCCTTCCACGGCTGGCGCCCGTCGCGCGGAAAGTCCGCTTACCGCCGACACGACGATGCGCGAGCACCCGGCAAGGCTCTCCGCGTCGACTTTCATGCGCCTCATCTCAGCGGGAACCGCCACCATATCGCGAGCCCGCGCAAGCACCTCGCCCGCACCCGCGCCCTCGCTTTCGCGCACTTCGAACCGCACGCCCTCGATGACGTCGGACACGCGGAAGGAAAGCATCACCGCCCCCTCCGCATCGTGGGAGATCGTCTGGGGCACGACGTAGCGCACGCCTTCCCCGGCGACCACTTCGATAGGTGCCTCGTCCGCGCTCGCCGAGCCACCTTGCATCTCGCCTCGCGCGAAAGCGGCCGCAAAAGCTCCCGCCCGCTCGCCTTCCTCCGACGCGAAGTCCGCCAGATCGTGCACATGCAAGGCGTTTCCGCAGGCGAATACGCCAGGCACGCTCGTTGTCAAGCGCTCGTCGACGATGGCGCCTCCCGTTATCGGCGAGAGCGCCACCCCCGCCGTTTTCGCGACCTCGTTTTCGGGGATGAGCCCGCACGAAAGCACGAGCGTGTCGCAAGGGATGCGCTCCTCGGTGCCCTCGATGGGGCGCCGCGTCGCGGGGTCGACGTCCGCCACGACGACGGCTTGAAGGCGCGTCTCGCCCTCAAGCCGTACCACCGTGCGCGACAGGTGCAGCGGGATGCCGAAGTCATCGAGGCATTGCACGATATTGCGGCGCAGCCCCGAGGAGAACGGCATGATCTCGTACACGCCGAGCACCTTGATGCCCGAAAGCGTCATGCGGCGGGCCATAATGAGCCCGATGTCGCCCGAGCCGAGCACCACCGCCGTCGACCCGGGGACAAGTCCCTGCAGGTTCATGAAGTTCTGCGCGCAGCCCGCCGTATAGACCCCCGAGGGGCGCGCGCCCGCGATGCCGAGCGCCCCCAGCCCGCGCTCGCGGCTCCCCGTCGCCAAGACCACGGCCTTTGCGTGGAAGAAGAGCTCGGCTCCGAAACGCGTCCCAACGACGAGCTTCCCCGCGCCCTCATCGTCGATGTGCAGCACCGATACACCGTATTCGCAGGTCACACCCGCATCAATGACGGCTTGCTCCTCTTGCGCAGCGTATTCGGGACCGGTGAGCTCAGCCTTCATGCGATGCAGGCCGAAGCCGTTGTGCACGCATTGCTTGAGCACGCCTCCCGGTCGCTTCTCCCGGTCGACCATTGCCACGCGAGCCCCGCACGTCGCGCGCTCACCGCCGCCGCCATGCCCGCAGCACCGCCGCCGATGACGACCACATCGAAGCTGTCCTCGATCCGTGCGCGCCCGCCCGGCTCAGCCTGCCGCGAGCCCGCTTCTGCATGTCGCCCGCGCGCCTCCGAGCGCGGCTCGTCCGCCACGCCCAAGAGTCCGCCCGCAACGGCGGACTTGCCCGCACGCACCAGCTCGACATAGTCGGCGCGAGCTGACGCAATCATCCTCGAGCCGGGAAGCCGCTTGTCGATCGCGTCGGGCGAACAGCCCAACTCGTGCGACATGATCTCCACAAGCTCTGGCGAGCAGAAGCCGCCGTGGCAGCGCCCCATCGTAGCGCCCGTGCGCCACTTGATCGCATCGAGCGAGAGCACGGGAAGGGGGCCATGCAGCGCGCGCACCACTTCTGCCTCGGTCACCTCGCAGCAGCGGCAGACCACATGCCCGAACGCCGGATCGCTCGCAATAGCATGTTCTCGCTGCTCATCGGTCATGGCCGTGAAGGGAAGCTGTGGCGCGCGGCGCGGATCAAACGACGGATTGCCGTCCGCCCCCAAGCAAACCGCAACCTGAGAGGCGATGAAGGTCGCCACCGCAGGAGCAGACGTCAGACCAGGCGATTCGAAGCAGGCGATGTTGAAGAACCCGGGCACATCCACCGCCTCGCCGATGACGAAGTCGCCCGACTCGCCCGCCGCGCGCAGCCCTGCGAAGTTCGTGATAGCACCGCGGGGAGAAGCTGCAGGCCAGGTGCGACGCGCACGCTCGACAATATCGACGAGGCCGTCCTGCGTCGTTGAAAGGTCGGTCTTGGATGTCTGGGAAACCGAGTTCGGGCCGATGAGCATGTTGCCGTGAATTGTGGGCGTGACGAGCACTCCCTTGCCGAGCGGTCCGGACACCTGAAACATCGTGTGCTCGAACGTGGCGGCGTATTCGGTGTCGTAGAGATAGTACTCACCCCGGCGCGGCGTGATAGAGAAGCGGTTCGCCGAGATCATATTGTTCAGCTCGTCGGCGAAAAGTCCTGCCGCGTTCATGACTGCCCGCGCGAAGAAGCGCTCCCCCGAAGCTTCGAGGTTAAAACCGCCTTCCACGCGAACGATGCTCTCCACGCGGTGATTAAACAGGAACCTCACGCCATTGCCGCACGCGTTCTCGGCCGCCGCGAAGGCGAAGCCATAGGGATCGACGATGCCGCCCGTCGGAGCCACGAGCGCGCAGGCGACCTCGGGAGAGACATTCGGCTCCATCTCGCGCGCCCGACTCCCCGACACGATGCGCACGCCCTCAACCCCGTTCGCGTCGGCGCGGCGGACAAGCTCATCGAGCTTCAAACGGCCCTCGTCATCGAAGGCGAGCACCATCGACCCGTTGCGGCGGAACTGCACGCCAAGCTCGTCGCACCAGCGCGGATACGCCTTCGAGCCCTCGACGTTGAAGCGCGCCTTGAGCGTACCGGGCACGGGATCGAAGCCCGCATGCACAATAGCGGAATTCGCACGCGTAGCACCGCAGGCGATGTCGTTTCCCGCCTCGAGCACGCAGATGGACAGGTCGTAACGCGCAAGCTCGCGGGCCGCCGTGCACCCGGCAATGCCAGCTCCGGCGACCACCACATCGAAGGAACAAGCCTTCCCTTCCTGCATATGCGAACCTACCCTTTCCTCTTCGTTCCTCGACCGCGTTGTCCCTCACCAGGGGATTCCTTGCGATTAACCCCGCCAGTGTGCGAATGGGGAACCTTGCCCTTGCCGCCGCCTGGATGGGAATTCCCGCTCTTGCTGCCTGGCGAGCGTCGGGCTTCACCCTTGCCGCCACTCTGCCGGGCTGGCTTACCCCTGCCGCCGGTCGAGCAAGACGACTTCCCCTTGCGACTGGACGCGCCACCCGAAGAGCCGCTCCTGCGGGCATCCCCCTTCGGCGTGCCCTTCTCCTTCGGCGCACCCTTCCCCTTCGACGACGCGCCCCCACGGGCCCCCTCCGGCCGCACGAGACATTTCGCGTCGAAGCCGATGAGGTCTTCCCTGCCGGCGCGGCGCAACGCCTCGCGCACCAGGTCGCAATTCTTCGGGTCGCGGTATTGGATGAGCGCACGTTGCAGCGCCTTCTCGTGCGGGTTTTTCGGCACGTAAATCGGCTTCATCGTGCGCGGATCGAGCCCCGTGAAGTACATCACCGTGGCAAGGCTTCCGGGCGTTGGGTAAAAATCCGACACCTGCTCGGGGTTAAATCCCATATCGCGAACGAATTCTGCCAGTTCAACGGCCTCTTTCATGGTAGACCCCGGATGCGAGGACATAAGATAGGGAACGATGAACTGCTTCTTGCCCGCGCGAGCGTTCTCCTCTTCGAACAGCGAGACGAAGCGCTCGTAGATTGCGTGGTCGGGCTTGCCCATGCACGACAGGACGCCATGGGAAACGTGCTCGGGTGCGACCCGGAGCTGTCCGCTCACGTGGTGCTCGGCCAGTTCGCGCACGAACTCCCGCCCATACTTCTCGTCGAGCATCACGTAATCGAAGCGGATGCCCGATCGGACGAACACCTTCTTCACGCCGGGAACCTCGCGCAGCTCGCGCAAGAGGCGAATGTAGTCGGAATGGTCGGCGATGAGCTTCCTGCATGGTTCGGGCGCTAAACATCTTCTCCCCCGGCAAGCGCCATGGTCCATCTGCTTGCGGCAAGCGGGCGCACGGAAGTTCGCCGTCGGGCCGCCGACGTCGTGGATGTAGCCTTTGAAGTCGGCGTCGTGCGTCATCTCCTCGGCTTCTGCGACAAGCGAGGCGCGGCTGCGCACCTGCACGACGCGCCCCTGGTGGAACGTGAGTGCACAGAAGGCGCACTCGCCGAAGCACCCGCGGTTGCTCGCGAGCGAGAACTTCACTTCCTTGATAGCGGGAACCCCGCCCGCGGCATCGTAGTCGGGGTGCGCGGCGCGGACGAACGGCAAGCGATAGACCGCATCGAGCTCGGCAGTCGAAAGCGGGGCGGCTGGCGGGTTCTGCACGACGAACTCGTGCTCGCCATAGGGCTCGACCAGGCGTTTTCCCGTCACGTGGTCGCTGTTCGCGTATTGTATGGCGAAACTTTCCGCGTAGGCGCGCGGATTGGCGTGCATGGCGCCGTAAGCGGGCAGCAGCTCGTAGTCGTAGACATGCTCAAGCGAGCGCGTGCGGAACACCGTGCCATCGATAAAGGTAAGGTCGTTTACCGAAAGCCCCGAATTCAAGGCGTCGGCGATCTCCACGATGGAATGCTCCCCCATCCCATATGACACGAGGTCGGCATTCGAATCGAGCAGGATCGACCGCTTAAGCGAGTCCGACCAGTAATCGTAGTGGGCAAGGCGGCGCAAACTCGCCTCGATACCTCCGATGATGATGGGAACGTCCTTGAACACGCGCCTGATCAGGTTCGAGTACACCACAACCGCGTGGTCGGGGCGCAGCCCGCCCTCACCCCCAGGAGAGAAGGCATCCGAGTGGCGGCGCTTCTTGGCGACCGTATAGTGATTCACCATGGAATCCATGTTCCCCGAGCTCACGAGGAACCCCAGACACGGGCGCCCGAGCGCGGCGACGCTTTCCGAATCGCGCCAATCGGGCTGGGCGATCATGCCGACCTTGTAGTGGTTCGCCTCAAGAAGGCGGCAGATGATGGCCGCACCGAACGACGAGTGATCCACATACGCATCGCCCGACACGTACACGAAGTCGCACTCGTCCCAGCCGCGCTCGCGCATGTCCTCGCGGTTCACGGGAAGAAACCGCGCACGATGGGCGCGCGCATCCTCCGCCGCCTGCTTATCGGAGCGAGTCCGTTCCCCAGGCCGCTCCCCTGCCCGCGCAGCGTCCTTGCGATTCGCCGAGCGCTTCGTCATGAGCGCGCGCTTTCGCCTTGGTAGGGAACGACGACGCGCAGGGCGCGCGGGGCGATCGAGATGCGGTAGGAGTCTGCCACGAGCGCCTCCCCGTCGATCTGCACGGGAAGCGGCGCGTCGAAGCGAAGGTCGATTGACGCCGCGCGGCGAAACTCGATCTGCTTGAAGCGCGTATGATGGGCATCCTTCGCCATAAGGAAGATGAAGGTACCGGAAAACCGCGTCAACGGCGGATGCGCGATGCAGATATCGAACAGGCCGTCGTCGGGCGCAGCGTCGGGGCAGATGCGGAAGCCGCCGCCGTAAGTCTGCCCAATCTGAACCGCGAAGAGATACGACTCACCGCAGACAGGCTCGCCGCCGTCGAGCACGGCAGTGTAGCGACGCAGGTCCATATGGTGGAGCAGCTGGTCGATACCCGACTGCAGATAGAGCATCGTTCCCGTCTTCCCCGTTCGGGCGCGGCGTTCGACGGTATCGAGCGCAATTGCCGCATCCAGACCGAACGACAACGTCTCCAAGAACCATCGATCGTTGCATTTCCCCACGTCATGCGAGCACAATTCGCCATCGCACAGCTGCAAGACCGCCGTGGGAAGGTCGGTCGACATGCCGAGCGTGCGCGCGTAGTCGTTGCCCGAGCCGACGGGCAGCAGTGCGAAAGCAGGCCGTTCGCCTGCCGGAACTTCCATGAGCCCGCAGGCAACCTCGTTTGCGATACCGTCGCCGCCGAGCGCGCAGACGCAGTCGAACCCGCGCGATGCGGCACGGGCGGCGATGTCGCTCGCCTGCCCCGGGCGCTCGGTGAAGTCGAGCTCGAAGGCATCTTCCCCTAACGCAGACGCAAGCAAGGCGCGCGCCCGATAAGCGCACGCCTTGCCTTCACCGTTTTGCGCAACGGGATTCGCGATGATGAGCAGTTTTCGAAAGCAATGTGACATGCCCCGTATTATACGACATGCCCCGCCTGCATTCGCTACATCGCCTAAGGTTTGGCGACCAACAGAGCGTTCTCCAGATACAGCAGCTGACCGTAATTCAGGGTAACCGTAACCTTCTGGGCGAACGTTTGCACGGCCGTGCTCTCGGGAGCGAGAAGCTCGCTCGGGAGGGTCGCCACTCCGTACTTCGCCGGACCCGAGGTCGCATCGGCCATCGGGATGATGTCATACGTTCCCGCGGTAAGATCGTAGCCGACATCGTACATGCCCCAGCCCCCGATCTCACTCGCTGGCGAGCTCCTGTGATAAGGCACGGCAACGGCGCCGGAGATACCTACCCTCATACCCGGCTCAAGCTTCATATACCCGCGATACCCGAAATACGCAGCGTAAAGCGGCGCGTCGTCCGGGTCTGCACCCGCGTGGTACACCTCGATGTAGCCGGGATAGTAGCCGTCGGCGCTGTCAAGGGCGAACCAGCCGGTGGGAATGTTCACGCCAGCGATATAGGCGCCTAGCCCGAAGCGTGGAACCGCCATCTCGTTAAGCACGTCGCGATCGAGCACGGAGACCATCTTCGCGAACATGGAGCGATCGGCGGTGTCCTGCGGCTTGATCAGGCGCACGACCGAGCCACCCCAATACATCTCCACACCGGTGATGATCTGGTTGTTCAGGCACCACGCGACCTCGTTTCGCGCCCATTCGCTCACCTCGTAGTTGTCGGGCATCTGCGCGAACAGGTAGCCGTGAGTCGTCGCGGAAATGCCCGCATAAATCCTGGCGAAGTTCGCGAGCATCTTGCAGAGCTCTTCGCGCGTGACGCTTTGGTACGGGCGGAACGTGCCGTCGCCGTAACCTTGAACGATTCCCGCCTTGCTCGCCCAGCTCAGCGGCACCGTGAAGAACTCGTCGGGCGGCACGTCGGTGAAGCTGTAGCCGTACTCCTCGGGCGAGCCCGCGATGCGCCACAGCACCGTAACCACCTGCCCGCGCGTCACCGGATCGTAGGGCCCGAACATGCCCGACTCATCGTAGCCACGCATAAGCCCATGCTGGAGGGCGTACCCCAAGATGTCGTCGTTCGCAAACCACTCACCTGGGTCGACATCGCTGAAACCGTAGTTGGGAAAATGTTCGGTTGCGAACGATTGCGTCTCGATAGCGTCGGCCGAATCACCCGGCGCAGACTCACCTCCCTGCCCCAGCGCGAATGCAGCCGCAGGAACAAGCCCTACCGCAAGCAAGCAGGCAAGCATGATTCCAAATAGACGTCGTCTCATGGCTCCTCCTCATCGTCGGAAAATCCACGCGGCGTATACCGCATCAGATTCAGTATACGGTGCGCGGCGAGCCAGCCCTCGGCGCGCGCGAGCGATTGGGACACTGGAGCCAAAGAAAAGCGCCCCGCTGAACCTTACGTCCAACGGAGCGCTTGCGAAGGCGGAAGAGGCTTCTAAACGGGGCCTCACCCCTCCATGTGATTCAGGAAAACGGCTAGTCGGCTATTCGGCAGCGTCCGCAGCGCCAGCCTCGGCCTTGTCAGCATCAGCCTGCTCGCCTGCAATCCTGATGTTCGCGTGCTCGAGCAGCCAGTTGTTCGCCTTCAAGCGCTCGGCAGTCTCGCGCAGCATGAAGCCGCGGCCCGTCTGTTCGAGGCGCTGACGCAGCATCTTGGGGTTCACCTGCGGGTTCATAGCGCGGCAAGCGGCGTTGATGTCGTCGTCGTTCAGCACGAGGTGCTCGTGGCGGAACAGCGCGTCGAGAGCGAATCCCTGCACGAGCAGCTCGCGGATCTGCATCATCATCATCATGCCGAACTGCTGCTGGCCGCCCTGCTCCTCGATGAAGGCGTCGAGGGTCTTACCCTGCTGCTGAGCAGTCTGACGCACGTTGTTCATCAGCTGCTCGCGCATTGCCTCGTAGACCTCGTCTGCGATGCTGCCCTGGAAGCGACGGGCGAGCTCGCTCGCAGCGAGCTGGCGGTTGTAGTCGTCGTACTGCTCGCGGCCCTGCTTCTCGAGGCTCTCGCGAATGCTGTTGCGGAAGTCGTCTGCCGACTTGTACATCGGCATGTACTTCGTCACCCATTCATCGGTAATGGCGGGGATGACCTTCTTCTGGATCTCGAGCACCGTGGCACGGCATTCCACCTTCTGGGTGCACTCGTTGCCGTCGTCGTCAAGGCTCGGGCCCTCGAAGGTGAATTCCTTCGTCTCGCCGACGTTCATACCGATGATGTTCTCGTCGAAGCCGTCGGGCATGTAGCCGGCGCCCGTGGTGTAGGTGCGGCCCTCGGTAGTCAGGCCCGGCATCGGCTTGCCGTCCTCGGAACACTCGAGCTTCACCTTCACGCTGTCGCCCTTCGCAACCGGATGCGGGTCGTCGGCGACGTACTCGGCGTAATGCTCCGCCGTTTCATCCATATGGCGCTGGACCTCATCTTCGCTCACCTCGAAAGGCTGCACCGTGATGGAAACCGGCTCATAGGAAGAGAGCTCGTAGTTGGGCTTCGGGAGCACCACGACGGTGAACGCGAACTCGCGGTCGCGAGCGATGGCGCGATCATGCTCGGCCTTCGGCGGGTACGCGGGCGTGAGGTTCTTCTTGTCGATAGCATAAGGGACAAGACCCTCGATCGCCTGCTCCTGCACGATGGAGTCGAGATTCTTGATGCCCATCTGCTCCTCGGCGACCTGAGCGACCGTCTTGTCCTTTTCCGGGCGCAGGCCCATCTGCTGAGCGAACTGGATGTAGGCGTTTTGCAGCACCTCGTTCACCTCAACGGGCGTTGCGACGCATTCGAGACGCAGCTTGCCGTCATCGAGCTTTCGCTGAGTAACCTTCATTGAACTAGTTCCCCTTTCGAATGAGAAAACTCCAACTCATTTGTAGAAATTGTAGCGCAACTTGCGCGATACGCATCCTGCAAGACGTATGAAAGGGGCTGATTACTCCCTCATCTTCGGCAATTCGCAAGTACAAGTAGGTGCCTATTCGTTCGATTTCAGGCTTTCGACCATATCGATCCGGCGCAGCTTCGGGCGCATAGCGAGCGTCACGATTACCGAGAACACCATGGTTAGCAGGAACGCGATGACAAAGCTTGCCGCATGGATGTCGCGACCGAACATGACTTGATCTACCTCTGCCGTCACCACGACGAAGCCCTCCATCACGATGCCGAGCAGAAGGCCCACAAGTGCACCGATTACGGCAAGCAAAAGCGTTTCTCGGTAGATGTAGGCATCGACCTCACGTGGGGTGAAGCCGAGCACCTTCAGCGTGGCGATCTCGCGGACACGCTCGGTGATGTTGATGTTCGTCAAGTTGTAGAGCACGACGAACGCGAGCAGGGCCGCCGCGATCACGAGAACCACGACCACGCTGTCGACGCTCTTGAGCATGGTTCGGTAACTATCGATAGTCTCATCATTGTAGGTGACCGTCTTCACGCCGTCGGTTGCCAGAAGCTCGTCGGAGAGCACCTCGCGCGCGCCTTCGTCTTCCACCTCGTTCGCATAGAGCGTGGTGAAAACGGGTTCCTCACCCATCACCTGCTCGTAGAGCGTCGGCGTGAAGTAGACGTAGTGCCCGACGTAGTTCTCCATGATGCCCGCCACGGTGACCTCGCGCCCGTCGCCCGTCGCATCGCCCACAGCATCCTCATCGAAGATGGAAAACGTGCTGCCCACCGTAAGGGAGAGCTCCATCGCGAGCTTCTCGCTCACGAGCACGCCGTCGTCGGAAAGCGCAAGTTCCTCGTGCCCCTCGCGCGTGCGCAAGGTGCTGAAATCGGAGAGGGTGTCTGGATTCTCGGGCACAACGATATCGACGCGGTGCTGGCTCACGTCGGCACCCTCGTCGTCCGAGATCGACTGCGCTTGCTTGTTCGCGGTGGCAAGCCAGGCGTATTCTCCCGATGCATCTTCTTCAACCCGTTGCTCTACCTGGCTTTTCTCATCATCCGTAGAATCGGAGTCCATGCGGACGATAGTGTTGTAGTGGTAGAGCTCGCCGTACTGCTTGTCGATGATGTCGTTGATGGCGTTCTGCAGCCCCAGGCCTGTGAGCAGGAGCGCCGTGCAGCCGGCGATGCCCACAATTGCCATGATAAAGCGACGCTTGTAGCGGAAGAGGTTGCGCGAGGTGACCTTCCAGGAGAACGACAGGCGACGCCACACGGGGCGGATACGCTCGAGCAGAATGCGCTTGCCCGCCTTGGGCGCGCGCGGAAGCATGAGGAACGCCGGTCGCTCACGCAGCGTCGAGGCGGCAGCGAACCAAGTCGCGATTACGGTGATTCCCACGCCGAGCCCCGCGGCGGCGGCGGTCATCGCCGGATCGACCGGGCAAGGCTTGCACGGGACGGCGTAGATAATCGCATAGGCACCCATGATGAACCACGGCAAAAACTTCGAGAGTGCGACGATGCCGATAATCGCGCCGACACCGCTCGCCACGATGGCGTAGACAAGGTACTTCGAGGTGATGCGCGCCTTGCTGTAGCCAAGCGCCTTGAACGTGCCGATGAGCACGCGCTCCTCCTCCACCATGCGCGTCATGGTAGTGAGCGAGACGAGCGCAGCCACAAGGAAGAACAGCAGCGGGAAGACTTGCGCAATCTGGTCGATGCGACCCGCATCCGACTTGAAGCTCTCGGCGCCGATATTCTTCGAGAGGTCGAGCACATACACCTCGCCCTCGGTATCCGCGATCGCATCCACATCGGCCTGGGCATCGGCGAGCTTCGCCTCGGCGTCGGCGAATTGCTCCTCGGCATCCGCGCGCTGAGTGGACAGCTCGTTTGCACCCTCTTCGTATTGTGCGAGGCCGTCCTCGTATTCGGAGCGCCCCGACGCAAGCTGCCGACGTCCCGACTCCAACTGGGCGCGACCGCTGTCGATGGTCGCCTGCGAGCTTGCAAGCTCGCCCTCAGCGGCGTCCATGCTCGCCTGCGCCTGAGAGCGCTGCTCAGAAAGCTGGGCACGCCCCTGCGCAATCTGCTCGGGAACGCCCGCGGTCTGCGCATCGATTTGCGCGATGGCCGCCTCGAGCTGCGCCACGACATCGTACGCGCCCGCCGCCTGCGCCTGCGCGAGCTGCTCGGCGAGCATCGCACGTTGAGCCATGGCGGCGTCATAGCTTGCCTGGGCGGCGTCGAGCTGGGCCTCGGCAGCCGCGAACTGCTCCTCGGCAGCCGCGCGCTGGGCTTCAAGTTCCGCCCGCCCGCTATCGACCTGCGCCTGTCCGCTCGCAAGATCGCGAGCGCTCGAGTCGAGGGTCGCCTGCGAGCTCGCGAGCTTCGCGGCCGCGTCGTCAAGTTCCGCCTGCGCGTCGTCAAGTTCCGCCTGCGCATCGTCGAGCTTCTGGAGCGCATCGGCTCGCTCGGCCTCGAAGTCGGCACGGCTCTCGTCAAGCTCCGCCTGTGCATCGGCGCGAATCCCGTCGAGACGCGAAGCGAGCAGATCATCCGAAATGCCGTTAATGCGCGAAGCCGTCGCATCGACAAGCGATTGGTAGTCATCGGTTGCCCAGCGCGCCTCGCGAGCGCCAGCGACGGTGACGAACGCCTCGGTATAAGGAAAATCCTCCGCGAAGGCGCCTTCGGGAACATAAGCAAAGGTTGCGAGCTGCCCCGACCCGAGCGACGTCGATCCCACCGAGGTCGAGCACGTGTAATACGAAGAGCGCACGAAACCCGAAACCGTATACTCGTGGACGGCGAAGGTATCGTCGAGGTCGGAGGTCCCCTCCGCAAGCAGGACCTTATCGCCGACGCTCACCTCGGTCGACCACACCGTGTCAGCGGACAAAAGGCACTCGTCATTCGATTCGGGCCACGACCCTTCGACCAGGATGGGCCGGTTGATATAGTTCGGGTCCTCGGATTCGACGTTCAGCCCATCGTCGCATTCGCTCGCCCGAGCCTTATCAACATTGAGGGAATGGATACGCGTTGTGTACTGCACGCCGTCAATCTGCGCGATGACGTCGGACTCGTAAGCAGGCATGACACCGCTCACGCCTTCTACCTGGGAAATCTCATCGATCTGATCATCAGTGAACCCGAGCGATGAGACGACGCGCAGATCACACAGGTTGGTCGCGTCGTAGTATGTATCGCCCGCAAGACGCATATCGGGGCCGGTGAGGCGCAAGCCCGCATAGAAGCCGCACCCGAGCGCCGCGATGATGGCAATAGCGAGGAAGCGCCCAAGCGAATGGGTGATCGATCGGACTACTTCTTTGCGGAATGCCCCTGCCATCGGCTACCACTCAATCGTTTCGGCGGAGGCGGGGTGGGCGTTCTTCTCCACAGCGGCGACCTTGCCCTCGCGGATATGGATCACGCGGTCGGCGATATCGGTGAACGCGGAATTGTGCGTGATGAGAACGACGGTCTTGCCCGTGTTCGCACACGTGTCCTGCAAAAGCTTGAGGATAGCTTTGCCCGTCTTGTAGTCGAGGGCACCTGTTGGCTCGTCCGCCAATAGCACCTTCGGGTTCTTTGCGAGCGCGCGGGCAATCGCGACACGTTGCTGCTCGCCACCCGAAAGCTGCGAGGGGAAGTTGTCGATGCGATGAGAGAGGCCTACTTCGGCGAGCACCTCGGCGGCATCGAGGGGATCAGTGCAAATCTGGCTTGCGAGCTCAACGTTCTCGAGCGCCGTCAGGTTCTGCACGAGGTTGTAAAACTGGAACACGAAGCCGATGTCGTAACGGCGGTAATACGTAAGCTCCTTCTCGTCGAACGCGCTCACCTCGCGCCCGTCGAGCATAATCGTGCCCGACGTGCAGGAATCCATGCCGCCGAGCATGTTCAAAAGCGTGGTCTTACCCGAGCCCGATGGGCCAACCACGACGACGAACTCGCCTTTCTCGACGGTGAACGACATACCGTCGACGGCGGCGACCTCAACCTCGCCCATCTGATAGATTTTACGGACATCGCGGAACTCGATAAACGCCATGTGGACTCCTCGAAATATCGTCGTTTGTCCCATTATAGCGAAACCACACCGTTAAACGCGCTTGAGGTTGCTCAAGAGCAAAGGATAACGGACCTTGAGATAGAAAAAGCCCCAGGTCAAATAACCTGGGGCTTACTAGCAGGCGTCAAACGCTCAGAGATAGGACTCTAGGCGTTGAACAGCTCGATGGAATCGCCTTCCTTGAGCGTGACCATGGCCTTCTTCCACGTACGGGTACGGCCAGCCGCACCGCGCATGCGCTTCGGCTTAGACTTCACGTTCAGGGTGTTCACCTTGGTCACCGTCACGTTGAAGATGGCCTCAACTGCCTGACGGATCTCAACCTTGTTGGAGGTCTTGGCGACCTCGAAGGTGTAGGTGTTCTTCTCCATCATGTCGTAGCTGTGCTCCGTGATGACGGGGCGGATGATAACCTCGCGAGGATCCTTCATTTATGCAAGCACCTCCTCGATGCGGGCCAGGGTGGACTCAGTCAGCACGAGCGTCTTGTTATCCAAGAAGTCGTAGGTGTTGATCATGCACACCGGGACAATGGTGACGGTCGGGATGTTGCGGAAGGACTTGTAGGTGTTGATGTCCTCATTGCCAATCACGAGCGTCGCACGACCTTCGATGCCGAGCGCCTTCAGGGCAGCAACGGCGTCCTTGGTGCAGGGCTTCTCGAAGTTCCAATCAGCGACGACCATGAGCTGGTTGTCGGCGAGCTTCGCGGAAAGCGCAGAGCGCATCGCGAGCTTGATCTCCTTCTTGTTCACCTTCATCTCGTAGGAGCGGGGGTGCGGACCGAACACGGTGCCGCCGCCAGCCCATTGAGGTGCGCGGATGGTGCCCTGACGAGCGCGGCCGGTGCCCTTCTGGCGCCACGGCTTCTTGCCGCCGCCACGAACCTCGCCGCGGGTCTTGGTGTCATGCGTGCCCTGGCGCCACGAAGCGCGCTGCGCGCGGACCGCAAGGTGCATGACCGGGACGTTCGGCTCGATGCCGAACACGGAAGGATTGAGCTCGGCAGTGCCGGTCTTCTCACCCTTCGCGTCCTTGATATCAATCGTTGCCATATGTAATGCAGCTCCTAATCTTCGTTACTAACTACGCCATGCGCACGCGCACGATGCCGTTCTTGCCGCCCGGGATACCACCCTTGACGAGGATGAGGTTCTGCTCCTCATCGATGCGAACGACCTCGAGGTTGCGGACGGTCACCGTATCGCAGCCCATGTGACCCGGCATGCGAACGCCCTTGAAGACGCGGGACGGGGTTGCGCACTGGCCGACCGAACCGGGAGCGCGATGGAAGTGCGCACCATGTCCGCCAGGACCACCGGCAAAGCCGTAGCGCTTGATGACGCCCGCGAAGCCCTTGCCCTTGGAAGTACCCGTGACGTCGACCTTCTTCACGTCGGCGAAAGCCGCGACGGTCTGCAGGTCGCCCGTCTTGTACTCGCTCGCGTCCTCGACGCGAACCTCGCGCAGGTAACGAACAGGCTCGGTGCCGAGCTTCTCGAAATGGCCCGCCATCGGCTTGTTGACCTTCTTCGGCTTGATTGCGCCGAAGCCCAACTGAACAGCTTCGTAACCATCCGTAGCCTTCGTCTTCACCTGGCAGACCTTGTTCGGCTCAGCCTGGATAACGGTAACGGGAACGACGGTTTCGTTCTCAGCGAAGATCTGCGTCATGCCGATCTTCTTGCCAAAGATTGCATTAATCATTTAAAAGAGCCCCCTTACAGCTTGATCTCGATGTCGACGCCGGCCGGGAGATCGAGACGCATCAGGGAATCGACCGTGTTCGGGGTCGGCTCCAGGATGTCGATGAGGCGCTTGTGAGTGCGCATCTCGAACTGCTCGCGGGAATCCTTGTCGACGTGCGGGCCCTTGACGACGCAATACATGTTGCGCTCCGTCGGCAGCGGAATAGGACCGGACACCTTGGCACCCGTCTTCTGCGCGGTATCGACGATGAGCTTGGTGGACTGATCCACGATCTCATGATCGTACCCCTTCAAGCGGATGCGAATCTTCTGATTAGCCACTTATCTTACCTCCATTAAGCTTGTCGCAGCCGCGCTCTACGCGTTGCCGCCAGCCTTGCTGATAATCTCTTCGGACACGCTCTTCGGAACCGGCTCGTAGGACGCGAACTGCATCGTGTACGTCGCACGGCCCTGAGTGCCGGAGCGCAGGTCGGTTGCATAGCCGAACATCTCGCCCAGCGGAACCTTCGCGGAGATGACGACGGCGTTGCCGCGTGCTTCCTGGCCGCAAATCATGCCACGGCGGCTCGGGATGTCGCCCATGACGAAGCCCATGTACTCCTCGGGGGTTTCAACCTCGACGGACATGACCGGCTCGAGGATGACCGGGTCAGACTTGCGCAGCGCGTCCTTAATCGCCATGGAGCCTGCGACCTTGAATGCAGCCTCGGAAGAGTCGACATCGTGGTAAGAACCATCGATGAGCTCGACGCGAACGTCCTCGACGGGATAGCCAGCCAGAACGCCCGTGTTGAGAGCTTCCTGGATGCCCTTGTCGATGGAAGGAATGTACTCCTTCGGCACGACGCCGCCGACGATCTTGTTCTCGAACTCGTAGCCCTTGCCGGCTTCCTGCGGATACATGTTGATGACCGCATGGCCGTACTGGCCGCGACCACCGGACTGGCGGACGAACTTGCCTTCGGCGTTGAGCACTTCGTGGCCCGGACGCTCGCGGTAGGCAACCTGCGGCTTACCAACGTTCGCCTCGACCTTGAACTCGCGCAGAAGACGGTCGACGATGATCTCGAGGTGAAGCTCGCCCATGCCGGCGATGATGGTCTGGCCGGTCTCATGGTTGGTCGACACGCGGAACGTCGGGTCCTCTTCGGCCAGCTTCTGGAGTGCGATCTCCATCTTGGTCTGGTCGGCCTTGGTCTTCGGCTCGACAGCGACGTCGATGACGGGGTCGGCGAATTCCATGGACTCGAGGATGATCGGCGCGTCTTCCTCGCACAGCGTGTCGCCCGTGGTCGTGTTCTTCAGGCCAACGACGGCGACGATGTCGCCAGCGGAGCAGGCGTCGATGTCGACGCGCTGGTTGGAGTGCATCTGAAGCAGGCGGCCGATGCGCTCTTTCTTATCCTTGGTGGCGTTGGACACGTAGGAACCAGCGTCCAGATGGCCGGAGTACACACGCAGGTAGGTGAGCTTGCCGACGAACGGGTCGGTCATAATCTTGAACGCGAGGGCCGCAAACGGGGCCTTCGGATCGCTCGGACGCTCATCTTCCTCGCCGGTCTCGGGGTTGGTGCCCTTGATGGCGGGAACGTCGATCGGAGCCGGGAGGTAATCGACGACGGCGTCGAGGAGTTCCTGCACGCCCTTGTTCTTATAGGCGGAGCCCACGAACACGGGGTTGATCTTGCAGGCGATGACGCCCTTGCGCAGGGCAGCCTTCAGCTCTTCGACAGAGACTTCCTCTTCCATGAGGACCTTCTCCATGAGGTCGTCGTCACAGTCGGCGGCAGCCTCGAGGAGCTCCTGATGATAGAGCTCGGCGTCCTCTTTGAACTCGGCGGGGATCTCGTCCATGGGCTCAGGGTAGGTCATGCCCTTGTCGTCGGCCTTGAAGTCCCATGCGGTCATGG
>OKRW01000475.1_pt1 | contig 40225 bp, 48 predicted proteins | sample 1601151 | NCBI WGS metagenome assembly OKRW01 (sample SAMEA3541471, study PRJEB24748) | human gut metagenome | biome: human gut; feature: human-associated habitat; material: faeces | place: China | collected 2012 | reverse complement strand
AGATGCAAGATTCTCTGACTTCCTCCTTCTGTTGCGGAGAGACTTTTGACACAGCCCCCTACGGAGGGTTACACGTGGCGGGCTAGAAGTTGCTATTTAGCTCGATGTTGTAGTAGTGGGGGTTGGTGCCGTCCTGTACGAATTGGTCTTGGGTGACTTCGCACACTAGCCCCGTTACGTTTTTCTCTATGGGGGCTGTCTTGCGCCCCTTGTTGATTGTCCAGGTTAGCTTATTTCTTGCTTCGATGGTTTTTTCATTGCCAAAGTTGTCGTAGACGTGTGCGGTGTGTACGATGACGGGGGTGCCGTTGTTGCTTCCGCCATTGACGATGACTCCGTCTTTGATGTAGCCTTTGGTGGTTACGACTACTTTGTATTGCTTGTCTCGTTCTTCTGCTTTGCGTCTATCCTCTCGTATCTTGTTGTTTATCTCTGTGAGTTCGCTACTAGATGTGCCAAACTTCTCTTTGAGGTCGTTAATGTCTGCCTGCTGGCTGGTTTTGTCCGTGTCGTACTGCTGGAGGAACTCGTTGTGCTTGTTTAGAGCGAGTATGCCATCGTTGTCGATGACTTTCAACCATTTGTAGGTGTCTTCTGTTGGGTGCTTGACGAAGCGGTAGGAGACGCCTTTGTCGGTCTGTGTCTCGCCAATGACGGTGCATAGGTCGTCAGCGTGTCGCTCGGGGTCTTCGTCTTTGCCCCACGGCTGTGTGAGAGCTTTGACAGTCGCTGCCGCTGTGAATTTCAGTGGTGATGGGGTTTTCTCGGCTGTCCAATGGGACACCTCTTTGTTGATGAGTGTCCTTACGTCCTCTAGCTCGGAGGCGGAGGCAAAGGAGGGGAGCTTCTTGTCCAAAGCACTCTTCCAGCTAGAGTAGCCCGTCTTGAAGCTGTTGAATGTTGAGGTGTCGAGCTTCTTTTTGAGCGTTGTCTCAGCGGTGGTTAGGCGTGTGCCGTGGCTGGTGATGTTTCCCTCAGCGGTGTCTAGTCGTTCACCTTGGCTCTTGATGTCTCCCTCAGCGTCACCTACACGCTTGATGAGCTTGTTTGCCCCATCGTCTAGCTCTTTGATTTTGCCCGATGAAGATTCTGTGAGCTTGGTGGTAATTGTTTGGAAGTCCGTGCTACTCTTCCAGTCGGTCGGCTTGAGCGTCCCGTCCTTGAGCTTTTTGCGGATTGACTCGAAGTTGCTGTGGAGTGAGTCGTCGCCCGTGATAGCTCCTGCAAAACTTTCGAGGAAGTCGATGTTACCGAGTATGGTGTCTCGGTCTGTGCTGTCTGTTACGTGGCTCTGCCACTGTAGTACTGTTGCCATAGTATTGTTGGGGTTGTTATTGTCTAATCTCTAACTTCTAATCTCTGCTCTCTAGCGCCTTGATAGCGTTGATGATTTGGTCACGGGGTATCTTGTAGCCCACGGTGCAGGAGGTGATGAAGTCGTCACGGGTGATAGCGACCTCGGCATCTCCTCGGTGTCTGTTAGCCCACTCCTCATCGGCTAGTTCCGTGCGGTCTTTACCCTCGGGGTTGATGCGGTACCACTCGGGAGTGATGAGCTGAGCTGAGCGTAGCAGTACGTCTGTGTAGTCTGTGCCGGTGGGTGTGTGTATGATGCGGCACTGTATGACGTATTTGTCTGAGTCGCTCTTGAGTATAGGCGAGCCAATTGTTTTTGCCTCGATGCTGTACTGCTGGTTGAGCTGACTGAGGGAGCCCGCTACGAGGTCTAGCTCGGCACGGCTGTCTCGGATAGCTGATGCGATGAGGTCTTGGCGGTCTGCTAGTATGCCGTCGGTGTGCTGTATGAGTCGCTCGAGGAGGCTGAGTCGCTCCACCTCGTTGGATAGCTCTATCTCGGGGGTGTAGGGGCGGTCGAGGTATGTGCGCTTGGCGATGATGCGTATGTATGGATCACCGATGGCTATCTGCGGGTCGGTGAGGTGTACGTACTTGCCCACGTCTAGCTTGGTGCCGATGGTGGTCTTGTGGTTGTGGAGGTAGACGGGGTCTATCTCTGCCTTGTAGCTGTAGCGCTGTCTCTGTAGCTGTAGCATATGACGCAGTGCAGCGTCCGTGAGCTTGCGCTGTGCCTCCTTGATGTACTTGTCGGGTAGCTTGATGCCCGTGACGATGTACTGGTCTCCGACCTTGGGGCTGAGGGTGTCGTTGGGGAGTGTCGTGTCGTCCTCCTCCTTGGGGACGATGGCTAGCCTGCTCGTGGCGGTGTAGTGTCGTGCGTCAAATGTGCGCCCCGCAAGGTTGCCCGTCTGAAAGACTACCTGCATCTGCTCGCCAGCGATTTGCTGTGCGGTGTAGTCGAAGTCGCTGTTGACCTCGTAGTGGTCTTTGACCTTGGTGACGCTTTGGATCGTTGAGACGTGCGAGGGGTAGATCTCCTCGTTGACGTATACCGCCTCGGTGTAGAGAGCATCGAAGACGTTGTCGGCTGAGTAGTCGGCTATGCACTGCCCCGTGGGGTCTGTGGCGTAGATCTGTCCATCGAGGTCTGTAGGGTTGCGCTGTATGGCACCCATATCTGTCACCTTGAGGCGCTGCGAGCGCTCCAGGGTCAGTCTGCCTTGTGGCATATTGCGCTTGGTTCCTGTGACGTATAGGCACAAGGGTGGTGCGTCGTCGTCGTGCTTGAGACGCTCTAGTCCGCTGAGTATGCCGTTGTCCTTGCCATAGGCTAGCTTGAGGGCGTTGGTCTTGTCGCCTGCTATGCCTAGGGCAATGGTTGTGCCGTCGATGCTGAGGTCTGTCTCGTAGGTCTCACGTATGAGCTTGAGAGCGTCCCACGCTGATATGCCGTCGTACTTGATGTGCTTGGTCTTGTCGAGACATTTGATTGCTCCACGTGACCACGTGATGCGATAGGGGGTGTACTTAGCATTGAGCGAGTCGATGACTAGCTGTAGATGCTCCGTGGCTGTGGCGGTGTAGTCAAATGTCACTCGCTTGTCCACGGGATTGTCGAGGATTACGTGGCGGGTTAGTCCGATGATAGTCTCGAGGTCTAGCTCTATGGTGTAGAGCTTGCTATGCTCCTTGCGGACGGTCGGCTCCTTGGTGACGTAGTAGGTGACGCCCTTGTAGGTAGTGCGTGCGCCCAGCTGTATCACGGGAGCTGTGGTGCTTGTGAGCGTGGCGGAGAGCCGTGTCGGCTCGTTGACGCGCTCGATGATCGAGGACTGCGCCTCGTCTAGCTCTAGCGTGGCTGTGATGTCGCTCGAGTTGAAGCTGTAGAATGTGAGTGTCATACGAGTGTCAGTGTAAGGTCGTAGATGATGTGGGGCTTGTCCACGATGCTGTACTCACGGATCTTGGATCGTGAGAAGTAGAAGCTGTATGTGCCGTATGGTGTGGTGAGCTGGTTGCGGGTCTCTCTATATAGTAGTGCGTCTAGCATGTCCCGAGCATTGAGTAACTGGTCTGTCGTGTCTCCCTGCAGTAGGATAGGGAGTACGGCATCACGGCTCGCCTCGGGGCTGGTCTCCTTGTAGGCGGTCTTATCCTGCAAAGCTGATCGCCAGCCCTCTAGTGGTGATGCGCCCAATGTGGCGAGCGGTATGCGCTTGGTTGTGATGGTGTACTCCTCGGGGGCTGTCGACTGCTTGAGGTCTGCTGTGGGGTCTGCTGTGGGGTCTGTGGTGGGTATCTTGTCCTGCAGGATCGTGCCACGCAGGGTGTAGATGCTGCCGTCAGGGTATCGGTCACGCTCTTGTACCTCACGGATCTGCACGTCGTATAGTCGGAGGATGCTGACCTGCAGTGTGTCGATGCGCTGGAGGTCGCTGTGGGGTGTACCCGTTGGGAGCCATACGTCTAGCCGTAGCGGTCGGGTGGGTTGTGGCTGGAGCATAGTCTGTACGGCGTCTAGTCGTGGCTCCTCTGCCCAGTTGGTCGTGATCGGCTTGCGGGGCTGTGTGAGCTGGAGGAGGTCGCTCGATCCCGCCAGCATGATCGGTGCTGTGTAGAGGGTACGGCTCCCCGCTCTCAGTGTTACGGTGTCCATCATATCGATATAGCGTTGTCGGTGCAGGCTATGTAGGCGGTACTCTGTGCGTCACGCTCCACGCTGACGACTGCCCAGTTAGTCGCTAGTACGTCCGCCTTGGCTCCGTGTATGAGCGTGACGTTGTATAACTTCGGCTGGTCGGCTGTGATGCGTAGGTGGGTGGCTCCTATGGCAATGAGGCGGGTCGTATCTCCGTCTAGCTCGATGTAACCAGCGTCTAGGTAGATGCGGTGCGCTGCGAGTACGCCCTTGTAGTCCTCGCCTATGAGTCGCCACAAGGACAAGGTCGGCAGTCCCTTGAGGATAAACTCCTCGCCCTGCGGTGTGCGTAGGAGTTGGCAAAGCTCTGTCGGGGTCATATTGGTGCGCAGGAGGTCGCAGGCTCCCGCTAACTTGCATTGGTGGATTGCTTTCTGTAGTGTTGTCATAGCGTTATCTCTTCATCTTGATGCCGTACGTCTCGAAGTCCCGGACTTTTGTGGCGATGGTGGTTGTGGAGGTCTCGATGCGCTGGCGGGTGGCGTTGCCCTCCTTGACCATGCGGGCGACCTCGACCAGCTGATCAAAGGTACTCTGCGCTAAGCTCGTCAGGCGGGCTGTGCCTGCCGCTATGCTGGCGGTGTGGGACTGTATGGCGGTGGCTCGTCCGTTAAGTTCGTCGACGCTGTCTTGGCTGGCGGTGGCTATGCCCTTGCGGTCGCCCGATAGCATGTCCTCCACGTCCTTGCCCATCGTCTTCATCAGAGCCTCGTAGACCTCTTGGAGCTTGCCTGCGTCTGCGCCTATCTTCTGCAGGTCGTCGAGGATCGTCCCCACGTTGGCTAGCATCTCGTCTATGCTTAGCTCTCCGTCCTTGGTCGCTGCCTGCTTGAGCTTGTTGATTGCTTCGGCTATTGGCTTCTCGAGGAACTGCTGAATGAGGAGCTTCTTCACCATGTTGTTGATGATGTCGTTGACCGCTCCCTCGAAAGCTCTCGCAGCGTCCTCGCCCTTGCTAAAGGCGTCGAATAGTGCGTTGCCGAGCTTGTCGGCTAACTGGATAGCATCGCCCCCGAGGAGGTCGCTCAGCATATCGTCGATGTAGCCCGCCATCTTGGCTGTCAGCTCCTGCATCTTGCGGTCGTACTCGTCTAGCTTACCGCTGTCGGGCTTCTTCTTCGATTGCTCCTCCTCTCTCTGCTTGGCTATGAGTGCAACCTGCTTGCCCATAAGGTCTAGCTGTCTGCGTGCCTCTGTGTAGCGGTCGGAGCCGAGAAGCTTGCCCGCCATATAGTCCGCTAGCATATAAGCGTCAGCGAGTTTGCGCCCCGCCTGCTCTGTGCCTGCTGTTATGTCGTTGAGCGTCTGCCACGCCTTAGTCATATCTCCCGTGGCGGCTGCAGCTGCTAGAGCCTTGAGTCGTGCCTCTGCGAGCCACTCGTTGATGCGCTCTAGGGGCTTGCCTGCGCTCTCCTCGAGCTTGTCCCAGCCCCAATGGTCAAGGCGCCACTGAATGTCGGCTATCTTGTCCGCTAGCTCCTCGATGTTTTTGTCGTGGCGCTTATCCTTGCTGAAGAGCTGTGCAACCTTGGTGGCTAGCTGTAAAGCTCCCGATATGATGGTGAGGAGGACGGTGCCACGCTCTGCCATAGCGATAGCCCGCTCTGTGGCGGTGGCGGTGGCGGAGATGCCCCGCTGGGTCATCTCGGCAAACTTACCTATACTGCCGATGATACCGAAGACGGGTGTGGCTAAGCCTGCCACGCCTTGGATAGCATTGGCGAGGCGGTCGCTGAGCGGTCGTATGCTCTCAGCGATGCCGTCTAGCTCGTCCCGTGTGGTTCGTAGCGTCTCGGTGGCTCGGCTCCAGTCGGCAAAGCTCTGTCCCGTGCGCTGCGCTTCTTGGTGTACCTCTCCGAGCTTCTTGAGGAGTTGCTCGACTTGTGTACGGATTACCGCCACGCTCTTGTCGTCCTTGCCCTCTATCTGCGCCTTAGCGAGGAGTAGCTGTACTCGTCTCAGCTCCTCTTCGAGCTGTGCGATGGACATCGTGGCGATGTCGGTCATCCACTGCTGGTAGGTCTCCTGGCGCTCTGCCCACGTCTCATCGATGCGGGCTAGAGCCTCGTCGCTCTGTCGCTTGAGCTCGTCAAGGTTTGCCTTGGTCACGCCCTCACGGAGCGAGCCGTCAGCGTTGTGCAGCTCTCGCTCCTTGTCGGCATACTCCTTGGCGATGCGCTGACGCTCCTGCTGGTAGGACTCAAACTGCTGTAGTCGCTTGCGGAGCGCCTCTGTCTCAGCCTTGACTCCCTGCTCGGTGGCGATGCGGTCGTACTCGGCTAACTGCTCTAGCTGTTGCTTGCTAAGGTCGTCCCGTGTGGTGACTCCCGTGTAGCTGTAGCCCTCCTTAGCTTTGGCGGGGTTCTGTAGCTTCCACTCCTCCTCCCGCTTACGCTGGAGGGTCTCTATCCAGTCCTCCCCCCGTCGCTTGTTCTCTTCCTTAAGCTGTGCGGTGTGGAGGCGGGCTAGCTCTAGCTCCTTTTGAATGGTATCCTCTTGAGCGTCGATGCGAGCTCGTTTGATGGCAAACTCGTTGTCAATAGCTTGGCGAAGCTCCCGCTTGGCGAAGTCTGCCTTGAGGTCGGCTAACTGCTGGAGCCGTCTGCGCTCCTCTGCCTGCTCTGCCTTGCGGTCACGCTTGGGGGCTGTGGTGGTGCGTGGCGAGGTGTTGCCCCCGAGTGCCTCGTAAGCTTTCTTGGCATCGTCCGCCTCCTCCTTTGCTTTGAGGTAGTCCGCTTCGGTGCTTTGGGTACTTTTGATGACCTCTTTCAGCCTCTTATCGGCTTCTTCCCACTCCTGCTTCTTCTCTGCTAATGCCTGCTGGTAGGTCTTGCCCGTGGGTGTCGCCTGCACCTGCTGTATCTTGCCGTTTAGCTTGACCATCTCATCATTGAGTGCGATGGCTTGGCGGAATGCGTTGAAGAGTGCACCGCTAAATCCTCCAGCCTCCTTTTTGGCTAGTCGGACGGCATCGGCTATCTTGCCCTGCTCGATAAGCTGACGTACCTGCAGGGATATTAGATTGGAGTTGGCGTCCATCTGCCACTCGAGAGCGTTCTTTTGCTCGTTGAGGTAGGCGAGCTTCTCCTCCTGCGACATCGCCTCGTACTCGGCTTGTCGCTGTTGCTCCTCATAGACGGCTAGATCCTGCTCTGCTGTGCGGAGGGTCTGCTCTGCTATGGCTAGCTTCTTGCGGGCTTTTTCGACCTCTAAGTCTCCCCCCTTGCGCCACGGTGCGTTGTCGTAAGCCTCGACCACGGCTCGGAGCTTGTTGACCTCTAGCTGTGCCGCCTTTGCCTCTTTCTTAAGTTGCTGGAGGTGGATTAGATCCGTGTTGGTGTTGAGGAGCTTGTCCAGCTCTTTGGTGTCCATTTGGCTAATCTCCTCGATGCTCTTGCCCTTGAGCTGGGGCATCAGTCGTATGAGCTTCTCATACGCCTCGTACCGCTGTCGCTGTGTGGCTGTGTCGTCACGGACTATCTCGAGGTACTCACCGACCGCCTGCTTGTAGTCGTCGATCTCTTTCTTGCCCTGCTCGATCGCCTCGTTGTGCTTGCGTTGCGCTTTCTCGGCTTCCGTCTCAGCTGTGGCGAGCTTGTAGATGCCGTAGGTAGCGCCCACGATAGCCATAGCGAGGAGAACGTATGGGTTGGTGACAGCTGTTACTGCCTTGTTGAGTGCTAGTTGCTTAGCTTTGAGTATGTCTAGTAGTGCTGCCTGCTTGGTCATCCCGTCCATCTTAGCCAGGGCGAGCTGTACTTGCAGTCGCTCCAGTGCTACGACCGTCATCATCACCGCCTTGTAGGTGCCGTAGGTGGCTATGATGCCTGCGAGGACTTTGCCGAGCGTCTCGTAGTTCTCCACGAGCCACTTGACCGACTTGATGGCGCCCGTGATAACGCCCTCGGACTGCTCGCCGATGCTATTGAACATATCCGTGATGGCTCCAGACAAAGCGCCCAGTGCGCCCTTGATAGTGTTGCTCTGCCCGTCCAACATGCCGTAAAATTGCCCGCCCTCGCTGGTGGCGTCAATAAAAGCTTGCTTGACCATCTCGGCACTAATGGCTCCCGCTGACATCTCCTCCTTGAGTTCGCCGATCGACTTGCCCGTCTTGTCCGCCATAACGGCTAGGGGCGAGAAGCCTGCGTTGATCATCTGCAGGAGGTCTTGTCCCATCAGCTTGCCAACGGACTGCATCTGGGAAAAGGAAAGGGTCAGCGCTTGGAACTTCTGAGCGTCACCCATCGAGATGTCGCCTATCGCCTTGAGCATCGGCATCACCTCGTCTGGATTGACATTGAAGCCGAGCATCGTCTGAGCTCCCTTGGCTAGGTCGTCAATCATTAGCGGGGTAGCGGTCGCAAATTCGTTCATCTCGCGCATCAGTGCGGTCGCCTTCTCCTGGCTCCCTAGTAACGTGCGAAAGGAAACCTCGAGCGACTGTATCTCGCTTCGGACGCTCACGAGCTTCTGTACGAACTGGATCGCCTGCTGTGCCGAGAAGGCTATCCCCATTGCCTTGCCTACACCGAGGAGTGCGTCCCGCATGCGGTGGCTCTCCTGCTGTGCGCTCTTGGAGATCTGCTGGAACTTGCCCGTGGCTCTCTGTACGTCTTTGTCGAGCTGTGAGGTGTCGAGGGTTACTCGTGCGGCTATTTCGCCTTGCTTGCCTGTTATCATAGTCTTGCTGGTTCTACAACGGACGCCCTCTGACTAGATACTAGCCGAGCGTCCCTACAAAGGGTTACACGTTGAGTAGTTGTCTGATGCGGTCTGCGTTTGCGGGGTCGTCTGCTCTGAGGTGTAGCGTCCCCGATGTCTCTCCGTCCGTCTTTGGACTATCGTAGTCGGGTATGACGCTGGAGAGGAGTATGAGGTTGGCATAGCTTATCTCGTGAACGACTGCATGCCACGAGAGGCGGTAGGTCTTCATTAGCCCTGCGATGAGGCTCCAGGGGCTGTCGCTTCTGTTGCGGTCTCCACTTTCGTCGCCCTCGTCACTCTTGCCCCGCTGAGGAAAGTGGTAAAAGCGAAAAAATCCCCCAGCTGTAGCGTCTGAAGAATCTCTGCGAAAGCTTGTGTCGCCTCGCTCGGTGTGGCTGTCTTGTAGATGCGGTCGGCTAAGGTGGTGCGGGTGATGCGCTCCCGTAGCTTGCGCCACGTGCGCTGGAGCCTCGTGGGGCGCTCTGTCTCCTCAATGGCTGTGGCGATGATGCGTGCTAGCTGGTAGCTGTGGCGAGCCTCACGGAGGACTCCCTCGGCTAGCTGTGCGGGGTCGATCGTCCCCATCTCTAGCTGTGCTATCTCGCTGGATATGCGGGCGAGGTTGGCAAAGGTGGGTGGTGCTATCTGATAGGTGGCACCCCCGATGACGATGGTCGTGGAGGTGTCGCTGAGAAGGTTGCTGGTCTGTGTCTCGATCATGGCTTGCGCTTGGTGGCTGGGTGTTTGTACTGCGCTAGCTCTTGGCGGAGCGACTCGACCTCCTTGTTGAGGTTGTCCACGCTAAGCTTGAGGGTGTTGTTTTGGCTTATGAGCTTGGCGTTCTCGTCTCGGAGGGCTAGGACGATGTTGTATAGCTTCTCGAGCTTCTCCGCTTGCTGGTCGATGATCTCGTTGGTCTTGTCTAGAGCTTCGGCACGTCTGATAGCGTTCTCGCTGGCGGTCTTCTTGCGCCCTGCCCAGTAGCTCCATATAGTGGCGATAGCTCCTGCGATGGCGGTGAAAATGGGGAGAAATATGGTTTCAAACATAGTGGTGTGTGGTGTTAGTGGTTAATGGGTTAGAGCGATAGGCGAGCGGGGGAAAAGAAACAAGCAAAAGAAAAACCCCGCTCCCTATCGTCTAACCTCTCGCTCTTGTGTTAGCTCCCGCCCCGTGGCTAGTGCTGGAAGCCCCGTATTTGCTTCGATTGACTAGTCGTGTGGGGCGGGTGCTGTGATTATGCGCTGGTGCTTGCCTTGGCGAGCTCGAAGAGGGGGGTGTCGCCACTCTTGACGAAAGTCGCCTTGTTGTGCATCAAGATGCCGCCCTGCGTATCGAAGCTGAAGGTGCTGTGCAGGCTGGCTGTGGGTGCCTTGATGCTCAGTGCCTCCTTGTTGCTCGGGGTGACCGTCAGGTCGGTGATGTTGACGTTAGGCTCTGCGATGCGTGCCTTGTACTTGTCAGCGTTGGCGGGGTGGATGTAGGTGTCCCACTCGAGCGTGTAGGTGTCGCTGTCACGGCGGAGTGCGATGGTCTCGCCCCCCTCGATCTTTGCCTCCTGCGTGCTACCCTCCGCTACGTTGAGCTTGGTGGAGTCCTGCTTAGGCTCCTCCGTCTGGGCTGAACTGCCGATCTTGTAGCCGACGGTGCATTTGCCCCATGTTAGTTCTAGGTTCTGTGCCATAGTGTTCTGTTGTGTTAGGTTAATAGTGTTTGTAATTGATTTTGATGCTGGTGAAGTATTGTCCCGCCTCGTGGTCGTAGAGCGTCTGAGCGGTGTCGGACGGGCTGAAGAGGTACCGCCCCGTGGGAAGGTCGTCGACCCAGTCGGTCGCTAGTCGCTCTATCTGTGCCGTGCGGGCTATGTCCTCTCGTGGCGTGCCGTCACTCGCTGGTATCGGCTCGGTGTAGATGAGGACGGTCACCACACCCTCTTGTACCTCCCCGCTCCTGCCTGCTGTGTAGCGGACGATGATGTCCTCCTTGTGGCTGGCTCGGGGGCGGGTCGTGGCGTGGTAGAGTTTGCCGTTGACAGCTTTACAAAGCTCGCTCTCACGGAGTAGCTTGTAAACGGTCGCCTGCACCTCTCGGCTGGTTACGCTCTTGCGGGTCATCATATCTTGAGTAACTTTTCGGCTAGTACTTTGGCTTCTATCTCGGCTGAGTCTAGTACGTCGTATCCTCGTGCCGATACGTAGGTGGCGTAGTTCATACCTGCACAAACTACGAGTACCGCTTTGCCCTCGGTGGTGCGGGCTAGCGTCTCGGCAAAGGCGGCTCCGTCCTCGTTCTTGCTCTTGAAGCCTGCTCGGGAGATGACCTCTCCGTCTACGGCTATCACGTAGCCCGTGGAGTTGCGCAGGTTGCCCGTGCGGTCGGTGTAGCTACCTTGCTCTCGTGCGATGCGGAGGGCGCCCTCCCCGATGTAGCTGAGGCTGTTGATGAGTCGCTCGACCTTGCGGGCGAGTTGCTCCTCAATGTACTGCTCGATCTCTCCGATCGGTGTAGTGACCTCTATCGGCATAGTAGCTTGTACTGGCTAACGGCTCGTAGGTACTCGGCTGAGATAACTCGTAGCTCCTCGACCTGCCCGCTCCTCGTGTCGGTGATGCGTACCTCGTCCGCCTCCTTGTAGTGGCGGGCGTGGATTAGCACCTCGTAGCGGGCTATGATGACGGGGGTCTCGGTGGTGCTGGAGAGGACGGTGCGGTCGTACTGCAGTGGCACGACTTGGCACGGCACCGCTGGCGACCACTGGGTGGTCTGCTGTATGGGGTAGCCGTTCTCGTCGTACTCCCGTCCGTCTCTAGCTCTGTACTCGAGCTTGCCACTCGTGATGATCATAGTCGGTCGCCCTTGTAGCCGTAACGTGGATGCTCCTCGAGGACGCTCTCTGGCTCGCCCGCCTCACGGTACAACTCGTTGGCACGTCTGCGATAGTACTCCCGTATGTTGTCCGATAGGCTGTAGCTCTGCCCGCCCTGCGATATGTCGGGGGCGGTGGAGAGCCAGCGATAGACATCTGCCGTGGTGAGGCATAGGAGCTGGTCATCGTCGATGGTGTCCGTGTCGTAGGAGGCTCCCCGCTTACTGAGGATGCTCTGGAGAGCTTCCTCAGATAGGGGGTAGTTCGATAGACCTCGGAGGTAGTCGCTCAGCGTCATCTCTCAGTGCTTACTTCTGCGTGAGTAGATAGATAGCGTCAGCACCGTCGATGACGGGGAGACATAGTGCCTGCCCTGCCGTGAACTCCTCTACGGGGTCGTTGGTGCTGTACTTAGAGATGAGCGTGTAGTCGCCTGCCTTTTGGTAGACCACGCCTGCGACTGGGTTCGTCTCCTCGACAAGCGTACCGTAGACGAGTCTGCCGACCTTGTCCGTTGGGGTGAAGACGATGTTGCCCTCTGTCCAAGCGTTGGCGGGCTTCTTGTTGCCGTCTAGCCCCTCGATGCGGTACTTGCTCTCTACGATGTGCCACTCAGCGCCGTACTCGTCCTTGAGCGCCTCGAGGAAGGTAGCACGGGGTGGGACGGCTAGTAGCGTCTTGTCCGTAACTACGTGACCGCTGTAGCTGGCACCGAGCATCTTGCCCTCCTCGCTCGACCTTAGCTCGTTGAAGGTCTTGGTGTCCACGTAGACGTGAGCGATCGGGTTGCTGTCGGCATTGGCTTTGTCAAAGACTGCCGTGATGTCGCTGAGGGGCGTTGCGCCTGCACCGCTCCACGCTTTCTTGGCTTTGACTTTGTTCTCGTCACGATAGCCGAAGGATGCACGGATGCCCGTCCCCTGGTTGTCCTCGTCCGTGACTAGGACGACGCCCGAGCTGAGTCCCTGGAGGAACATAATCTCGTTTCTAACGTCAATAGCTTTGATAGCTCGTACGGTGTCGTCGAGGAGCTTGCTGGCGATGGTCGCCTCGTTGGTGCCTCGTGCGACCATTACGTTGAGGTCGCTGATCTCGCTCTCGCTCTTGCGGTACTTGAGACCGAGCTTGGGGAGCTTGCCCGTAGCTACTCGTAGCGTGGCACGGCTCTTGAGGGGTAGCGAGCTGTCGAGCGATACGACATCGGCTGCGACTACGCTATTGTTCAGCGTGCTGGCACCCCAATTAAGGTCGGGCGAGTACTCGTTGGTGAGCATCGTCTTGTGTAGGAGCGTGGGTGGGGTGGTGGCTCCGTTCTCGGTCTCTACGACCTTGCCGACAACGCCTGCGAGGTACTTGTCGACCAACTCTTTAAATAGTGATTCTTGCATAGTGTTAGGTGTTTTGTGTTAGTGGTTCATCTCTTGTCGGTGAAGAGGAACTCTATGTGGGGGAGTCCCTTGATGATTGCATCGTCGATGGGGAAAGGCGTGCAGGCTCCGTTGACCTGCCCAGCGGTGACGATAGCACCACGTGGGTCTTGGCGCATGATAGCCGTGCGGAGTACTCCTACGTAGCTCTCGCCCTCGGTGAGCGTGGCGAACTTACCGCCCGATACTCCGAGGAGGATGTACTCGCCTGCTTTCCTGATGACGATGTGACCTGCTGAGATAACGTCGTACTCAGCTGGGATACGGGACGCATCTAGTGAGCGTCCCCCAGGAATGTCGGTGAGGCACTTGATGATGCAGATGCCGTCTTTACCGCTTCCGTAGACCTTGGTGGTCTGATTCAGTGTTGATTCTGCCATAGTGATTAGGTGTTAGTTGGTTATTGGTTATAGATTGAGTCGTCTGAGGACTTCGTCCGTCTCTTTGTCGCTCGCCTTGCCGTCGGTCGGCTTGCTGGCGGTGGGTCGGCTGAAGACTGCACCACGTGCTTTGTCGGCTGTGGCTAGCTCGTTGACCTCTTTCTTGATGGTCTCGGTGAGCTGTGTGTACTCCTCGTCGGTGAGCGTCGCAAAGGGGGGGCGTCTGTAGACCGCCTTGAGCGTTTCGCTTAGTGGAGCTATGATGCGCTCGACCTCTGCTGTGCGTCTCTCGGTGGTGCGCTGGCTCTCGATCGCGTCTAGCCGTGCCTGCAGGGCGGTGACCTGCGCCTTGAGCTCTTCGGTGGTGTCGGCTGGCTTGCTGGTAGCCTCTGCCTGCTGTGGCTGGGGCTTGCTCTGTGGTAGCTTGCCGTCGCTGATGAATGCCGACTTCGCTGGCTCTTGGCTGTTAGCCGTTGGCTGTTGGCTCGTCTGCTGTTCCGTCTGCTCGGGCTGTGGTGTCGTCGCCTGCTGTGTGGTCTCTGCGGGCTGGCTGGTCGTCTCTTGAGTCGCCTCGCCTGCCTGCTGTGTTGTCTGTGTTGTCTGTGTTGTCTGTGTCATTGTTGTTTTATTGTTCTGGTGCAAAGATAAGTGCGGTGTGCGTCCGCTCCAAGGAAATCGCACAAATGTTGATAACTTCTTGATTTCGTTTGTCTAGCGTTGTCTTTCGTTTGTCACTCTTATGTCGGGGTCGCTCCGTTGAGCTGTCGGATAATCTCCTGCTCTCTGTCGGATAGCTCCCAGCATGTGGGTGGCTCCTTGGGTGGCTCCTTGGGTGCGCTCTGTAGTATCTTGGCGACTCGGTCGCTGACGATGACGCCCGAGCCGTAGAGCCCTTTGCCGACCTTGCGCTGGCTGTCCAATGCTCTCGTGAAGTGTACCTCCTCTCGTGGAACTCGTAGGCTTACGCCTCGGGTGATGTACTTGTTAAGCGTGGCACCCGTGACCACGTTTGGTGGGTACTCGTATCGTGGCTGTGCGTTTGGAGCTTTCGCCGCCTGCTGTGCTTCCTTGACCCTGCGGGCTAGCTCGGGGGCTAGTATGAGCGCCGTGTCTCCGAAGAGATTGGAGACGTAGCTGGTGCTTACGACTGCCCCATTGTGGTAGGTAATGGCGCAGTTGGCGACTATATAGGAGAGTCGCTCGCTCGCTCCGCTTAGTAGGGTAAGGGCTGGCGCAAAGAGGAAAAACGGCACGCCTCGGTCTAGGTAGAAGCGCTTGATCTCTGCGAGTATGCTGAAGGGCGGGTTGTCTATCCCGACTGCTCCCGTGTAGTCCTCCGCTTTGTAGTCTCCTCCTGGATAAAAGGGGCGGACGATGCGAAGCTCTCTAATCTGTGGCACCTCCTCCAGCACCCACTGCTTGATGACCTCGTACACTTCGGGCGGTGTGTAGCAGTCGTCTGTGGTCTTCTTTGGCTTGAATTTGTCCACGAAGAGCTTGTACTGCATCGGCTCCCCCGCTGTGTCGGGCTGTATGTTGCGAGGGTTGGCTGGTAGCCCGTCTATCTGCCCTTTGTTCTCCTCGAGCTGTGCGATGGGTAGCTCGGTGTAGTGCGGTGCATTGTTGTCGTTCATAGTGTTGTTGCTTATTAGTTCGTATCTTTGAGGTGTTTAATCAATAATGTGTTTCACTTATGAGCAAAAAATCAAGTTCCTCTTCTAAAAGTACTGCAACGAAGACCAGCTATCGAAGTGCTGTGTCTGGCAGGTACGTGACTAAAGAGTTCGCTAAGTCCCATCCGAAGACAACTGTCAAGGAGACGGACAAGGCGTAATGCTTAGCTGGCGCATCACCTCTCTAGCTATATACTCTAGCAGGTAGGTGTATGCTTCTTCGGTGTCCTCCGTGTGGGGTATGCCGACCTCTCGGAGGATGAAGTTCGTGGCGTGGCTCAGCTCATGAATGAGTAGAGCCACGCTTCTTGGGTCTCGTGGTTGCGATGCGAGGTATATGGTTACCGTGCGCCCCGAGGTCGTGACTGTTAACCCCTCGGTGTTCGGGGCGACCTCCTCGATGACCTCTCTAGCTGTCGCCTTGTCTGAGTTCCGCTTGACGGCTTTGTATAGCCCCTTGCGGTCTCCCCAATAGATGAGTACGGCTGTCTTGTAGATTGGTATCTGTATGACTATCTCGTTCATTTGGTTATTGTGAAGTTAGTTTGTATCTTTGCAGTGGAGTTCATCGCCTTTGGCGGTCTTCTTCACCCGAGACGATAGCGGTTTCAGTCCGAAGTCTCAAAAGCATACAGCCTCTACTTAATCAGTGGGGGCTGTTCTTTTATAATTCTCCCTTCAGGATTTTTCTATACCTCCCTGACATTAGGCTCCTTCTAGTCAGCTCGTAGACATTCCCGTTTTTATTGATGAGGATAATGGACCCTATTGTTCCCTTTCTTTTGCACTCTTCGACTGCATCTCTTATAGTGCCTAAATCGCCTTTCTCCATTTTCAAAACGACATAATTAGCCTGCTCAAATCCTCCCATTAACTGCTTTGCAAGAGTATTGCTATTCGTTGTCGCACTGTATTTGAAGTCTGCTAGATGCCAGTTTTTCTTCCCGATCTTCAACAGAGCGTCTGAACAACTCGTCTCGTCCATCTCGGGCAGGAAAGATACTGATATGCCACTTTGGTTGAGGTCTCGTGCCATTTGCTTTGTTTCCGCCCATACGGGGCTTCTCTTGCCCTTGTGATTGGGGAAGATTGTGGTCTTGGCTGTCTGCGTTTGGTAGAGGACGCTGGCTCGCTCATCGTTGAGAATGCTCTCGAAGATTGCGTTCTTCGCCTTGCGGTCTTTCGCCATACGTACCACTTCAATGATCATAGGCGAAAACGGCTCAAAGGTGCCGTATAGGTTATGCTCAAACGGCTTTGTCGCTTCTTGTAGCTTGTCCCGTACGTCCTTGAAGTTGCTCGGGGCTTGCTGTGGTGTTGCGCTCTTCTCCTTGGGTAAGCCTTTGAAAGCCCCTTTGTATGGTGTCGGTGCCTTGCTGGTGAATGTCGGTGTGAGGGTGCCGTCCTTGCCTACCTCGTAGTTGTCACGAACGAAGTAGGGGAGCGTGCCTGCTTTGCTAGAGCGTGCGATGCGGTCGCTGTTGTTGGCGAGGTGGTCGGTGAAGTTCTTCGGAGGCTCAGTCACTTGTCCAGTGGCTGGTATGCGCTCGCCTCGGAGGAGTGCCTCTTGCCTCGCTTGGAAGCTGTCGATGTCCTCCATAATCGGCACGGCATGGCACCTGCAGTGGGGGTGCCAGCCGACAAACTCGAACTCCTTGGGGTACTTGCCCGCCAGCTCCACGCAAATGGGGCAGACGTTGGGGTTAGTCCCCGAGACCTGCACCTCGTAGCCGAGGACGAAGTCTAGCTGTCGCCATCGCTCGTTGTCCGCCTTGTGGTACGCCATATTCGTTTCGGTCACGGCTAGCCTGCGGGCGTTCTTGTAGCTACTGCGGTAGACTCCCGCCCCTGGGTGGAACTCTTTGGCACGCTTGGATAGCTGGAGCTGTCCGTGTTCGTCCCGTACTCGTCTGAATAGCTTGTCGGGGTGCTTGAGGTACTGCTTGAGGTCGGTCGCTAGGCGGTTAGCTGGTGTGCCGTCACGGAGGGCGATGTCCATAGCGGTCTCGACCTCCTTCTCGAACGTGTCGGTGATGTTCCAAACTCGCTGGGACAAATCTAGCCCCCCGACCTTGCGCTGGGCGAAGCCTGCGACCGCTTGGCTCCTCTGCTGTGCGACTGCTACGCCATAGCGTGAGGCGATGTCGGTCGCCTTGCTGGCTGAGAGGTTGTCCTCCCACGCTAGCCCCTTGGTGATAACGACCTCGACCGACTGGCGGAACTCCTCAAAGATGCCGTCAATAACCTGCTGTACATCGGGGTAGTCGGCGAAACTGAACGGCTGGTCTCCGAGGGGCTTGTCAAGGAAGATGCCGTAACTCGCCAGCCTCTTGAGCGTCTTGTCAAAGAGCTGGTCTATGCGCCTATCCATAGCGGAGAGGTGCTTGAGGTGCTGGCGGTCGTACTGCTTGGGGGTCATTGGTTGGCTGTTGGCTGTAGGTAGGTGCGTATGATCGTGACGAACTGCTCGAAGGATCGGCAAAGCTCGTAGCGGTAGCCCTCCCGTGTGACTGCCTGCTCGAAAGCTCGCTGGCTGTCTGCTTGCCGTCCTTTGTCTGTCTTCATCTCGATGTATAGTCCGTGGTGGTCTCCCATCGCCTTAGCTACGAAGAGGTCGGCAACACCTGCCAGCACTCCCTCCGCTTTGAGGATTGCTCCCGTGACGGCATTGCGTTTGCCCCCATTGGGGACAGCGTAGATGATGAGGTCGGGGTATTGGTAGCGTACCCACTTGATGCACGCCTGCTGGAGTCGGCTCTCTTGGTTGCTCATCGTAGTACTCTTATCAGCTTGTAGATTGCTATTGCTCCCGCTCCTACGAGGACGATGACACCGATGGCTGTGAGCCACCTGCGCCACCACGGCTGTCGCTCGGGGGCTGGCTGTGCGAGGAGCTGGGGCGGTAGCAGGATCGTGTCGACCTTGACGAGCGTGTCCGTGGCGGTCTTGTAGCGTGTGCGCCACTTGACGACCTCCACGAGTACCGTGTCGCCTCTCTCAGCGATGCGGACGGTGTCGCTGTAGTGGACGCTGTCCACCTTGACCTTGACACGCTCCGTCTCGATATAGTGATTGACGGGTATGTAGCGTGGGGCGCAACCCGCAAACATTGCAAATAGTGCAACGGTTGCGAGTAGAGTTGTTGCGTATTTTGCAATTACTGCGCAGTAGCTCATAGCATCGATAGTCCTTTGTCTAGTGCCTCCAGCTGGCTGGCTGTTGGGCGCAATCCGTTTTCAACGATGTGCATGGCGATGATGGTCTTGCGGAGTAGCTTCTTGTCGTGGATGAGGTCTAGGTGTGTCTCTCCGTCTATCATCTTGCCTGCGTACGTGGATAGCTCACGGGCGACTCGTGCCACGTACGCTTTGGTGTTATTCTCTTTGGCTGGCGCCCAGCGTGCGATTAGCCCGTTAAGGTTGTAAAGTTTGTGGAGCCGTTGGTAGTTTTGGAGGAGCTTGCCTGCGGCTCGATAGCCGTAGGTGAGGTTGACGAATTGGAAGAAGGCTGGGTCTCGCTGTGTGGGGCTAAGTCCGAGCCACTTGTCGGTACTCCTCCTAATGTTGAGTGGGTTATTATTGCGTAGTCCTCTTGGCATAGTGCTGTGGGGTTATTGGTTGTTACTCCGCTATCTCGTAAGCGCTCAGCGTACTCTCCTGCTGGATCTCCTCGAGCGTGTCGCTGGCGTTGGTACTCCAGCCGAGTTGCTCAATGCTCTCACGGTGCGAGATGAGGGGCTTGTTGCCGTTGGCTGCTAGTAGCTCGGTGATCGTGTCTCGTTGCTCCGTGATCTGGTAGGGTGTGATGACGACCTCCACGGGGAGAGCCTCGATAGCGTCTGCTAGGTTGGGGCGGAGCATGGCGAGGAATGCCTTGACGACGCTGACCTCTCGGTCGTAAAACTCTAGCAGTCGCCCGCTCTCCTCTGTGACCTTGAGCTGTGCGTCAATGAATAGTTGCTTGCGACTCTCGCCACTCATCGGTGTGGACTTCATACTCTCATAGCTCCAGTCGGGGAGTTGGAGCTGAGTGAAGAATGATTGGCGAAGCTCTGCGATGTAAAACTTGAGCGAGTCGATCGCTTGGCTCCACGTGAGGTAGCCTGCGGTGCTACCCTTGGGGTATTGGACGACCGCTCTGTACTCCTTGTTTTCGCTCTTCTCGTCTCCGAAGTAGACCTCCTCGTCTGCAAAGACTGCAAAGATCGGCTTGGAATTCTTCCGCAGGTAATTGCCATTGCGACTGAGCGCCCACTCCATCTCGTAGACCAGTCTACTCGTGTCCTCCCAGATCGGTGTGGGGCGCATGCAGTAGATGGCGGGTATCTTGCCGAGCTTGATCGGCTCCTCCTTGGCTACCTGCCAGCCCCCCTTGCCCTCTCGATAGGTGATGTGCTTGTCTCGTGTGTAGGTGTCAAGGTAGCGGACATCGTCCCTGTCCTCGGTGCGTGTCGTCTCGATGCTGAGGGCTATGAGGTCGCCCTCTGAGAATAGCGGGTAGAGCTGGGCGCCCTCTCGTGGGCTGTAGGTCTGGCATCGGATCTTGTAGTCGCTGTCGAAGCCGTAGAGGTTGTTTGACTCCTCGGTCGGGTACCATAGGGTGAGGATCTCGCAACCGCTGAAGAGAGCGTTGCACCGCTCGATGTTGACCGAGTCGATGCGGTTGCGCTGGAAGATAGCCTCGAGGCACTCGCTCGCCTCTCGTTGCTTGTCGTCCTCGGGGCTGTAGATGCGCTTGATGGGGATACCGCATACTAGCTCTGACATACGCTTGGTGGCTAGTTGCTGGTAGTTGAGCGTGATGCGTGTAACCTCCTCGATGTGTCCGTCGGGGGTGACCTTGTCGGGGTACTTGCTCTTGTTGGTCACGGGGTGCTGTGCTGGGTCGTACTCCTTGACGAGGTCGCTCCACGCTGGCGGGGTGAAGGCTTTGCTCTTGAGCTTCTTGACCGCATCAGCAGGTGCGAGCTGTAGTATTTCTGCGATGTTTTCCATTGCGTTTGGGGTTGGATAGGTTGATGACTTTGTTGCGAAGGGTGGCTAGAGGCTCCCACGTTGTGGCGTAGAGGGTGTAGCTCTCGTAAGCGTGGATAACTGTGGCGTGCGACCTCTTGAGAGCTTTGCCGACAGCTGTGTAGCTGGCTCCCAGCTCGACTGCTATGTAGGCGAAGAGCGCACGATAGGCGACAAACTCGACCTTGCGGGAGCGTGTCGTGTAGTAGCTCCGTGGCTTGCCCGTGGCACGCTGGATTATGTCCGTGGCACGCTCGATAGCTTGCTGGCTGGTGGCTTGCTGTCGCTCGCTGTACTTGGCGAGCCTTTGTGGCTGACTCATACTATTTGCGCTAGCTTTCTGAGGTTAATGGGCTTCTTCTCTCCGCCCATCCACTCCGTCATGCAGACGTAGCGGGTGGCGTCGATGGCGTGGTTGTAAGCGTCTATCGGGGTGTTGAGGAGCTTGCCCTCCTTGTCCTGCGAGTAGACGTAGTTGTGTAGCTCCTTGAGGACGTTGGTGCTGTGGGCGGTGACTCGTAGGGGGTGCTGAAGCATCCACGCTATGCCCGCCTCGATACTGCCTGCGTACTTGCGGACGGGGTAAATGTTGATACCCGCCCGATAGATCTCCTCAATGAGGCGTGGGTCGGCACTCTCGCTGACGACCTTGGTGCGGGGGTAGCCTTTGAGAACCTTGATGATGTCCTGCTGGAGCATCTCTGTGCGATAGCAGACCTCGCTGATGTAGAGTGCCTCCTTGTCGTAGGCGACCTCGACAATGGCTGTCGGATCGTTCGTGAAGCCAAAGTCGATGCCGAGGACGGTGCGCTTGATGTGTGCTGGGAAAGCGTCTATCGTGGTCACGTTGGTAAAGACTAAGCCCTCGATCTGCGCCATCTTGCCCTCTCCGAAGATCTGCCAAAGGCTGAAATTCTTGTGCTGTAAGCTCTCGATCTCGTCTATGACCGTTTGCTCGAGGAAGGGGTTGTCCTTGTACGTGCTGACGAAGTGGTAGGTGCGTGGGTCTCTGTTGAGGTCTTTAGCGATCCAATGCTCCTCGGAGAATGAGGGGTTGTAGTCCACGATGGTGAGCCGTGTCGTACGCATCTTCAGTTGCTGGAATTGGAGCGATGTTAGCTCGTTAGCCTCGTTCACAAAGAGTATGTCCCGCTTACGACCACGGAGCCGCTGCTCGTCCGATGCCGAGAAGAACTCGATCGTGCTACGGGTGCGGAACCAATAGACCAAGTCGGTCTTGTTGAAGTGTCGCTCGTTGTAGACTCCGAGCTGGCGCATAATGGACTCGAAGTCCTCCAGCACCGACCCCTTGAGGGCTGGGAGGGTGGCTCGAACCACGCTGATCTTGATACTGGGCACTCGTAGAGCGTAGAGTATGAGCCATATCATGACGTTGTAGGTCTTGCCCGATCGTGCCGACCCTTGGAGGGAGATAGCTGTGTACCCCTCTCGTACCGCTGTGTCTAGTCGGGTGTATATGTCGGTGGTCTGTATGGTCTGCACGGTGATGTTGTGGTCTTACTGCTTGATGCTGTAGGTGATGCCTTGGAGTAGTCGCTTCATCTCGGGCTTGGGGAGGAATGAGACGCCCTCTAGCTCGATGTCGCTGGTGGTTAGCTCCGTGGGGTCGCTGGTGCCACGGGAGCGGAAGTTAGCCTTGAATGTGCCGAGGCGGTCAAGCTCCACGATGTCGCCGTTGCGGAGGGCTCGTGCTATGAGCGTGGTGAGCGTGATGAGGACGTTGTAGACGTCTCCCTCGGATAGGCTGGTCATCTGCTCTATCTGCTCGGTGAGCTGTGCGGTGGTGATGCGACTGCGGTAGCTCGGCTGGAGGTAGTAGATGCGCTCCGTGGGGGACTCTCCTCTGAGGTCTCTGCGGTTGGCGATGGTTAGCTCTATAGGGGGCATAAATTTTCTGGTCAGAATTTCTAGCTTTTCTGGTCAGACTTTTCTGATTTTCTGGTCAGACTTTTTTCTTCGGTCCCTTGCGTGCCGTCTTGCGGTGCCGTGACGACCTCGACTCTAACGCCTGCGAAGTTGTCGTCCATCGGGCTGTTGCCCCACTTCTCGGGGGCGAGGTTGAGTAGCTCCATCTTAGCCGCCTGAATGTTGGGAGGGTAATGCTTGATCGTCTTGACCTGCTTGGTGATGACGGGTTGTCCATTGGCTCCGACACCGTACTCAATGCGGATGTCGGGGTAGTCGTACCCGCATGCTGCCTTGTGGACGCTCACCTCTACCTCGGACTGCTTGGAGAGGCGGTGCGTCTCCTCCGCCTCCTTTATCATCTTCGCAAACTCGGGGATTTTCCTCTTCCACTCGTAGAAGGTACTCTCTCTGATGCACGCCCGCTTGCATGCCTGCGTGTACGTCTCGCCTGCCGTGATGCTTGCTCTTATTATCTCAATAATCTCCTTGCGGTACTTCATCTGCTCCTCCTCATTTATCTACAGTAGTCGTTTCGCTATCTACTTTTGTTCTATCTATCTGTATACCACAAAGATACGCAAACGAGGCGAGGTGGCAAAGCTAGAAGGGCGGTGGGGTGCGGAGACTGGCTGTTAGCCGTTGGCTTTTAGCTATTGGCTTTGGCTGGCGCTGGTGCTTGCTCTTGGTCGGGCTGTCTGCCTTGAGCTCGTCCATGAGTGCGTCTTGGATCGTGGACTTGCGGGCGAGGACGCTCAGCACTCGCTGGTCGATGGTGCCGTCGGCTATGAGGTGGTAGATGGTCACTCGCTCCGTCTGCCCTTGACGGGCGAGTCGGGCGTTGAACTGCTCGTATAGCTCGAGACTCCACGTGGGGGTGTACCAGATTATCGTGTGACCGCCTCGCTGGAGGTTGAGTCCGTGACCGATGCTGGCGGGGTGACCGAGGAGGATAGGCACCTCGCCACGATTCCACGCATCAAAGACTCCAGCCTCGTCTATCGTCTTAGCCTGCGGAAGCTCCGCTCTCAATCGTGCCAGCTCGTGCTTGTAGTGGTAGGCGATGATGACGGGCGTGTGGATCTCCTCGAGCATCTCCTTGAGTCGCTCCAGCTTGGCATGTGTGGTGGGGGCTACTGCCCCCTCCTCAGTGTATATGGCTCCCCCCGTCCACTGCTGGAGCTTACCACAGAGTACGCCTGCGTTGCTGGCGGTGATGACCCCGTCAGCTGTCGGGAGGACGTTGTCCCGTTTGAAATCTTGGTACTCCTTGCGCTCCTTGTCCGTCAGTCCGACCGACACGTTGACATAGTTGACGGGCGGTAGGGAGAGGTAGTCCTCGGCTCTCATACTCATACAGATGTCTCCGATGCGCTCGTAGATAGCGTCCGATGCCCACGGCTTGATAATCCACTCATAGACGATATGCCCACGACCTCTGCCTGGTGTGAAGTACGTCTGTCTATACTTGGTTATGTACTCCCCGAGACGCTCGCCCCCGTCAAGGATGTAGAGCTGGCTCCAAATGTCCATCAGCGAGTTAGGCGAGGGGGTACCCGTTAGTCCGATGATGCGGTTGAACCTTGTGCGGAGGTGCTTCATCGCCTTGAACCTCTGCGTCCCGTATGCCTTGAAGCTACTCAGCTCATCGATCACTAAGGTGTCAAAGGGGAAGGGCTTGAGCGGTACCGACAGCACCTTGTCCAGCCACGCCACGTTGTCTCGGTTGATGATGTGTATGTCGGCTGGCGTGCTGAGAGCCTTGAGCCGTTGTGCTGGGGTGCCGAGGATCTTGACGGCTGTCAATCCTTGGAGGTGCTGCCACCTCTCTATCTCGTCCGTCCACGTCCGCTCCGCTACTCGCTTGGGGGCTATCACCAGCACGGAGGAGACGGCTCTCGCCTCCTTGAGCTCTGCGATAGCTGTTAGTGTGCTGACGGTCTTGCCGAGTCCCATCTCCAGAAATAGCGCACAACTCTTGTGCGTCTTGATCCACTCGACCGCCCGCTCTTGGTACTCGTGTAATTGGTTACGCTGTAGCATCTCTCACTGCCTGCTCTAAGGTTATCATATCGTCCACGACGTAGACCGCAAAGCCCCGCTCTCGTAGCTCTTGGTGTCGTATCTCTTGTAGCTTGGTCGGCTTGCGCCCCGTTGTCTTCAGCTCGACCCATAGCGTCTGCCCGTGGGGCATCAAGCACAGGCGGTCGGGGTAGCCTGCCTCGGTGACCGATGCGAATTTAAGACAAAGCCCCCCGTGTGCTTTTATCCGCTCGACCAGCTTTCGCTCTAGGTACTTCTCGCTATACTCTCTCGTTTTACCCATTTCCCTGCGTTTCTAGCTCGTTTCGTTGTTGTCTTGTGTAGTTGTGCCACTCGGAGGTTGTTTTGCGCTCCTTGGTGCCTTTCTATCGTTTTTCTCTCGTGCGTGTATTGTATCCTCTCCGATTCCTCCGTTCCTCCGATTTGTGGATTGGTCGCCTCGCATGCGCACGTATTGAGCGCCTACCCGCTTTACATACCCCAATATTCAATTATCTGTATGTAAATCGCCATTTTCCTCAAACATTTAGAAATACTAATCCACTAATCCAAAGATGGTGTTAAGTAGTTGATGTAGTAAAAATTAGGGTGTGGATTGGTGCTGTGGATTGGTGCTTTTTTGACCAATCCACTGAGCCAAAAATCGTGGATTGGTGGATTACTCTTTTAGGTACCAATCCAATGACCAATCCAATGACCAATCCATAGCTATTTGAATCCATTGCCGAGGTCTTTTTTGAAGATTGTCTGCCGTCCGTACCCTCCGCTGAGTATCGGTCTCTCTTTTGTGGCTGTCCAGCCGTCCAGCTTGCGGAGGAGGCTGTTAGCCTTGCGGGTCTGTACGTTGCCCCGTCCGTTGTCCTCTGCGAAGAACTCGTTGAGTACCTCGACGGCTGATATCTCGATGCGGGGGCATACGCCGTCGACCTTGACGGTGATGAGGTTACCGCCTGCCATCTCCGTGCGGGTGTAGGCTGCACCGCTCTTGCGTGCTTGTATGTAGGCTCGTCGCTCCAGCTTGCTGTACTCCTCCCAGTCGGCTGGGAGCCGTATCTCGAGGAAGGCTTGTAGCTCTCCCAGTAGATCGTTGTCCATATCGTAGTCCCGCTGTCGCTTGGCTAGCTCCTCACCCTCCTCCTTATTAAGGTATAGTCGCTCCTTGCCTGAGTCCCATATGACCTTAGCCTCTGCCCATACCTGCGCCACTTCGCTGGGTGTCAGCTCGCTGAGCTGTGCTTGTGGCTCCCCGCACTGGAGTATCCAAAAGCGTCTGTTGCCACTGCTGTCTCGGAGGAAGTCCCCCTCGTTCGTCGTAGCGAAGAAGACGCAGGTGCGTGGTACCTTGATTTGCTCCCGCCCGTAGGCTGGTCGGTAGGTGTCGCTCTGCTTGGAGACGAAGCTCTTGATCACGTTCATGTCTTGTTTGTAGAAGCCCTCGAGCTCGGGTATCTCGATAATCCACGCTCCTCGGACGCTCTCCTGCATCTTATTGGAGCGTGCGTCCATCGTGAAGCTGTCCATAAAGAGGTCGCCCCCGCCTGCCAGCTTGCGCAGGATTGACGACTTACCGATGCCCTGCGCACCCACGAGGACGGTGATCTGGTCGTACTTGATGCCTGGCTTGTAAGCTCGTGCCACGCAGGCGACAAGGCTCTTGCGGGTAATCATACGGCTGTAGTCGTTGTTCTCGGCTCCGAGATACTTGATGAAAAGGTTGTCCACTCGTGGCGTTCCGTCCCACTGCTCCTGCTCGATAAACTCTTGCACCACGTTGCGTCTGAAGTCGTTGCCCTGCGTGACGGCATCGAGCATCATCGTGAGGTAGTCCTTGCTCCGTAGCTTGTAGGTGCGGTCTATGTAGAGGGCTAGGCAGGCTGTATCAGCGTCTGTCCACGAGGTGCCGTCTGTGCGCTCCCACGGTAGGTCGCCAATGACCCGCTTTTCGCCTCGGAACTCATCGTAAACGACCCGCCCTTTGATAGCGTTGGGGTCGTGCTTGAGGATTAGAGCGTAGTTGGTCAGCGTGTTGGCGATGTTGCCCTTGGCGTCGGGGTCTAGCTCGCTGAGCCAGTCGTCGGTCTCCTCGGGAGTGGTTGTTTCCGAAAAGGAAAAACCCACTTCGTCCCACTCATCCGTGTTAAGCTCGGTGCGGTGAGCGAGGAAGTCTTTCTTGACCTCGGGTATCTCTAGTGCGTACTGCGCCATCGCCTTGAAGCTGGGCAGTCTGTCGGCTCGTGTAGTAGCTGCTGCGCTGTCGTCAAGGTGCGAGAAGTGCGTGAGGCGGTATAAGTCCCACGAGTTGAGGAGTTGCCCGCCTATGGGGTCGCTGTTGTGGTATGAGTAGCAGAAAGTGCCGTTGTCGTAGATGCACATACCGCCCCACGAGGACGATCCTATGTGCGTGTATCTGTTAATGCCCGCTGGCTTGTAGAGGTTAGGGATCATCTGCTCGAGTACGTCGATGCAGTCGTAGGTACGGCACCACGAGCCGACGATGTTGTCCTTAGTGCGAGGATCCTCCATACGTGCCGATGCCCCTCGTGGTGTGGTGCGTGGTCTGCCCACTCGTGGTGCGCCTGCCCACTCAGCTGTGTTGGTGTAGTCCTTGTAGGTTGCCAGCATAGCGTCCACGTCTACTGGCTCCCCGTCCTGCTGGTAGTAGTAGGTCTCAGCGTCCCGAGGTGCAGCTGCCCAATACATCAGCCGTGACGGCTCGCAGGAGGTCATATCTACTATGTCCACGCCCAGCCCCTCCGCCATGCGATGCGCCACCGCTTGATACTCGATGTCGTTGCACGGTCGGGATAGGGGAGCCACCACCCGATAGCGAGGCGCCTCGGGTGTGTGGCTGTGTGTGGAGTAGACGATGAGAGCGTAGTGCGGTGCTATCTTGGTCGGGAGTGCTGTGGCGTGGTCTACGTCTAGCGTCAGGAGCGTGCGCTGCTTGATATTGTCCGCTGTGCGCCTGCCGTCCGCCTTGAGTTCGCCCCCTACGAAGCCCCCCACGTCCTTGATGCGCCCCTGCTCCTCCTTAGAGAGTTGTTGGTACTCTCTAAGGGTGCAGGCTGTGCGTCGGTGCTGGAGTAGCTTCTTGAGTTGGAACCACGTTACGACCTTGTTGTGCCACTCGGTGTCCCGCCTTGACCGCCCTACTGCGATAGTATATGTAGAGTCGGGTGTGACCATTGCTAGAAGGGGAAGTCGTCGTTACTACTCGATTGTGCGTTGGGGTCGAAGCCCGTCTGCAGTGGTTGTTGGCTGTTAGCTGTTGGCTGTTGGCTATTGGCTGGAGCCGTTGCTGTTGGAGCTGTGGCTCCGAGGTGTCCGAACATTGCATCGACTGGCATCTCCTCCCGTGGCTCACGGACTGAGCCCGTCTTGCAGAATCCGAGGAGCCGTGCCGAGACCCCCTTGTGATCCATATAGTCGTAAGCGTTAAGGTATACGACCACCTGCCCTGCGTCCCAGTTGACCACCTCGCCCGTCTCTGCAGGCTCGGCTCCCGTATCGGTGAGCTTGTAGACGTTAGGCTTCTCGGTGTTCTTGGCGGTGAAGTACCACTTGCCCTTGAAAGCCTCTACGGGGTCTCCATTTTTGTCCGTGCGCTCGTCTCCGTCCTTGAGGAATGGTGCGAATGGCTCGGCAGGGTCGGTGTCCGTGAGCTTCTCCTTGGCTACTTGGATAGCCTCTCCGATAGCCTTGAGTGTCGCTTTGTCCTGCTTGTCGATGAGGACGATGCACTGGTACTGGGGCTTCTGCCCCTCGAAGCGTGGCGCCCGTGGTGTGTCAAAGTCTACGTAAGTGATCGGACACTCGCCCGTCCACGCTACTGCGTCCTTGCTCTTTGGTTGAATAGTCATAATGTATTGGATTGAAAATTAGATTAGTGTTGTCTTGATATAGCCTGCACGGGTCGTCTCCGTGCTGTACTCCTTGAAGAGGTCGCTGTGGTCAGCCTTGAAGCGCTTGCTGTCGAAGCGTGTGGAGGTGCTGTCCGCTACGAGGGTTATCTTGATGCGGGGGTTGTCCACGCTCTTGACCCCGTCCTCGACCATCTTAGCTTGTATCGGCTCGAGTGCTTGGAGTCGCTTGCTCTCTAGCTCGCTGAGCGAGTCCTTGAGGATGGCTATCCGCTCCTCGATAGCTACGAGGCAGTCTATGTCGTCCCCGTCAGCTGTCGTGAGCGTCTCGCCCGCCTGCCACGCCTTGATGACCTGCTCGATCTGCTCGGGCGTCTTGCGTGGTACCTCTATGAACTTGCTCTCGGCTCCTCGTAGCCAGATGGCGTAGAGCTTGCCCGCCTTGAGGTCGGGGTTCTGAAGCTCGAACATCTCAGCGTAGAAGGACAACTGCCACGATACGTACTCCGTGTCTAGTCGGTAAGTGGTCTTGATGTCGTAGAGGTTGCCGTCGCTGTCCACGCAGTCTATCTGACTAGCTATGCCCCAGTCGTCACGGCTCACGAGGTACTCGTTGGCGATCATCTCGATATCGTTGCTCACCTTGATTAGCTCGTAGTTGGTCACCTCGGAGACATATTGGTCGTCACCCTCTTGTGGCTCCGAGTGTCTCGTGTCGGTCGCTTGGCACAGCTCGTGAATGCGAGTGCCTCGTGCGGCTGCTCTTGCCAGCACTTCCTCGTCAACGTCCTTGTACTTGCTGGGGAATAGTACTTGGCTGAGTATGGAGGTGACCCCGCTGTATGCCGTGTAGGTGAAGTCCTCCCCGACGAGTAGGTACTCGTGCGCCTCTGGGTCAAAGATGATGGGTGAGGTGGTTAAATCGGTTGCTTTCATTGTCTTTTGCTTGTCTTTGATTGGTTGGAAATAGACATATGTCTTTTGAGTGATAGTCATATGTCTATTGAGTGATAGTCATATGTCTATTTTTGCGTCGCTGGTTGTGCGGTCTCTAGTTTGCTCTTGAGCTGAGCGCAGTAGCCCTTGACCTCGTTACTGTCTCGTAGTGCCTGCGGAAGCTTGCCGAAGGTCTCGACCAGCTCCTGCACCGATTGCGCCTTGGCTAGTGCCGTGCGTATCTCGTCTGAGAATGCTGTTGGCTTTTGGCTGTTAGCTGTTGGCTTAGGCTCGTCCTGCCCCTTGTTGGTAGCGTCAGCGTCCTTGGTGTCGTCGATGGCGAAGAGTCCGTTGAGGGCGTACTTGCGGGCGTATGAGCTGGTCGCTCCCGTTATCTGCGAAGCGTCCATACCCGTGCGCTTGAGCTCCTCACGGGCTAGTGCTGAGTTGCTGATGGAGCTCCCCTCGCTGTCGTAGATGGTTGCGGTGGCACGGACGTAGTACCGTTCACCAATCTGAACGATGTCGTCCGTGATGAGGATAACCAGTCCTCGCTGCTGGAGTAGGGGCTTGACCGCCTCGAGTATGTCCTCGCAACTTCGATAGTTATACTTGCCAAAGGTGTTGCGCTGTCCCTTGGGGGCTTTGAGTTCACTCTGAATCTGAGCGAGCTGGAGTAGTAGTGCGCTGTGCGATCCTTGCTTGATGCTAATTGCTTCCATTGTCTTTATTGTGTTATTGGTTGATATTGCTTGTCTGTGTGATGTGGGTACGATTTTGCGGTATTGGGTACACGTCTGTGGAGACGTGGGTACGATTGAGCCGTATCGGGTACACATGCCTTGCGCTCGGGAGGCTTAGGCTTGCCGACCGTTAGCTTTAGTTTTGCGGGGCGGGAGCTTTAGGGTTGCCAATCACTGCTCCTTCATCTTGTGCATCTCTATCTCGATTATCCTGCCCATCTCTTCTAGCGATTCGATAGATACCGTCCGAGCTATGCTGTAGTAGTCCTCTAATGCCTCGGCGAGGTCTAAGAGCTGACCATTCAGCTCGGTATTGCGGTATAGCTCTTGCAGGGCTTGTAGCCCCTTAGTAGCCGACCGTAGTCCGTAGCAGATGTCTTTGAGGGCATAGTACTGCCTACGTATGTCGGGAGACCCCACTTTCGGTATCTGCCGTGCTATGTTCAGCACTCGCTGTATGTAGCTCTCTTGGTTACGCTTTAAGTCGTCTGTCATCATTGGTCAGTCGTCTATGTCGTCTGTGGTTATTGTCGGGAGCAGTCCCCACTTGTGGAGTGCCTTGCCGACCTTGTAGGTGATGTAGAGTAGCCCTGCGCCTGCGATGCGGGCGAGTAAGCTCCAGCCCCACGCCATTGTCGGGGTATCTGCGTCTAAGTCGTGCAGGAGGAGGATAAACCCAACCCCTGCTAGCAGTGTCAGCCCCAATCCTCGGAGCCAGCTTTCGATGTTATTTAGTCCTTGCAGTGTCATTGTCTTGTCTTACTTGCGTGTATATCCCTTGTTCTTGAGCGTCATATAGGTGACGGCTTTGCTCTCGATCTCCTTGGTGGTCGCTACCCTCGTGCGGGTGAGCCACTCGTCCAGCTCGGACTTCTTAAATCTGAGCGCCTGCCCCAGCTTGTAGTGTGGGATCTCCTTGGCGCTGGTGAGTCGGTAGAGGGTGGATCGTGCGCACCCCGTGTATGTGATCGCCTCCTCGAGGTCTAGCACCTCCTTGCTGGCGATGCCTGCGTACTGCTCGATGCGATCGAGCTGACGCTTGATGTCGTCCATTGTTGTCGTTGCCATGTCGTTACTCTGCTTTTAGGTTACACTGTGGGATGAATTTGTTGATGAAGTAGCTCTGCCCCTTGGGGGTGACTACGGTGGTGACGGTCGTGTGTAGCACGCCATCGGAGTCGGTGCGGACTCCTTTCTTCAGCTCGAAGAGCCCCTGCTCGATGTAGCGCTGGTGTGGTATGTTGCGATACTCACCGCTTTTGCCTAGGTAGCCGTTCTCACGGAGCCACTTGAAGAGTCGCTTTTGCCCCGTCTCGTAGCCGTTTTGCGTTAAGATCTTGGCTAGCTCTCCTATGAGGCAGCAGGTCTTGCTGGCTAGCATAGCATCGGCAAAGGCTACCTTGGGAGCTTGTGCGTCTAGTTGCTCGCTCTTACGCTGGCTCTCGGCTTCTAGTGCCTCCCGTTTGTTGACCTCCTCGAGGAGTGCCTCTAGTGCCTCCTTGTAGCTCCGTGGGAGTGCCTTGGCGACTGCCTCCTGCTCTAGCTCCTCCCAGCGGAGGATCAGCTTGGCTCGGGCTTCGTCGTTGAACTTCGTGGCGATGTAGAGGCACTCGGTCTTCGTTAGGGAGTAGCAGGGTCTCATCTCGCCCTTTGCGTCCTTGTATTCAACCAGCCGAAATTTCGTCCCGTTGACTTTCTCCCATGCTGGCTCCATTGTTCGGATGGCATCTAGTACGTGTGAGTGCCTTTTGCCCGTGACCTCGGCTATCTGTAGGGAGGTCATCGTCTCTTGAATGTGCAGTTCGTTCATCTTGTCTGTTGGTTTAGTTGTCTTTATTCATCTGTCGGTAGTAGGCATCGATAGCCTCCAGGCGTGACAAGAGACGGGGACGTGCATTGCAGTACCCGCTCAGCTCCTCACGGAGCATCAGCTCAAACGCCTTGACGTAGTCTTGCAGACGGGGTGACAACCCCTTGCGCTGTGGTGAAACTTTCACTCGGGCGTATCCACTACGCCCCCGCTCGTTTATAGTCGGAGCTAGACTTTTCTTCTCTGCGTTCGACATTACAGATTTGATTAGGCTTATGACCGCATACAAAAAGGGTGCGGTCTTTCCCTTTGTCGAACACTCACTCAGAGCTGTGGTGCCATTAAGCAACCACAAGGGGGTACCGCACCCAATACGGGGATATGACGGTGCGGTCTGTCCCTTTGCCCTACACTCACGAAGAGCAGTGGCGCCATTAAGCAACCACAAGGGGGTACCGCACCCAATAGGGGTGTACAAACTATGTAGGGGTACAAGAATACCGCCCTTGCGTAGAGCGGCTGTACCGCTCTGAGTTATGTTCGACATCGCAAAGGTACACATATTTTCCATATATGCAAGTCGTTGGGTGGTGATTACTCTCTCGTCAGTGTTACTGCTGTGGTCTCCGTGCATCTGCTGATCGCATTTATCACCGATGCGATCGATACGCCAAATTGCGCCCCGATGTAGGTGTGTATGGCATTATTACTTTTGTCGGGTTGCTCCCGACGCATCGCCTCGTACATCTGACAGATGTCTGCCCATCTCTTGTACTTCTCGTAGTCCCTTGCTGGGATTATTATTGTCTCTCTTGTCTTGCTCATTGCTCTATTGTGTTATTTGGTTTGTCGTTAGTTGGTGTGGTCTAGAGGCTGAACCACCATCTGTAGAACTTCACCCAAAGGATTTCCATTCGCTTCCTGCGAACCTCCAGTAGCACCCTCGGGCTGTCTTGTAGCTCCCTTGGTAAGCTCTTGTAGTAGGCTCGCACCGCTCTGCACGTCTTCAGCTTGCGGATCTCTTCTATCGTGTTGTATGTGTCCATAGTCTTGTTGGTTTGTCGTTGTTGGTTGGTGTTGGTAGTAGCGACGCACGGGGTGGGCGCTTGCATTGCCCTTAGTCCTCACGGACGCCCCCGTGGCGCCTCTCGTGCGTAGTGTCAGAGGCAAAGGTTGTACATAGCTACTGTTGGATGGTGTCTCTGCTCTACGCTGACTACTAGTTGTTACTTGCTTCTAGTCGCTTGATTATCTCCTTGTCCATACGCTTGGCGAAGTCTCTGTAGATCTGCGCCTGCTCTCTGAGCTTGATACATAGCTCTCTGCGTGCTTGCTCTGCCTCTGTGCTGATGTCACAACTAGCTGGTCGCCCTGCTAGTCTGTATGCGCCTATCGTCTCTGCTGTGCTGGTGAGGGTGGCGCAGGCGATAATCGCCTGCTCCTTGAACTCCATCAACCATTCCGTCTTGCGCCAGCTTAGGTCGAAGCTCTCCATCCCCTCTCTGATCTCGTCTAGGTTCATCGTCTTGTCCGTTAGTTGTTATCCTAGGTATCCGTTTATCCTCCTGCGTAGCTCCTCGCAGATGGCGGTCATCTGCTGGTAGGTCTCGATATGCTTGGTCAGCTCGTCCGCCAGCTCTCGTGTCGGCTCGGTGGTTAGGTCGTCCACCTCTTGTAGCTCGTTAGCTAGTCCGTCCGTGTCTAGCTCCCACATCAGCTTGTGCTTTAGGTCGTTCAGCTCGCTCAGCATCGTAGGGAACTCAATCCCCGTGTAATCCCATTTCTGTGTCATAGTCTTGTCCGTTAGTTGTTGTCCTTGTTGAGTCGTGCCGCCAGCTCTCGCTCTATGCACGCTGAGTGCTCCTTGTACATTAGCTCCTCGTCAAAGATTAGGTCGAGGAGCTTTTCTATGGTCTCCCTTATCTCGTCCGATGGCTTTATTTGCCATTTTGCCTTCAGGCAGGCGAATAGCGCATCTTCCATATGCTTGTAGTTTATCGCCATCTCTCGAGCGTCATCGTTCTGGTAGATTAGGTCGTACGCCTCTGCCTTCTTGATATCGTAGCTCTCTAGCTTTGTTCTTAGTTCTTCTTGTGTCATAGTCTTGTTTTTCTTGCTTGGTTTCTGTTACTTTGTATCTGTTACTTAGGTAATGGAGGTTCTACTCCCTTACTTTGTTACTGCAAAGGTAGTAATAAAATTCCTACCGCGCAAGCTTTTTGGTAACTAAACTCCTATTAAGATGAATTCAACTAGAGCAGAAAGATTGAATGAAGCCTTTAACTACCTACGCTTCAAAGGCTTGGTGAAGACACAAAAAGATTTGGCGGAAGCTCTCGGAGCTACTGCCCCCAATGTGTCTAGTGCGTTGAAAGGTGATGAGAAGTTCCTAACGGATAGTTTTATCTCCCGTTTTTCTGAGGCGTTTGAGGAAGTTTCTTCTCATTGGCTTAGCACTGGCGAGGGCGATATGCTGGCTAGTCACGATCCACGGACGGAGCCGACGGAGTTCACGCTGGACAAGCTGGAGAAGGCTCGTGCGCTGGCTGATGAGCTAGGGGTGGATCTGATACCGATGTTCTCCGAGCCTTTCAAGGGGGGCAATGATGGCTACCCGATTGCGGAGTCGATGAACGAGGTAGAGAGCGTATGGACGATGCCCGATGTGCGGGCTGATATGATTGTCCCCGTGGTGGGCGACTCGATGGCTCCGACCTTTCCGCAGGGGTCTCGACTGGCGGTCTCTCGTGTGTGGTTCCGCATCGATGAGCCGTTGTCGATACCCTTTGGCGAAGCGTTTGCCATCGTCCTGCACGACCCCGATGACCCCGACCCAAAGGCGGTGACGGACTACGTCAAGCGTCTGTACAAGCACGATGACCCCGCAAAGCGCAGGGACTACTGGATAGCTCGCTCGGACAATGATAGGTACGAGGACTTTGAAATACCCATCTCTCACGTTGTAGGGCTGTGGCGTGTCCGTGCCAGCATCGCTTACTTCGCATAGTCTCCTCCCGACCTTTTGCGTGACCCTACGAAAATGGTACAACAAAGGGGCACACCTCACGATGCGCCCCTCTCTTGCTTGTGGCTGTTGCTGTGTTATTAGATGCCTAAGTCCTTGTAGATGACTCCTCCCGCTTGAGGTACTCATCGTAGCCCTCTTGTCGTCGCAACCAAAAGCTACGACTTAGTCCCGTGACTAGCTCTAGACGCTCTGCCCAGTCGGGCGCTACTCTGAGTTGCCCCGCTAGGAATAGACTTACGTCCTTTTGGCTCTTCTCTAGCCGTTCCGCCACCTCCTGCTGGCTTATGCCCCACTCGTCTATGAGTTCCTTCAGCGTTGCCCCTGGTGGTGATACTACGGGGATTTGGAATGTGTTCTCTCTGTCTGTCATAACTGCTTACAAATATATAAAGGCTTTTGTTAGTTGCATGTCTTCTGAACTATCCGATATTGCTGGATAGTTGAGCCTACCTAATAACGGCTGGAGCCTGCCAACTATCCGATATTTCCGAATAGTTGCCCGCTACTCCTTGTTAAGTATCGATGGTATGCGAGCGACCGCCTCCTGCTTGCCCTTGTCCACGATCTTAGCGTAGATCTCGGTTGTCTTGATGTCTTTATGTCCGAGGAGCTTGGAGACCGTGTAGAGGTCGGTGCCGAGCGTTAGCATCATCGTGGCAAAGGTGTGGCGTGCGCTGTGGAAGGTGATGTGCTTGCGTATGCCTGCCCGTGCCGTCCAGACTTTGATAGCTGCGCTTATAGTCGACACCGCTGGAAATGGGGCAAAGACTAGCTCCTCAGCCCCCTGCTCCTCTCCCATAAGCTCCCGAGCCTCGTGTGTGATGTCGAGGTACTCCTGCCCGCCTGTCTTGCGCTGGCGAAACGTGATACGTGTATAGTCGCCCTCCTTGTGTACGTCTCCCCATTGTAGTTGCATAATGTCGCTCTTGCGTAGTCCCGTGAGGCACGAAAAGAGGAATGCCCGCTTGACCACCTCGCTGTCGCAGTCCGTCTCTACTAACCTCTGTACCTCCTCTATTGTGAGGTACTCCCGCTTGCTCTCCTCGAGTTTGATGCTCCCGACCCGCTTGAGGGGGTTGTCCACTATGATGCCATCTCGGTACGCCTTGTTGATGCAGGCACGGAGCTTGGCGAAGTATAGAGCCTTACTGTTCTGCGCCAATTCCTGCGCCTCGAGGTACTCCTTGAAGCCCTGCACCCACTCGGACGTAACCTCGGCAAATGTTATGTCCGTACGCCTCTCGTACCTCTTAATGTGCTGGAGGCAATTGTACCAGCTGTCCGATGTCTTGCGTTTTTGCCCCTCTGTCTGCGCCTCGAAGTAGTCGAAGAGTAGCACCTTGTCCTGCTCCCGCTTGTCAAATCCGTATCGTCCCTCGTGGTACTCGACCACTCGCTTAGCTCGGATCGCCTCCGCTAGCTGGATCGTCTCCTTGTTCTTGCGCTTGTCCTCTCGGGTCTTCTCTGGTACGAGGTATAGGCGGAGGTACTCGTAGGTGCGCTTGCCGTTAGCGTAGGTGTCTAGATATAAACTGTACAGTCCCGTGCGTGTCTTGCGCTTGCGGAGCTTGACGGGGTCGTTTGCGTTCATTTCTTGTTGCTCGTTTCTTCTGAGCAACAAAGGAACAACAAATAAACGACAAAAGCAAGGCAAAGGGAGATAAAACTCGCCTGCCTTGCTCTTGTATCAATCCTGCTCTATTACTAGCTTTCTTCTATCTACTTTTGCCGTTCGTTTGTCTTCCGCTTGTGTTGCTGAATTAGCCTATATATTTCGACTTCAAAGGTACGAAAATTAGAGATTAGAGGTTAGAGAGGTTAGAAGTTAGATTTTAGAGCTTAGAGTGAGACAACTAGTTCCCGTTAAAACTATGACGTCGTAACCTTTGACACAACGGACGGCTCTACACATCGTTACTCTTCCCGCTATAACTTCTAACCTCTAGCTTCTAATTCCTAAATCGCCCACGTGGCTATTCTCAAATCTCCACGTGGCAAAGAAAAAATGCCCACGTAGGGACGAAATAAAACTTCGGAGGAATCAAACGATATGTCCGAAGAAACGTTTCGCGCCTACGTGGAAAACAAAAAATCCCCACGTGGAAAATTGGCATTCTCCACGTGGGGATGAACGTTTAGAGGGGATGGGTGGCTAGTGCCACTAGTGCACCTAGAGTCTAACTTCTAATCCTAGATCCCGCAAGTCGGCTACACGTCTTGCTTTGATGCAACGGACGCACGACCATGAGTTCATACAAATACTGGTGTTACAGCGTCTGATGGCTGAACTTTTCGTGTTGATGTGATTCGTGTAGGGGCGGACCTGCGTGTCCGCCCATATGGCATAAAACGCTCCAACGAGGACGGACACATAGGTCCGCCCCTATACAGGGTTACACGTATCATCGCTATACGTCAAGTGCGTCCGTCCCCATCAAGGCAAGACGAGTAACCCGCTGTAGGGACGCTCGGTCTGAGCGTCCGTTGAGTCAAAGGTTACAGCATCGTGGCTTTAACGGGGACGGACGCCCTCCCACTAAACACTAGCCGAGCGCCCCTACAGCGGGTTACTCGTATCGCTGTACTACAAAAGAGTACTCGTATCGACCGTCCGGCTTGATTGGACGACGTATTGGCTTGGACGTCACAGCATCTCTAGGAAAGCTTCTGACGGAGCTCTTGTTGAAGTTTGTCGAGCTGGTCTAGCGCCTCTATCGGGCAGAGGCGCTGCATAGGGAGCTTCAAGATACGACACACCAGCCAGTCACAGAGACACGCTTTGTCATCTAGCGTTAATTCGTAAGAGACACACTTTGCGGTCAAGGATAGAGACTCTTGCTCCAACTCCTGCTCTAGATCTTGTAGCAACTCCGCTAGATTACTGCACCCACCCAGCTCTTGAGACGAATTGGTTGCGGGGGCTTTAGACGTAGGGGGAGGCGTGGTGGCGACCTTACCACGCACAGGAGTATAGCGGAGACACCACCGATCATACGACTCGGGGAGAGTAGCTTTTGCACTTCTCGAGGGCGTGTAGCGCAGCACCTGACTAACAGCTAGCGCATCGCACTTTGCCTTCGCCGAGGAGCTCGAGAGCAACTGCACCGGGAAGCTTACCATATAGTAGCGCTTATTGATTCTCGTATTACGCAGAGAGGTCACCTCAAAAGGGTATACCAGGTGGCAGAGGAGATAAGCCGAGTAGTCAAACGCTTGATAAAATAGGCCACGACGATAGAGATAGATGTGTGCTCTATTCGTCTGCTCTCGCTGTAGTATATCGCAAATGGTCAACATAACAGGTAAGAAGGAAGGGGGCATTTCGAGTAAAGCCTCAAGATCACAAATCTGAGGGAGAACCCGCAGTAAGGGCGCTCAGCTCGAGACGTGTAACCAGCTGTAGGGACGCTCGGTCGAGACGTGTAACCCGCTGTAAGGGCGCTCAGCTCGAGACGTGTGACCCGCTGTAGGGACGCTCGGTCTGAGCGTCCGTTGTCGAACCAGCTTGACGCAGTAACCTTTAACGGGGACGGACGCACGGACCGTGCGTCCCTACAAAGGGTTATTCGTCTTGCTGTGATACAATAGGGTTACTCGTCTTGCTGTGATACAATAGGGTTATTCGTCTTGCTGTGATCCGATGGACGCACGAGTCGTGACTGAGACGCTGTTGTTGCGGGCGGAGCACAACGCTTATCGCCTCGCGCTCCGCCTACGGTTGAGGATATTATAAGTTCCGGAAGGCGCGAACCGCCATGCGATTCGACGAACTATTGCTGTAGCCGACGTATGCTTTCTTGCTGTAGAAGTGCACGTGGTAGGCATTGATACTGCTGTGCTCCGTGGCAGACCAGTAGTACCCGAGGGAACCACGATTGCTGCCCGAGCCCGAACCATTCTTGCTATAGTTGTAGCCAGTTGCAGGCAGGTAGATTGTCTTGACATACTTGCTCACCTTAGGATTAGCAAAATAGTCCTTATTGAGCTGCTCTATCGTCAAGGTTGCCTTGACAGGTACAGACTCAATCTTTAAACCTTTCTGACCAGCGATAGGACCATCTACCCAAGAGTAGCGCCAAGCGGAGCGATAGGTGTCGTTGTCCTTATAGCGGATCATATAGGTAGCAGACTCTGCACTAACCTGCTTGTAATCCTGCAGGCAAGCCATCGTCGTAACCGTAGAGCTTGGCTCTACGGGAATCTGAACCGTTAGAGAAACATCCTTCTTAGCTTCATTTTGGTTGAAGTAGATACAAGCTTGACTACTCCACTCAGCCCCTAGGATAGCAGTCCACTCGTAGTAAGTAGGTAGGTGGTATCCAGCAGGCATCTGAAGTGCCTTAGCCTCATTCCAAGTGAAGTAACCGGTGTAACCAGCTTCGTTGGTATGGCTCGTGGTAAGCTTCGTACCCGTGATGTCGATGTTGTACTCAGCAACAGCATCGAGGAGGTTCTTACCGTTGAGGTTGACCGTAGGATCTGCTACTGTACCTAGTGCTGCTAGATCCTCATCGCTGTAGTTGGCGAGATCGGCAGCGGCTTCGTTCCAGTCAAACACCTTGATGGTTACCTTCCATGCAGTGGTAGGATCACCGGGGTTGATTGGCTTACTATCGTCATTAGCTGGCTTGATAAGGATACGGTAGCAGTAGTTACGCTGGACAGCGATAGCCTCCCCATTTGTGGCATCCTTGAGATCTACCTTGATGTCTTTGATTGCCTTACCACCGTAGTTACCTTTGAGCGTGAAGGTGGTTGCGTCTGCCGTACCGCCCTTGTTGGTGTTCTGGTAGCTATAGATCTTGTGAAGTAGCTGCTTGCCACCTGCCACGGCATAGTCGGTAGCCGTTGTGGCTATGGTACCAGTCTCATCTACATTGAGTAGCGTAGATGTCGTGACACGATTTACAGCAGAAACAGTTGTGAGGGTAAGCCCAGGCACCTCGCTGATCACGTCAAAGCGAGCTGCTAGACGCTTCAGCTTGATAGCATCTGTGATTTTATAAGGAGTTCCACCCACAGCGGGGAGCATCACGTTCATAAGCTCCGAGGTCATAATGGACTTGTCGGGAGCCGTGGTGTTGTCCCCTAGAGCGTTCTCGACTACGAGACGCTGCACATCGGCTAGCGTGCTTGTTGTGGTAAGTCCCTCGAGCTTTGTCTTGAGAGCATCCTGCACGTTGGCGATGACAAACATCTGTGCAGCACCCTCAAAGCCTGCCTTAATCATATAGTCTCCCGAGGAAGCCTTAGTGGCTTGCCGAACCTCCTTGACCTTCGGTGCTGTGGGGTCGGACGTGACGAAGACGCACCAAACGCTGGCAGGGTCAACCGTCTTCTCAAATTCCTCGGCAGGAACGCTACGTAGCGCATCGTTGTCGAGCGTGAAGGTGAGCTGACCTGCACCAGCTTGTTGCTGAGCATCTGGGGTTAGCTGGCTCTCCTGAGAGCAGCTCCCCATAGTTAGTAGTAGGAGTACCATCGCTACGGTGGCACTCGCTATGCGATATATCTTGTTCATATTATTATCATTGTTATTAGAGTGTTTGTATCTAGAAGACTCCGCAAGTTTCTTACGAGTAACGACCTGTAGGGACGCTCGGTCGAGACGAGTAACCCGCTGTAGGGACGCTCGGTCTGAGCGTCCGTTGTATCAAAGGTTACAGCATCGTGGCTTTAACGGGGACGGACGCACAGACCGTGCGTCCCTACTTTAAGTTTGCAGAGTGAAAAGAAATCGGCCCGAGATTAGGTCAG
>OKRW01000473.1_pt1 | contig 40416 bp, 27 predicted proteins | sample 1601151 | NCBI WGS metagenome assembly OKRW01 (sample SAMEA3541471, study PRJEB24748) | human gut metagenome | biome: human gut; feature: human-associated habitat; material: faeces | place: China | collected 2012 | reverse complement strand
CTCGAACCTATGACCCTCTGCTTGTAAGGCAGATGCTCTCCCAGCTGAGCTAAGATCCCATAACAGTTGTTCGTCTTAGGAACTCTTCCGTTCCGCAACTCGCTTTGCTATTATATAATGGTTTGTGACTTGTGTCAACAGTTTTTTTCACTTTTTTTAATTTTTTAAAAAATATATGCTTTTTTGTATTTTTACAGTGGCAGGGAGGTCTGAAATCCCCTGCCACTGTAAGGATGTTATGGGCAAAGTATTGCCCATAACTTGATACTCCCGGATTGCTCCGCTGCACGCAGCTCACGCAATCCTCAAACATTCGGAATCCGCTAATTTACTACGTAAATTGCTACTTCCTCATGTTTGGCGGGGTCCAAGTTCAAAAGTCTTATCGTGCAAGCACGAACGACTTTTTGACCTTTTCCCCCTGGTATTATCTGAAGTACTCAACACCAGATTCGAAAATCTTGATATCCTGCTCTCCGTAGATATTGACAGCCACGCCTGCGTCACGACGCTCACTGTGTGCCATCTTTCCGAGAACACGTCCATCCGGGCTTGTGATACCCTCGATGTTCATATAAGAGCCGTTTACGTTAAACTCACCCTCATATCCTGTCTCATCTACCGGTACATACTCCGTTGCGATCTGTCCGTTTTCCTTGAGTTTCTTCAGCCACTCATCGTTTGCGACAAAACGTCCCTCACCATGAGAAGCCGGATTACAGTATACACCGCCAAGCTGTGCTTTCTGAAGCCATGGAGACTTGTTGCTGACAACCTTGGTGTAAACCATCTTGGATACGTGGCGTCCGATGGTGTTGTAGGTCAGTGTCGGAGAATCCTCTTTCTGTCCGCAGATCTCACCGTACGGTACCAGTCCCAGTTTGATCAGTGCCTGGAATCCGTTGCAGATACCAAGAGCAAGACCGTCACGCTCATTGAGGAGCTTCATAACTGCCTCCTTGATCTTCTCGTTCTGGAATGCGGTAGCAAAGAATTTCGCGGATCCATCCGGCTCATCTCCGGCTGAGAAGCCGCCCGGGAACATGATCATCTGTGCCTGATCGATGGCTTTCTCAAAGAGCTCTACAGAATCATGGATATCTTCTGCTGTAAGGTTCTTGAATACCTTTACGTCTACCTCAGCGCCTGCTCTCTCAAATGCACGGGTGCTGTCATACTCGCAGTTTGTTCCAGGGAATACCGGAATAAATACACGCGGTTTTGCAACCTTATGTTTGCATACATAGATGCTGTCTGCTTTGTAAAGGGAACCATCATCTGCCTTGACGTCCTCGGTTCCTGCTGCTGTTTTAAATACATTCTCCAGAGTTCCTTCCCATGTGGAAAGCGCCTCTTTCAGAGTGATCTCTGTATCACCGTAGGTGAACTTCGCATTATCCGTAACTTCACCGATCACAGTATAGGTAATGGCAAGCTCACCGACTTTTCCATCCGGAACCTCACAGATGATATCGCCGAATGCCGGAGCAAAGAAATCTCTTGGATCAAGGTTATGCTCGATCTTTACACCCATGCCGTTACCAAAGGCCATCTTGCTGACTGCAGCAGCGATTCCATGACGGTCAAGTGCATATGCGGAGATCACACGGCCTGCCTGGATATCCTGGTGTAATTTATCATACTGCTCCATAAGAGCCGGGTAATCCGGAAGATCATAGGAATCCTTCGGTGCACGGAGCCATACCAGCTTGCTTCCTGCTTTTTTGAGCTCCGGTGTGATCACATCTTTTACCTTTGCAACATCCACTGCGAAGGACACCAGTGTCGGAGGAACATCAATGTCATTGAAGGTTCCGGACATACTGTCCTTACCGCCGATGGAAGGAAGGCCGAATCCGATCTGTGCCGCATAAGCACCAAGCAGTGCGGAGAACGGCTGGCTCCATCTCTTAGGATCTTCTGTCATACGACGGAAGTATTCCTGGAAGGTGAAACGGATCTTCTTATAGTCACCACCGGTTGCAACGATCTTGGCAACGGACTCGGTTACTGCGTAGGCAGCTCCATGATACGGACTCCATGAGGAAAGGTATGGATCAAAGCCGTAGCTCATCATGGTAACAGTCTCTGTTTTTCCGTTCTGTACCGGAACCTTTGCAACCATGGACTGTGTCTCTGTCAGCTGATATTTACCACCGTGAGGCATAAATACACTGCCTGCGCCGATGGAGCCGTCAAACATCTCCACAAGACCCTTCTGTGAGCATACATTCAGGTCAGCAAGAGTATCCATCCATTTTTTCTTTACATCTGTTACATCCGGACGTTCCTCGAAAAGATTTCCGTCCTTTGACGGGATCTCAACCTCAACGGAGGTCTCCTGATGTGCACCGTTGGTATCCAGGAATGCACGGGAGATATTTACGATCTCTTTTCCTCTCCAGTTAAGGACAAGGCGTGGCTCCTCCGTTACAACTGCAACCGGAATTGCCTCGAGATTCTCTTCATTTGCAAATTTCAGGAAAGTATCCACATCTTTCGGGTCAACTACAACAGCCATACGCTCCTGAGACTCAGAGATAGCGATCTCAGTGCCGTCAAGACCTGCGTATTTTTTCGGAACCTTGTCGAGGTCGATCTGAAGTCCCGGTGCCAGCTCGCCGATGGCAACGGAAACACCGCCTGCGCCAAAGTCGTTACATTTCTTGATGATATGGCTGACTTCCTCTCTGCGGAACATTCTCTGGATCTTACGCTCGGTAGGCGCGTTACCTTTCTGCACCTCAGCGCCGCAGACCTCGATGGAAGCCTCTGTGTGGACCTTGGAGGAACCGGTTGCACCGCCGATACCGTCACGGCCGGTACGTCCGCCGAGCAGAATGATGATGTCTCCCGGATCAGATGTCATTCTTTTTACATCTTTGCGCGGAGCGGCACCCATAACAGCTCCGATCTCCATTCTCTTTGCAACGTAATCCGGATGATAAATCTCTTTTACAAGACCTGTAGCCAATCCTATCTGATTTCCGTAAGAACTGTAGCCTGAAGCCGCTCCCCTAACAAGTTTTTTCTGCGGAAGCTTTCCTTTTAATGTTTCTTCTACAGATACTGTCGGATCTGCAGCTCCTGTCACTCTCATTGCCTGATATACATATGTACGACCTGACAGCGGATCTCGAATCGCACCGCCAAGACATGTAGCCGCGCCGCCAAACGGTTCGATTTCCGTCGGATGGTTATGGGTTTCGTTTTTGAACATCACAAGCCAGTCTTCTTCTCTGCCGTCGATCTTAGCCTTGACCTTGATGCTGCAGGCGTTGATCTCTTCCGACTCGTCCAGATCGTCTGCCTTGCCGTGTTTCTTGAGATATTTTGCTCCGATGCAGGCCATATCCATGAGGCACAGGTTCTTGTCCCGGTCTCCGTATACGTCTTTTCTCATTGTCATGTATTCTGCAAATGCTTTGCGGACGATCTGCCCGTAAGGGGTGTCGTCGAAGCTGATGTTTTCGAGGGTCGTATTAAACGTTGTATGTCTGCAGTGATCGGACCAGTATGTATCGATGACTTTCAATTCTGTCAGGGTCGGGTCGCGGTGTTCCGTATTTCTATAATACTCCTGAACGAATTTAATATCTTCCGGACTCATGGCAAATCCCATTTCCCGGCGATAGCTTTCCAGCTGCTCCGGCGCGTAATCGCGGAAGCCTTCGATGGTGGCCACGTCTTCCGGGACAGTCATTTCCATGTCGAGGGTTTCCGGCTTTTCATTTTCTGCGATCTGAGAATCTACCGGATTGACGCAGTAGTTCTTGATCTCGTCAAGCTGCCCTTTTTTTAACTTGCCTTCTAAAACGATGATCCGTGCGAATTTCACGACCGGCTGCGCATCCCCTTTCATCAGGCGGATACACTGTGCAGCGGAGTCTGCTCTCTGGTCATACTGTCCAGGCAGGAATTCCACTCCAAAAAAATTTGCAGAACTGATATCGCCCGGCAGCTCCTCTTCATAAAGGCTGTCTATGGCTGGTTCTGCAAACACTGTAAATTTCGCCGCTTCATATGTCTCATCATCGATCCCGTCTATATCATAGCGGTTTAAAATGCGTAATCCTGTAACTGACTGAAGGTGGAGGTCGTCTTTCATGCTTCGAAAGAGTCCCGCTGCTTCCACATCAAATCCTTGTTTCTTTTCCACGTAGATTCTTCTTACCATCACTCCGTCCTTTCCCTTTGGTTTTTACTCCATCGTTTATGGCTTTTATAGCGTTCGGATCGTTTTTTACGGCCTGAATGACCTCCTCGATCCGCTATCGATTCATGATTGCCTTGTTTCTCATCATAATGTTAGCACTTTTCACGAAAAATGGCAACATCTTCGAGCAAAATTCTTTGAAATTTCAACGTTTTCCGAACGTTATCCCGGTGCGTTGGGGTGTATCGTTCGTGTTATGCCAGGTGTTGTCCAGGGGAAGGTCGTTGCCGGACAGAAGGATTCGTAAACAGGGACCCCTGCGGGCATAAATTGACTTTTGGTCTAAATTGGAGTATCTTAGTGATGTTAGTTGGAACAGGCGACATTTTGTCGAATATTCATACAATTTATGCGCTTCGGGGGGTTGTGGACGATCCTCTATGCCATATACAATAGAACTATCAGAACGGAGTCTGACCTTATGCCATTACAGTTTTGTTCTTTTGCCAGCGGTAGCAGCGGCAATTGTTATTTAATAAAAAACCAGCGTTCTGCCATCCTGATCGATGCAGGGATCTCGGGGAAAAAGATTTTTCAGGGACTGGAAGAGACGGGCACGCCTTTTGAAGCCGTGTCGGCCGTCCTTGTCACTCACGAGCACATAGACCACGTGAAAAGTCTTCCTATCGTGACGAAAAAGCTGCCCAACGTACTCGCCTGGGCCAACCGGCAAACCTGGGAGCACATCGAACGACCAGTAGCGGAAGGCTGCCGCAGAGTATTTACGACGGGAGAGGATTTCCAGATCGATGATTTCAGGATCAGGCCTTTCGCCATTCCCCACGATGCAGCGGAACCGGTGGGATTTTCCATTTATTACGACGGTCGTCAGATCAGCATCGTCACAGATGTAGGCTGTATCACAGATGAGATCTTCGAGGAGATCACCAATGCGGATCTTCTTCTTCTGGAAGCAAACCACGAAAAGGAGATCCTTCTCATGGGTCGTTACCCGTACAATCTGAAGCGACGGATCCTGGGTGATCACGGTCACCTTTCCAACGTTTCCGCAGGCACATGCCTGTGCCGTCTCGTGGGGAAAAAGAAAAAACGCCGCCGGGTTCTTCTGGGGCATCTTTCCCGCGAAAACAACGACCCTTCAGTCGCCATGCTGACTATTACCAATACGTTGCAGGAACAGGACATCTTCCCGGGAGACGAGCTTTCCCTGGAAGTCATGCTGCGCGACAGCTGCAGCTGTGTTTACGAGGTATAGATCATGAACATCACGATTTTATGTGTCGGAAAGTTAAAGGAAAAGTACTGGCGCGACGCCGAAGCGGAATACTCCAAGCGGCTGAAACGCTTTGTAAATCTGCAGATCACAGAGCTGAAGGAGAGCCTTCTTCCTGCCAACGCATCCCCGGCGGATGAGGCGGCAGTCAAGGAAGCGGAAGGCGAGGCGATCCTGGCGAAAATCAAGTCGTCCGATCATGTGATCTCCCTGGAGATCGATGGGAAAGGGCTTTCTTCCACACAGCTTTCTGCAAAGATCGAGGAACTGGGGCTTCAGGGGAAAAGCAGCATCGTCTTCGTCATAGGCGGCTCTCTGGGGCTGTCTCCCGCAGTCAGCCGGCGGGCGGATTTCAAACTTTCCTTTTCCGCCATGACCTTCCCCCATCAGATGATGCGCATCATCCTGCTGGAGCAGGTCTATCGCAGTTTCAAGATCATTCGCCACGAAGCGTACCATAAATAAATACGATCACTATCATTTTATCCCATATTGAAGCAAAAGACTCCGGACACAGGCATATGCCTGATTTTCAGGGTCTTTCTTTTTTTAAGAATTACCAAAAATCACCGGTAGTTTTCATCTCAAAAATGACGTATAGTAATCAGCGTCAAGGAGGACTGATCATGTTAACGGACAGATTTATCACAAAACAAACTATGGACAGATTTTACGAATATCTCATCGAAGAGGAACGGAGCAGCGGAACCATCGAAAAATACATTCGCGACGTCCGGCTGCTTCAGTCATGGCTGGGGTCTGCGCCGGTCACGAAAGAAAATGCTGCCCGATGGAAGCAAGAGCTTCTGCAAAGCGGCCGCGCACCATCCACGGTCAATTCCATGCTGGCGGCAGCCAACACATATTTTCGCTTTATGGGCTGGGACGATCTCAAACTGAAATCGATCCGTCTGCAAAGGCGTTTTTTCCGGGAAAATGAACGGGAACTGACAAAAGCGGAGTATCAGCTTCTCATGGAAACAGCTAAAAAGCGAGGCGACGAACGGCTGGCTCTACTGATGGAAACCATCTGCGCCACGGGTATCCGCGTCAGTGAAGTCCCATACATCACCACCGATGCGATCAAAAAAGGACGAGCCCGCATTTCCATGAAAGGCAAGCTGCGGACAATCCTTATTCCCGCTCAGCTTTGCAGGAAACTCCGCAAATACGCCACCAAACACAGGATTGGGCGGGGAGAGATTTTCCTGACGAAAAACGGGACCAGGCTGGAACGAAAGCAGATCTGGGCACAGATGAAAGCCTTGTGTAAATACGCCGGGATCGAAAGAAACAAAGTGTTCCCGCATAATCTCAGACATCTGTTCGCCAGATGCTTTTACCGGATCTCTCACGACATTTCTTCGCTGGCGGACGTGCTGGGACACAGCAGTATCGAAACCACCCGGATCTATCTGATTTCAACAGAAAGCGAACACATAAAAAAAATAGCCCATCTGGGGCTTGTGCAGTAGACAAAATAAGCATTTTGTCCGTTTAAATTTAATATCGCATTCATCTAACAGGAATTGTTTTCCTAATTGTAACACTATAGAAGCCATTCTACAATACATAATTTGAAATTTTCACTCTTTCTACTAAACTCGACATCCTTTTCAAATCGATTTACAGAACCACAAAAAGTCGTTCAGGATTTTTTCAGAACGACGATTTTTCGCTGCCTAAAAGGCCGTTTTTTTATTGGTGCAACCCCCTTCGCATTTCTTTGATAAGGTCTCTGCAACTATTTTTTTCTCCCTGAAGTTTCCTCACAGGACAAAATTTACAAATTATTAACAGGATATTCCTCTGCTGTCTGCTGTGCCGGTTCTCCTGCAGGACAAAATGCTTATTTTGTCCTGCAGGTAAGGAGGCGTCCGAATGGGACGAGGAAATTTTACAAAAACAGAAATGGAAACTCTTCTTCGCAATCCTTATGTAGCCGACGTAAATGAAAAAAGCATTTCTTATTCGACCGAGTTCAAGTTTTTATTTATGAACGAGTATATCAAAGGGAAGCGACCAACACAGATCTTTCGCGACGCGGGCTTCGATATCGGGATCCTTGGCTCGAAGCGGATCGAACGGGCATGTGCCCGCTGGAAGGAATCTTACCAGAGCGGCACGCTGGGAGAACGCAGTGCTGTCCTGGGAAAGGCCAGCTCATCCTCGGAGGCAAATGCCTCTCTATCGGAGAAAATGAAGTCAGGTAAAAAATACACCATCGACCGCTGTCGCCAGCAGGAGGAAATAATCAAAAAGCTCCGCGCCGAGGTACTGCTTCTCCGGCAGCTCTGCGAGAAAAAACTGGATGGAGCAGATCAGCCGCTTCTGCGTGTAGAAGTCTGCCAGATCATCGAATCGATCACGCAGCAGGAGGAATACCACCGCTGTGTTTCTCATCTCTGCAAAGCCGCCGGCATCAGCCGCAACACCTTCTACGAATACCGCCGAAACGAAACGGCATGCGGGATGTGAATTTGTGACTTAAAGCTTTAATGCTTAAACGTTTAAAAAGAAAGGTGAAGGTTAAAATGAAAACACAAAGATTAAAAAGAAAGAAATTGCTTGTTATTCTGCTGGCTTTTGCGATTATCATTGGCATGATTCCCATGACATCCACGAAAGCTTATGCGGCAGATGAAAGCGACACTCTCCCAGACACTTGGTCTAATATTGCCCACATTGAAGGATTAAGCGGTGGATATTGGCTTCCCTTGAAAGGCGATAACGGCACAGCCCTGGATGTAAGCTACATCCTGCAAAACAATGTTTCTGAAAAAGGGCAGCAGGTAGATACGAAACATATCAAAGACCAGTATGTCACCTTCAATGGTCACAAATATAATTTAAAAAACTTTAAGGCGACTCAGCCTGGGACCGGCGAATTGACCACCACATGGGATAATGGACATAAGGAAGTTGATGGATTCGGTTTCTATACTTTTGTCACCGTGAATTATCGAGATGTCGATGACTCCAAAGAAGCACTTGCACCAATGCAGTACAAGACGATTACTATGACTGAATATGATCCTGATGCCGTTTACAACGTAAGCGCTTATGATAAAAAGAATATTGAGGGATACCAGTATTTAAAAACAGATGGGATTTTAACTGGAAAGGTCAGCGATCTGAGCGGGCAGCACAATGTATACGTTTATTATAAGAAACTCTTTACCGTAACTTACAAGGACGGCACAACTGGAGCAACATTTCAAGATCAAATCTATACAGTTCCCCGCAATGATGCAACACCCGAATTCAACGGAACGCCAATCAGAGATGGATACAGATTCATCGGGTGGGATCAGAGTATCTCCGACACAGTAACCGGTGATGTCATCTACACAGCGCAGTGGGAAAAATTAACTGCCCCCACTGCCTCAACTACCACCGATACTGACAAATCCGACAAAACTGCTGCTAATGATAAAACCGCTCAAACCGGTGACAGTAGTCAGTCAGGGCTTTGGATCATACTGGCACTGGCATCTGCACTTGGTCTGACTGCCACAGCAGTTTCTTTCAGACGGAAACACATATAACTTAACAAACAGGGAATGGCGGAAAGTCGCAGGGAAAAATGAAGATTCCTGCGACTTTCCGTTTTTTGCATTGGCAGCGCTGACAATGCTGCGATCACCGCCCGATCTGCCTTTCCTGTTCCCTGTCTCAGTCATTTCTTATCCTCCCCTTGTCCCGATCACCAAAAAATGATAAAATATATCTATTATTTATAAGTGTTTATAAGACTTTCCGGTCAATTAGATAGAGAAAGATTATGGTGATACAAAAATGAAACAATGCCCAACATGCGGTCACAGAACGAATGATGATGTCTGCCCGGTCTGCGGTGCAGCTACCGTCGTCCTGCAGAATGACCCACAGGAAAAAGCACAACGCACGATCCAATATCAGCGCTTTGATCCATCTAAAGCCCCTGGTGCTACAGCCAGCGGTCAGGCGGTGCAGACAGAACACCGCTATATACAGAAAGATCCCGGCGCAACGCATCAAATGCAGCAGGGAGCTGGGATGACTCCTCCACAGAGAAATCAACAGCCTCATCCTGCAAATCAGCCGCCTCAGAGTTGGAGAAATGCAGACCAGCAGCAAACTGCAGAAACCGCAAAGCGAGCTCAGCAGGCAAATGCAGACAGTTCCCGGAATATCACTTACCAGCATACGGATGGTTTCCACCCGACCACTTTGCCAAGGCGCTCGCAGAAATACAGACAAAAATACGCAACATATATGCCGGCAGAGCCAACAGGGGCAGATCCGGCGGGCTCAGGGATTCCGACGGAGCCAGTCGTTTCAAAGCCATCGGGCTCGGGGATTCCGGCAGAGACAGTCGTTCCACAGCCGACAGAAGAGATCGGCGCAAAGATTCCGGCAGGAATGGAGCCTCAGCAAGCTCCGCCAACAGATCCTGCGAAACCAGCAGTGGCAGATCCGGCGGGCTCAGAAATTCCGGTGGAGGCAGACGGCCGACACATTCAGCAGGCAAATCCAATTATGGCAGAAGCTGCTCCAGGATCTGAACCAGCAACAGCCCATGGACTCTTGTCTCCGGAAGAACTGGAAGAATTTCTGGATAATCAGCCGGACGATGCCGAAAATGAAGAGTTTTCTGCGGCACCTGCCAAAAATGAACATACAGCAGATACTATGTCAACCGTTTCGGACGGGTTAAACGAACCTGTCGAAGCGAAACCTGACATCCCGGTTGCTTCTGCCCCAGGCAATGCCATCAAGGCCGAAGACAGAGCCGTCGAACATCCAGGCAATGCCATCAAGACCGAAGATGGTCCGGAAGAAGAGCACCTGCCGACCCGACAGGAGCTGGTGCAGAAACACAACGCCCAGATCCGTCGTGAGAACAACCGCAGATATGCACAGGAACACGCTTCCCGGGCAACGCGACGCTGGCAGGAAGAATCCGAACAGGAACCGTTTGCCATCGTGCGCGGCACCTGCTACTATTCCGCACTGGAAAGCGAAAACACCGTGCGCGGCAACTTTTCAAAAAAGCGCTACAAAGATGATATTTTGCCGCAAACAGAGCCTGTATCCTATGAAGACAGTGAATGGTATCAGGGCTTTGAGGATGCTGATGATCCTTGGGGCGATTACATCGAACCGGGAGAAAAAAAAGAGGGCGTTTCCCATAAGACCTGGTTTGTGATCCTGTTTCTGATCCTTTTCTGGCCGGTAGGACTGATCCTGATGTGGGCACGAAAAAAATTCCCTCTGGCAGTACGGATCATCATCACGTTGATCATCGCAGCAGGACTTGCGGCAGAAGGCTTTTTCCTCTATAAATACGGTCCGGCCATGTACGAAACATACATGTACGGCGATAACAATACCATCACCTATGAAACGCCGGACAGCGATTCCGGCTCTCAGAGTGGATCGCAAACTGCTGCCGCGACTGAAAACCAGCAAAAAGCACTGGACAAGGCCAACGAGTATGTGGACACCCTGCCACTTTCCCGCAAAGGGCTGATCAAACAGCTGGAATACGACGGATACACCACCGATGTTGCCACCTATGCGGCTGACAACTGCAGCGCCAACTGGAATAAAGAGGCTAAGGAAATGGCAGAGCAGTACATGGACTCTACCACCTACACTTACAAAGACATGGTTCAGCAGCTGGAGACGGAAGGCTTCACGAAAGAGCAGGCAAAATTCGGTGCAAAAGCCGTCGACCTGGAATAACCGCATCTCACAGGCAGACGATTTGCCTGGCTATACTGACTTAACGAGCGAGACAGTTTTGGCTGCCTCGCTTTTTTTCTGCCAAAAACAGTTCTCTACTTGCTCGCTGCTATCTCCCTTACTGCTTCGAGTGCCTGGCGGATCTCCGCTTCACTCGTATAAAAGCCAGGGCACATCCGAACGCAACCTACATCCTGTGTCCCCATAGTTTCATGTGCCATACCGCTGCAGTGAAGCCCTGCACGCACTGCGATCCCATATCGATCGTTTAATGCCAATGCAACTTCCTCACACGATCTTCCTTCCAGATTACAGGACACTACTGCCGTTTTTTCAAGACAGCTCGGCGATCCGTACACCGTGACGCCTTCGATCGCCCGCAATCCGTTTTGCAGTCTCTCAGTCAGCTCCCGTTCATGCTGCACCACCGCCTCGATCCCGATTTTATTGATCAGCCTTGCCGCCGCACCCAGCCCGATGATGCCCGGCGCATTGACTGTGCCCGCCTCGAAACTTTCCGGAAATTCCACTGCAGGATCCAGCTCTTTTGAACGAGTTCCCGTTCCTCCATACAGCAGCGGCATCAGCGAAATCCCTTGGCGAACGTACAAAAACCCCGTCCCCTGCGGTCCTAAAAGCCCCTTGTGACCAGGCACCGCCAGCAGATCGATATGCTGTCGCTTTGCATCGAGGATCATATGCCCGGCTCCCTGGGCACCGTCCACACAAAACAGAACGCCTTGGCGCAGCGCGATCCGCCCCACCTCTTCCAGCGGCATGATCGTCCCCGTCACATTAGAAGCAGCTGTCACCACGATCATTCGCGTTTCCGGCCGGATCGCCTGTCGGATCTTCCGCGGATCCAGCCTTCCTGCCGGATCGCAACGGACAATTGTCGTCTCAACGCCCTCCCTTTCCAAGGCTTTCAGCGGTCTAAGCACTGCATTGTGCTCCATGGATGACGTCACTACATGATCACCTTTGCGCAGGATCCCTCGCAGCGCAAGATTCAACGCTTCTGTGCAGTTTTTCGTAAACAGGATCCGTCCCGGGTCATCAAGCCCCAAAAGCAGTGCCAGTGCAGCCCGCGTCTTATAAATCTCCTGCGCCGTACGCGCCGCTAAAAAATGGGACGACCTTCCGGGATTGGCACAGTACTGTGTCATCGCTTCTAAAACAGCATCCGTGACCTGTCTCGGTTTGGGAAACGACGTTGCCCCATTATCCAGATAAATCATAGGAACCTCCTCCGGTCTGGGCCGTGCAATATTCTGCCTGCCCGCCACATAAGAAATATCGTCTGCGGATATTTCCTGCATTATAAAAAAATACAGGCGGCATCATGCTCACCTGTATTATTTTATGCAAAGGTTTCTCGCGAGGTTCCCGGCTTATGCAAAGGTTTCTTCCAGGGTTCCCGGCTTATGCAAATCCCCCAAATCCCGGCTCCAGGGCGTACCGGCTCTTCCAGACTCTGCCATCCGGCTTCTACAGTCTCCAGCGTCTGTCGGCGATCCTGGCCAGCAAGGATTTTTTCACGGTGATGGCCTCCTCCGGACACATCTCCTGACAGCAGTAACACTTGATGCACTTGCTGTAATCATACTCCGCCTTGCCGCCGCTCACTTCTATGGCCTTGCCTTCTACCGGGCAGGCACGCACGCAGATCCCGCAGCCCACACATTTTTCCCGCTTCACCACCGGCTTCTTTTCCAGGAACGGCTTCAAAAAACGGACCGGCTTTAAAGCTCCACGAAATTCCTTGCTCCGCTGCACGTTGAATTTTTTATTCCCGTATTTTTTTCCGACCTCCTCCGGGGTCATGCGCCCTTCTTCCGTTAACACTTCGATTTCTGCAAATGTGCCGACTCCCTGTTTCATGCCGCTGACATTGGTCGGGACAAGTTCGGGATCCAGGTTTACCAGGTGGCAAAACACAGCATCCAGCGCTACCGGGTCGGTAGATAACATCAAAACGTTCATAGGCGTCGGTGTTCCCGACTGAGGTCCGTTCCCCTCCATAGCCACGACTCCGTCCATCACATGAAGGATCGGATGCACCAGCAGGTTGAGGTCAGCGATCATCCTGGCAAAGGTCTCCGCTGTAGCAAATCTGGCATGGGATGCACCTTTATTGATTCCGAACACACATCCAAAGGTATTTTTCATCGCTCCCGTGATCCGTTCCAGCTGGTGGGTCTTCATCTTGCAAACGTTGATGATGCCATCGGCCGCCAAAACTTCATTGCAAAGGACGAAATGATCCGCAGCTCGCCCTGCAAATCCCACCTGCGTCCCATGTTCGAAATCTCCCATGGGGATACCCAGATCATCAGCAGCCTGTTTGATGCCGCATTCTTCTGCGACTTTTTCCACTCTGATCATAGGATTTCCCGGAGAGTCTCCATATTTTAAGCTGGTATATCCAGCTTCCTGCAAAGCTTTCCCCACGGCATGAAACACTGCCGGGTGTGTAGTACAGGCTTTATCGGGGTCGGTCTTCGCCAGCAGGTTGGGTTTTAGGATCAGCTTGCTTTCCAAAGCCAGAGGCTTTGCCGCATCGTCGGTGCTCGCGGCTGGAGGCTTTGCAGAAAAAATATTTGAAAATCCTCCGAGAAGCGCCAGTCCTTTCGCAAGCGCCTGCTCTACTTCCTCCTGCTGATAAGAAAAGCAGCGCACCAGCGCTACTTTTGATTTTACGTTATTCATGTGATTCTCCTTCTTCTCTGTGGAATGCTCTACTGGGTCGAGATGCCGTTTCCGCTGATGGGGATCGACTCTCCCATAAACGTCGGCTGCGGCTTGAAGATCCATTTGACGAAATCCTTGTCCCGCGCCATGATCTCGCGAGCTTCCCGAAGCTCCTGTCCTTTATTCGTATCCTTTGCAGCTGCACCCTTTGCCGTGATCCCCATTCTCCGGCAGCCGTAAAGAGCCCTGTACAGATGATACCGCTGGGTCACGACCACCATGCTGTCCACGTCGAAGATCGCCTTGGCGCGGTACACCGATTCATAGGTGGAAAATCCCGCATGGTCGAGAAAAATATCCTCTTCGGGAACTCCTTCGTTGACGGCGTACTTTTTCATTGCGTTCACTTCATTATATACGACCTGTCCATTGTCGCCGGAAAACAGCAGCTTCGGAGCCACTCCCTGCTTGTAGAGGGCTATGCCGAGATCCAGCCGATCCCGCAGCATTTTGCACGGCGTCCCGTCCGGTCTTACGGCAGCGCCGAGCACCATGATACACTCCGGATCTGTGGCACGAAAACTTTGCACCTCCTGTGAAGTGATCGTTGTCTCGCCGGAATCTACGGAAGCTGCGATATCCTTTTCTGTTGATTTCGTTATATACACATTTATACCTACGACCAGTATGACGGCGGCGATCGCCAGCTTGACCAGCAGCGAAAACAGCCGAACCGGCAGGCTTCTCTCTTTTTTCCGTTTCATCATAGTACCTTATTATAGTAGAGGATTATGTGGGTTTAAAGAATTTACGACGATTTAATTGTTTTTGTTTTCTTTTATAAGTTTTTGTTTGTTTTATTGTTGACAAAGCACAATATCGGTATTATAGTATTCATGTATTGATGGACTTTCCCGTTGAGTTGGTGTAAAATATACACGTGGAAACTCCAAACCATAACGAAAAATAAAATTAAAATAGAATAAGAAAAGGAGACAGTTATGAAATACGAATTTTCAATTACTAAAAATCCTAACCCTAAAAAAAAGCCGGATCCTGATACGCTGAGATTCGGTACGGAATTCACAGACCACATGTTCATCATGGACTACCAGGAAGGTGAAGGCTGGCACAACGGAAGAATCGTTCCTTACGGACCTTTGAGCCTGGATCCGGCAGCTGTCGTATTCCACTATGCACAGGAAATGTTTGAAGGCCTGAAGGCTTACAAGAGCGAAGACGGCAGAGTGCTCCTTTTCAGACCATACATGAATGCACAGAGAACGAACCGCACAAACGACAGACTTTGCATCCCGCAGATCGACGAAGACCTGTTCGTAGAAGCTATCAAAGCTCTCGTAAAGATCGATGCCGACTGGATCCCTCAGAAGGAAGGAACAGCTCTTTATATTCGTCCGTTCATCATCGCGGATGAAGCGTTCCTGGGTGTTCGTCGTTCAAACCACTACAAATTCATCATCATTTTAAGCCCGGTTGGACCTTACTATGTTGGCGGTCTGACTCCGACAAAGCTGTATGTTGAAGACAAGTACGTTCGTGCGACTGACGGCGGTACTGGTGAAGCTAAATGCGGCGGCAACTATGCAGCCAGCCTCAAGGCTCAGGAAGAAGCTCATGCAAAGGGTTACGAGCAGATCCTGTGGCTGGACGGCGTTCACAGAAAGTATGTTGAAGAAGTTGGTACTTCCAACGCATTCTTCGTGATCGGCGACGAAGTAGTAACGGCTCCACTGGATGGAACGATCCTCCCGGGTATTACGAGAAACTCCGTAATCGCTATTCTGAAAAAGAAAGGCATCAAGGTTGCAGAAAGAAAGACTACCATTGACGAGATCGTTCAGGCTTACAAGGATGGCAAGTTCAAGGAAATGTTCGCATCCGGAACAGCTGCAGTAATCTCTCCTGTCGGCGAACTGCGCTACAAGGATGAAGACATGATCATCAACAACGGAGAGATCGGACCGATCGCACAGGAACTGTACGATACGATCTACGGAATCCAGACAGGCAAGCTGCCGGATGACATGGGCTGGACAGTAGAAGTGAAATAAGAGTTGCGTTGAGTTGAAATACGGTTCTCGTATACGGCGCCACATCAATATAGAATCAAATATTTCTCAGATAGTATTGCAATGGGTCGACCAATCCTGGTCGGCTCTTTGTTTTGCGTCCAAGTGTCTCTGGACTGATTTCTCTGAATACAGTGGTGAGATATCCGAGAAATCATGAATTCCCAGATCACGAAAAAAACAATCTTGATTTGGATTTTTTACTGCTTATGGGCTGTTCCTTCCTTCATGAATTCCCATTTTTCAAAATAAAACAGCAAGCCGGGAACTGCTTTACGAGATATTTACAGCCCAGAGAAAAACAGTTCCCGGATAAACCGTTTTTATGTCTTTTGAGGAATCATAACGAGTGCTGCGCATGGATCTTAAAACATTTACAGCATTGAACTTCCCATATGACTTTGAAAAAATCAAATCTGGGAATTCATGATGTGAGTAAACATCTGAATCGAGAGATTGATTCCCAATTAGATCAGATAATTTTCGATCCGGGAATTCATGATGCAGATAAGAAAGTTGTGAAAAAAGTATTAAAATCTTTCCATGAGCCACCCTTCCCATGATATAATCAGAACATCTTACGAATAAAATACAGGGACGCAACATTATAATGTGGAAGAATAAACAAATCAAACAACGAGCACACAAATCTCTAAAAGCCAATTATTTTACGATCATCATGATCACCTTCCTGCTGGCATTCTTCGGCATCATTTCCAGTGAAAGCTCACAGTTCATCGGAATGCCCAGCACAGAAGAAATTGCACTGGGCCAGACACAGCATACGAATAAAAAAATCGAAGGCGTCAATACCTGGGAAAGCTCAGATATCAGACCCGGGCTGGTCAGCTATCTTGGAAATTACTTCTCCACTACCGATTCCCGCCAGGAAATCGCCTCTGCAACCATGGATAACTTCAAAGGCAGCGGAGGCTTCCTATATAACATCATGTATCGTGTCGATCAGTTTATCTTTACTCACGATGCGGCTGCTCGTGTCACACTGATCCTGGCTATAGCCGGCTATCTCGCCTATGCTTTTTTACTTCGGAATATCCTCCACGTAGGGTTTTCCCGCTTTCTGATGGAAACAAGAACCTACACGAAAACACCTATGCGCAGGCTCTTTTTCCTGTTTGGCAAAGGACGTGTCATGTATTCAGCATTTACCATGATCGTGCGCACTTTGCAGCTGGCTCTGTGCGGCATTGCCACACTTTTGATCCTGGGGCTTACCCTGTTCCTGACCCAATTGACCAGTTCCATCCTTCTGCTGTCCATCGGGATCCTGGCAACCGGAACGGCTGCATGGTACTGGATCTCGCGCTGCTATGCCCTCTACCTCGTTCCCTATATCCTCGCAGAAAATCCAGAAGTGACCCGCAAGGAAGCCTTCCAGCTTTCCGCTGATATGATGCAGGGAAACCGGATCCACGCCATCGGCTATGATCTTTCCTATATTGTCTGGGGGATCCTCTCCCTGTTCACCTTTGGCCTGCTGAGTGTATTTTACATCACACCGCAGCGCTATCTGGGCAGGACCGAGATCTATATGACACTGCGCCGAAACGCCATCGAAGAAAATCTGCCGTACTCTTACTGTCTTAATGATGAGTACCTGGAACAGCCGCCGCAGCCACTCCTTGAAGAAGAGGGGATCCAGCCGGATGAAAATATGATCCTCTATCCGACAGCTTACCCTCAGCTGGCTCCGAAACGTCACAACTGGCTCATCGAACACATCCAGGATATGAATCCGACCCGCCATTACACCCTGCTGACGCTGGTTCTGCTTTTTTTTATCTTCTCTGTGATCGGATGGTGCTGGGAAGTGCTTCTTCACCTGATCAAGCAAGGAGTCTTTGTCAAACGAGGCGCTTTGATGGGTCCATGGCTGCCGATCTACGGTTCGGGAGGAATTATGATCCTCGTATTCCTTCGCCGTCTTGCAAAGCGCCCTGCGCTGCTGTTCCTCTGCATCATGACTCTTTGCAGCACGCTTGAATATATGACAAGCTGGATCATGGAACAGGTGACAGGTCTGCACTACTGGGACTACAGCAGTTTTTTTATGAATCTCAACGGCCGTATCTGCCTGGAAGGTGCCCTTACCTTTGCAGTTGGAGGATTTATCTTCGTCTACATCGCTGGTCCGTTTCTGGATAACCTGCTGTCAAAAGTACAAAAAAAACAGAAGCTTGCTGTAGCTGCAATACTCCTGTTGTTGTTCAGCGCTGATGTACTCTATTCTCATTTTCATCCCAATGAAGGCAAAGGCATTACGACAGAAGCCAGGCAGCTGCAGATCTATGCCCGATATGCATCAAAACCACTTTTTCTTCTTGAAAATGAGGATTTCTATAATTGTCACTGCGATCGAAGCTAAAATAATGATCGGATAACTGTACGACCATCCCACTTCCGGCATTTTCACGTTCATACCATACCACCCTACGATCAGAGTCAGCGGCATGAATATGGTAGTAACAATAGTCAGAATAGACATTACTTTGTTCTGCCGGATGTCGATCTTAGCCTGATACACATCACGAAGCTGCTGTGCTGCCTCATGAAGGCTTGCAGTTTCCGCATACAGCTTGGTCGCCTTGTTGTCAAATGACTGAAGTCTTCGTTCCACGATGCCGTCAAAAATATCTGATTCAGCCAGCTCATCTACCATATAGTTTAAACTCCGATAATAGACCATCAAAGCCCGGAGTTCTTTTTTATTCTGCATAATGAAGCTGGTAAAATTATGGGGAAGATCGCTCACATTCTCTTCCAGATAATCCTCCATCTGATCCAGCACCATGCTGTACTTTTGCAAAAGCAGCATATCATCCGAGATCATACAGTCCAGGATACGCACGAATACGTGAGAGATATCCAGATCACGTATCTTCTGCCGTTTTGTCATACGTTCTAGGACATTGTAAAGCATGGAAGTTTCATCTAAAAGCAGGATCCTGGACTCCGTTACATAAAACCCCACAGAAACCTTGCTTTCAAGCACGCTTCCCTTCATTGGAACGACAAAAGTGCCTACTACATGATCTTCAAATACATCGATATTATCAATACTGTTTTCCTCGTAATGATACAGCAGCAGCCCGCTTTCATCCAGCATTCCGTACTGCTGTGCAAACTCCGCTTTTGATACGATCTGAATATATCCGCAGGCCGGTTTTTCATCTTTTCGCACCAGCTTCTGATCTTCAATCGCATAAAAAAGCTCCCCCGCCGGACGAGGAAGCTCCTGTTCGAAAAAGATCCCACAGTCTTCCCTCAGCGCAACCGTCCGCTTCATTTTTTGCATAAAATCATCCGAATCCAAATGGTCTTTCTGCTTCATGATACTCATCTCCCCTGCTATTCGCAGTGTTCTCTATGATACGCCTTGGCAGCGATACAATCGTTCTGAATCTGTTTGCTCAATTCTTCCACACTATCAAATTTTCGCTCCGGGCGAGTCATTTTCACAAATTCAACCTTGATCTTTTTCCCGTACAATTCCTTATTAAAATCAAAGATATGAGTCTCTACATTCTTTTTATAAGAGCCTATGGTCGGCTTGACACCCACATTGGTCACGCTGGGATACCGCACGCCATTATACGTACAGTACGTGATATAAACGCCGTTTGGCGGCGTTACCATCGTATCATCGATCATAATGTTTGACGTTGGAAAACCGATCGTCCTTCCAAGCTTGTTTCCCACTACGACCTCTCCACCAATAGCATACATTCTGCCCATAAATCTGTGACATTCCTCCAGCTTGCCATCCTTGATCAGCTCTCTGATGTACGTACTGCTGACCACGATCCCGTCGATTTTGAACGGCTCCTGGATGTGGATCCCGAACCCGTGCTTTCTGCCTTCCTGCATCAGCACCTCCGGTGTCCCCTGTGCCTTGTGTCCAAAGGTATAATTGAACCCGCAGTACGCTTCCCGGATCCGGAATTTATCCACCAGGATTTCCTGTACGAAACGCTCCGGTGACATGTTCATGATTTCCCGCGTAAAAGGAATGTTGAACAAATAATCGATCCCGAGAGATTCTATGATCTCCGCCTTCTCTTCCGCATACAGAATATTTTTTACCGGAGGCACATTTTTCAGCAACGTCCTCGTATGATTGGAAAAAGTAAACACCGCGCTCTTCAGCCCGGCAGCTTCCGCACTTTTCACCGTTCTTTCGATGATCTGCTGATGTCCCCGGTGGACTCCGTCAAAATTTCCAAGAGCAACCACCGTTTCCTCGATGTCTTTGATTTCCTCCAGTGAATTAAAAATTTTCATAATTCCTGCCTCGTTACAAATATTTTATCTGCCTTTAAAGTCTTCTCTTCTTCATTGTAATAGCCTGTTCCCAGAAAAAGACCGCTCTCCTTCTCATACACACAGTACATCTGGTTATATGCTGTCTGACGAGAATTTCTCCCGGAAAGTTCTCGCTGCGGCTCTTTCGTCACCGTCACCTGATGCCACCTGATGCTGTTACCGCTTGCAAAATACAGAGCCCGATCTTTGGGCATCGTGCATTTCCCAAAATGGATCAATGGATAATCTACCGGTAAAAGATACGCCTCTAATTCCTCAGGACTCATCTGCTTTACTTCCTCAGGCTGCAAAGAGCGTTCCAGTGAAAAAGCTCCGCTGACCGTCCGGGTAAGCCCGCTCATCACAGCTCCGCATCCCAGTTTCTCGCCCATATCTCTGCAAAGTGACCGGATATACGTCCCCTTAGAGCAAGTCACTTCGAATACGACTTCCTTTCGCTTCAGATCGATTTCCTCTATCTCCAGATTTTCGATCCTCACCGGTCTTGGCTGGATATCCAGTGTGATTCCCTGCCGTGCATATTCATAAAGCTTCCTGCCTTTTATTTTCAGCGCAGAATACATTGGCGGTTTCTGCAAAATATCCCCGCAAAAAGACTCTGCCGTCTGCCGGATCTGATCTTCCGTAATGCCTTCTGTGCTTCTTTCCTCCAGGATCTCACCCCAGATATCTTCCGTATCCGTCACGATGCCTAGCCGCATGCAGCAACGATATGTTTTACACCCCAGATCCATGTACTCCATGATCCTGGTAGCTCTGCCTATGAATACAGGCAGCACACCTTCTGCCATAGGATCAAGCGTGCCACCGTGCCCGACTCTTTTCACACCGGTCGCGCGTCTGCACACCGCTACACAGTCATGAGAAGTCCATTCCTGCGGCTTATTGATTACTAAAATGCCTTCCATCTATTTCTCCAGCGCTCGTTCTATTTCTTCCTTCAATGCAGCCCATGCTTCTTTAAGGGACATATGCATCGTGCATCCCGCCGCTTTTTTGTGGCCGCCGCCACCAAACTTTGCAGCGATCTGATCGACGCCGCCCCAGGATTTTGCCCGAAGACTCACCTTGATGCCCTCTTCCCGCTGCTTTAGAAGTGCCGCGATTTCCACGCCTTCGATATTTCGCAACAGATCAATGGCACTTTCTGCATCTTCCATCAACGCACCGGCAGCTTCCGCCATATCTTCCGTCACATAAGCAATGACCGCCTGATCCTTTGCAAAACTCTCCATCGTATCCAGGATCTTTATCTCCAGATCCAGCTTATTACGTTTGATGTTCTGATACAGTGCGACCGTCACTTTCATGTGATCCACACCCAGATCCAGCAGATCCGCTGCGATCCGGTGAGTATCTCCCGTCGTATTAGAATACTGAAAGCTCCCCGTATCTGTTACGATTCCCGCATAAAGCAGCTCTGCTGCCACCGGCGTTGGTTTCAGTCCCATCGCCTGGAGCAGCTTGTAGATGATCTGGGAGCACGCCGCTTCACTGCTGTCGATATAATAGTGATCGCTGAATCCTTTTTCTGCAAAATTCTCCGCTGCCAGATGATGATCGATGCAAATGGTGCTCCCGCAGCTTTGATACGTCTTTTTTCTCTTATTCAGTCTGCCCTCATCGCTGCAGTCTACACAGATGCAAAGATCCGGTCTGCCGAAATTCTCCGCATCCTGTATGCAGCAGCTGGTATCCAGAAAACTGAGATATTCCGGAGCATCCTCTTCTAAAAGCACTGCTGCTTTCTTGCCATGCTCCCGCAGTGTATCACAAAGTCCGCATGCCGAACCGATGGCATCCCCGTCCGGATTGATATGCGGGAAAATCAGGATGCTGTCAGCCTCCTGAATTGTTTTCCCGATTTTCTCTAATGACACATTTGCTATCATGTTCTATTCCTCATCCTCATGGTCGATATCCAGATCCCGGATGATCTTGGAGATATGTCGTCCATACTCCATGGAATGGTCGATCTTAAAGATCAGTTCCGGCGTATGACGCAGCTTGACCTGACGTCCGATCTCATTGCGGATAAAACCTTTCGCACGGTTCATGGCATCCAGAGCCTTCTGCTGCTCTTCCTGTTCGTTTCCCGCACCGCTGGTGCTCAGCACCGAAAGATATACTGTCGCATAGCTTCCATCGCTGGTCACTTCAACTGCTGTGACACTGATCATTGACGAAAGCCCCGGATCCTTCAGTTCCCGCAAAAGCAGTTCACTGACGATCTTACGGATCTCTTCACCTAACCGACCCTGTCTGTATCCTTTTCCCATAAGATTACCTTCCTTACTAGTCTCTCTTTACCTCTTCCATCGTGAAGCACTCGATGATATCGCCTTCCTTGATGTCATTGTAGTTTTCAATGCCGATACCGCATTCGTAACCCTGAGCAACTTCCTTTGCATCGTCTTTGAATCTCTTGAGGGATGAGATCTTGCCTTCGTGGATAACGATGCCGTCACGCACCAGACGGATCTGTTCATTACGAACTACCTTGCCGTCCGTTACGTATGCGCCTCCTACGATACCGACACCAGGAACCTTGAAAGTATTTCTGATTTCCACTGTACCAAGAACGACTTCCTTGAATTCCGGATCCAGCATACCCTTCATGGCGTTTTCCACATCATCTATGATATCGTAGATAACACGATATGTTCTGATCTGTATCCCTTCACGCTCTGCAAAGGAACTTACAGCTGCGCTCGGTCTTACGTTGAAGCCGATCACTACAGCACCTGAAGTTCCTGCCAGCATGATGTCGGACTCGTTGATCGCACCTACGCCAGTGTGTACGATCTTAACTCTTACTTTATCATTAGACAGCTTTTCCAGAGAAGATACGATAGCACCGACGGAACCCTGTACGTCGCCCTTGACGATCAGGTTCAGTTCCTTGACTTCGCCTTCCTGGATCTGGCTGAACAGTTCTTCCAGCGTCGTGCTGGAGTTTCTTGCCAGAACTTCTTCTCTCAGTTTATCCTGTCGTTTTCCTGCGATCTCTCTTGCGACCTTCTCATCCTTCACGGCATTGAACACGTCACCTGCGTGTGGAACATCGGTCAGACCGAGGATCTCCACAGCAGTTGCCGGACCTGCCTGACGGATTTTTTCTCCCTTATCATTGGTCATGAGTCTGATCTTGCCGGAACACGTTCCTGCTACGATGCTCATGCCTGCCTTTAACGTACCATTGAGCACCAGAAGACTTGCTACCGGACCCTTTGCCTTGTCCAGACGAGCTTCCAGAACGGTACCAAGAGCCAGTCTGTCCGGATTCGCCTTCAGTTCCAGGACTTCTGCCTGCAGCAGGATCATTTCCAAAAGGTTCACGATCCCTTCCCCTGTCTTGGCAGATACCGGCACGCTGATAACATCTCCGCCCCAGTCTTCCACAAGAACGCCCTGCTCTGCCAGGTCCTTCTTTACGATGTCCGGATTTGCACCTGGTTTATCCATCTTGTTGATAGCAACGATGATCGGAACACCTGCGGCCTTGGCATGGCTGATGGATTCGATGGTCTGCGGCTTGACGCTGTCGTCAGCAGCAACGACCAGTACAGCGATATCCGTTGCATGAGCGCCTCTGGCACGCATTGCCGTGAATGCTTCGTGTCCCGGTGTATCCAGGAATACGATCTTCTGACCATTGATTTCAACTTCGGATGCACCGATGTGCTGAGTGATCCCTCCGGATTCCTGGGCAGTTACGTGCGTTTTACGGATCGCATCCAGCAGGGATGTCTTACCGTGGTCAACGTGACCCATAACAGTGATGATCGGAGCTCTCGGCTTCAGATCTTCTTCTTTATCTTCGAAGGATTCGATTCCTTCCTCTTCTGTCTCTTCCTTGACCTTGCCGATAGCCACCTGCAGACCCATTTCTTCAGCCAGCAGCACTACTGTATCTTCATCCAGATTCTGGTTTACGTTAGCCATAACGCCCATCTTCATCAGCGTCATGATGATCTTTGATACAGATGTCTTGGTCTGCTCTGCAAAGCCAGCTACGGTGATCGGTACATTGATCATAATGGTTCCTGCCGGCAGTTCTACAGTTTCTACTTCCGGTTCTGGTGCAGCCTTCGGCTTGTTGTGCTTTTTGTTTCTTACCTGTTTTTCCAGGGACTGCGGCTTTCCGCCCTTGCGGCCGCCCCGTTCCAGCTTGGAAAACTTATCGTGTTCTTTTTCCTTGTTCTTCTTCTCGCCTCTGTGGGAAGTCGGCTTGGATACTGCCACATCGCCGGCAGCATCATCTCTTCTCGGAGCAGGTCTGCTGCTGCGATCCTGGCTCGGGCGAGCGTCTTTCTTTTCGCCCGGCTTGCCGCCTTTGCGATCAAATGATTTACGTTCGCCACGCTTTTCATTTTTTCGATCGCCGGTTTTGCGGTCACGATCTCCGCCCCGCTTCTTTTCTTCGGCTTTTTTCTCTTCCTGACGCTTTTCTCGTGCTGCTGCACGGCGCTCTGCCGCTTCCGCTTCTTCTCTTCGCACGTCTTCTGCTCTTTTGATCACCTTAAGCCGTGTCTGTCTTCTCGGAGCTTCCGGCTTCTTTTCAGCAGGTTTCTCTGTCTTTTCCTGTTTCTCTTCTGTTTTCGTTTCCGGCTTTGCAGCAGTCTTCTTTGCAGGCTGTGCCTTCGCTGAGCTCTGCTGTTCTTCTGCAGGAGCTGCCGGCTTATCAGCCTTCGCTTCTGCTGCCACCTGCTTCGCAGCCTCTTCTTCTGCGATACGCTTTTCCAGCATCGACTTGGAGACTACCGGCTTGCCTTCCGGCGGCTTTGGTCTTCCTTCGACTTCCTTTGGCACGATCGGCTTGCCTGCCGGAGGCTTTGCAGCTGTCCGCACAGCTGGTTTTGAAGCAGCTTTCACAGTCTTCTTCTTTTCCGGCAGCTTGATATTAGCCGCTTTGACTGTCACCTTAGGACCACCGTCCTTTTTTTCTGCATCCGATTTCTTCGCCCTGGTACGCACTACCTTCGTTTCCGTATGTGTACCACCCTTTAAGATGGTGTTTTTTACTGCTGTCGTATCGATGTCTGAAAGATCATCGCTGGTTCCGGACACTTTTATTCCCATGGCTTTCGCTTTTTCGAGAACCTCATCGCCGCTCAGGCTCAGTTCCCGGGCCAGATCCTTTATTTTCATACACACTTCCTCCTTACTGTCCACGAGGGACTTTTTCTATTCTAACTCCCGTTCGATTTCCTTTGTAATCGCTTCTGCAAAACCCTTGTCGCATATGGCAAACACGTTTCTGCCGGAAGCTCCCACGGCATGTGATAATTCCTCACTATTACCGTATTCTATATGTTTTACGCCGTACTTTCGGATTTCCTTCATGATTTTTTTTCGGCTGTTTTCCGAGATGTCCTCTGCCAGGATCATCAGTTTTACCTTTCCCTTCGCCATGGCAAAGCTGCAGGTGTTGACGCCGGTCAGAAGATTTCCCGATTTTTTCGCGAATCCGAGATAGCTAATCACTTTTCTGTTCATATGTCATCAGCTCCTCAAAGATTTCTTCAAGCCGTTCCTGTGAGATCTCAACGTCGAAGCTTCGCTGCAAAGCACGCCGCTTGCGCGCCTTTTCCATGCACTCCTGGCTCGGACACAGATATACGCCTCGTCCCTTTGCTTTTCCGCTGGGATCCACGCTGAGATTTCCCTCATAGCATGCGATCCGCACAAGACTGTTTTTTGGTTTGGATTCCATACAGCCTACGCATCTTCGCATCGGGATCTTTTTATTCTTCAATCTCATCGCCCCTATCTGCGTCATCTTCATCTACATACTGGATGCCATCATCCTCTGCATCGTCAGTCTCTTCAGGCTTTGCAGCATCTTCTGCTGCCACCAGCTCAGGATCTTCTGAAGTCTCCGTCTCTGCAGCATCCTCCGTGTATTGGATGTCGTCCTCGTATTCTTCGAAATCTTCATCTTCATATACTTCGATTTCTTCCATGTATTCCGGTCCGTCAAAGAACTGCGTATGGCTCTTGATATCGATTTTCCAGCCGCAAAGTCTTGCTGCCAGTCTTACGTTCTGACCTTCTTTGCCGATAGCCAGTGAAAGCTGATAATCAGGGACTACTACTGTCGCCGCTTTTTCTTCCTCGTCGATCAGTACTTTTTCTACCTTTGCCGGGCTGAGAACGTTCTTGATCAGGATATGCGGATCATCATCCCATGTCGTGATGTCGATCTTTTCTCCGAAAAGTTCATCGACGATATTCTTGACACGGCTTCCGCCTGTGCCGACACACGCTCCTACCGGATCCACATTTTCATCTTCTGTGTATACGGCGATCTTCGTTCTGGAACCAGCCTCTCTGGCAATGCTCTTGATTTCTACCGTGCCGTCTTCGATTTCAGGCACTTCCAGTTCAAAGAGCTTCTCTACAAATCCCGGATGTGTTCTTGAAAGGAAGATCTGAGGACCTTTCGTGCTCTTTCTTACATCCATGATGTACGCCTTGATCCGGTCATTGACTTTGTACCGTTCACCAGAAGCTCTTTCTCCTGCCACCAGGATACCCTCGGTATTACCCATGTTGACAAATATGGTTTCATTGCTGATCCTCTGCACCACACCTGTGATCAGATCTCCCTGACGGCTGATGTAGTTGTCAAAGATCATGCCACGCTCTGCCTCGCGGATCCTTTGCACAACTACCTGCTTGGCAGTCTGTGCCGCGATACGACCGAAATCCTTCGGCGTCACCTGGTATTCCACCACGTCCCCTACCTGGTATCTCGGGTCGATCTCCAGAGCTTCTTCTAAAGAGATCTCCGTGAATTCGTCTTCCACCTCATCTACGACATCTCTGCGCATCAGCACATCCACATCACCGTCCTCACGGTCGATGTTCACTCTCACGTTCTGAGAAGTTCCGTAGTTTTTCTTATATGCGGAAACAAGTGCCGATTCGATCGCTTCGATCAGGACCTCCTTCGAGATTCCCTTTTCTTTTACTAAATCATTGATCGCATTGATGAATTCCTTATTCATATTTTTTTCCTCCCACTTTAGAAAATAACTGCCAGCTTTGCTTTTGCGATTTCAGCAAGCTGCAGATGCCATTCTTTTCCGTCGTGATCCTGCACAGTAATGGAATCACCTTCCATTGTCTGCAAGACCCCTTGTATATTTTTAGTGCCGTCCTTGCCCTTATAGAGCCGGATCTCCACCTCACTGCCCAGATATCTCTGGTAATGTTCCGGTTTGACCAGTTCCCGATCCATGCCCGGCGAAGAAACCTCCAGGTAGTAGTTCTGCTCCACAGGATCCGCTTCATCCAGTTTCTCGCTTAAAAAACGACTCACCTTCTCGCAGTCCTCTGTCCCGATATAGCCTTCGCCTTCCGGTTTATCGATGTAGATCCGAAGGAACCAGTCCTTGCCTTCCTTCACAAATTCGGAATGATACAATTCCAGCCCCTCTTCCTGCAAAAATCCAGAAAGCAGCTCCTCAGCCAGCACTGTTATTTTTTTCTTTGCCATAAAAACTCCTCTTGCTCCACTGACAAAACGAAAGAGTGGGCGATTTACCCACTCTTACTCGAATTACTTAGGTTTGTTAGTTTAATAATAGCATAGGGATATTGAAATTTCAAGGGGTTTTCTTAGATTAGATGAAAAAGAAGAATGACACAAACCGCTTGGTATAATATGTAAATATACATATTGAAATCTCTTCTCCCCCGTGCTATAATAAATTAGATTCTGGGGCATTAGCTCAGCTGGGAGAGCGCAAGGTTCGCAATCTTGAGGTCAGGGGTTCGATCCCCCTATGCTCCACCAATTTCAAGGTTCTAACTAAATTACTACTAATTAGAGAAATAAAAGCGTTCTCTTAGAGCTCTTTTAATTTCCTCGGATCTATCCTCTAATTACATATCAATCGACAAAGAAGCTTAACATCTGTAGGAGAGTCCCTATATAATCTATATGATGGGTTTATTAATGACGAATTGAATCTAATATGAATCGCAAGTGCTGTTATTGAGATCAAAAGAAAGGTATAGACTGTATGAAAAACGAATTGAAACTTTTTGAGGATAGTCAAATACGTACGGCATGGGATGGTGAAAAAGAAGAATGGTACTTCTCTATTGTCGACGTGGTAGCAGTTTTAACCAAACAAAAAACCATGCGAGGTGCGAGTACTTACTGGTCGGTTTTGAAAAAACGTATGAAAGAAGAAGGCGCTAACGAACTGCTTACAAATTGTAAGCAGTTGAAAATGACCGCGTCAGATGGGAAAAAAAGATTAACCGACGTTGCTGATACGGAACAGCTTTTGCGAATCATCCAATCTATCCCATCACCTAAAGCCGAACCATTTAAAATGTGGCTGGCAGAAGTCGGAAATGATAGGATAAACGAAATAGCCGACCCTGAAAAAGCCATCCAGCGAGCCTATGATACATATAGAAAAAAGGGCTATTCAGAAGAATGGATCAACCAGCGCATGAAAACTATAGAAATGCGTAAAGAACTAACTGATGAATGGCAACGGTCAGGAGTGAAACAGGGCAAGGAATACGCTATACTTACAAACGAAATCTCACAGGCATGGTCTGGAATGACCACCAAAGAATATAAAAACTTCAAGGGGCTGAAAAAAGAAAATCTCCGCGATAATATGTCGAACCTTGAACTTGTGTTGAACATGCTTGCGGAAGTATCTACCACAGAAATATCCAGAGGGAGCAACCCACAGGGATTTGAAGAAAGCAAAAAGGTTGCCCGTCAAGGTGGCAATGTTGCTCGGAATGCAAGAGAGGAAATAGAGAAGCAATCCGGAAAATCGGCAATCACATCTAAAACTGCTAAAGATTCCGACCAAATCGAATAAAAACAACTCTTAAATAGCTTTGCCCCCGTCAGGAGGCAGGACGAGCCAGCATGCGCGAGATCCCCTGCATGGCAAGCTAGCCTGCGCAAGATTTTTTAAATGTGCAGAAAACGGCATATTCCTCACCAAAAACAGAAAACAGCATACACAAAATCCCATTTCAAGAAGAGAACCCCACTTAAGTGGGATTCTCTACGATCATCTTGTACTATCTTGCGTTCTTTTTTGATTTATATCTAATTTATTTGCTCCCATCCAGATATGACTGACATTGAATCTCCAATTATTAGCATTAACACCACATTCTTCAATACCACCCGCTAAAAATTTCTGTTTTTCAGTCTTATTTTTCATCAAAAAGAAGAAAAAAGTGCCAGAAAAACAAGCTGCTAACAAATGATCAGACAAAAAGGTTAATCGGTGCAATAGATAGTGCTACCATCCTGGTTACAGAAAACGGCAACACCGCTTCATGCTATGCTACCGTTTTCTATAAAAGAATTAAGTATGGATTGCTAAATCATTTGTTCATTACCTGCCGGATCGCTTCCTGAGCTTCTGCTACAGACTCTTCATACGGTATCGCCACATACAGCTTCTGACTTCCCATGCTGTATGTCGGCGCATATGTCCCTTTGCCTGTAATCGAGATACTTTCAATATCCCATCCGCCCAGGTCATTTAACTGCATTTTTACAAGTGAAGAAATATCTTTTTCCGTTAAGTTGGTCTGGACTTCCTGTCCAACTGTATTCATCAACTGAGTGTATTTTAATAAAATCACAGAACTTCCTGAAATCTTGTCCACAATGGCTTTCACTACACGCTGCTGGTTTTTTACACGTTCATTATCTCCATCTGCAAAGGCTTTTCGTTCTCTTGCAAAGAAAAGTGCAGCCTCTCCGTTCAAATGATTCATACCTTCCGTATAAGTGTATTTCGAAACAGCCGACTTAAAGGCCTTTGGAGACTCTACATCAACACCGCCAATCGCATCCACAATATCCTGCAAAGATGTAAAGTTTACACGGATATAGTAGTTGATATCCGTACCCAGCCAGTCTTCTACTGTCGATACTGTTTCATCAATACCATAGATTCCCGAATGAGTCAGCTTGTCCAACTGTCCAGAAGAATGCAGCGTCACATACATATCGCGAGGGATCGACGTTAACAAAATCTTTTTCTCCTTTGGATTTACAGTCATGATCATATTGACATCGCTTCGAGATACTTTTTTGATCCCACCATAAGTATCGATCCCGCTGATATAAACGTTGAACGGTTCACTTGTAATTCCAACACGCTTAGCGATATCCTTATTATTGATATCTACAGAAACCTTGTAGATGATCCGGGTCTTTTTCTTGAAATTCTCTGCATAATCGCAAATCATCTCATAGTTACTGCTGCTTAGGAAAATAATCTCATCGTGCTCTTTATTCTCATCATCCAGCAATTTACCCTTCAGATTCATATATCCGCCAGCGTCTTCATACTTTACTTTTACTTTTTTCTGCAATTTTTCCTGTGCACTATCGTAAGCCATAGAAGTGCTCTGGTATGTATAAACTGTTTTGCCTTTGATATCATCTACTTTTTTATAGCTGCCATGTCTTGAAGCAACCACATAAAACTCTTCATACTGATTATCCGCATCACTCATATGACTAAAAGCCGCGTATGTTGTGAACAAATAAAAACTGCCTATCCCCATCAGTACCATAAGCACAATGGATAAAATAACACCGATCTTACGCTGCTTCGTCACTTCTTTTCGGTTGATAAGAAGTTTAAAAATCAACACCGTCAAGCCTATAAACACGATTACAATAACAACGTTAAGAATCGTCGGTAAAATGTCAAGTGCGATCAATAGCGATAGAAAAATGATTTCCACCACTAAAAACAATAGAAGTGTAATAATAAGTCCCGGTGATTTGGGGATGATATGTAATTTATGATGTTTATTATTTCGCATGATTTTACCTTCCTTATTTTATTGTTCTAATGCATAGGATATAATGTGATCAATTAATTCAGCATATGGAATCCCCGTTTCTTCCCATAGCATGGGATACATGCTGATATTTGTAAACCCCGGCAAGGTATTTATCTCATTAAATATTACGGTGCTATCGTTTTTTACAAAAAAATCAACTCTAGCCAAGCCTTTGCATCCTAAAAATTTATAAATTTTCAAAGCGCACTCTTGTATCTCGTGTTCAACATCCAAATTTATATTAGCTGGAATCAGCGTTTTAGAATCTTGATTCTGGTACTTTGATTTGTAATCATACCACTCTCCTGCAGAAAGAATTTCTCCAACTCTTGAAACTAATGGCTCATGGTTTCCTAGTACAGCAACTTCCACTTCTTGTCCTACAATCGCCTCTTCAACAATTGTTCTCGAACTTTCTTTAAATGCACTTTCATATGCTAAATATAGTTCCTCCTTATTACGAACTTTTGAAATTCCTACAGAAGAACCCGAAACAGTTGGCTTAACAAAAAGTGGATAATTATAATCAAATTTTATTTCTGTGTTCATTATAATTTCTTCAAGATTCTGTGAATAATCATGTTTTTCTGCCAAATAAAAATCTGCTTGCTCAATCCCAATCGAATTTAGCAAAATTTTAGTATGAGCCTTATCCATACCAATTGCAGAAGCCGCTATATCTGAACCGACATACCTTAAGCCTGCTAACTGGCACAGTCCTTGTATCGAGCCATCTTCTCCATTTTTGCCGTGTAAAACTGGCCAGACACAATCAATTTCGTACACCTCGCCTCGTTTTGTCATAATTCCCTGTATTGTTGCATCAGGCAAAAGTATCGACTCTACATTATCTTTCCTATTCTCCCACATACCACTTTCTATTTCATCAGGCGCCGCAAAAGTCAATATCCATTTACCTTCACGCGTGATTCCCATTTGATAAATCTCATATTTACTATGATTAATCTTTTTAACTATAGCTGCTGCAGATTTTCTAGATACTTCATGTTCTGAAGATCTTCCACCGAAAAGTAATAATATTTTTTTCTTCTTCATAATTAATTTTGTAAGTCCTTATCGCGGACTTTTTAACTCCTATTCTATTGTGTTTGTTTCGCACTGCATTAGACTGCATAATACGAGCATTTATCTTGCATTCAGCGTAAACATTTTCACTAATTCTACTGTTCTGCAAAAGCATACATTTATGAATACTGACAATTTAAATTATACTTATGTGCATATTCTGCCCCCTTCGAATCCTTTGTACAATGAATGGTTACCTTTTTACAGTTAAAAAATACTTCCTCCTCTATATTTACTAAACTATTTGGCAAATAAATATGCTCTAGATTACAACAATTTGCAAAAGCTCTAAATCTAATATCTGTTGTTCCTTCATGGATTATAACTGTTCTCAAGCCTCCACAAGTTGAAAAGGCACTTCTATCAATTATCTTTACACTACATGGGATATCCACTTTTTCAATTGCATCACATTTATAAAAACTACAATACCGTATATTCTGTATGCATTCCGGAATTTTAAGAGTTCTAATTGTTGAATCATTCGAAAAAGCACTACTCTTTATGCCTGTTACATTTTTTTTCATTATACTTTTTGGAATATGGACGCTTTCTTGTTTGGAATCTATTCCATTAACTACAATATGATCTGAATATTGAGTATACTGGAATCCATTATATATTCCTTCTTGTGCTATATGATCGTACCTTTCGAATTCTTCATGCCACCAAGTCCCCCATACGTGGTCTATAATTCGTTCTAGTTTCATACCATGGCTTGCTTTAAACAGAACTAAAGTATAAATATTTTTTAGTAAGCTTATTTCTTTTTCTAATACAGTGCTATCTACAGTCCAAAAAACATCTTTTTTCCCTTTCAATATATGATATGCCGCCTCCATATTTTTTCCATATAGCAAAATTTTATCTACCTTTGACTGCAACAAAGATTGTCCTATTTTCACATGTTCGTCTACTACATTATCTCCTAGTTCCAAGACATCACCAACAATAGCAAGCGACTTAATATTATTGCACCGTAACAAATCAAAACTATGAAGTGCTCCTTGAATAGATTCTCTTGATGCATTATAGCAATCTATAAACACATAATTATTGTCTAATTTAACTAGATTTTGTCTAATACCAGTCGTCTCATATCTTTCTAATGCAGTAATAATTTCTGTGTCATTCATACCCAAAGACTTAGCAACAGCAAATGATGCCAAAGCATTATAAATATTATGAGTTCCAATACAATTTAAATGTATATTTGCTGTTTTCATTCCCTCATAATTTATCACAAAAGTGATACCTTCAATTGTTTGATTGATATTTTCTGCTCTAAAATCAGCTTGCGTATTATTTATTCCATACATAATGTAAGTCTGCTTAAGTTTGTCTCTAAATTCTACCTGAAACTCATCATCAGCATTAATTAAAACAAGCCCATCATCACTCATACCTTTTAAAATACCAAAACAACTTTCTGCCGTACGTTCAATTGAACCAAATGCCTCTAAATGAGAAGTACCAACTCGAGTGATTATTGATATATCTGGGTTAATATAATTTGAAATAGTAGCTGCAGCTCCATATGGAGGGCCCTCCATAATTTCTTGCACATACATTGCATGCGATTTTTTTAAATTTTGTAGTACGTTACCTGTATACCTTACACTATTAGCTGATCCTGTATTTCTGTGTGTCGGAAAAGATGCGCTAAGTACTTTGTATATCATCTCTGTTGTCGACGTTTTTCCAATACTCCCAGTAATCCCAATAATTTTTGTATCACTAAATGTTCTTATTCTAGCGTGAACAGCACACCACGCTTTAAACACATCATTTACCACTATACAATTATATTGTTCAATTTGTTTATCTGTAACTAATACTTTTGCGCCTTTATTAATCGCTATATCTGCGTATCGCTTTCTATCTTCATCACTAATCACGATTTTGGGATTTGAAGTTATAGGCAGAACAAAAGCAGCACACCCCTTAATTGCATCCTGTGCAAAGCGCAAACTCGTATACCATTCATTGTCATACTTATCTATTTCATTTTTGCAATTACATGCCTGCAGTATTAAATTTTTGGATAATTGTTGATTGATTTCCAATCCATATTCTGGAATTTGCATATCAAAAATATCACCCGCTAAGCTACGTTGTTTTTGCAACTTCTCAGTTTGATGATTTTCATTAAATCTATCTATTGCCGGAACAATTGGATACCGTCTACCTTCAAATGAATCAAAAACATAGCAAGGTAAATACGAAGTGTTACATACAATTTTTCCCTTATTCTTTTTTAGCTCTAGTGTCAATATTGCATTTGTTCGACTGATTTCATTTAACTCACTCGTTGCAAAATTCCCTAAAGAGTATGCAACTGGAACATATCTGTCATCTTCACTTTTTAATACTTCAAAGCCCTGTAATGAATGAGTATGACTTCCCACAATATAATCCGCACCCGCATCAGCAATAGCTTTTGCTTGTTGTCTTTGCGTTACTCCAAATTCATGTTTATATTCTGCATCAATACCCCAGTGCATGCATACAATGACATACTCTGCTCCAGCCTTTTTGGAGTTTTTTATATCCATTTGGACTCTATTCTTATCGTATATATTTAACAAGTCCTTTCCTTCTTCAGTTAGCCTATATAAATTACGATTAAACCAAGTAGAATATGACAACAATGCAACCTTAATTCCATTTAATTCAATTAAAATAAATCTGTCTTTTCTATACGGATCTGAATATAGCCCCGTATTTAAAAAACCTTTTTCACAGACTTTCTCTAGTGTTTCAACAATCCCCTGAACACCACAGTCCAAGTTATGGTTGTTTGCCATTGTAAATAAATCAAATCCTGCATATTTTAGAATATCAAGATAACTGTCAGGGGCATTGCAATGATATTTACCATTGATTTTATGTTTTTCACCTGTATACGGAGCCGATTCGCAAACCATAGTCTCTAGATTTCCCACTACAAGATCCGCTTCATTAAAAATACTCTTTACATAATAAAAAATATCATATGGTAAAAATTTTCCTCCATAATTATAAGCTTGGTACATCTTTTGTTCACACATTAAATCTCCCGTGAACATAATCCTTGATGTATTCACTGTCGTATTATTATTGCGATAATAATACTTGTTTTTAGAATCATATGAAAATTTTCGTACGTGTTCTTGTGTTGTTCGGCGCACTTGTGGCTCATAATCTGGGGGATTCTGCTCGTATTTACTTAATGAATTAAAACGTAAAACGATTAACTCATTATAGACATAGCCTTCTGTATTATCGTCTAACATTATTTTAATCCATTCATCATATTTACCCAAAACACGAACTCTATCGCCCTGTTTACAAGTTTTTAATATCACTGCATTAGTCCCAGGCAACGCTCTTATATTGACTTCCGTTCCTCTAACAACTGCTGTATCCGCCATTATTGTATGTCCCTTTATAGTACGTACAAACGCCTTCCAAACATATCCCACTCGCGCATTTTGAAGTTTGATTTTAATCCAACCGCCTTGTTCCTGCACAACTTGGAAAACATCATTTTTATTTGCTCGACATAATAATGCGGAGTTCTGAGTATTCTTTTCTCTAATATTAGTGCCCTCTGCCGGGATGGTTTTAACTAATTTACACATAAAAACACCTTCTAATTTCTCAATGTAATAAGTGAATCTTTCATTTGCATGAATTCAATATTCTTGTCTTTTTTATGTATGCTATATTGTATACTCTCATATTATGAGGTTCTCAACACTTTATAATTTACTAGTAAAATATTCATGTATCTTTTTATCATAGTATGGATATCTGTGCAGATCTTGATGTGTGTTAATTTCCAAAATTGTAAAAGAATCCTCCGTAATAACTACATCAAATCCCAAATATTCTAATGGAAAAATATATTGACTAATTTCAAGAATACCAGCCTTTATTTTACCCCAGTTAGGAACTATACCCTCGATAGCCATTCCTGAATCAGGATGCACACTGCACGCTATAATTTCATGATTTATAATACATTCTGGATAATACATCTGTCCCGTTTGGATATCAATCTCAGCACAAATACCTCCATCAGAAATATTATCTGTAACACCCGTTTTATTAGTTGCGATACGTAAATATGCATTTGCAATCCATGGCTTATTACCATATTTATTTATGACCATAAGTCTTACAGTATATGTAGTTTTATCATATATGCTTTTTAAATAAGGATGCATATTTATATATTCCGTAACAATATAACTACCCTTCAAATTTTCAAGCATACTACGTAAAAATATTTCAGAAACTTCCTGATTGTTTATATAATACAAGCTTTCTTTGTATAATAACTTCATAACTCCTACACCATGAGACCCTTCACTAGGTTTAACTATTAAACATGAAGTCATTTTCAAAACATTCACAATCCCATCAATAGATGCATCGATCGATGCTGATAAATCAGGCATACGAATAATCCTCTGAATCCCATAACGTTCATCTAAATGAAAATAATATTTAGGCAAATACGCTGAAAACTTATCTAAAATATATCTCATACTCACCTTATCATAAACCCACGTCACTAATTCATTATTAATAGGGCGAAGTTTTCTATAATCATAATCCGATAAAAAATCCCTTTTATTTTCATCTGTGAGATTATATTGTTTTATACGAAAAGATAAAAAACCATTTCTGTGAGCCCATAATTTATCTTTTATCGGTACTCGATTTCTAATCCAATCTTTTATTAAATCTCTTCGCCAATTTTTCAACATAAACCCAAGAAATCCCTTGGCTGAAGCAATGTCAATATAAAATTCCTTGCAGAGGTGAAAGACTCTTCTTCTTATGGTCTCACTTTTTTTTTGACGATGTTTTTCTTCTTTTATATATTGAGCAAGTACAGTATTTTGAACAAAATCATACGGTAATGTTGGATATGAACATATATTACAACATTTAAAATTACTATTGGAAACCACCCATTGAATTTCAATCATTCTAAGTTCACGTAACTTCAATGCAATCTGAATTGAAGCGGCTTTAATCGAATTCCAAAATCCAAAAGTTCTTTCAGCTCCCTCATGATCCATTTCACTTGCTACACAAAAGCGAGGCGATAAAATATGTTGATTACTATTCGGACATCTAGTTTTATATAAAGATGACATCACAACTTTAGGATCATTCCCATTTTCATTAATTACTATAGTAGATAACTTTAATAGTTTATTATTCTTCTCCTCATTTTGTATCAAGCCTAATTCTCTAAAACCACAAATTAAGTGCATATCACTTGTTTGATCTATTAATTGGTAAAACTGCCTCTCTGAAATAGGATTCCCATTTTGGTATATAGTTTCATTTGTGAAAGTTATAAAATTGGTTACGCTATCCTTCTTATGTATTGCAGGCATAATCATTAAGAACTTTTCTTGTACTAATTTTAAAAAAATTTTCTTTTTATTTACTTCTTGACCAATATTATTTTCTAAAGATATTATCTTACTATATCCATTCCGTTTAACAATCTTAAAATAATAACTAAGGAAATACTTTTTACAATCATGAAATATATACCGCAAAGATAGTCTATCACATACCAATTTATTATATTTCCCAGATAACGGAGTTAGTTTTATATAATCCTTATATAGCTGATATGTCTTCGGAGTTGCTAAATATTTTGCTAATTTTTTATACGTTTTTCTATTTTCATTCCATTCAATGGCTCCCTCCCTGGAAAACCCCTGAAAAATTCTAATGTAAAAGATTATTTTTTTATACAAATTCATAACAATTCCCAATATCTTCTATAATGGCAGTAATATTTTCCTCACCTAAAACGTCCAAACTTCGTCCTTCATCCCTCAAATTTCGTTGTAATGCTGCTGACGCAATTTCAATTAATGCTGTGCAAACTGGTGTCTCTACATGAAGTTTTTTTCCTAAAGCCTCTAGCATCACCAAGCCTTGTGGAACATCTTCCGAAATATAACGTGAGTCCACCTTTGATGGTCCTTTAGCTCGAGTCGGCATATTAGCATACCACATAAAAATTTCTTTTCCATCTCTATCATCTTCAAGTGTATTTCGAAATTTGCATATATCTACATAACGAATACGCTCAAAACCTAAATGCTCCAATACATTCATTTTTTCACCGTCCAGTTTTTCTAAAATGTTCCAAACGCTTGGTGTCCATACTTCCCAATACATACAATACTCATCTTTCTTTTTTTCAATCCGCGGAATACTCATAATTGCTCCAACTGTATGAACAATTAAATTTGGATTATGTAATGCAATCTCAATGGTTGAAAAATAATGAAAATTATATTGTAGGCAATCTAATTTTTCTTTAACTAAATTAATATTTTTCCGAGGATAAATGCCAATGGGATTACGAACATTCCGAAATCCAACTTTGATAATACCTGGTTCAATAATTCTACAATCAATAAATGAACTCGTAGCTTCCACAATCGTAATGTCCTTATCTTTACAATACTTTAGCATAAATGTTGTGGATAAGTAGCCCGGGTTAATGATTATTATTTGATCATTTTTCAAATACGGCGCAATTCTACGAATTAGTTGTTCATGATAATTCGTTTGCACATAGATAATTACTATATCGTTATAGCTTACTTTACTTATATCTGTTGTAACATCAAAAATACATACACTCTCTTTTTTTTTGCCTTCCCATAAAACCAATTCATTTTGATGTTCTTTCATATATCTATAATTATCATTATGAACTGCTTTTGATGTTTTAATTAACGTCACACAATTTCCTTTAAGTGTTAAATCAGCCGCTACAGCACATCCCGCATTACCAGCACCTAAAATTGCAATATTCATATTGTTGTACTTGTCCTTTCGTAAATGCTATATATGATACAATCGTTTTTTATATTCAATTTTTTCAGCAAAAAATTTGTTCATATCTTTCGTAAATTCACAAGCTTTGTGAAGATCTTGATGGATATTGATTTCTAAAATTTTAAATCCATTTTTCGTGATTGCAATATCAAAACCTAAATATTCTAATTGCGGTATTTGCTTAGATACTTTCAAAACACCATCTTTTATATGGTCCCAATTAGGCAAAACTCCTTCTAATAAAGTTCCTGTATCAGGATGCTTCTTGATTTTTAGGTATTGGTGATTTTTTAATAGTTCCGCATCATAATAGTGGCCATTAAGTGGATTTACATGAACTGCAATCCCACCAAAAGCAATATTATCAGTTACACCAGTCTTAGAAGTTCCAACTCTCATATATGTCTGCATGATTTTAGGTGAATCACATTCATTATTCATCACCATTATTCGAATTGTATTCACAGACTTATCATATATTTTTTTTAGTTGCGGATGCATTTCTATATAATCTGTAATAACATATGTGCTTTTTTGATGTTGTAGTAAACTCCTAAATTCATCATCAGAAACAGAGTTATCATTCACGAAAATATTTCCATCATGGCACTCTATTTTATAAAAACCATCTCCATGCAGTCCTGCATTTGGTTTAAATACAATTTTTTTCTTCATACGCAATAGATCAATGATTCCTTCAATACTATTGGAAATATTTTTCGGACAATCCTGCAACTTTCTTATCTTCAATCCATTCCATTGGTTTCCAATAAAAAAATAATATTCCGGCAAATATTCTTTTACACAATCTAGCACATACCGCATACTCGTTTTATCATTAATCCACTTTTGATATGTATTGTTTATTCTATTTAGCCAAGCATACTCATAATCTGAAAGTATCTGATTGCAATTGTCTTTCGTTAATCCATATTGTTCTATTCTAAAAGAGGGAAATCCATGCTTCCATGCCCATATCTTCTTTTTTAATGGCATTGACGCCGAAAAGAAATCATCTTTTACCGTATTTAACCAAACATTTATCATATATGGTCGGAATCCTTTTCTGAAAACTTTATGTGCCATTATATTAAGAGCTCTATTCTTACATAGTGTCTTAAGTTCATTTTTATGTGTTATTTGATGGTATTTCTTGTCACTAATATCTTTTAAAAATAGATTCAAATCGCTTTGATCACTTATTCCTTCCGGCATTTGAGGCATTCTACCATGTCCCACTAACTTAATCCCTGTATCTGTTATCTTTATTGCTAACATCATATAGTCTATTT